>Ga0137387_10000014_pt1 | contig 62246 bp, 76 predicted proteins | sample SagtaG_3_FD_104909 | JGI IMG/M metagenome (GOLD analysis project Ga0137387, IMG submission 104909) | Vadose zone soil microbial communities from Angelo Coast Range Reserve, California, USA - Sage2_R_115_16 metaG | ecosystem: Environmental > Terrestrial > Soil > Vadose zone > Saprolite | place...
GGGCGTGGGGGGGGGAGTTGAGGGGGGGTGGGGCAGCTGTGCGGGGGGCGCGGGGGGGGGGGGGGCGGGCGGCGGGATGACCCTCGCCGCGGGTGATAGCGACCTCGGTGGAGGGATCGCGACCCTTCGTGGAGGGAACGGGACCTCCGCGAACGCGAATGGCGGGGCCGCGGGGATCAGCGGCGGGTTCGGGTCCGGATCCGGGTCCGGGGGCACGCTCGATATCACGGGAGGCAATTCGGTGGACGGCCCCGCCGGGTCCATTCAACTGCTCTCGGGCTTGGCGAGCGGGATGGGGGCCCAAGGGAATATCTCATTCATCTCCCGGAGCAATACGGTCCTATTCTCCGGCCCCAGCTATGTCTTTCTCCGCCCCCCAGACGACTTCCTATCCTTCTTCGCTATCTATGGCTCGGGTGGGGTCAGCGCGGCGATCAATGGCGGGGCGCTCCTGCTTCATGGGGGTGCGGCCTCCAGTAACGCCAACGGCGGCGATCTCTACGCAGCCGGGGGTGCGGGTGAGGGCGCCGGGAATGCGAGCGGCTTCGTCCAGCTCCTCGGGGGACACGGGAACGGAGGGGCCACGGGTGGGGACGCCGAACTGATCGGTGGCAGCGCGGACGGATCCGCCAAGGCGGGAGACGCGTACGTGACCGGGGGCGTGAGCGACACCGGGACGAACGGGAACATCATCCTGACGGTGTCCGGGAATGTGACGATCAACGGGGCCCCAGGCGTGACGACGACCGGCTATACCAAGGGACTCCTGACCGGGACCCCCGCGATCCCCCTCGCGGCTATCTCCGCCGTCTTGAGTCTCCCGGCCTGTAACGGGGGAGCGGAGGGTCAGATCCGGGGCGTCAGCGACGCCTTGCTCCCGGCCCCGCTGGCGGTCGTCGCCACCGGGGGAGCGGTCCATGTCCCGGTCTACTGCAACGGGACGGCGTGGATTGTTTTTTAATGACCCTTCCGAAGAAATGCCCCAGATGCGGCCGTCCCCTGACGTGACTGAACAAGCTCCTCCCCGGCGGGGATCGCTGTGACCGATGCAAGGATAGATAGAGCGTGGCGATTATTTACAGTCAGGACTTCGACCCCGGTACGGGCCCCTTTCTGGGGTGCGGTGGGTCGACCTGTGCGGTCTGCTTCACGGGGGCGGCCATCGCCCACGCGGTCCCCAATACCACGGAAGGGACGTTCCGGTTCCAGCTCGCCGTCTTCTCGCCCGTGTCGTTCGAGGCCGACGTCCTGATCGTCGCGGACTTCGGCCATATCACCAGCCTCTGTCCCGACGATCCGATCCCCTTCCAGATCGTCCTCTACGTCGAAACGGACGGGTCCCTGCGGGTCCGGACGACGACCGGCTTCTGCGACGGAGCGACCCCGCTCGTCGACGACTACACGACGGCCCCTGCCGCGCTCCCGATCGACGGCCTCTTCCATGGCGTCCAGTTTGGGCTCTCGATCTCGGGCGGAACCGTGACGTGGACCCTGGTCGTCGACAACGCCGCCATCGATACCCGTGCCATCACCCCGATCGGCTATCCCTTGTCCGCGTGGACCGCCTTCGATGCCTTCGTCTACTGGCTCCCGAACATCGGCTTCCCCGCGAGCCTCCTGGTGGCGATCGACAGCTTCGAGGTCGAGGACTCGGTCTTGATCACCGACTTCCCGGCCTGTTCGTCTCCAGCGCCCCTCAGTCAGCTCACGTGTTTCTTCATCCCCCCCGTCTCGAACCAGACCTGTCAGACGGCCCAGCACCTGGGATCAGTCCCGGTCGACCTGTTTGAGGACTGTCGGGGATCCACCGCGGACGGCTCCCCCGTGATCCCCTCCTGTGCGGCGTCCCCGGACGATCCGACGACCAGGAACAACCCCCTGTGGTTTCGCTTCACCCCTGACCACGACGGGCACTACGCGATCGGGGCCGTCCGGCTGAACGACTCCCAGCCGCTCCCGTGTCTCTCCGTCTGGTGCCCCTCGTGCGAGTCATTGCACGAGTACCTGTGCCGGGACTACTCGATTCCTCTCCCCGGTCCCCCTCCCCCGGAGAACGTGACCTGCGCGATGGCGACTCCCGTGTCGCTGTTCCCGTACACGGTCCAGCTCGATCTCACGGCTCTCGGTGATCCCCCGGAGGTCTCTCCGTCCTGTGGCGGGTCATCCCGGCCCGTGTGGTGGCGGCTGACCGTTCCTCTCTCGGCGGCCCATCTGGTCATCACGACCGATGGGTCCTCGTATGATACCGTCATCGGCCTGTACACCGGCCCGTGCGAGGCCCTGGTCGAAATCGACTGCAATGATGACGACTTCAGCCTCGGTAATCCCCGGAACTCGACCATCTCCCGCGACGTCACGCCCGGTGACGTCTACTATGTCCTGGTCCTGGCCTATACGAGCGGTCCATCGGGCGGAGGGACCCTCGTCGTGTCGATCGACGAGACGACGCCCCATCCACCGATCACACCGGACGACGTGCGGGGCTTCTTCCAGGCCGGTCACGATTACCTCATCCTGACGACCGCCCCTACGGACCTGTCGGAGACCTATGGGAACCAGTCCGTCCACCTGACCGTCCAGGAGGTCGTCACCAGCGCGCACTTCCCCCCGTCCCCATGTCAAGAGATCGGACCCCCCGGCGTCACGCTTCCCTGTTAGGAGTAAACAATGCCTAAGACAACCGTCCGTACCCAGATGCCCGGTGGCAAGTCCCACACCCCGTCCATGACCCCTTCCGGCGGTGTGTACGACCACAACTCCCATGCCCCGTTCACCCGCACGCACGATCTGGGGAACGGTGGGATCCCCCTCAAGTTCGAGGAGACCCTCGGGGCCAAGGAGCGTCCCGCGACCCGGGTCACCGCCCCCGGCCTGGCCCCTGGGCCTCAAGGGTCCCCGTCCGGGAAGTGATGTTTCGCTCGGAACCGGCTTCGCCGGTTCCTCGTGAAACGGGAAGTGAACCGTGGACTGGGTCCGAATGCGACCGTTCCTCGTCGGTCTCGTGGGGGCCCTGACCGGGATCCTCATCGCGACCCTGGTCGCCTTGGCGGTCATCGTGTGGAACCGGGCGGCCAACGGCCAGCAGGCGTTCGACTACTTGGCTCGGCAACTGGCCAATCAGCAGCAGGCCCAGCCCGCTAAGCCCGTCATCCCGGGGGTGAAGTAAGTGGCCCAAATCGCTTCGCGATTTTTTGCCATTCTGTTCGCGGAGCGAACATAATGGCCCAGGAAAGTACCACAACCCTCACCACCGCGATCGGGCTCCTCCAGTCCCGGCTGGAGGACCCGTCCGGGGTCCGGTACTCGTCCGCCGAATGCACCCGGTACCTGACCGAGGCCTTCCGCACGTACCAGGCCTTCACCGGTCACCACCGGGATCAGGGGGCCTTCTCTCCTGTCCCCGGGACAATCTTCTACAGCCTTCCGAACCTCTTCCCGGCCCTGCGCGGGATGACCGTGACCGACCAGGATCTGGTCCTCCAGATCGAGAACCACTTGCTCGAACCCGAGAACGCCTCCGTCTGGACCGGGTCCTCTCAGTTCACCCTCGACTCGATTGCCGGGGCCCTGACGCGGCGGCGCGATCAGTTCCTGCTCGAAACGGCCTCCGTCCTGACGTGGGTCCCCGGCGTCTCGTTCACGACCGGCCGCGTCACCCTCCCCCCGTCGATCCTCTCCCTGCGCCGGGTGTCCGACGCGACCGGGATCCCGCTCCGCAGAGAAGACGAGTGGTCCCTGACCGGCTACCTCCGGTCCTGGCGCACGGGGGGGACCCCGCGCGTCTACTCGGTCTCGGCCACTCCGCCTCTCGTCCTGCAACTGGCCCCTTCTCCTTCCGGCTCGGGGACCATCGATCTCGTGACCGTGACCGCAGGCCCCATCCTCAGCCCATCCGTAGGGGTCTCTCTCGGGATCCCGGACGACTGGGCCTGGGTGGTCAAGTGGGGGGCCCTCTCCGACCTGCTCAGCCAGGATGGGCTGGGGGCCGATCCCGCCCGGGCCCAGTACTCGGAGGCCCGGTACCGGCATGGGATCGAACTGGCCCGTGACGCTCCCGTCTGTCTCACGGCCCGGGTCGGGAACACGCCCGTGCGCCTGAACAGCTTCGCGGACGCCGATCGGTACCTGGTCACGTGGGCGGCCCGATCCGGTCCCGTGGCCCAGATCCTGATCGGCGGACAGAACCTTCTGGCCGTCTCCCCCGTCCCGACCGGGGACGATCCCACCCAGACCGTCACGCTCGATCTGGTCCGGAACATCCCGATCCCGGGCCCCAGTGAGTACCTGCCCATCCCGGACGGGGATCTGGACACGGTCATCGATTACGCCGAACACGTGGCCCTCTTCAAAGAAGGGGCGGGTCCCTTAGAGAGAAGCACGGTGCTGTACGACCGCTTCGCACGCCTGTGTGGCATCCGGACCGGACTGGAGAAGGCCAGGACCCGGAACAAGCCCGCTCTGGACGGACAGACCGGCGAGGACCAGCGCGCGGACCCGCACCAGGCGCCCCCCGACGCCCCAGTCCCCATCCGGGGGGGAGGGGGAGGAGGATAAGTGAGAAATCGCTTCGCGATTTCGAGCACCATTTTTGCGGAGCAAAAATAGTGGCTGCCTTTGCCCGGAAGAACCGCCCGTTTGCGTACCGGGGCGTGTGCTTGTCCCGTCCCCCGGACCTGTGTCCGGACGACAAGCTCCCCGTCCTGGATAACGTCCGATCCGTGATTGCCGGGACCCTGACCGCCCGTTCCGGCCTCGTGGCCCTGACCGGCTCGGTCCCCTCCCGGGTCCATTCCCTGTACCGCTACGACGACGCAGGCCCCGGCGGCACCAGCCACCCGTCCCTGATCGTCGTCGGGGCCGGTGGCGTCCTGTACTGGGGCACCCCCTCCGGCGGATGGACCACCCTGGACATCGGCTACTCCGGGGATCGCCTGTCGTTCTTCCCCATCACCCCTCCTCAGTCCCCCTCGACGTGGCTCTATGTCGGGGATCGGAACCGGACCCGGAAGATCAACAGTGCCCTGACCGTCTATCAACTCGGGATCGCCCCTCCGTCCTCGCCCCCCGTGACCGCTCTGTCGGATCTAGAACGAACCGTCATCGAGAACTTCACCAACCCGACGACCATGTGGGCGTCCATCGGGGCCCAGGCCGCTCCCCTGCTCCCGACCGGGGCCCGAGTGAACGAGTCCATCCATCAGATCCTGTACGACTCCGGGTCCACGGGGTGGGCCTCCATCGTCCCGGGGGTGATGACGGGTATCGAGGAAGGGATGCTCCTCCAGGTCGGGGACACCGAAGAAGTCCCGGTCCAGCAAGTGTGCCTCCAAGTCGTCCCAACCACCATTGCGGCGATCCTGTACGACTCCGGGTCCACCGGGATGTGTACCATCCAACCGGCGGCTTCCCTGGGCACCGGGATGATCGAAGCTCCGCCTCCGGCCGACTACCGCCGCCGCTACATCCCCCCGACCGATCTCGCGGCGTTTCGTGCGAGTCTTCCACCCGATCCCTCAACCGCCTCTGCTCTACCGGCCTCGATTCGGACCCCGGGTGTCGTGCCTCGGATCCGGCAGATGGACTTCCCGGTCAACTGCGTGATCCAGATCGGGTCCGAAGTGGTCCGCATCCTCTCGGTCGCCCCAGGGAGGGACGGCGTCCAGTCCTTCCGATGCCGGACTTCCTCTACGCACACCCCGGGGGAGCCCATTACCGGGTTCGGATCCTTCCGCGTCTACCTCCAAGGGACCTGGGGGTTCGGCGCGCACCTGTACGATCTGTCCCTGTCGAATATCATCACCCCGATCCTCCAGCCCGCCGTGAGCCCCAACCCCCAGGCGACGGCTGGGATCCGGACCATCCAAGGGTGGGTTCCCCGGAACTTGGCGGCGGTTGGCTCCCGGGCGACCATGCCGGACGACGACCTGCATCTGTCCATCAAGGTCAATTACTGTCCCCTGATCAAGACTGTCCGCCTATACCTGTCCACGGAGCCCACGGCCAGTACCTTTCCGGCTCCGACCGACTTCACGTCCCAGTACTTCTTCTTCGAGTGGCGGCAGTCCGATATCGTCGCGGCGATCCAGATGACGAACGCCGATCGGGTCGATTCTCTCCAAGACGCCCGGACCACGGTCGTGACGAACGAGATCCTCAATGCCCCAAATCCGTTTCCCCCCCGATCGGTGTACAGTCGGCTCTTCAATCGGTTAGGTCTCGTCCAAGGGACGCTCCCCGGACAAACGGGACTGCGGCCCCCGTATCCGATCGAGGTCGATCCGCCGGCCATTTCCCAGCAACTGGCCTTGGGGAACAACCAGTGGCTCGACCTCCGGTGTAAAGTCCGTCAACTGATCCAGGTCGGGACTGATCCGTCCCATACCCTGGCTAATGTTACAGCAGCCGAGGTCCTCCTAGACGTCGAGGGCGGGGCCGCGGTCCAGGTTTCCTACGACGCCATCTGGCTTTCCGGGGGGTACGGCCCGGACGTGGGACAACTCGGGGCCCCGTACGTCTGTAGTTACCGGTACCGATCGTCGATCACCGGTACGATCGGCAACCCCTCGCCCCCGACCCGGTGTGGGCTCTTCCCGCACCGGCAGCGCCTGACCCTGACCGGCGTCTCTTCGGCGGATCCCCAAGTTGATACGATCGAGTTCTTCCTCCTGGGGGGGACCCTCTCCGAGTGGACGTACGTGGGCAGCGCTCCGAACAGCAATCCGACGCTCCTGTACGACCTCCCCGACTCCGAGGTCGTCGGGGGTACCACGTTGACGTACGACCGCTTCGCTCCGTGGCCCGTAGGTGACCTGCCCCGGCGGGGCACGTGTGACGTCGCGGGAACCGCCATCCAGTGGGTCTCCGGCGACCGGTTCGATACCCGGTGGGCCCCGGGATCACCTATTATCGTGAACGGCCAGACGCACCTCCTGTACTCGTCCCCCGCTTCCACAACCCGTCTCTTCATCGCGGAATCCGCCGGGTCCGGGCAGAACGTCCCCTTTATCCTTCCCGCCGCGACCATCCAGGGCCAGTCCCTCCCGGCCGCGTTCGGCGGGGCCTTCGGGGGCCTTCAGGCGACCTTCGCGGTCGGGGACGCCCGTCACCCCGGATCGGTCATGTACACAAACATCAACGACACCGAGGCCGTGAGTGACGCGAACTTCATCCTCGTGACTCCCGACTCCGAACCGCTCCAGAACGGGTACGTGTGGGACGGCCTCCCGTACGTGGCCTCGACCGAGCACCAGTACCTGCTGGAGCCCACGCCCGGTCAGCCTGTCCCGTTCCGCCCCCTCGTGACACCCTGCGGCCGGGGCCTGTGGACCCGGTGGGCCTTCTGCCTGGGCCCCGAAGGCGTGTACTTTCTCTCCAAGGACGGGATCTACCTGACCAGTGGCGGATCGGCCGCCCAGTCGATCACGGACGAGGACCTGTATCCGCTCTTCCCCCACGAGGGGCAGGACGGCCAGGAGGTCAACGGCTTCTTCCCCCCGGACATGACCGCGACCAGCGATCTGTCCCTTTCCTACGTCGATGGGCATGTCTTCTTCGACTACCTGGACACCCAAGGCACCCCCCGGTCCCTGACCTACCGTGTGCGTGACCGGTCGTGGTGGCCCTCCCGGTACGTCCCAGGGGTCTGCTCCCGGTTCGCGGGCCTTGGCGACGAGGTCCACCAAGCCCTGATCGGGGGAGGCGACGGGGTCGTCTACAAGGCCGGTGGGAATGCCGACGATGGCCACCCGTTCGAGTGCCTCGTTCAGCTCACCGACACCGGGGGCGACACGCGCCGGCAGAAAGTGTACCGGGACTTCTGGCTCGACGCTTCCCGGGCCGACCAGGTCACCGTCAACTTGGGGATGTCGAACAATTCCCTTGAAGTCGGGACCTCCGTCCTCCCGATCGGCGTGGGCCCGCAAGCCGTCCCCGCCACCCGCCGGGAGCCCCCCGTGGCCCGCGACCAGTCCCCCGTGGACACGGCCCACCAGACCGGGTCGTTCGGGACCAGCCTGACGGCCACGCTCCGGTGGACCCCCGCCGGGGCCTTCCCCACGGTCCTCTACTCGTGGGACGCCGCCTTCCAGCCGGCCCCTGAACTGGCCTCCTCGTGGCTCTCGGGTCCGACCACGCACGGCGGACGCGGGTACCAGTACCCATCCCGGGCTCTGATCGCCTATTTGTCGAATGTTCCCGTCGATTTATCGGTCTTGATCGACGGGGCGGTCACGGTGTACCATCTCCCGACCACAGGCGGGGTCTACGCCAAGAATCCGGTTGTCCTGGCCCCGAAAAAGGGGTTGGCCTTTCAGTACGGCGTGACGGGGGTCGGGGGAGCGTTCATGCTCTTTGATCAAGATTGTGAGATCTGGTTGAGTCAATGGGGCGCCCAGGACGGGCCACAGGTCATTCGCCCGTTTTAAGCCTATGTCGTACGATCCTCCTCGCTCCCGTGGCCGGTTCTTCGTCGGCGCCTGGATTGTCTCCCTGCTCGTGGCCCTGTCCTGGTGTGTCTTCACGCCCCACCCTCAAGCCTCGCGCCGCTTCGCGGCGCTTGCCGGAGCGGTCGTTCCGACCGCTACGGCCCAAGCCGTCCTCTCGGCCCAGATCGACAGCTTCTCCCGGGCCCTGCGCGCGGGCCAGTACCCGTTCTCCCGCCTGGCCCTGACCGTGGGGGGGTATCTGAACTTCGGGTCGACCTTGGGGACCGCCGGGTACGGGATCCGGGATAACGCCGGGGAGATTCAGTTCAAGAACTCCGGCGGCGCGTGGGCGACTCCCGCCGGGGGGGCGACCGCGACCGCCACGTACTTGGTCAAGACGCTTCCCGGCGGGGGGGCCCTCCCGAACGCCCAGGCCACGGGGGCGCTTGCCACGGGCCTGTTACTCAACACGACGACGACCGGCGTCCTGTCCGCGTACGCCGGGGGGGCCTGTACGGCCCAATTCGTCCGTTCTCTCTCCGCGTCCGGGACCCCGACCTGTCAGAGCGTCGCGCTCGCGACGGATGCGACCGGCACCCTCCCCGCCGCCCGTCTCCCGGCCTTCACCGGGGACGCGACCAGCACGGTCGGGACCGCGGTCTTGACCCTCAGTAACACGGGCGTGAGCGCGGCCACGTATGGATCCTCGACCCTGATCCCCGCCTTGACCGTCGACGCCAAGGGCCGGATCACCGCGGCCACGAGCACGGCTCCACAGCTCACCTTGACCAGTACGTACTTTTCATCTCTCTCAGGATCCTCCCTGACTGGGATCCCGACCAGTGCTCTGACCGGCACGCTCCCGGCCGCGAACTTCCCCATCCTGGCCGGGGATGTGACCAGCGCGGGGGGGACCCTGACGACCGTCGTCTCGAAGATCACGGGCCAGACCGTCAACTTGGCCGGATCCCTGACCACGGTCGGGGCCAATGCCGTAGTCCTGACGACGACCGGGGCGACCAGTCTCACGCTCCCAACCAGTGGGACCCTCGTGAGCAGTACCACCATCAGCCTCCCGTCCCTGGCCACGGTCGGGACCATCGGGACCGGTGTGTGGCAAGGGACCCTCGTCGGGCCTGGGTACGGGGGCACAGGGATCGATAATACCGGGAAGACTCTTACTCTGGGGGGGAACCTCGCGACCTCCGGGGCCTTCGCCCTGACCCTGACCCTGACCGGAGCGACGACCGTCACCCTCCCCACGACCGGGACCCTCGTCAGTACGACCACGACCACGCTCTCGAACCTGACCACCGTGGGGACCCTGACGAACGTCGCGGGCTCCGGCACCATCGGAACCGTCGCGTCCCCGTACGCCTCCGCCGTCCTCGGCACGGCCGCGACCAATAACCTGACCGTCACTCCCGCGGCCTTCGCCCAGGGCACCGTCGCCACGATCAGCGACCCCGGTTTTACGACCGCGGTGGCCCCTCTCGTGAAACGTGGAACGATCGCCTTCACGTCGGGGGCGATCAGCGGGGGGGCCTGTGCGACCGTCGTCACCGGGGCCCTGGCCGGGCTCCAGACGACCAGTGTCCTGGTCGGCTCATTGAACGCGGCCGTCCAGACCCAGTGGCAGAAGGGCGTGACCTGGTACCTGTATCCGACCGCGAACACCGTGAACCTCCAGGTCTGCAACCCGACCAGTGGGAGTATCACGCCGGAGAGCGCAACCGTAAATTACGCGGCCTTCGTGCCATGAAGCGGCCCTCAGCGTAGCATTCGCTTTTTATTCGCTTGACCTGTACCATGCCAGTCCAGATCCCGACCCTCCCCCTCACCATCGACCCCGTGATCCGGGTCGCCTTGGACCGGCTCGTCCGCCACCTGAACGACCTGGAGTCCCGCGTCCTGTCCCTCCAGGGACAGGCCCGCACCCGTCCGGCTCCCCTGACCCTCGATGAGATCCGGGACGCCCTGCAAGTCACCGGGAGTCATCCCCTGAACGTGACCGGCCTGCCCGGGAGCAGTCCAAATGCCTAGTCTGATCCTCCCGACCCTCTCCGGGATCGACCGGGACGTCGAGGTCGCGATCAAGCGTCTGCGCGACCAGCACGGTCGCCTGACCGATACCCTCGACGCGCTCGGAGTCCCCACTCCCGATCTGACCCTCGACGAGATCCGTTCCGCGCTCCAGGCCACCGGTACCCATCCCCTGACCCTGGCCGGCCTGACCGGGATCGTCCCCCCCGGCGATCCCCCGACCGTGACTCTGACCGCCGAGGGCTCTCTCACCGCCCCGACCGCCCTGACCCTGATTGCCGATCCCAAGTCCCCGACCGGGACGATCACCCGGGTGACCTTCTATCAGGACGGGGCCTTCCGCGCCGCCCTGGGGAACGCCCCGTGGCGCTGGGTCAACAGCGGGGTCGGCACCGGGACGTACCAGTTCGTAGCCTTTGCCACCGACAACTCCGGCCGGACCGTCGCCAGTAACGTCCTCCCGGTGACCGTGGCCCCTCCCGCGTCGACCTTGACGGTCGAGATCACCAGTCCCGCGGACGGGACCCAGTACCAGGCCCCGGCGACCGTGACCATTCAGACGCGCGTGCATGATCCCTCGCACCCGATCAGCCGGGTCGAGTTTTACGAGTCCGGCCACCTGATCGGGACGGCGGCCTCCGCCCCGTACGCGCACACGGCCTCCGGGCTGGCCGAGTCCACGTACACCTTCACGGCCCGGGCCTATAACACTGCCCTCCAGCACGCCGACTCGTCTCCCGTCACCATCACAGTCGGCCACGCCGGGATCCCCCCGCGCGGCTGGGAGCCACCCCAGTACGGGACGGGGCGTCTGCATGTCTCAGGAAAGGTCATCGTGGACGACGCACATACGATCTGGCCCTGGTACGGGGCGACGGACTTTCTCCTCTACAAGCGGTACTTAGATGGGGAAGACATCTCGGCCCTCCTCGCGGACCGGGCCGCCTTGGGGGTGAACCTCCTCCGGGTCCTGGGGATGGCCCAGACCATCGCGGCCTTTCACCCCCAGGACTACCCCGGGTACTACTCGACCCTCCCCGGGTTCTGCTCCCTGCTCCTCGCGCACGGCTTCCAACTGGAACTCACCGTCTTTGCCGACGCCCAGTCCGTGATCGGGGGGAACCTCGGGCTGCTGCGGAGTCACTTCCAGCGCGTGGTCGACGCCCTGCACGGCGTCCCGAATGTCTTCCTCGAACTCGTCAACGAGTGGACCCAGAATGGGATCACCCCGACCGACTTCGTGCGCCCGTCCGGGATCATCTCCTCCCGCGGGTCCGGGATCGCAGGCGACTACCCTCCCACCCCCCCGTGGGACTACTGTACCTACCACGTTCCCCGTGACGGGGAGTGGCCGAGAAAAGCCAGTCACATCCGCGAGATCCGCGACGACGGGGGGTACAACCGGCCCGTGGTTCAGGACGAACCGATGGGGGCCGGGGAGACCGATCAACCGAACCGGCGCAGTACCGTCGCGAACGACTTCTTCTACTTCGGGGCGACCTCCCAGATGATGGGCGCCGGGTCGACGTTCCACTCCGACTGCGGGATCCTCAGTACCCTCCTGACCCCGACCCAGCACGCATGCGGGGTGGCCCAACTGAGCGGCGCACGCGCGATCCCCCCCGAGACTCAACTGTGGGCGTATACCCGAGGCGGCCTCGCGAACAACCCGATTGTCCACAGTGACGCTTTAAGTCTTCGTACGTACTCGAAATATACCGAATCAAGTGCGGTTTGTGTGGTAATTCGGCCTCAGCCAGGGTGGTCTGCTATCGCACAGAATGGATGGACCATTACTCGTCAAGAGGGGCCGATGGGGTGCGTCGTTTTTCTCTCACGGTAGGGGTGTTTTGTGTTTCGAGCGTCGATTCAGCATCTGCTCGGAGTAGGTGGCCCAGCGACAGTTTCCGGGCTCATAGTCTCCATCGTTCTCAATCCGATCGAGTGTCAGCCCGGGAGGACAGCGTCCCATATCTTTCAAGAAGGCCTCGAAACTAGACCGCCATTTCCCACAAACCGTGATCCCGCGCTCAGCGTAGTTCTTTGCTTGAGCATGGTTAGACCGGCAGCGGGCCTTCATAGCCAACCAAGCACTGTATTCCCGAGAGCATTGTCGTTTCTCCCCATGGGTCTGCTTCGCTTCCCCGTGCCTGATCTTTTTATCGTGGATCAGCTTGGGCTTCCGACATCCGCACGATCGTGTGTGTCCCTCGATCAGTCCCTGTGCAGGCTGGGACCGGATCGTCCCACAAATACAACGGCACCACCATCGCGTTTTTCCGTCGTCGGAAGGGGCTCTGTTCAGAACGAACCAGCTCCCAAACCAACACCCGTTCAGGTTCACAAGTTTCGACATCCTCGTGTCGTGAACGATTATACCCGAAGTGCGTCTTGACGTTACCGTTACGTTCGTAAACCCGATCCGGATCGAGACCCGGGGGGACGACCGCCTGAACGAGATCCTGGCCCTCCTCCGATTCGTCACCCAACAAGGAGTCCATATGTCCAACGAACTCGATACTTTGACCGCCCAAGTCGCCGCCAACACCGACGTGGAGCAGTCCGCCCTGCTCCTGCTCAACCAACTCCACGACCTTTTGGTCGCGGCCGGGACCGACCCGGTCAAGCTCGCGGATCTGACCACTCAGCTCGCGACCAGCAAGGACGCCTTGGCGGCGGCGATCCTGGCCAACACGCCCGCGGCTCCAGGGGTGTAACGTGTACCCCGGCGACGACGTCGCGTGGCAGATCGGACGCGCCCTGTTCGACGACTACCAGAGGGCGGGTCAGGCCCCGAACCCCGGGATGGGCGTGTGGTTCTTCCGCGTCGCCTGGGACATTGCTCAGCTCGGGCTCTCTCCCCAGGCGTCGATCTCGAAGCACCGGAGCGAGTGGCTCTCTGCACTCGGGTTCACGGAACGTCCCCCCGGACCATCCCCGTCCCCATCCCCGTCCCCGGGCGGGAGCGTGACCGTCGACGGGAGGACGTTCGTCAAGCGAGGCTAGGATGTCGAACGGACACGTCAGCTGGCCAGACTTTGGAGCGGGTGAGTTCGGAGACTGGGTGTACCCGTGGAACCAGCCGCGCTCCGGGTCTCCCCTCTTTGGCCCGGGTCTCCCTTCCCGGCAGACCGTCTCCTCCGTAGGGACGCTTCCGGCCGGGCTCGGGACCAGTACCGCGACCCAGGGCTTCGACTGGAAGGGCCTCCCGTGGGGGAACATCATCGGCACCGGCCTCGGCCTGGGGGCGTCACTCTTCGCTCCCAAGCCCACCGACCCGACCGGGGCGATCAAAGAAACGCAGCAGATGGCTCGTGGTCTCAGTCAGACCGGCCAGCAGCTCGGGGCCCAGGGCGCGGGTGCCCTTGCCCCGACCCTCGCGTACTGGATGAATCTCCTCTCTGGGAACCCGGCCGACCTTCTGGCCGCGACGCAACCGGAGCGGACCCGCATCCTCGACCAGTACGACACGGCCCGGGCGACCCTCACCCGGGAAACGCCCCGGGGCGGGGGACAGGCAACCGCAATGGCCGGGTTAGAGGCCCAGAAAGCGGCCCATCTCGCGACCCTGACCAGTCAGGTCCGTCCCCAGGCGGCCCAGGCCCTGGGACAGCTCGGGGGGCAGTTGACCGGGGCCGGGATCCAAGCCCAGGAACAGGCCGCGTACGCCATGGCCCAGGTCCTCGGCCCTCTCCTCCAGCAGGAGACCCAGGACAAGGAATCGATCTGGCGGACCTTCGGTGGGATCGCGGAAATGATCGCCCCCTTCGTCCTCGCTGCCCTGTAGAACGGCCCAGGAATGGGCTAGGAGACCGTGTATGCCCACATCCGGCGCGTTCGAGGCCTTGGGTGCCATGGCGCACCAGCTCGGTCAATACGCCCAGCGCCAGAAGGAGCAACGGCACCAGGACGAACTGGCTCAGCAGCAGCTCGTCGCTGGACTCGTCACCGAGGGGGTACGCTCCGGCCGTGTCGATCCGCAGGCGGCCATGACATGGATGATTGATCAGTTCAAGGGGAAGGGTTCCGGTCGCGGTACCGGGGCGGCCAGGAAACCCGGGACGGGTGGGCAGCCGGGCCCTGGGGGGGCTGGTGATCCCCGGATGCTCCTGAATTCGATTATCGGCGGGATCATGCACCACGCGCCCAAAGCCGAGGTCCAAGGCCCGGGCATGGCGACGGCGACCGGGCAGGCTCCGGCTCAGGCCCCCCCGACCGCCGGAGGGATGCCCCCGTGGCGGTCGACTGCTGAGGTGGCGGAAGAAGAAGCGACCGGGAAGGCCCGCGGCCAGGAGATCGGCGAACAGGTCAGTTACGAGGGACGAGTCAAAAGGGCCCGGGAACAGGGACTCACCGGAGAGCCGCTCAAGGAGTTCCTCCTGACCGGGAAGTGGACCATGGCTCGACCATCCACTCGACCTGTCCCAGGTCGTCCGACCCCTGGCCCCGACCTCCCACCCGACGCCGTAGACTTCAACGGGACCCTGATCCCGGACGAGGGCCGAACCCAAGGGAAGTACTGGGCACGATCGATTCGGGTCGGTCCTGATGGGGAACCCCAAGAGGTCTATTCCCCGACCAGTGCCCCAGCCGGTGGTACCGGGGGTGTCGGGGGGGCTTCCTTCATGCGGGAACTTCGCCTGACGAGTCCGGAACTGGCAACCCGTGTCTCCAATCAGCTGGCTGCGATCGGGATTCCCCCCATCCGGGCCACCGAGGAGCAGGTCGTCTCCATGCTGGGGGCGGCTGGACAGGCTGGGCTCAAGGCGGACGTCGAGAAGCAACTCAACGCCGAGGGGCTCGCCCGGCTCCGGGAGATCGAGATCAAGCTGGCCGGGCTCCGGGCGGACGAAGCCGGGAAGGGGGACGACTGGAGAAAGGTTTCCGAAGCCACCGCCGGGCTGACCGGGGACGACCTCCTGGGATCGATCCCGGAAGATAAACGGCAGGTTATTACCGGGATCGCCAGCTACGACTACCCGATGCCCGTGGGGGGGTTCGCTCTGAGTAACCCCAAGTCCCCGTGGCTGTCCATCTTCTCCCTGGTCAAACGCTACGACCCGTCCTTCAACGCGGCCAAGTACCAGGCCCGGGCCAAAGTACGGACCGAGTTTACGTCTGGGAACGAGGCCAAGAAGCTGACGTCCCTGAACCAGGCCGTGGGCCATATCCAGACCCTGCTCTTTGCCAAGGACGCCCTGGGCAACGGAAACTGGCGGTCCATGTCCTGGCTCAAGAACAACGCCTCCTACTGGTTCCCGATCACCTCCGGGGCGAGGACCCGTCAGGCGGAACTGGCCGGGATCCGGACGGACTGGCCGGCCGTGACGACCGAATTAGCGACGATCTTCAAGCAGTCGGGGGCCACCGACCAGGAGATCCAGGAATGGCGAAACACGGTCGTGGATCCGACGACCGCGACCCAGAACGACTGGAACGGGTTCCAGAAGAACATTCTGAACCTGATGCGGTCCCGCCTGCTTTCCCTTCGGGGCCAGTACAAGGCCGGGATGGGGGGCAAAGACCCGGACTTCCCCTTCGTCCGGGACGAGGCCCGGGACATTCTCAAGAGCGTCGGCTTCAACGTCGATCGGGTCGATCCGTTGCCCGGGACTGGGGGAACGGACCCGAACCCACCTTCTTCGACCCCGCCTCCCCCACCTCCCGGTCCCCAAACCCAAGGAGCTGGTGGCGGACGCGGGGGACCCACGGATGCCGAGGCGGCCCGCCGCGTCCGGGCCCGTCAGGTCTTGGTTCAGGGAGGGTATCTCGCGAACGACGCGACCATTGATCAGTTCCTGAGGAATAATCCGACGTTCAAGTAACGGTTCCGTATGCCGCCACAAGATCCGACGCCAGACTTCACGGGCATTCCCAAGGACCCTACTCCTCCGTACCCTCGTGGCGAGCCCCCCCAACCTGATGTGAAGCAGCCATCCGGCTACCAGTTCACCGGAATCCAGAAGGCCCAGCGCATCACCGGTCCCAAGCCCTTCCTGGCCACAGTCGGTGACTGGGCACCCATGGCGGGGGCCTACGCCACCGACCCACTCCGGGTCGTCCCCGGGGAGAAGTACCTCGATCTTCCCGGCATGGCGGTCTCTGGAGCCGGGGCCGCGATCGGAGAGCGCATCCGGCAGTACCTGTACGCGGTCTCCGGTGAACGGCCTCTTCCCCCCCAGACCGATGCCCTGGCCCAGATGGCCATGACCGGGGCCGAGTACGCGGCCTTCCAGCCGGTGGGCCGGTTCATCGGTCGCCAACTGGACCGGATCATGGGGAAACTCGGGATCGGGGGACGCCTCTCCCTGCCTTGGTACCGGGAGAGCCCGGCCGGATCGATCGGTGGAGAAGGCACGCTTCTGGGGAAGGGTGAAGCACGGGCCGGGGTCAGTGTCCGGGACCTCCGCACCCTTGAGGGAGCCGCCGAACCCGGAACCGGGCTCGAAGCGTACCGCGATCCCCGGGCCGCCAACGTCGAACTGGTTCCTCGCCGGCCGGCGACCGCCCGGCCGGTCCGGTCGGGGATCCAGCTCCGGGCCGGGGCCCCATCCCCTCCCCCCGCGACCCCCTCCCCACCTGAAGGGTCGATGCTCTCGGAGTTGACCGGCCGGGCTGCCCGGACCATGGGTCCGCTGATGCGGCAGCTCAAGGCCCAGCCTATCGCCGCGGTCCAAGGTGTGGTCCGGGACCTGCTCTCGCCGACCGGGATGGTCAAACGATCGATCCGGGGCATCGGGGAGGCGGTCGCCTCTGCGGCCAAAGCAGGACCGGACGTGGACATCGAGACGCTTCAGGACGAAGTCCGGGAGATCCTGCGCCGTGAGATCCGTCCCCCGGAGCGGGCCTTTCCCCGTCAACCGGGCCTCGATCTCAGTACCAAACCACCGGGAGCCCTCTCCCTGGCCGAGCAGATCGCCCAAGCCCAAGGGGACGTCTCCCGGCAGAAACTGGGTACGAAGACCGCCCAGTGGATGGCCCGGGTCCTCGCCGCCAAACCGCGCGTGAAAATGGACGAGGCCTGGCGGTTCCGCATGGACCTGGACGAAGCCATGGGGGACAAAGTCTTCCAGGACCTCTTCCACGGCCAGTCCAAGGGCCAGTTCCTCCGGATCCGGGGATCGCTTCAGGATCTCTTGGAGGGGACCGGGTACCAGCCGTTCATCCTGGCCTCCCGGCAGTACCACCACGCCATGGATCTGGTGCGGCATTTCGTGACCGATCTCGGGGAGCGGTCCCAGGAACACCCGGAAGAGGTCACGAAGATGCTCCGCACGGCTGTGGTCTCCGACGTTGAGCGGCTCAAGGAGACCCTTCATAGCTATGGGGGCTCCCAGGGTCCGGTCGCGTGGCGGTCGCTCCAGAAGTCCTGGATCCTAGACCGGGCAGGAACCGGTCCCCTGTCGAGACTCCCCCAGCGGCTCAAGGCGATCCCCAAGGATCTGTGGCAGGCGTGGACGGACGATCCGACCGGCCGCCCGTTCCGGAACGGACTGGAGTCCTTGGCCCGGTCCATCGAAGATGCCCGGCAGGTCGCTCAGATCGGACCGGGGGGGAAGCCGCCCGTGTACGCCGAGGAATCAACGGCGGTCCCGGACTGGGCGACGATGGATCCGGAGACCCGCTTCGGCCGGCTCCTGCGGGCCCTCCAGGCGGGTGGGGGCGTGTACGCGCACTTCGCCACGGGGATGAAGTGGGCGCACAGCTTCCTGAGCCCGAAGCGGTTCATTACGGCGTATACGGAGCACGACGAGTACCGGCCCTTCATGATCGAGATCATCCGGTCGAAGACCTTCGAGCGGGCGATCCCTCACGCCCTGCGCCTGGCGGACGCCCTCGTCCGGACGGCGGATACCGGCGGTGAGGACACGGAACCCCTCGCCGGTCCGCCTTCAGGGCCTCCCCAGCCGTAATGATCGCCGTCCTGGCCACCCGTGAGGGCCTCCATGGGGGCAAGACCGCCACCGGCTACCGGATCGACCCCTTCGTCCCCTTTGTCGCCCTCCCCTCGACCGCGGCCCTCCATCTGTGGGTCCGCCTCCACAACCCGAAGTCCGGCCGCTCCTGCCGGGCCCTGGTCCTCGACGTGGGGCCCTGGTGTGTCGCGGACCACTCCTATGTATTCCAGCCCGCGACCGTGAACCGCTTGGGTGAGGTCCCCCTGGTCACGGTCCGCCCGGTGGCGGAGTCCGGTCGGGACGAGCGGGGGCGGGTCACGAACAAGGCCGGGATCGATCTCGGGGAGGTCGTCTGGACGGCCTTGGGGATGCAAGGGAACGAAGAAGTCTGGTGGGAGTTCGAGTAACCTCTCCAGGCATGACTGTTGCCTACAGCCGAGGTGGGTGGCGAGAGACGAGTCCGGGGTCGCGATTCCGCAGTGGGCCATAAGTGCCCTGTTATCAGCCCTTTTGGGCGCCTGTGTCCTGTACGTGGGCGTGCTCCGAGAACAGCAGAACCGTGATCACGCGACGATCTCTGGTCTCGCCGACCGGGTCGGGACCTTGGAAGGCTCCGACCGGGTCAGTAACGAGCAGCAGAGCGAAACCCGGGACGCGATCGAGGAACTCAGGGAGGGGGTCGAGATCCCCTGTGCGCCGGCCGCCCATCGGCCGCCCCGTCCCAGGCCCGTCTTTCCGTCGTACAAGTAACATGTTGAGTCCCAGTTCCCTTCCCGGCCCTACTCCCGTGCCGCCGACCGTTCGCGTTGAACGGTTCGACATGGAGGGGCGGCCGGTCGGGGAACGGGACCGCACCCACAAGCCACTGTCCTCGGGCCGGTGGTACACGAACCCTCGACACCGAAGAACAGAAAAGAGATCCTAAGTGAACCTCAGTCTCCGTCCGTCACACTACGCCGTTCTGGCCGCCTTCGCGATCACTCTGGGAGCCCAGCTCCAAGGAGTACCCGGTGGATGGCACGCCCTCAATTCGCCCTCGTTTATCGGGACCCTGGCGATGCAGGTTGGGACCCTGATTGGGGCCCTGTACACGCAGTCGGTCAAGACTCCGGCTGGGTCCCCCGCCGCGTAATGCTTCTCGCGGATCACCCGCGGAGTAACTTCACGGCGGCCTGTGAAGCACTCGGTCTGGACCGTTTCTGTTCTCGTGGGGGGAACCGGGAATGAGCTGGTCCGAGTGGTTTCGCTGTACCGTGATGGGGTGGCACGATGCCATCCTGGACTGGGACCGCAGAGGCCGGGATACGTCCCTGTACCTGCGCTGCCTGACGTGTGGACGGCGGTCCAGGGGATGGGCATGGAGGATACGAGGCAGTGAGTAACCGCTTCGCGGTTACGAACACCTTTTCGCGGAGCGAAAAAGTGAGTGAACAAGTACCTGACCGTGATGATCCGAGTGATCGGACCATTCCTCATCTTCCTTTATTTGGGCCGGATACTCTCCAAGCCCAGGTCCAGCGGTTCCTGACTGAGACCGGTACGGTCCCGGCACACCACGGAGTTGTCCTTGTGGTCGACGAACGGGGGGCGGACGTGGCCATGGCCCTGAGAACGACCAGCGGGTGGTTCGTGGACCTCCATGCCGGGTATCAGTGGGGCGGGGACGTCCTGGCCGGGGTGCGGGTCGCCAAAAGTTGGTGATTTACTTCCGCTTGTCCACCCGGACATAACTGCTCTGGGTCTTCACCGTACACGCCTGGATCGTCCCCACGGACACCCCGTGCTCGACCAGCATCTGCTTCGACAGGCTCTCCCGTTCCAGGTCAATCAACTGGACCACCGCATGGGGGCGTTCCAGTCTCTTGCTCCCCCGGATGGCCAGTTCCACCCCCAGCACTCCCCTGATCTCCTGGAGCCGGGCCTCCGCCCGGTCCCGGTCCTTGGTCAGGGTGTGATACTCGGTACAGAGGGTATCGACCTCGGTGTCGTCCAGGATCCCCTGTTCAGTCGCCGCCATGTACACCCCTCCTCTTATCGAGGACCGTCGCGATCCTGTGGACGTAAAACCCCGCCATGAACCCTCCGAACGCCGTCCAGAGGTAACTGCCGTGGGCCCAAGACTCCACGAACACGATCGTTAACCCGAACAGGCACCAGCCGACGTCCCCCATTACTGCAGCCCCTTCCACACCATCAGCCCGATCACCACAATGATGGCGATGGTCACGGCCGCTTCAGGCCACGTCACTGGTTCCTTCCCTCGTTTCGCGGCACGGCGATGACCTTCGTCTCCTCCCCAATGAATGGCTTCAGCGTCTCCGCCAGCGCGTGTTCGGTCTCACCAAAGACGATGAACACGCGCAGGTTGTCCGGAAACCCAGGATGGGTCTCGGCGCTCACCCGGATGGGCTGCCCGGCGGTCAGGCGGCGGATGTTCTCGCGCGTCACCCCGAGCAGGAGAATCTCCGTCCCGTCGTCACCGGTCGCACGAGCGGTGATCATGGCTGCTCCTTCGTGAGCGCGCGGGTGGTGTCACGCATCTGCGCCCGCCCAGTCTGCACGTCTGGACAGGTCGCTGCGTGTTCCCGGCCATGCGTCGGACAAAAATTCAGCATCGGCACGTCGAGTCCCCCACAGGTCATCGTCGCCGGTCGGCCGCAGATCTCACAGGGCGTCACGGCTTGCCCTTACTAAGCGTGTGGGCGACGTCGAGGCCGAACCCACGGCGCGCACACCGTCGTTGCTCGGCGTCCGCGTGACTGGTGATGTGCCGTGATGCGCCTCGCAGCCGAAACGTCTTCAGGCAGATGAGGCACTGCACGCGATCCGGGCCGAGTCGCCGTGCAACCGGCGAGACGCGGCCGCGAACAATGACGTAGCCCGGCGCCATCTAGGGCTTCTCCTTGGCGAAAAGATGGCGGGCGGCGTCGAGAACTGGCTTCATGGCTTCCCAGTACGGCTTGTTGGCGGGTGTGGTTTCGTAAAGGTCGTAGGCGGCGACCGCCGCGCGCAGGGCGCGTCCTGCTTCGCAGGACATCAGGGCGGTCAGGTCGGCGTTCCACTTCTCATGCTGCCGCTGTATCGCGAACAGTCCAGGTGCTTGTTCTTCGATGGTCGCGAGTACCTTCTCCGCGTAGGGGTCGCATCCGCACGTCGGCCAGTCGCAATCTTCAGGCGGATCGGCTGTTCGTCGAGCCTTACAGGTGAACTCCGCGCGGCGGCCGGCTAGGTTGGGTGCTACCGCCACGACGTCGGTGAGGCGTACCATCTTCTCCGGTACGCGTGACGACCCGCTAGCGAAGCGGTCAAATTGCGGCACGTCACATAACCAGTCAGGGATCCGATCTGTCATGGCTTTTGATCTCCACAGAGCGGGCGAAGCAGGCAACCGGATCGCCGGTCACGGTTCTCCCTGAGTGAGCGCGCGGGCGGCATCCAAGACCGCCAGCAGGCGATCCAGAGTCTCGCCCGCATAGCCTTCCCGCATGAGCCGCTGCATCAGGTAGCGCATGGATTCCAGCGGGACAGCCGCGACCGCCGCGCGTAGGGTGGTCAGGCTGGGCGGTGGCTTGACTCCCAACAAGCGATCGTATTTCTCTTTCGTCGTATGGCCGTCCCAGTCGTTCTCCTGAACCTCCAAGTGCTCGAACCAGTCCCGCTCTGAATCGTGAATATGCCACGCCAGCTGGCCAACCGGACTATGGATGCAGACGATCCAGCGCCAATCGTTCTCCCACGCCGGATCGCTGTCGGGGTGCCGCGCCAGATGCGCGGGCCAGAGCTTCGAGAGTACCCACACGAGCCGGTCACGTTCCTGATACGCGGTGTCTTTCTGTGCGCGCAGGGCGGTCAGGTCGGGCTGGTGAGCGAACAAGTACGTTCGGTCCACCTGGAAGCGGTCAGGTACCGCGAAGTCGTACGCCGCGTTGCGGAGCTTTTCGTAGGCGACCTGCCGGTCAGCGTCAAGTGTGGCAACTGCCGCGCGCAGGGCAGTCAGGTCTGGGTCAAATGATGTCGGGATGCCTTCCAGGGCATTGGCTGCTCCGGCTGTTGAACGAGTCCAGGCATCCTTGCCGCGCTTCAGCAAATCGAGGGCTTTTCCGGCCCGATTCCGTAGCGTGTCGCACTCGGCTTGGAGCGCCGCCAGCTTCACCTCCACGTCACGCGCATGGGCGTCGAGCTGCTTGACTTCGGCCCATGCACGATTGGCATTTTCGACACTTAAGCGATAGGTTTCCCGACAGGTGTCCAATTCGGCTTGCAGCGCCGCGAGCTTCTCTTCCAGCCCCTGCGCGTAGGTCTGCGCGGCGAGGTGAGCCTGCCGTATTACAGCGAGGCTTTGCCGAATCTCCTCCAGTTCGATTTCGCCGTCGCGTACCTCCTGCAGGATCGGCCTGGCGTAATCCTGTGCCGCCGCCACGACATCGGCGAGGCGCACTAGCGGAATCGTGGTCCCTACCGCGACGTGTACTGGCACGTCACGGAGCCAGTCCGGTACCGTTAGAGATTCCCCCATATCCCCCCCACACTCCCTTTGCACACGATTGGGACCGACTCCTCCCCGAACAGGTTCACGGCGACACTCTCGACGAGGGGCTTCAAGAGTCCCCCCAGGACCTCGTCGAACTCCAGGACCAAGTCATCATGGAGGTCCAGTAATGGTTCCACGTACCACCCCTCGGCCCGTAACGGCCTGATAACCGTCCTCCACACTTCCGATTCCCAGTGCTTGACGAACCCCCGGGCCCCGGCCTGTGGGGGGAACGCCTGGGCCTGTCGCTGGGCCTCCTCCCTGATCTTCCGGTTCGGAGAGAGGACGGAGGGGAGCCACCGGATGCGCCCCCACCGATCCCGCACGCACCCATACCGGCGGGCCTCCGCGTGTCGTTCGTGAATATACCCCGCAATTCCCCAGTCGTCAATGACGGATCGGATCCAGTGGTCACAGACCTCCTCCTCGGCTTCCCTCTTGGCCTTCAGAGAGGGGAAGTGGTCATACGCCAGTTCGAGGAACGGGTATCCATTCTTCCGCTGCTGCTCGGCGAGCCCGACCTTGGTGGTCCCCATAATAATTGAGAAGTTCGTCGTCTGTCCACAGATAACCGGAATCCCCCGATCGCGTACCAGAACGAATGACGATGGGACCGCAAGACACGCGACAGGAGCCGTATGGGGAACGACCCGGACCGATAACCCTCCACCATGAGAGAGCGCATGATCCTTCACCGACAGTCCCCATTGTCCCGCTACCCGCTCGGAAAGCGCAGACTTCAAACCCGTGACAGCCGCAATCGCCTGGAGAACATCCGCGTTCTTCCGCTGAGCCGTTGAGTACTCGTAACTGCGTCCGCCCGGACGGACGTGACTGTCCCAGTACCGGGCCTCGTCAAGGATCGCGTCCCGCTCAGTCACTCGTAAGTGGAGCCACCGCCACGGAAGTGTTTTATCTGAATCAAGGAGACGGAGAATGTGCCGGGCCGCCTTTTTGTGGACCGAGAACGTCGTTACAGGCCCAGACTCCCCGTTTTTCGTCTGGAACTTGGCATAGGGAACTTTCGCCTGTTCAAGGAGGAACGTCAACCGCTCAATCTTCCGCGGCTTGGTGAACCCCCATCGAATGGACTTCCACTCCGAAATACTCCCGTCAGCCTGAAGAGCGACTGCTAGCCGAAGCAGCTTATGATTCCCCTTTGGGGACCCCCGTCCCCGCAGTATCCCGGCGTTGAGCCAATCATCTCCATTCCGGGCCAAGGCCTCTGGCCCTTTAACGGTCCACTGATGCGAAAGGGGATTCCACCCGAGCATTCGATGATCGGGCGTCACGCGCAGATTCATCCCTTCGTTACAGAGATGGATCAGTTGACCGGATGGGTGAATCTGAGTAAACCGCTCAGATGGAACGGTCCACCCCAGCCGGACTTCGCATTCATCGGACGGAAACGCTTGGACGACTTCTTCTTGGTCACTCAGGTCAGGTATTCGTTTCCAACCTGTTTTCGTCAGGACCTCCGTGTCCGGGTGAAAGCACTTGGCCGGGATCCGGTGCAGGCACTGATCCTGGGCCTCGGGGGGCACCCCGAAGATCCGCTCCGCGGTCCGTTCGTGCAGGTCCACCCCAGACGCGATCAGCTCCTGGAGATGGGACGGGGCCGAGTCGAGGGCGAGGACCCTCACCTCGATCTGAGAGAAGTCCCAGCTCCCCAGGAGCCTCCCCGGTCGTGCCCGGACCCCCCGGCGGAACCGCTTCCCCTGCTCGCTGCGCTTGGGGAACGCACCCACGTTCGGGTCCTTGTATGCGACCCGTCCCGAGACCACCCGGGTCGGGAGCAGACGGAAGTACAGGCGCGTATCCCCCTCCGCGTTGGGGCGGGAGAACTGGAACACGTCATCAATAAAGGTCTTGGTCTTCTGGAGTTCCCGGTGCTCCTGAATCCTCGCGACGACCGGATGCCACCCCGTGAGGGTCTCCAGGTACTTGTCTTCGGTCGAGTAGCGTTTTCCGGTCGGGGTCTTTTTGCCCCCCGGGAGCTTCAAGTGGTCAAAGAGCAGGGCCGCGACCTGATCAGGGGAGTCCGGATTGAGGCCTGGGTAGTCTTCCTGGAGGGAGAGGGACGAGATCAGGATCTCGGCCTCGATTTCCTCCCGGAACTCCCGGTAGTAGTCCAAGTCCACAGGGAGGCCGATCTCCTCCATCCGGGCGTACAAGGGGAGGACCTTCCGGTCTATCTCGTATACTCCCTCCAACCCCAGGTCCTGGACGCGCTTCCAGAGAATCGGCTTGACGGACAGGGTGTCGTCCGCGTCCGCCCCTGCGTACTGGATGGCCTTTTCCAGGGGAATGTCGTCCAAGGACTTGAGGACGCGTTTTTTCTTCTTCTTGGGCTTCCCGGTCTTCCCGTACTGGACCTGCCACTCTCCGACCACGTCCTCGTACGAGTCCCGGACCCGTCCCAGGTGACGAAAGGCCAATTCCTTGAGGCCCTGCGGTTCGACTCCGAGTAGGTACGCCATACAGAGGGTGTCGTGGAAGGCGTCCTCGGGGATCTCCTCGACGCCCATTCCCTTCAGGACGTGATGGTCCCACAGGTAATTGTGGAGAATCCAGGTCGTGCCCGGGAGCTGCCCGGGACCGAGGATCGGGTCCTCGTCCGCGTCCCCGTTGTGCGGGTAGCTGGCCTGCACCCGTTTGACCATGGCCTTCCCCGGGATCGTGCTCAGGGAGAGGCCCCACGGCTGCTCGGGGGTGCCTTCGGTGTCCACGGCCTGCTCGGGCATGACCGGGTCCAGGTCGTACAGGTTGTATTCCCTGTACACCCCGGATGGGGACGGCTGCCAGCACCGGCTGTTCCACTCGCTCGGGGGGAGTTTGAGGATCGCACTGAGCTGGGCCATGTCGTACGCGGTCCTCGCAGCCAGCTCCGGCTGGTGGAGGCCCGCCGCTGGGTGATAGATGGGGACGACCCAAAACGATTGAGGATCCGGGGCGCTTTGTGGATTTTGGCATGGCAGTGAGGCCTGCAAAATGCTCCACCGGGCTCCACAGTCAGGACAGAACCGAACGTGGAAGAGGAGCCCGTGACTGGCGTCCATCGTGATACTCGGCCCCAGGAACCACCGGGCCGCGTACAACCCCAACGCCCCCACGATCCGGGGCTGACACGTCGCGAGTTCAAGTTTCAGCTCCCACTCGTCCCGGGCGATATCCTCAGGGGTGACCCCTTTCCCCTTCGTGGGGGCTCCCTTCGCCCATTCCTTGACCAGGTTCGTGATGTAGCAATCCGCCCGGAGCGGGAGCGAGTAGCCATTCAGATATCGGGTTAATTCGGCTCCCGCCGGGGCTGTTTCCACGAACGGCCGCCCGAATTTCGACTCGATGAGGCCTGGGCCTTCCCCGCAGAAGAGGAGGCTAGACGGGATCGGGCCTTCACCCTGTACCCTCATGACTTTTTGCTCCGCAAAAAGGCATTCGACACCGCGAAGCGGTGTCTCATGATACGTATCGCCTCAGCATCTCCAGGGTCGCCCAGGCGCTTTCCCTGTGGAAGTACTCCCGCACGGTGTCGACCATGAGCCGGGCCGCCCTGCACGCATCCCCCAGGTCTTCGTTGACATCCTCCGGGTCATCGGGCGGGACGCAGCAGACCGACAGGATCGCCCCGACCGCCAAGGCCGCGGCCGGATCCATGGTCACCGTGACCCGGGAGCCCTGCCGGCCCAGGCGGGCGAGTTCCTCCTCGGCCAGGACCTGGAGGTCCTCGGGCCCGAGGAGGATGTAGGAGGGGCTAGGGGAGGACACAGAGTCTCTCTCCGTTCTTCTCGCATCCGCGAGAAACCCGCGAAGCGGGTTTCGAGTAGATGCTAAGGGACGACATGGATCTGTTCCGCTCGGGGCCCTTTCAGTCCCGATCGCCCGGTGAACTCCACCTGACTGCCGACCGTGAGGGTCTCGAACAGGGCCCCTTCAAGCCCGGAACGGTGGAAGAAATACTGTACGCCCTTGTCGTCCTCGATGAACCCGAATGATTTTTCGGTCACAAGACGTCGGATCACCCCCCGGAGCCGCTCACCTGATTTCTTCGATACCGCTCCCGTCGACATGTTCGACATACCCGTCCTCCGCCGTTTCTGATTGCTGTATTCCCGGGTGTGAATGGGTGTCCCCGTTTGCACGCTGTCTGTCGGGCTTGCCGCGCACAGATTCCGTGTCCGCGCATGGTATTGACGACATCCGGGACAGGTTCCAGGTGAAACAGGTTCACACAGGCTCTTGAACAGGGGAGTTCATCGTTCAACCGATAGTGATCGAGTGTCAATTCGCTATCGAGGGGGCCGTTGACAACCTCCCACATCGCGCTATGGGCCAGTCGCCACCGGCCCCCGTACCAGACTCGGCCATAGCCCTTCCGATCGATGGTTCCGGGCCAGAGCTGACAGACCTCTGGGGTCTGCTCCATCGCCATCAGGAGAAGCATGGCCCCCTTCTTATGGTCGACATTTGGCTTCTGTCCCCCCGCCATCTTACTTCTCCCCGTTCAACGCCGCTACAATCTTCTTCGCTCCGATCTTCCCGACTCCGTCAATCGTGAGCCACTCCTCCACCGGGGCCTGGACCATCTGCTTCACGCTGGTAAAGTGCTCACCGACCGCCCCCGACCGGGTCCACCCGATCCCCGGCAGGCACGAGGCCACCTGTCGGGTCAGGGATGGGGGGACGAGCAGAGCCTTGTCCGTCACGCCGGTCTTGAAGGACAAGTGAGAACGATGGGCTTCGTACGCCTTGTCGATCCAGTAGTGATACAAGGCCCCGAGGAACTTCCCCAGGTCCAGTTTACTGTGGACCCGCCGGACGTACACGCCGGCCCGGATCTCGTGGGTCAGGAGCATTCCTTCCAGTTCCCGGTACGTGACGACTTGACTGCCGACCGTGAATGGGATCCACGCGGTCCCTTTCGGAACGAGCACGGAAGGCCCGTGGGGGTCCGGTCTCCAGACGCCCTCGACCGCGAGCCACACGGCCTGGTAACAGGCGTGCATTCCCCGGACCTGCTCCGTCATGCGCCCCGTGCGGACGGAGGAGACGAAGTCGGGGAGGGCCTTGCGCTCGACCCCGATCGGGACGGGGATGTCTCCCTCCCCTCGGCCCAGGAACGCGAAGTCCCCGTATTCGAGGTGCGTCACGTCGACCGGGATATGCAATTGGGCGAGCAATTTTGCAAATTCGCCCGATCCGATCCGCTGGTCGACGAGGAGGGTCATGACGAGGGGACCCGCTCCGAGTAGATGCGTTCGAGGATCTCCGCCTGCCGCTCGGACAATGACCGTCCCAGGGAGAGCTGGCTATCGATGGATTCGGCGAAATCCCCCTCCCAAGCGGTCAGGTTCACCCCATCGCTCAGGATCCGGTCACACCACTCCCGCCACCGCTCCCGCTTATCGTCCTGGCGCCACGGCTTTTTGGCCCTGTCCAGAATACCCATTACTTGACCTCAACCCAGTGCCACGTCCCGGGGAGGTTCCCTTCGTTGTACCGGACCTCACTGGGGAAATGGATCCCCGTGGGGTTACAGACCAAAAGCGAGACGACCGCGGTGTCTTCTTCCTCACTGTGGACCTCGGTTACGATCGCGGCCCGGCACGCCCCCGCTCCGGCTCCGCCGGAGGTTGCTCCGCCGGAGGCGGAGCCCGCTTCGTACTCCCCCCCAGGCGTCCCGAAGGCCACATAATGACAGATTCTTCCCACACCCAATCCCTTCATCGTCCCCTCCCCTCCGCCTTCGGCGGAGCCGAAGGACTCCTCACTCGCCGCCGCCTTCGCCGCCGCCTGTGCTCTCCCCCTTCACACGGCCTCTTGACCCGTGCCTGGCACGACCCGACAATGGTCTCCCCTGGGGGACGGGTCAGGTCCCGGCGCGCGTGGAAGGGCCGGCAGGGCGAACAGACGCGCTGTCCACACCGCCGGCACTTCGCCACCCAGTGCCACAAGAGACAGTTCGCACAAGAATCTAGCGGCACGCGCTGAAGAAATCGTACCCGAAGCTCCGCTTGTCCGCCACGGGGAACTCGACCCGGGGATTCTCCAGCCTCGACAAGTTATCCCGGAGGACCTTGCACGTGACCTGCCCCTGCTTCAGATCCAGCAGACAGAACGTCGACACGTAGTACGGGAGCCGGGGGGCCCCGTCGATTCCGCTATCAATCCCGAACTCGATCCGCGCTTCCTTGCGGTCGACGTTCTCCCGCCTGAACCCGGTCCCTTCCCGCGGGGGACGGCTAATGGTCGTACTGAGGACGACGTTCAGGTCGTCTGCCTGGGCAATGAGATCCAGAAAGGCCCCGTCGTGCGCCCCCTTCGCGATCGACCACAATTGATCCGGCTGAGGGGTGACCGGGGCCGGGGCGGTCCCGGTGAGCTTCCGCACCTTCTCCCGCCGCTGTTCGAGGTACTGGGCCTTCTCCAGCCCGGTCACGGCCAGGTACCCCAAGTCCTGGGCCCGCTCCCAGACCCGACTCATCGACTCGACCGCGAGCCAGTCCCCGGGATGGTACTCGCCGAAGACCCACTGGATCGCTTCGGTGATCTGGTTCATGTCCGAGACCTTTACGTACGTGAGGTTCTTCGGGCACTCTCCCCCGAGGCCCAGGAGGGCGGCCTTGAACTTCGCTTCGGTGTCGATCACGTAGAAGTGCCCCCCCGGGTTCCCGACCTGGGCCTGGAACCGGGCAATCGCGGCAATGGCGGAGGACTTCCCCGAGCCGTCCTTCCCGGCAATCATGAGGAACTCTTTGAGGTTGGGACCCTTGAGGATGTCTTCGCTACTGGTCGGGGTGATGCCCCCCTTCGGTAGGACTGTCGCCATACGCGTTTCTCCCTTCCTACTCGTGCCTGTTATACCAGACCTTTTCTGCGCCGTTTCATCTTTCTCGTATGCCGTTTCTTTGTATCGTCGTACCGCTGCCGTTCGATCCGGAGTTCCATCCGGAGCCGATGGATCTCTTCCAGCTGTCCCCAGCAGACTCTCAGCAGGAGGGGATACAGGATTTCCTCGCCTCTCTTGGCTTCTTCATCCAAGAGCTGCCGCCACTCGGTCATCTCCTGTTCGAGCTGGGCCCGGTCAGTCTCCGAGAGGGTTTCGAGTTCGTGAAGGACCCGGTCGTACTCGGCTTGGGCCATGCGGGAGGTCCGTTCCCGGAACAGTGCGGCCTCCGGACTGGTTCTCTCCGTGCTCATGTCACCATCCATTCCAAATCGGGGGGAAGCCACCTCTTCTCCCGGGCGTGCTGGAGGACCGCGTACCAGGTCCCGTCCAGTTCTTCTTTCGTGAAGTCCAACCGCCACGTCCGGGGCGGGATCGGCCGGGGGGGCTTGTAGTTCCCATTGATATGGTACGCGGTCAGATACCCGTGGTCCGCGTCCAGGGCCCGGGCGTAGCAGCGAATCTGAATGATCCACGGCCAGTACACGGGATCGGTCGGGCACTCCTTGCTCGTCGAATACCAGGTCAGCTTGTACTCATGGGGACACCATTCCTCCGGATCGACCGCGTCTGGGGACATCCACACCCCGTCGCAGCAGATCGCAGCGGGCCGGAAGACCTGTGGGTGCAGGGCCTTGATAATCGTCCGCTCCATGAGGGTCTCGAACGCGACCCCCGTGGCCATCTTCTGCACCCCGGCCACCCGCTCAACCTCCGACTGATCCCGCTTGTTGTACCGGCCCGGGTCCAGGCCGACCATCATTGAGTTTATGATCTGGGAAAGGTGTAGACCCTTCGGCCGATCCGGGTCATCGGTCAGGGTCAGGGGCCGGGCATCGATCTCGGTCACTACCATGGACAGGTCCCTTTTCCCTAGAGCCCCGGGCCAACCCGCCCAGCCTCCGGCTGGCGTCCCGCTCCGGCTCCACTCCCTTGAGGGGGCACGTCTTCCGCACACACGAGAAACCGGCGAAGCCGGTTTCGAGTGGGTGCTGCCCTCGAACGCGAGCGGCTCCGGTCGAAGGGAGAACAACTCCCGGAGCCGCCCACGCCGAGGGTTCCCTCGCCCGCGCCGTGCGCTATGCGTTTGCGGAGGGAAGCTCGTTTACCCTAAGCTGATCGTCTTCCCGTCGAACTGCCACGGCACTCCCCCTTCGACCGTCTTGCCGTGCAGGAACTCGTCCTTGTAGATCGCCTGCACCACCGCGTTTCTGTCCGGGTCGTTCGCGAGGGTCTTGAACGCCTCCTGGGCGATGGCTGCCTTGGTCACCGTCCCGCCCTTGGCCATGAGAATCCCCATGACCGTCTCCACCGACTTGACCACGACCCCGTTACTCGGGGCTTCCGTCGCGGACGGAGCGGGGGAGGCGACCGGAGCCGCCACCTGAGTCTTGGCCTGGGCCGGCTTGATCGGGCTGACCTTCCCCTTCTCCCACGGGAGCTTGGTGATCTGGGTCATGACCAGGACCGTCTTGGCCTTCGCGGTCGGGTCACTCTTGGCCAGGCCCTTCCGTTCCTTCTGTGGGACTTGGTTGACGTGTCCCTCGACCCCCTCAAAGACCGCGACGTCGTTCGCGATGCGGTCCTCGGGGAACCCGGCATTGACCAGGGACGCCAGGTACTGAATGGCGTTACTCTGGTCGTTAAGGCCCGTCTGACTGCCCACCGGGATGGCGAAGCGCCCGTCCTGGGAGGGGACGAAGTGCTTCAGATCCCCGGCCGAGTAGACCTGCTTGAACTCGAACCCGTCCGTCAGCACCTTGTACGCCACTTCCAGTCCCAGGACCGGGGCGGGCAGGTTCCCCGCGTAGTCCCAGGTGATGAATCGGCATTTCTCGATCCGGACGTCCAGATCGTCGTACCCGCCGCCGCCCGCCTGGGCGTCAGAGGGCTTGAGGCTGACGCCGCCTGTCTGATTCATACTCGGACTCCCTTCCTATCCCGCTTCGGCTCCGCCGAAGCGGGGATTGCCTGAAGGGAGCTTCGCTCCCTTCACGTGAACGTTACTGGTTGACGATCGCCGCGACCTCCGGGTCCATCTCCTCCCCCTTGTCCGCTGCGACGGCTGTCACCTTCTTGTGGTGCGACTTCTTCGCCTGGGCGACCTTCGCGGCTCCGACTGCGACCCCGGCCTGTTTGCGGGCCTTCAGCCGGTCCCGGACGATCCCGAGGATGTCCTCGGCCTGACCGATCTCGGCGTTGTCGAAGTACGCGATGACCTGAGCGAGACGGCTCGACTTGGCTTTCGGCATGACCCCTCTCCTTTGATCTCCCTTTTGCCCACTATAGGGGAGCCAATGAGGAGTGTCAAGACGTAAATATGACCGGGGGCGCATTTCCGTTTGAACCGGCTTCGCCGGTTCAAGTCGGAAATATCGGGGGAGGGATTGTTTTCACTTCCTTCACTGCTTGGCGGAATGAGTCCGTCATCAGGTGCTTGTACTTCCCCCGGACCCACTTCCAATGATCATCAATGATAAACGTCACGCACCAGTCATTGTCCTCCCGCATCCCCCTCCCCACCGACTGCTCCAAGGCTTGGATCATGAGGTGCGGCCCGTACTCCGGGTCCTGTTCCTCCCGTGCCTGCAACACGTGACTGCGTCCGTCCGGGAAGGGGAGCTTACTGACGATCTGCAAGCGGCACTGGTCGTGCGGGAAGTCCCAGCCTTCCCCGAGGGCCGGACTGAGCAGGACCTTGGGTTCGCTCTGTTGCTTAAACCACTCGACTGTCTGGGATACTTCTCCTTTCGGGGGAATGACGAGCCGGCTCTGGTACCGGCTCCCTTGGTAAATCTCCTGGGCCCGGAGGTAGCTGACCGTGTGGATGATCCCCTTGACTCCTGACCAGACACTGAGGATCTGGTCGATTCTGGCCAGCCACTCGACCCGGTGCTCGTGCTTCATCCGCTTGTCGACCCTGACGGTCGGGACCCAGTAGACCGGCCGGCGGGCGACGGGGAAGCGGGACGGACACTCCCACAGAGTGCGTTCCGCATCTGGGATCCCCAGAAGGCTCAGGGTCTTTCCCGTGAGCGTGGCACTGGTCAGGACGACCCGCTTGGCCCCTTGGAACAGGAGCTGCTCACTGTACCGGGCCGGCCACAGGGCTTCGAACACGTACGCGTCCGGCGTACTGTCTTCGACCCAGTCCCCGGGGATCATCTGAGCGATCCCCTGGAGGGTCCGCTCGACCGACTGAAGCCGCTGCCGGTGCTTGATGGCCGTCAAGGAGTAGGTCGGGGGCATCCCTTCCAAGTCCCCGCGGATCCTGAGAATCCAGGACGAGGCCCAGGTCCGCCACTCCATCAGGGAGTAGCCGGGAGAGGGGTGTTTGATCCCGACCGAGGAGAGGAGCCATTTCTCCAGTTTGAGGGTGAGCGCCTCGGACAGCTCTTCCATGGCCCGGTGTGCCTCGTCCAGGACCAGGAGATCGACACTCCCCAGGCCGGTGGACCACCGCCGCCGGGCCAGCCAGCAGGCGTAATTGGTACTGACCAGCCTCGCCCCCATGGCCGAGCGGACCGCGTCGTAGTGCGTACACCCAGCCTCCCGCAGCGTGCAGGGGAGCCCGACCTGACACGGGCCCCGATCGCAGGTGAGTGGTTCCTGCTTGGGGTTCAGGTGCGACCACTCGCCGTCTCCTGAGAGGGCCAGGCATCCGTACGCGGGGAGCCCCCGGACGTCGGTCAGACCGAGGCCTTGGAAGTCGGAGAACAGCTGGTCCTGCAGTCCTTTCTTTGCGGTCAGGACGACCACCCGTCCGGAAGACAAGTGAGCCGCGGTCATGTACGTCAGCCCTTTTCCGCTTCCCGTGGGCATGGTCAGGCCCAGGAACCGCGCGGGACAGTCGGTGATCTGCTGGAAGGCCGTGATCTGATCGGGCCGCCACCGGACAAACTTCTCCGGGAGCCCGAACGCCGAGGGAGGGGGGAGTGAGATCACAGGGGGCATCTTACTTCACCGGGCGTATGGGGGGGAAGAGGGCCATCCGGCTCCCCGTCAATCATCTCCTTCCCGTCCAGGCGGACGATCAGGGACTTGCTCACGTCCCGATACGTGATCGCGTGCCGGATGCACGCCTGTCGCATCGTCCGGTCGGGGGGCGGGGCCACCGCGAGGTAGATCGCCCGGTTGTGGCATCCCGGGTAGGAGCAGTACCGTTTCCGCATCGGGCTCATTTCCCTCTGCCTCATCCAACTCATACCACGATCGGAACGCGTCGAGCCAGTCCTCGTACGCCTGTTCCACGGGGTATTGAAGGTCCCCCGCCTGGATCCGGGCCTTGTACCAGGCCGAGAAGCGGGACGCCGTGTGCGGGGACATGACCTGACGGCGCACGGCCCGGATCTGGAAGAACCCGATCGTCAGCAGATCAGTCATGACTGTTATTCCCCAGCGCAATCCCGTGTCCGGTCTGGAGGTGCGAGAACCGCTTGTCCATCTCCGCCAGGTACTTGGTCCGCCACCAGCCTTCAGGCATGGACTCGAACTGGTGCCGGGCGAGGGTCAGGACCCTGAGGGCCTGTTCGGGGGCCTGATCCGCGAGGTACTTGCCGATGGAATCTTCGAGGTGCGTGAAGATATGCATGAACTCCGCGTGTGCCGTCTCTTCATTAAGAATACCGGTCAGGATATCGATCCGCTTCGTCACGCTGGTCACCGGTTCCAGGGTATCGAGGATCCGGATCCCTTCCCGGACACACCACCGCAGGACGTCCCCCCGGGTCGAGAACGGGAAGAGGTGCGAGGCAATGACCTGATCGATGGCCTTCTCCATGTCCGGGGGGCCCCGGAACGTCATCCGGTAGCTGACCCCCCGGGAGTCCGCCGGGGCAACGATGAAATCGTGGGGATCGTATTTCTTGGGGATCGGCTGTCCGTCCACGTCCACCGGGACGGGTTTGTAGGACCCAGCCATGCGTGAGCGGTCTCCCTTCGCATCCGGCTTCGCCGGATGGCTTGAAGGGAGGTTCGCTCCCTTCGCATTCCACGTTGCGTCTTTCGCTTCCGCGAAAGCGGAAGTCGCGGAATGATTGAAGGGAGCGTTCGCTCCCTTCGCATCCGAGGGTGGCTGGGGAGGCACCCCTCGGCAAAGCGTGCCACAATAGACCTCGGGATGGTCCGTGTCAACTACAAGTTACAGGAACGTCACGGATCGCCACCCCTATGCCTTGTGACCCCTACTGTCCGCCTGGGCCGCGGCCGATAGGTGGGATCGTGATACCGCTCGCTGTGGGGGTCGCCGGCCTGATGTTCGCCGGGGTCCTTGCGATCCTGGGCCTGGGCGCGAGCCTGGGCCCCACTTCACGGGGCTAAGTCGGGACCGCTTCGCGGTTCCTCCTGGGCCGTTCCGCATAAACCCCTTCTGTCATTCGGGTTCCCCCTTCACTAAGATAAACCGCCGTTTCGGGACGGTCCGTTTCTTCCGCTCCGCCTTGCTTCTCGGGACCATCTTCCGCCACCGGGCGACGACCAGATCCGTATACCCCGGGACCACAGTCGAGGGGAAGGTCCCGTGTGCCTGGAAGTGCGCGTCTCTCCCCTCGGACCGGATCATCCAGAGCCTGATCTTGTTGCGGATGATCCGCCGCTGGGCCTGAGACCACCCCGGCTGGTCGAGGGCGTGGTAGAGCATCGCCAGGTACTCGGCCGCCGTCCCGGTATCGCCCGGGAGACAGTCCGGGGACGGGGGGAGGAGATCGCCGCCGTACTTCGGTTTCACGACTTCCTCCTTCGCATCCGGCTTCGCCGGATGGCTTGTCTCCGTTCGCGTCACCATGGCCTGAACCGGCCGAGGCTGGTTCGTCCCACGTGCCATCCCCCGCAGTGGGGACACTGGTAGACGTGCAGGAACTTGTCACGGGCCCACTCGGGGGTGAGCCCGTGCGCCTGGAGACCCCGGTCGATGAGGCTCCGGAGCTGCGCCTCGGCGGGTTCCCGCTCAGTGTGCCGGATCTTGCGCCAGCACGGGAGCAGGGCCCCGAGGCCCGGTGCGAGGTCGCCGAGCCGGATCATTGGGATCAGGCCACGGCCGGGTGCGGTCCCTCGACCGTCCCACCAGTCAGAGTGATTCCTTCGTCTTCCGCCAGTCGCCTGATCGCCTCGTCGATCAGGGCGGACTTCGTGGTGCGGGACGGGGGGTAGTCGTCTTCGGTCCGCTTCAGCACGATCCTGGCCAGCAACACGTGGGCATCGCGGGACAAGGTGATCTGCACGAGCCGCGTAATGGGCTTGCTCACGGGTGGTTCTCCTATTGTGACTCTCACAACTGACTCTCGATCGGTTCGTCCGTGCTGACGATCTCCGCCGCGGGATCAACCATCCCAGTTCCGATGACGGTCTTCCCCGCCTTGAGCGTGAACGTCCGCCCGTCCGGAGCCGGCTCAATCGTGAGGGCCCGGTACAGGCTCCCGCTCCCCGAGTAACTGGGATCAGTCGCCGGGATCGCCTGGACGGCCTTGACGACCCCGACCATCTTCGAGGGCGGAACCGAGGGCAGGGGCCCGGTGACGTAACTTGTCCCCCAGGAGCTTGTAATGGACTTGGATCGGGGAGAAGGCCTGTGCCGCCAGAGGCATCATGGGTAAGAGGGGGACGGATCCGACCGCCCCCAGCTTGTTTTTACTGTGGATCGCGGGATCGTGTGGCATCGTCTTTACTCCTCTTCGTCCTCGTCCTCGTCTTCGCCTTCCTTGACCTCGTACTTGACGGACTGCGGATCCGGGATCGGTTCCTCGACCACCAGACACGCCGGATCGACCAGCACCATCAGGACCGGGACCGTTCCGGCCATGATCAGGGCCGACTTCCCGGCCTTGTTGACGGCCACGCCGAGGGCCTGATACTCCTTGATGTGGCTCCCCGTCCGGAAGCTCATTTCGACCGGGGGGACGAGCTTCAGGAGCCCCTTCGCCTGTTCCCGGAGATCCTTCGGGATCCCGACCCACACCCCGCTGACCGACAGGTACCGGTCATCGGTCAAGAGGATCTGGACGTGTCCCCCGTAGGCGATCTGGGCCTTGACCGGCATACTGGGCGCGGTCACGACCAGAGGCGTATGGATCTTGCGCCGTGTCGTCGTCTCAGTGACCATTGTTCTCTCCCTTCAACAAGTCCCGGTGTTCTACCGGGATCATTAGCTCTCGTCCGATCCGGTCCGCCAGATACACGGACCGGTGATGTCCCCCGGTGCAGCCGACATAGACCGGTCCGGGATACGCCCGAACCCGATCCAGAATCCGCCGGTACGCCGACTCCAGATCGGGGGTCCGTTCGATGTCGGCCCGGACCTCCGGATCAGTCCCCCGGAGACCACGAAGCCGCTTGTTGTGATACGGGTTCCGCCTCAGGATCGGGCGCACGTCGATCTGAAGCCCGTTCCCGTCAGGATGGTCCCCGTGCTTGTACCCGAAGCTCACGACCTTCGTGGCCATTACAACTCGTTCTCCTCTCCCGTGATACCCGTCCGAGATATCCCGGCAGAACCCAATCGCCCCCAGGATCAGGGCCCCGATCAGGCATCCGATCCCAATAGAGGATCCCGCACGCCAAGGCGCCCCCCAGGACGATCCCCAGGACCGCGAACACCGCCGGCCACGCTCCGAGCAGCGTGATCAGGATCGCGAACAACAGGAATGCCATCATCAGCCTCTCCTAGTCCGGGGCGACTTCCGCCGCCACGACCCGCATCGCCTCCCACTGGGCTTCGGTCACCTTCACGTCCCGGGCCGTGCCAAGCAGGGCCCACGCGGTCTGTCTGGCCGCGAGCCGGATCGCCTCGAACAGCATGGCCGAAGTAATCGGCCACGGATCCGGATCGGTTCCGTCCGGGGAGACCGCGGCCATGTAGGCCCGGTACGGATCTCCGAAGGTCACGGACATCTCTTCCAGCCGTTCGGGTGTGATGACGATCATGATCGCCCTTCCTTTTCTCCGGCGAGTCTCCGGATATACTGTTCCTGAGCCACCGTCTCAATCGCCTTGACGCAGTGCTTCTCCCTCACCGTCTTGATCGCCTCTTCCCCCGTCATCCCGTCCGCGACCAGCAGGCACGCGAGACACGTCCCGGTCCGCCCATGTCCACCGACACACGCGACTGCCGTTCTCTGGGGGAGCATCTCAAGCAGTCGCGTCCAGAACTTCAGCCCGACATGCGTGGGAGCGGTCATATCCGGCCACGACAGGCGCACGACGTCCGGGGAGGCGAAGCTATTAAGGGCTCGGTAGCGGGGACTGTTCGACGTCACGAACTTCCGCCCGTTCACCAGTCCGGCGCAGTCCACGATCAAGTCCAGATGACCGGTCCGGTCGAGCCGGGCCCCTTGCGCCGCGTACAGCTCCCTCCCGTCCTTTAACGTCACTATGGGCGTCAGTCCCCGGTGTTCACAGGGCGGGAGCCCCGCAGGCCGGGGGATTCGGAGCGAAGCTCCGACTGGATCTGCATAGCCGGAGGGGCCCGGGTGTGCCGGGGGAAACTTCCACGTCCCGGTATCGGTCACTCCCTCTACGTCCGCGCTTCCGTGAACCTCGCAGAACCGCTTCGACTCGAATACCGGTTTCTGGCACCCGGGGATGATGCATCGAAGGGGATTCGATTCCCGCAGATCCCCGATCGACGGGGACGATGCCCGGTGCTCGGCACAGAACAATGACGATCCGAGGCTCGGCTTCCCGCACCCATCGATCGCGCACCGGAACATGCTCCCCCCTTTGTCTGTTGACTTCCCTCTCGCGGGACCGTTCACACGGCGGTCCCGCTTCAAGGCTTCCGCGATGGTGAATCCCTGTTCACTCATGGCCATCTCCCTTCTGTTTCCACTTCGTGGAAACCTGTTCGAAACCGCTACGCGGTTTCTCCCTTCTGACCGTTTATTCCCTTGAGCGTCTGAGGCGTGCCGAGGATCGCGGCCTTGTGCTGCAGGAGCACCAGACACAGGATCCACCGGATGACCGACTGATACCCCCCCTCGTTCGCTTTCCCCCCGTACTGGATGCACCGGTCCAGCAGGCTGTCCGGCATCTCCAGGCTGTCCCCCTCGACGTGCTCCTGTAGATCCCGCATGAGCCCCTGATACCCGCCCGGCCCGGTGACCGGCCGGAGCAACCGGACCGTCAGTTCACCGGGCAGCGTGATCGTGTAGGACTTCGTCACGATCTTCGGAATGACCGGTACTCCCTTCGCAACGCCCATTGAAGCCATGATATGTATGTCTCCCTTCTCTCATGAACTCTATCACGACGTGACTACCACCGTCAACACGATCTGACCCCCCACCGACACGATCCCATTGACCAGTGGCAGCACGTGATAGGTGACCCCCGACCCGGACGCGGACGGCATCGTGGGCAGGGCGTCGATCGCCGGAACGGCCCCGGTGACCGCCCCCGAGAGGTAATGCCCCTCTGTATCGGTGACGATCTGCACGTGCAGCTGTCCCCCGTCGCCTTTTGCCAGCACCATAATGGGCGCCTTCTCGATCGGGATCTGTCCCCCGGCCGCTATGGTCCCGAACGTCCCCACCTTCTTCGACGTCATCGTTGGGGCGTTGTACGGAGCATGATACCCGCCCGATCCTATCCCATCTCCGACCCCCATCTTGACGTGTGGGATCCCGTGGACGTGCGTGGGTTTCCCTTCGACCACGTTGGCGTGCGGCTTCGGGAACGGGGACAGATCGACCGGCTTGAGCCGCTTGACCTCGTCTAACAGGGTCACCCGGACGTCCGCCGGCACAATGGCCGACTCGTACCAGACGGGCCCGGCATACAGCGCGACTCGGGGATCCTGCGCCGCGGCCAAGTCGAACCACACGGTTTCCGGGAGGAACTTATCGAGCCACCACCGCGCGTTATGGGCCAGATTGACGACTGTCGTCAGTGATCCGAGTACCCGCTTCGCGTGCATCCGCGACGGTACCCGAATCAGATCGAGCATCGCCTTGTCCAGTTGTACCAGCGCATGGCCACACGACGCCCAAGCATCCCCCCCGAACCCCCCGCGCCACTTCGCATGAAAGATTCCGACGATGTGATCGAGTCCCTGCCGCCCCTTCAGCCATTCGTCGAGTATTTCCCGGAAAATCTGCTGTCGGTCGTGGCTCCCGTGCGTGACCCCCCCGAGTGTCTTCAGGTATTCCGGCTTGACCCCCGTCGCATAGGACCGCGCGTGTCTCGCCTCCCCCCACAGTGCGGCCTGCCCTAACCGGAGCATGAACGCGACGGACGCCCCGAGGAACACCCCCGACTCGGCCGTCATCTCACACCCGTGATGCGTCCCGAGCACCGCGGCGCAAACGGCCTGCTTTCTGGCTTCGTAGTTGTCGGCCAGCAGCGGGCCCAGAATCCCCCCGAGAAACCCCCAGATCACTAATTGTGGCTCGATCGGGATCTCGTCCGCGGTCTTCTGGAGCGACTGTCCCTCGCACGGCTTGAACGTCGTACAGACCGCAATGCCGTTGATCCTCGCGTGCACGCTGTAGTGATCGCCGAGGTTCCCGCCCGGATTCCACACGACGTCCCCCGTGGGATCCAAGGCCTTGGCTTCGCTCTCCCACGCGACCATCTTGTCAGGGAGCGCCTTGGTCGTCGGATCAATACTGATGACGCGCCGCACCGTCAGATCCCGCGGGATCCAGTCCGGGGATCGAGGCACGCCGGTATCGTGCGCCCCCCGGATCTGTGTGACCACCGTCCCGTGCCCGGGCCCCGAGACCGATTCGAGGAACATGACTTGTCGGGGCTTCCCGATCGGATCGACCGGATCGGGCCCATCGACCCGAACCCCCGCCTGCCGGGCGAGGTCATTCCACGTATGAGCATTCGGGTACTTCTCTTCGTGCTCACTTTTCCGGCCATGCACCCCCGGGGTCAAAAAGATACTCACGCTGTTCTCCCCCCGAGTGGCCCCGTCGTACCCGGGCCCAACCGACAACATACCCGGTTGCCACACGCAGTTATGCGCTGCCGGCACAAACGGCATCAGAATCAATTCCGCCTGTGGATCCAGGGCCCTCGCCCTCCCCCAGAGGGCCCGAACCTCCCCGGCCGAATGCACTTCGATCGAATCCTCGAACCCATGCCGGGCCGTGATCGGACACGGCCGGGCGAACACCCGTTCGACCCCTCCGTGTCGCATCGCCTGCAGCCCCGTGACGGCTTCCTCTTCCGTCGTCGCGATCCGTGCGAAGCCTTTCCCTAGCAGTCCCGCTCCCTGCAGCGTCCGGATCCCTCTGGCCTTCTGCGTCTGCGGCTCCGGTTCTCCCCCGATCGGCGCGGGGGGGACTTTCGGCTGACTCGCCCGCTTTGCTTTCAGTGCCGCGACGATCGGCGGCACCAGCGTGGGCGGCTGCCCAGGGGGAGAGGTGACAGGCACGAGGCCGTGTCCGGCTCCGCCGGACGGGAGGCCGGCGAAGCCGGCCGAGTGACTGTTACCGGGAGGGGGGGCCACAGGCGGGTAGGTCCCCCCTTGCTGGATCGCGGCCGCCACCAGCACCGGGTCGTAACAGTGCGGATGGAACGTCCACTTATACCCGGGTACCCACCGGATCGAATCCCCCTCCGCAATGGGCCCGTGACAGTACCGGCAGTGTCCGGGGAACTTGGCCGACATCGACTTGGCGAGACTAGGCATGATGGATCGCGTACCCGGGCGGCAGCTTCTGTGTCCCCCCGACGACCCGCAGGGCCCAAGCGAGTACCTTGACCGGTTTGGAGTCGGCCGCGTAGTGCGAGGCCCTGGTCAGCCGTACGGTCAAGTCATCCCGGACCATCCCGAGGTACGTGTAATCCGCCGTATTATCGGGCCCCGTGAGCAGCGCGGCGAAGTACGACGGGCCGAACTTCTCGTACCTCGACCCAGCCTCCGGATCCTTCCGGCTGATCCGGTAGGTGTAGCGTTCCCCGTGCGGATTGCTGACGGTGAACACGGCCCGGCCCGCGAGCACAAAGGCCGGCGTGATGGGTCCCGGCTGCGCCGTGACGGGAGAGATGGTGGGCAGGATGGCCGCAGGGCCGTCCAGGACGGCCTCAGGCGCACGATCGGCGAGGGGGACAGGGTCTGGCATGGGTACGGGGTGTGGCGCTTCGTGTGGTGTCATATGGGGTCTCCCTTCACGTGCTCCGCTTCGGCGGAGCGTCTACACAAAGACAATACACTAGTGAATGCTGCGTGTCAAGCACATAGTGGAGGCATGGACACCATTGGCACCATAGGCACTATGGTGTGCATGGTGGGTATGGTGTGCATGGTGTGTATGGTGGATGAGAGCAGTCCGTTGACTATGGTGGCAACTCGTGGACCCTATAGTATCTTAAGTAGCTCAGCCATTAAGGTACATCGGGGCCATTGACTTACGGCGATCCGGCGGCCTATGATCCGGGGCAGATGGCCAAGCACGACCATTCCCGCTTCGCGGGAGCGAAGCACGACCATTGGAAGTTCGCCCGATTTCAAGCCGATCCGTACTCCTGGACGCATCCGCTCGCGTCGTTCGTGCCCATGAAACCGCTCTGGTCCCCGCAGCGCCGGCCGCCGTACGGGAACATCCGGCCAGGCAGTGCGACGCCGATGCTCACGATGCCCGGGACCACGAAGGGCCCCGATCAGGCTCGCGAACTGGCGCAGCGGGCCCGTGCGGTGAGGTGGGCCCGTAGAGTGCTCGCGAACCCCGAGCAGTGTACCGGCCCAAAGCCACGGTACAAGCAGCTGTCCCGCCTCCGCAACCCCCGCCCATAGTCCCGCAATGTACCTGCACAGGTACATTGCCCCGAAGTCCCCATGTACCGCGCGTGGTACCTGCACAGGTACATCGGTCCGATCCGAGCCCCGATCCGAGCGATGTACCAGGCCCGTTTCGAGCGATGTACCGGCCATGTACCAGGCCATGTACCTGCATTGTCCGGGGGATCCCCGGGGCGGGGGGCGTGATCGGGGTCTTGGTCCCAGCGATTTGAAATTTTTTTATGTGCCAATTGGTTTTCGTGCCAATTCTACCTGAGCAGTTCAGGTTTATTTCCGTGCCAACTCCCGGCTTGTAAAAGATTTTTACAACCATGTCCTTCATGTCCGTTGAAGTCACACGCCTCTGTGGACCGGTATCCGGCCCGGTCGAGCTTGGGTACTTGACACTGGTCCTGGGGAGGACTATGGTCCCGAGACATGATGTCGAATACCGTTTCGCGGAGCGAACAGTCATGAAACAACCGGGAGACCAGCCTTGGCTAAAGCCCGAGGCAACCGGGACCTTCGGGAAGCCCCCCGCGCACGCCCCCCACGAGACGGCGAAGCCCCTGTCCCCGGAACTCCTGGCCCAGCAACTGGCCAAGGCGACCGAGCACGAAGTCCTCCTCCCTCTCCCCTCCCCCCCGGGCGTGAAGCCGAAGCAGCTGCCCTTCCCTTCCCCCATACCGGAGGGGGTGAGTCTGAAGCCCGCGCTTGCCGCCGCGGTGAAGGACGCGGAGCAGGGCCCCGCACAGGGGGCGGCTTCGCCGCCCGTCGCTCCGCCTTCGGCGGAACAGGGCCCAGGAGGGGAGGTCCAAGTTCCGAGCTTAGGACCGGGGGGAGGAATCGAACCCTCGGTTCCGGACATCGCGCTCGCCCTGCCTGTTCCGGCTCCGCCACTCCCGCACCAGAAGGCGGCCAGCGACACCGACACGCCCAGTGCGGGGCAGCCTCACCCGATCGCGGACCCGGGGAAGGTCATTACCGGCGGCTGGGGGACCCCGACCGGGTCCCAGTACTTCGCCCTGAACGGGGACGAGTTACGGATCCTGGTCACCGATCTCATGGCCCGCCTGGTCGAGGCCATGGGCGGGGACCTGCGCTTCTCGGTCGCCTTGACCTATCCCCAGGTCCGGGCCACCGTGACCCTGCAGATCGACGGCGTAAGCCCGGACGCGGGGGTGAACGACGTCGCCTTCACCCTCCAGGCGACCGCCGCGGACACCGAAGAGACCCCGGCGGACTATCACCGGGACCAGACCGGGCAGGTGAAGCCGTACAAGCGGCAGGTCGGGAAGCTGGGGACCCGGCCGATCCTCGTGGACATTGCGGGCTGATGCTTCGCATCAGCGAGGCGATGCGGAGCATCGCGGGGTAGGAGGTTCTGTGCCCGGGGGGAAGCGGTACAAACCGGTGGTCAGTCAGCAGCAACGGAAGTTCCTGTTCGCTGCCGCCGCCCGGGGCGAGCTTCCCTACCACGAAGCCTACGGGAAGAGCAAGGCCGCCAAGGGGCGGAAGCTGCCCCGCCGCGTCCGCGGAGGGCGCAAGCGCAGGTAACAGGGCCCAGGGAGGGAGGTCCCGATGACGAGATGTCCGACGAAGTCGGACACGAGTTATAAGGGACCGAGGGAGGGATAGCAGTGTGGGGAAGCTCATTGTGGACGACCCTCCGGACCCGCTTCACCCGGACGAGCCCCCGTACCTGGGCCGCCCCGGCTACCTCCCCCCCACCGGCTACGGCCTCGCCGCCTCGGTCCATATCGCCCTCCGTAAGGCCGCGGCTGAGGACCGCGAACGACGTGACCATCTTGGGGAGGCCGATCGGTCCCCCTCAGCACGTCGTGAACCCGTCCCCGGTCCCCACCGGCCAACAGTCGTCGGGGAGACAAGTCACGGGCGGGTTTTCTCAGACGACTGCCGACTCCCCGGCAACGGCGGAGTCCCCCACAAGCACCCCGCACCAGGACGAGCCAAGCTGAAGGAGCTGGCCAAGCAACTGGGCCTCCCGACCCTCCCCGGCGAGGGGAGCCTCACCTTGGCGATCCGGTACCTGGAGGGGGGACGAGGCACGTTCATCCAGTACGTGACCCTGGCCGCGACCGACGAAGATATAGACGCGAAGACCTTCCTCCACGTCTACCTGGACCTGACCACGTACGAGCAAAAGGCCGTGTCCCTGGACGACGTCTGTGCCGCGGCGGGGGTGTCCCCGGTGAAGCTGGTCAAAGCGATCGTGGGGACCGCCTTCGAGCACGGGGTCGACCTGGCCAATTTCATCGCCGCAGTCTCCCACCCCAAGACGGTCCACAAGACGATCCAGTTCGCGCACCAGAAAGAAGGCATCCGGGACCGGGAGCTGCTCCTCCAGCACCACGGGTTCTCCCCCCAGCCCAAGGGGACGACCATTAACATCGGGGTGTCGAGTACCAGTACCAGCCAAGCGACCGCCCTGTCCCAGGCCACCAGTGTCCCCAGTTTCGCGGAGGACATGGCGGACCTCCAGGACAGTAAGATCGGCGTCCAGCACCAATTGATCGAAGCCCAGCCGGTCGAGTCGTTCGATCCCGTTCCGGTGAAGGACGCGGTGGAGGCCGAGTGGAATCAGGGGGGCAAGTAGGGTATGCTCCTCGCCACCATGCCTTACTCCATCCTGTGCGGGGACACCTGGACCATCCTCCAGACTCTCTCCCCCGAGTCCGTCCAGTGTGTCGTCACCTCCCCCCCGTACTGGGGCCTCCGGGACTACGGCTTGGGCCCGGAAGGGATCGGCTTGGAACCCACTCCCCAGGCCTACGTCGCCTCCCTGGTCTCCGTCTTCCGCGAAGTGCGGCGCGTGCTGCGGAACGATGGGGTCGCGTGGCTGAATCTGGGTGATTGTTACCAGTCCGGGACCCGGGGCGGGTACTCCCGCGCCCGGAACGGGGTGAACAAGAACAAGGGCTCCTCCGCGTCCGACTTCACCTGTGCCCCGAACCGCCTCCCCCAAGACGGGCTCAAGGACAAGGACCTGGTCGGGATCCCGTGGCGGGTCGCCTTCGCCCTCCAGGACGACGGGTGGTACCTCCGCTCGGACACCATCTGGGCCAAGAGCAACCCCATGCCCGAGTCCGTGACCGACCGCCCCACCCGCAGTCACGAGTACCTGTTCCTCCTGACCAAGCGGGCCCAGTACTACTACGACCACGAGGCCGTCCAGGAACTGGCCGTCCAAGGGAACGGGACCCCGTTCCGTAACCTTCGCTCCGTGTGGACCCTCCCGACCCAACCCTACAAGGGCGCACACTTCGCCGTCTTCCCCGAGGCCCTCGTGGACCCCTGCATCCGGGCCGGGTCCCGTCAGGGGGACCTCGTCTTGGACCCGTTCTGCGGCTCCGGCACCGTAGGCGTCGTCTCCCTCCGCCTGGGCCGGTCTTTCCTGGGGATCGATCTGAACCCCCTGTACGTGGGCTTGGCCATTGACCGGCTCGGTCAAGTGGAGGCCCCGTAATGTACGCCGAGGACGTGACGGCCCTCCACGTCCAAGCCGCCAGTAAGGCCCAGGGGTGGCCCCTCCAGTACCACACCGTCTCCCAGTGCCAGACCGCGATTGATCACCTGGACACCCTCATCCAGGAACAGGAGCACGAAAAACAAGCCATCACCCTCAAGCGCCCCCTGACCAAGGACGAGCAGCAGTGGATCCGGAACGAGCGCAAGCTCTGTGCCCTGGACTTCCGCTACTACTGCACCCATTACGCCTGGATTATCGACTGGAAGAAACACGCCGTCCGGTTCCAGCCAAACGTGGCCCAATCCATCGTCCTCGATGTCTGGGGGGACCTTGAGCGTCACGGTCAGGCGATCATGATGCTGGCGCTCAAGGCCCGCCAGCTCGGGATCACCACGATCACGGAGATCGCCGTGGCGCACCGGGTCCAGTTCGTCCGCAACACCAACGCCGTGGTCGCCTCCGCGGACCCGAGTAAGTCCGTGAAAATGGCCTCCATGATCGACTTCTCCTGGTCGAATCAACCGTGGTGGCTCCTCCCCCGGACGACCAAGATCGAAAAGGGGATGCCCGTCGAATTCGAGGACATCAATTCCTCGATCCTCATCCAGGCCGGGAACCAGTTCAACGGGGTGGCCCGGGGCCAGACCCCGAACGTCTTCCACCTCTCGGAACTCCCGGAGTGGGACAGCCCCGACCTCCTCATCGACGCGGCCCTCCTCCGCGCCGTCCACGAGACCCCGGACGTGTTCGGGTTCCTCGAATCGACCGCCCTGGGCCGGGGGAACTGGCTCCACAATACGTGGAAGCAAATCACCGAGGACTTCCCCCTGGGCCGCAGCCGCCTCTGTCCCATGTTCCTCCCCTGGTTCGTCGGCGTGGACATCTACCCCACGGAAACCGACCTCCGGATGCGCCCCATCCCCCTGAACTGGACCCCGTCCGAGGTCACGAGACAGCACGCGGACCAGGCCCGCCAGTATGTCCTGACCAATGCCCTCCTCTTCAAGTACCTGGCCAAAGGGAACAAAGACTGGTCCCTCCCCCTCGCCCAGCAGTGGTACTACGAAATCGAACGGGAAAGTGCCATCAAGAAAAAGCAACTGAACCTCTTCTTCTCCGAGATGCCTGCCAACGACCAGGAAGCGTTCCAGTCGACCAATATCAGTGCCTTCGACCCGGAAGTCATCCTCGCCCACAGATCGAGAGTCCGCCCCCCCGTGGGCGTGTACACCATCACTGGGACCGGGATTCCCAACGAACTGGTCGTCCCGCCCCGGTACTGGGACAAAGACAAGCCCCCGATCACCATTCGTGCGGGCGACCTCCTGGAGGGGCAGAAGGAAGAATTCTCCCTGGTCCCCGTCAAATTCGACGGCTACTCCGCGGGCTCGGCGGGCCTCAAGTTGTTCGTGTGGGAGCACCCCGAGCCCGACACCGTGTACGGCCTGGGCATCGACACCTCGGACGGCGTCGGTCAGGACTGGACCGTCCTCGAAGGCCTCCGCAAGCAGTTCCCCGGCGGGGCGGATTACCAGGTCTGCGAGCTGGGCTCCCCGTACATCAAGGCCCTCCAACTGTGGCCCCACGTCCTCGCGATCTCGTGCTACTACTCCGTCCACCAGCCCCGTGTGGACCGCCGCGTGCAGTGCCGCGTGGCGATCGAGTGCCGGGGGAACGGCGAGTCCGTGCAGTGGGAACTCCAGAAGCGACGGTGGTTCAACTTCCACCCGTGGAAGCGCCTCGACAACAAGAAGCGGATCACGAACGACAAGGTCCACAAGATGGGCGTCTTCACCTCCTCGTGGTACCGGCCCATGATGATGGACCGCCTCTTATCCATGCTGGAGGACGAAGCGGTCGAGGTCTATTCCCCGTACTTCGTCGACGAGATGGAAGCCCTTGAAAAAGACGAAGTGAAGCAGTCCCTCAAGGCCGTGTACGGGGAGCACGACGACCGGATCATGGCCCTCGGGTTCATTCTCGACTCCCTGCACGTGGACGACCCCCCGTACGGCCGCAGTGCCTTCGCCCGGTCCCCCCGGTACTTCGCCCACTCGGCTCTTGATCCCCATCCCCCGGTGTACGCGTCCTATCAACCGCCGGTCCACGCCCTGGACCTGAGGAAACCCTCTCCCCAGGTCTTCATCCGCGGAACGAGAAGGGCATTCTAATGCCAATGATCAGCTTCAGATGCCTCTCCGAGTCCTGTCGTCACCCATTCGAGGCGTACCGTCTCGTGACCAGTACCGAGACCCCTCCCTGTCCCAAGTGCCACGGATCGACGGAACGCCACTGGCTCCCCCCCGGCGGCCCTCACCGCACCCCCGACCCCGTGGTCGTGTACCGGGCCCCGGACGGGACCTTCCGCTTCCCCCCGGCCCCGACCAGCCTCAGTACGGCCAAGTACGACCGGGACGGGTATGAGCGGATCGAACTCCGGGGGTGGGCGGACGTCCGCCGCTTTGAGTCCCAGATGAACGCCCAGGAGCGTCACAAGATCGAACGCCGAATCGAACGCCAGTCCCGCGCCTTGGAACAAGGTGAATCCCTCCGTCGCAGTGACTTCCACGCGGGCCTCCACAGCGGCCTCCGGGTCCCGGAGACCGAGCTGCGTCACGGAGAAGTCGTCCACACGGGCCGGACCCTGACTGTGCACCTCTCCCCCCGTGTCCGTGATATCGCCCGGATCATCATGGACAGAAACAACCAGAAGCGTCCCCGATCCTACGACCCGGGCTTCCACGTCACGGCCTACTCGATGGACCGGGGCCGCTTCAAGGACGATTAGCCTATGATCTACAAGGCCCTTTACGATCTCGTCGCCGCGCGCCGCCAAGCCTTCGGGCGCGTCCTCTATGTGACGGCCCCGACCGGAGCCACCGCACGGAATATGGCCGAAGCGGAGGCCCTGCGCCTGGACCCGGACTGTCAGGTGTCTCGTCTCGATCTGACCTTGGCAACTGTCGAACAGCTGGAGCGGTGGGAGGGGCAGAGGGCCAAGCTCGCTCAGTGGCAGTCGAATGTGACCTCCGGACAGCCGAACCGCCGGGGGGATCTCTAGTGCTGATCCTCGTCTCTGGCGCAACCGTCGCGGTCTCCAGTATGCCCCCGTCCCGGGTCGGTCACCTCTTCGTCCCGACCGAAGGAAATGTTCCCCGGCGTGGTCGGTACTGGGCCATGGACAATGGGGCGTACCACGCCTTCAACCCCTCGGCCTTCCTATCCCTGCTTGAACGCCTGCACCCGTACCCGAACTGCCTCTTCGTCGCGGCCCCGGACGTCGTGGGGGATGCCTCCGCTACCCTCTGCCACTTCCGTTCGTGGGCCGACGTGATTCACTCGTATGCCCTTCCGGTCGCCCTCGTGGGCCAGGACGGGCTTACGGTCCGCGAGACCCCGTGGGGGGACTTCGAGGCGTTCTTCATCGGAGGGACGACCGAGTGGAAGCTGGGCCGTGAGGCTCGGACCTTGGCCGCCTACGCGAAGGCACACGGGAAATGGACCCATATGGGGCGGGTGAACTCGAAACAGCGCCTCCACTACGCGATGGAGATCGGGTGTGACTCCGTGGACGGGTCCCAGTTCTCCAAATGGTCCTGGACCTGGTTACCCCGCGCCTTGGCTTGGATCGATCAGGAGGGAGTCGTCTGATGGCCTTCGACCAATACCGTCTTCTGCCATCCTCCGTGTCTGCCCAGGACCGGCATGGCCAGATCCTCGAATTTCTCCAGGAAGGGGAGGCGTGGCTCTCGGCCCAGCGCCCCTCGACCGAATGGGAGTCCGTCCTCGACATGCTCGGCCCCTCCGTCTTTCAAGGCCCCAGCGGTGACGGCCTCAGTCAGACCGGGTTTAACAACGGCAAGCGTATCGCCAAGGAAATCGTCGCCTCTCTGACCAACTTCCGTCATGAGGGTGAAATCAAGGCCACGTGGGATCAGGACCTGTACAACCAGGCCATTGCCCTGACCAAGCGCGACAAAGCGTGGTTCCGCGAAACCCACGCTCACCAACGCTACCGCTCGGTCATGCAATACGCGGTTGCCTTTGGGACCGGCTACGGGCACCAGACGTGGGACTCACACTTCTGGGGCCCTTCCCGGGGGGACGTCCGCTTGGAACCCCTGGCCCCGGACTGCGTCCTCTGCGTCCAGCTCCCCCGGGACCACGACTTACAAAGAGCGTATATCGTCTTCATCCGCGAGGAGTTACCCATTAACCTCGCCCGTCGTATCTACCAGCGCACCAACCCGGCCTTTGCCGAACTCCTGACCCCCGACCGCGACTCCCCCGGCTGGCTTCAAAAGGGCCTCCGCAAGCTCCAGGATCTCATGGGCGGCTCCCCCATCTTCCGTCTCGGGGGCACCCTCGACAAGAAGAAAGGGACCTCGTACCCAACAGTCGATCTCTTCCACGCGTATGTCATGGACGACTCGGTGAACGAGTCCGGCTCCCCCGTGACCATGGGCACGTACCGGACCAACTGGTCCTACACCGTCCCTTCCCTCGGATCCGACATGCCCACCGGCATGAACGACTCCGAGGGCCGCGCCCTGACCCGCAAAGCGACCGAGGACGACTGCGCCCTGTACCCCCTCCGGCGCCTGATCATCTTCTCCCGCTCGGTTCCCTTCCCCGCCTACGACGGGTCCTCCCCGTGGTGGCACGGCAAAGTCCCCGTCTCCCGCTTCCGGTTCAACGACTGGGCCTGGGAAGCCCTGGGCCAGTCCGTGATCGGGGACACGCGCACCATGGGGATCGGGATTGAGCGCATCATGCAGGACGTGGAGGATTCCTCGCACGCCCGGCTGGACCCCCCGCTCTTGTTTGACGACCAGAAAGTGTCGAAGGGATTCGCGGAAACCGTCAACCCACGCAAAGCTGGCGTCCGCGCGGCCGTCTCCCTGGACGCCGGGGAAATCCTCAAGGTCCTCGGCCAGCAGTGGCAGTACGAAGTCCCGACCTGGATCCCCGAGTGGATCAAAGAGCAGATCGCCCGGCAGGAAAAACTGACCGGCTCCCCCGATCTGGTGGCCATCGCCAAGGCCCGTCAAGTCCCCGGGGAAGGCACCCTTGAAAAACTCATGGAGATGGCCGGTCCCCTGGTCCAGGACATGATCCGCTCCGTGGAAGAACCGCTCGCGGACTTAGGGGACCAGCGGAAGGCCCTCTATCTTCAGTTTGATACGAAAGCGCGGATGCTCCAGATCACGGGTCCTCTCCAGGAAGAGGAAGAGTTCTATTACGTGCCCGATCTGATCGTCCCCCTCGTCCAAGGGGAGTCGTCCGAGGCCCGGCGCGACCGGTCCAAGCGGTATATTCACGAGTTCCGGTACCACGTCTCCGAGTCGGGGATCAACGAGATCCACCGGATGACGACCAAGCTCGCCTTCCTCCAGCTCCTCAAGGCCGGGGTCCCGATCTCATGGTGGACCCTCGCGAAAATCTTCGCGGTTCCCAATTTTGGTCCCCTCCCACGGAACCCCGAAACGGGGCAGGAAACCCACTCCGAGATCGAAACGTGGATCGCCCAGCAGCACCTGATGCGGGAACTCCAGCAGGAAATGCAGCAGGCCACAGGCGGCCCCGGTGGTCCCCGTCAACAGGGCCCCGGGCGTCCCCCCACGAACCAGCGTCCCCCCCAGTTGGTCCAAAAGGACGGGGGAGCACGCAGTACGGTGAAAACGTCCCAGTAAGGGGGGGTGTGGTGACGATCAAAGAACAGATCGAGCGCGCACGCACGGAAGACTACCTGACCGTCTCCCAGTTCGCCCTTCTGACCCAGGTCAACCCCCAGACGATCTATCGCCTGATCGCCAGTCACCGCCTGTCTGGGGTCGTCCGCTTCGGACGGGCGCTCCGCATCCACAAGACCGAAGCGATCCGTTCCTTCCCCTCACCGGCTTCGCCGATGTAACCGTAGACTCTTTTCCACTCCTGTAGGCTCCTGTTCCCCTGCTCTTGACTTCTCCTTCCCATCCTGCCTACGGTCTCCCTTGGGCAGGATGTACCTGCTCAGAACTGGCTTCGCCGGTTCAATCGTTTCCGCTACGCGGAAACGGGGAAGGAGTCCCATGAATCTCGACGTTACCGTTCGTGACCGGCGTGGTGGCCGGAGACGCGGACGCGGCAAGAAACGCTAGACCCCCTTCACCCAAACGAGTCCGTCACGCAGACTGGGCTCCCCTGGGTGACAGAAAGGGTCTGGGTGAGGGGTGGCGTCAACGTCCACCCCTCGCATTTCCCCATTGGAGGGTTCAGTGGCTCGACGCCGCGGCGGAATGTCCAGACGGGGACGGGGGAAAAAGACCTCCGTCGTGACGACCTTCATGCCGACCTTCCCCTCCCGGGGTGGCCGGCGCCGAGGCCGGGGCAAGTCCCGATAGTCTCCCATGCCCCCTCTCCTCAGTGACGCGAACGGTGGCCGGTCCGCCATGGCGGCCAACGAGACCGCCCAAGGGGGCCCTCCCCCGAACGGGGACGCTCAAGGCGCGTCTGCTGAGTCCGAGACCCCGAGACAACTCTTGGCGATGGCCCAACAACTGGGGACGATGGCCAAGCAGAGTCCGGCGATTCAGGCACACCTCCAGAAGGCCCAGCAGAGTATCCGGCAGGCGATCCTGACGCTCGCGCACCAGGGCCCGACCCAGAATCAGAGTGCCCCCGCCCTGCCTATGGGCGGGTAATCGATCATGAAGCGATCATGAAGAAATCGATCACACAGTTCCACCCCCGGACCCCTGCTGGCCGAGCAGGGAAGGGTGGATTCCGTACCCCCGGACCCGGGTCGGCAGGCCCGGAAGGGGCGAAAGAGAGGAATTGTGGCGGATGACGCGCGGAAGTGGCTCACCGAGGAGGCCGGGTTTACTCAGATCGAGGCCGACGACTTCCTCTCCAGGTTCCCGTCCAAGGCAGAGGTCTTCCAGAGGGGATTCCTCCGCCAAGGGGACTACTCCAAGAAAATGAATGAGTACCAAGCGGAGAAGGCCCGTTTGGAGCAGGAGTGGAAGGCGAAGGACGACCAGATCAACAGAGACATGGCCGAATGGGCGGAACTCAAAGCCAGCGGCGACCAGAACGAGGAACACCTCCGGCAGCAGGTCGAACAGACCCGCTTGGAGAAGGCCCAGATCGAGGTCGCCTTCCGGAACCTCGCCGAGCGCCACGGGGAGGACATCACCAAGATCCTCGCCGGGGAGAAGCCCCCCGAGAAGAAGGAGCCCCCCGTCCCGGCCCCGGTCGATCTGTCGCCTCTTCAACAGCAGATCGGGGGATGGGCGACCTACCAGCTCTCCCTGATGGGGGCGCTTCCCGGTATCACCGCTGAGCACTACACCCTGACCGGGAAACATCTGGACACCCAAGCCTTTGTCGCGGGGATTCTGAACGATCTCAACAATAAGAAGCTCGACAACCTTGATCCCCGGAAACGTTGGGAAGCCGAGTATGGGATCCCCGAGAAACGCGCGGCGCAGCAGAAGGCGCAGTACGACGCCGAGCTGAAATCCGCCGAGGACCGCGGCTACGAACGCGCCCGCTCCGAAGCCGCCCTCCCGGTCCAGCACGCGCCCGGCCACAGTGCCCCCGTCTTTACGAAGATTACCCCGGAAGGCAAAGCTCCCGAATCGAAGTTCCACCGGCCCCAGGCCGGGGCCAGTACCCGGCAGTTCGCCCAAGCCCTCGCGTCCGGGAAGTACAGACCGGCGGCCCCGCCGCCTCCTGCGTCAGCGGGAGGAAAACCGGCCGCTTAGCACGAGGAGTGAGCAGTCATGGCCGATCCAAACGTGGAAGAACTGAACGCACTCACGTACTACGAAGTGTACCCCAAATCGATCGAAGATAATTTCTTCCTCGCGGCCCCCCTGCTCGCCTACTTCCGCGACCACTGCCTGGTCCCCTTTACGGGGGGTACGTGGATGCAGGCCATCTTCCGCTACGCGCCCCTGATCGGCGGCTTCTACGCCCCGGGCAGCTCGTTCAACATCACCAAACGGACGACCATGGCCGCCCTCCAGTTCGACACCCGGTACTTGTACGTGTCGATCCCCGAGTACAAGGAAGAAATCCAGGTCGAGAACAAGGGCGAGTACGCGGTCGCGTCCCTCCTCGAAGCGGACATGCAGAACGGCGTGGACACCGCCAACGCGATCGTGGCCATTGCCTTGGCCCAGAACGGGCAACTCGCTGGGCGCACCCTCGCAGTGAACGGCTGGGTCGAAGCGGGGAACGACGGGATCACCCCCGGATACGATGGCAACGTCTACACCTCGTATGGGAACCAGCCCCGGAACGGCGTGGTGGGCAGTGCCCTGAACAGCGTCCCGATCTTCCTCGGGGATGCCTTGGGGAACCCGGGCCTGATCACGTACGCGCCCCTCGAAGAAGGCTACCAGGACATCACGATCGGGAAGAAAGAGCCCAATCTCGGGACCGGGAACAAAGCGGCGATCTCGTACTGCAAAGAAAAACTCGTGGTCCAGCAACGCTTTGCCCAGGAACGCGACCCGGTGTGGGGCGTCATGGGGTTCCGCTTCAACAATGCCATGATCCTCAAGGACGACTACTTCCCCTCTCTCAAGTACGGGAAGGTCGATCCCGTCCTCGGATCCTTCAAGACCGGAACCTTCTCTTCCCCCGGGACCACGGCGAACGGCGGGACCGCGGACCCGACCAGTAACCTCCCGGTCTCCAGTACCACCGTCCAGGTCGCGGAAGTCTTCGCCTTCTTCAACACGTTCGACTTCCTCTTCCGGGTCACGGACAACGAGGAGTTCGGGTTCGGCTTCTCGGGCTTCGTCCCGGCCCAGGACAACACACGCGTGGTCGCACAGATAAAAGCCATGTGCAATTTAGAGTGTCTTTCTCCGAGGACAGCCGTCAAACAGTTCTATGGATTCAACGGGTAACGGGAAATTTTGCTTGACAATCAGGCTCTAAGTAAATATGATTTGAGCCATGACGAAATCCAAGCAGCTTTCGACCGTCGCCCAAGGACAAGCCGGGGTCCATCGTGTCCTTTCGGAGCTGATCCTTCGAGGGCACCGACCCTACATCCCGAGTTCTGACACAGGGATTGATATCCTGTTGGAGCACGGAGTCCGAATCCAAGTGAAGTCGACGATGCGGGCGTCGGCACACTGGCGTCTCAAGGAAGGGACCTTTCTGTTCTCGTTGAGTAAAGCTGCCCAAGTCCGTGGTGGGAAGATTGTCGTCGCCATGCCGCCACGGATCTTCAGTGCCGTATGTGACTTCGTGGTCCTGTGGGCCATTGAGCCTGATCGGTTCTGGGTCGTCCCTTCGGGGGTGCTCGATAGGCGTCATACGATTACGATCTCGACCACGAGCCAGTGGCGGGACATCGATGGCGATCGGATTACCGCTCTCAAGGCCCAAGGTCTTTCGGTTGCCGAGATCGCGGCTCAGACCGGGATCTCACGGGAGACGATCAAGCGTCGACTCACGACGTTTCAGACTCCGAAGCGGAAGTACTCTGTTCTTCCTCAGTACGAGAATCGTTGGGATCTTATCGCCGGGACCGTCGCGACTCTCTCCGAAGCCTCGCTCGCCGTGGAGGATGTCCCGAAGCCCATAGACAAAGAGTCCGTGTAACCCGTCACCCGTCTGGGACCCCGGTCTGTAGGGACCGGGCAGACAGGAGGTTCCCGTGTACCACTCCCCGATCCTCCGCCTGACGGCAGGCGCCATCAATAAGATCAACGACTCCGCCATCGGTATGGCCGGTGTCCCCCAGGGCCCCAGTACCCAGAAGTTCGCCGGGCAGCTCGGGAACGGGATCTGGCTCGACGACGCCAACATCCTCTTCGACTCCTCCATGGGAGTCGTCTACGGGGGCCACTTCCGCTACGTGCGGATGTCCCCTGATGCCGATGTCGTCGCCAACGACAGCCACGCCCTTGCCGTGGGACAGCTCGTCTTCTGGGACATCGCGAACTCGGTCCCGAACCTCTACCAGGTCACGACCACCGAAGCCGGGAACCTCCCGGCCGGCATCGTGCTCAATTCCGGCTGGGGAGCCGGGCACTACTCGGTCATTCAGGACGTCGGGCTCTGCGTCGTCCATTACATCGGGACCATCACCGGTACCCCGGCTATCGGCCGGGTCGTCAAGGCGGCGATGGCGGGGGTCGGCTCCGACCTGGGCTACATCGATCAGGTCGACACCGTGGCCGTGGGGGCCGTCGACTACGCGATCGGCCGGGCGGTCGATCTCCCGGTGAACGGCCAGGCGCACCGGGTCTTCCTGAACATCCCTGACGTGAGGTAGCGAGATGGCCCGTAAGAACTTGGAAGGCTATCCGACCTCGTGGGGGAACACCCACGTGTCGATCTTCGTCCATCACGGCCCGCCGTCCTACGTCCGTATGGGCGCGGACGGGGCATTCGCCACAGACGGCGACGTGGTCCTGGCCAGTGAAGCCGGCCTGAAGGCCTTCGACGCCCTGATCGTGCTCGGGGGGTGGTCGACTCCCGTGACTGCGGGGCACATCGTTCAGGCCTTCATCCCCAACGGCAACACGCCCGGCGCGGGAACCGGGGCCGTCTCCGCCACGACGGCCATCCTGCGCTGGTCGAGCCCGGACACCGGGAACGAAATCACGGCGGAAACCGACCTGAGCGGGTCCTCGGTTCGCCTCTTGGCGATCGGACCGAAATAGCATGGCTCATCACCTGGCCGATTACCCGACCTCATGGGGCAGCTCCCGCGTGTCGATCTTCGTCCACCATGGCCCGGCGGCCTACGCCCCGATCACCGGGAACGGTGTCCCGGGCAACGGTGACGTCGTGATGGCCGCGGAGGCGGGCCTCAAGGCGTTCGATGCCGTCATTCCCCTCGGGGTGTCCTACAATCCCGGCGGGAGCGCCCATACGGTCCGGGTCGCGTATCCGAACGGCAACACCCCCGGGCCCGGGACCGCCGCCGTGCCGGCCCGCACCGTCCTGTTGCGGTGGATGACCGCGCTGGAGGCCGAAGTCGCCGAGAACACGGATCTCTCCACGCAGAGTGTCCGGCTCCTGGCGATCGGACCCAAGTAATGCCCCAGGTCCTTGCGGAGTACCCGGCCTCGTGGGGCAACCAGCGCGTGTCGGTCTTCGTCCACCGGGGGCCGTTCGCCTACGGTCAGGTCATCCTCGACGGGACGGGATACAACCCGGCGGGAGGCGACCGGGTCATAGCAGAGGAAGCGGGACTCAAGGCCTTCGACGCCCTGATCGTGCTCGGGCGGGCGTCTCCCTACTCGCTCGGGTTCACCGTCGAGGCGCTTTCTCCGACAGGGAACAGTCCGGGGGCCGGGACCTCGGCGGTGTCGGTTCCTTCCATGATTCTCCGGTGGGTCAATCCCGATAACGGGAACGAAATCGCGACGAATTACAACCTGAGCGTGGCGACGATCCGGCTCTTGGCCATTGGACCGAAATAGTGCTCTCCTATCGAACCCGCTTCGCGGGTTCAAACGGATAGCGGGAAGAACAGCGTGTGTCCTACGCGGACCTGTCGCATGAACTCTCCGGGCATCTTCCGGGGCTCCCGCCCCTTCTAGCGGACCAGTACGTCAAGCGGGCGTACCACCGCATCCAGTCTGCCCGTCTCTGGTCGTTTCTCCTCACCGACGACACCGTCGTCTGCCCTTCGGTGGTCACCGCCGGGTCCGTATCGATCACGCACGACAGCAACCAGCTCACGGCGAACGCCGCCGCCTCTGCCGCCCTCCTGGCCCTGCCGACCCTGACCGTCCCAGCGACCCTGTGCCAGATCCGGTTCCCCGGTCTGGCGACCACGTACCAGCTCTACTCGATCGTCGCCCTTGACAGTACCACGCCGACCGCCGTGGTCCTCACCCTCGACCGCGTGGTCAGTGAGCCCACCAGCACCACCGCGACGTACCAGGTCTACCGCGCGTACGTGGCCATCCCCGTGTCGACCTTCCTCCGGTGGAACTCCGTCGTGGACCCGCAGAACGCCCGGCCCTTGGACGTCGACTGGACCTCCCGGGACTTCGACCGGATCGACCCCCAACGCTCCACGACCGGCCCGGCGACCCGCCTGGGCTATTACAAACGCTCCAGTGACCAGATCCCCCTCTACGAACTGTGGCCGCACCCGACCGGGGGCCAGACCCTGTATGTCCGCTACCGATCCCAAGCCATCGACTTCGTCAACCCGGACGACACCCAGGACCCCGTGATCCCTGACGACCTGATTATTCAGTGTGCCCTGTCTTTTTACGCGTACCCGTTCGCCGCCGCGAACCCGCAGCTCTTCCCGACCCGCCGGGCCCAGGACTGGATCGGCCTCATTCAAGGGGCCGTCCAGATGTATCAGCTCATGCTCCAGGACGCCAAGCGCCAAGACGATAACCAGATGCTCCAGTCCGTGATCAGCCGCGGCCGGGGCCGGGGGAGACGCTGGGACCGGCACGACACCGGTTACCCGATTGATGCGAACTTCGTGCAGTCGCACTTGGTACGGTTCTAATGAGTCAACCCTTCAACTACGGGATCGTGCGTTCTTATGGGCACGTCTGGGACGAAACGACCCAGACCTGGATCCCCCAAGTCCAACCCGGAGAGTCCGCAGGCCCGACGACCGTCCTCATCCCGGACGGGTCCGACGCTACTCAGGGATCCGTCGCGGACGTAGCGGTCGCGACCGACGCCCCGGGGACGATCTCTAGCAAGCTCCGAGGACTCGTCAGTCTCCTGCGCTCGCTTCTCACACTCCTGTCGAGCGTCTGGGACGGCGGCACGCACCTCCGCGTCGACGGGTCCTCGGTCACCCAACCCGTGTCCGGTCCCCTGACCGACACGCAGCTGAGAGCAACGGCCGTTTCGGTCGACGGATCTGCGGTCGTTCAGCCGATCTCAGCTACGAATCTCGACGTGGCCCTCTCGACGCGGCTCGCCCCTGGGGACACCTTGACCAAAGTGTCGACAATCGACACGGTGACGAACCCCGTCGCGGTGACGAACACGAACCTTGACGCGGCCCTCTCCTCACTCCTCAAGCCCGCCGATACCCTGACCAAGGTCGGGACCCTCGACACCATTACGAACCCTGTGGCCGTCACCGGGTCTTTCTACCAGGCGACCCAGCCCGTCTCTGGTCCCCTCACGGACACCGAGCTGCGTGCCGCGGCGGTTCCCGTGTCCGGTCCCCTGACTGATACGGAGTTGCGGGCGGCGTCTGTCCCGGTGTCCGGCCCTCTGACCGATACCGAGCTTCGGGCGAGTGCCGTGCCAGTCGACGGCTCCGGCGTGACGCAACCGGTCTCTGGTCCCCTGACCGATACCGAACTCCGCGCGAGCGAAGTCCCCGTCTCCGTCGCCTCCCTCCCCCTGCCCAGTAGCGCCTCTCTGGAAGCGGGAGGGAACCTGGAGACGCTCGTCAACATGACGGGGGCGCTCCTCATCGAGATGCGCCTGCTCCGTCAGGCGTTCGAGGACTGGTCGGGGACCCGGCCCCGGTACGATCCCCGGTTCGATCCTGACCGGTACGAGGTCCAGTAATGGCTGCTCCCGTCCAAATCTACGGTGCGAATGGCGAACTCCTGACCTCGATCAGCAAGACCGCGGACAGCGCCCAGGGCTCCGGATCTCTGGTCCGCCAGGCCTCCCGCGGGGAACTGATCGCAATGAATCTGTGGAATGGGATGCAGGCCCTCGCCATGGAAGGTTCCTATTGGCTGGCCGCGACCGCCACGCCCGGGACCGGGATCACCCTGACCGTCGCCACCGGGACGAGCTTCTCCGACACCCAGGCCCTGATCGTCCTGAACAACACGGACGCCGTGGGGACTCAGTCCAAGAACCTGTATCTGGACTTCATCACGATTATCTGTACCGCGACCCCGACCGGCACCACGGCCCACTTCGTCGCGCACCGGATCGACTCGGCCATCCGTGGGACCGCCGGGACCCAGCTCGGGGCCACCGGGATCAATGCCCGGCCCAGCAACATGAACATGGCCGGGAACAGCATCGGCCAAGCCTATGCCTTGGGCGCCAGTGCGGTCTCCGTCGCGGCCTCCTCCGCCGTCCGGAACGTGGGCCGGAACGTCCTGCGCGCCGCCTCGACCCCGAGCTGGGTCGTCGGCGATCATGTGACGATCAAGTTCGGGTCCCAGGAAATGGCCAGCGGCGGCGTGAACCTCGGGGCCACCACCGCGAGCGGGATCACGGTCTTCGCCCCGCCGATCGTGATCGGCCCCCAGCAGTCATATGTCTTGAACGAGTGGGCGACCGCCCGGTCCGGGGCCCTGTCCGGCGAGATTGTCATGGGATGGGTCGAACGGTAATGCCTCAGTCCAGGACCCTGAAACGCTCGTACAACGCCGCGCAACTCGGCCTCCAAGCCGGCAACGCGACGACCGGGGCGTGGGCGACCCAGCTCTCCGCCGGGATCTACTCCCTGCACAAGGCTGCAGCGGGTACGACCTCGGTCGTCAATATCCCGATCCCGCACGGCCCCCGAGGAGGCCTGCCAACCTGTGAAGACGCCCAGATCTCCGTGATCGAGGTCTTCTACAAGGTCTCGACCGCGAACCTGACCAGTGCCCCGACCGTGGCCCTGAACCGGCACACCTTCCCGGGCGGCACCGGCACCGGGACTGTGGCCTCCGCGACCGTGACCAATACGCTGACCTTCGCCGGGGCCGACTCGGTGGGGACCGCGTTCGCCGCCCCGAATCACATCGCGGTGGTCACGGTGACCACGCCGTTCGTCCTGGATGACTCCGACTCCCTGGTCCTGACCATCACGATGAACGAGTCGTCGACCTCCGTCCTTGATCTCTTCGGGATCACAGTGACGTACCAGTAAAGGCCGTTATGATTGTCCTGCACGAAGTCCGGTCGAACCCCGCTCTGCACTTCACGGCGGCTCTCGCCCAGAACGCGGTCTCTGCCGTGACTTCCCTTCCCGGGCTCCCCCGGGGCGGCTCGCTCCGGTACCTGGTCCGGGCCCTCTCCGTGGTCACCAAAGAGCACTACGGTCCGGATGTCAATTTCTTCGCCTCTGCGTCAGGCTTCACCACCAGCCCGGCGACCGATCACTTCCTGTCCCGGTTTACCTTCGACGCCGATCTGGGGGCCCAGCTCGGAGGCTCCGGCCTGTGGCGCTACTACGTGGACGGGCTCTCCGTCCCCTACTACGATCGGGACACGTGGGGGAGCCTGTCCCCTCCCCTGCTCCATATCGCGCTGGGGAACACGGAAGCGACCGCCAAGTCGGCAGGCGCTGACGGCTCGACGACCATCACCGCCTGGGTCGAGCCCTTCTCCTTTGGACCGTAACATGAAGCGGGCGTTCTTTCTCCCCCTCGTCACGGCTCTCCTCATCGCGGGGCTCGCCGTCCCCGTCTTCTCCCAGAGGCCCGGTCCCTTCACGGCCCAGATCGAGGCTGCGCTGCGGACCTTCCGTGCCCGGGCCAACTCCTGGCCTGGTGCCCAGACCTTCGTTGGCCAGGTCAACATCGTCGGTCCCTGCTCCGGGTGTGACACGGGTGGGAACGCGGCCCCGCCGGACGCGCCCTACATCCTCAAGACCGCCTATGGCGGGCTGACCAACGCCCAGGCTCTCGCCCCTCTCGCCTCCGGCCTGATGCGCGTGACCAACGGGACCGGGGCCATCACCTCCCTGGCTCTCTCCGGTTCGATCGACGACGTGCTCCGGGGGGACGGGACCTTCGGCAAAGTCGATCTGGCGGGGGAGACTGTCGCCGGGAACCAGTGGGACATTCAGTTCAACAACACCCCGGCGAGCAGCCTCGGAGGGAACGACGCCTTCACCTGGAACAACAATACCCTGAGCTTCGGCCTGGGCACGGGACTGACCCCTGCCCACCTCGTCGTGGTCAATGGGGACCTGACGACGCCGTCCCAGACCGGGGGGACCAACGCGGCGGCCTTCGTGGTCACGGCCGGGTCGAGCGTCGACGGATCGGCCGGGTCTATCGACCTGACGGGGGGGACGCAGTCCGGGACCTCGGCCTCGGGGGCGGTGTTGAGGATCCTGGGAGGGGGAACCGACGACTCGACGGTCGGGGGGTGGGTGACCGGGGTCGCGGGAGCCGGGGCCGTTGGGGGGACCGTGAACCTGAGCGGGGGCACCGGGGGCGGGGGGACGGGCGGCGGGCTGACCCTCGCCGCGGGTGATGGAGACAGCGGGGGTGAGAACGCGAC
>Ga0137387_10000021_pt1 | contig 55820 bp, 96 predicted proteins | sample SagtaG_3_FD_104909 | JGI IMG/M metagenome (GOLD analysis project Ga0137387, IMG submission 104909) | Vadose zone soil microbial communities from Angelo Coast Range Reserve, California, USA - Sage2_R_115_16 metaG | ecosystem: Environmental > Terrestrial > Soil > Vadose zone > Saprolite | place...
CGAATAGAATAGCGGCAATCTCAAGGGCGAGATTGGTGTTTTGTTGTTGCATACGTTTGTTCCTTTCGTGTTATACTGTTGTTCAAAACGAGAGAGAAACCGATGACTACGAACGGGCGTGATACCCATTTTCAAGGTTTTGCTGACCTTCTTTTTCCAGAGATTTCTAAACTTTTCTTTACCATGTATGCCCGTATCTTGGAACATAGGCAGATAGAAGAAATCGATGCAATTGAGGATGAGATTAGAACCCTCATCGCTCAGGGGGCTTATGATCTGGCTATTCATGTCTTGAGTCATGCGAATGAACGCATGAACTTGAAATTAACGAACATCAAGGCGTGGGTGGACTTAGGAATACCAGACCTCACAGAATGGCCTACTCGTGGAAGCCCAGACTTACCAGAGCAGCAATAATCAAGAGAAAAGCCAGGATGCCGTAAGCGATAGCCCAGCCCCAGGAGCCGCCTCTGTAATGAGCCAGGGCTAGCTCAGTAGAGCGAACGACAAACCAAAGTAGGATGAGAAAGCCGACGTGCGTATCAAGTAAAATCATGGTGTATACCTCCATACATTTGTTCTAGTTTGCTACACAAGATTAGACTTTGGCCACAATCGCCTTAATGCTTGCAATGGCATCGACAAGCGCTTGCGGTGTCTGTGGCTGGTTGGCAAGCTGGCGTTTGAGTTTTGCTAACTCTGGGTCTGTACCAGGGCCTCCATCGTAAAGTGCGACGGGCGAGACCTTCTGATCTTTCCACTGCCTGACACCATTCTCGAAAAATTGGATTACCCAATTTTGATTGATGTAAATCTCGTTACTCATTGGCCTTCCGAGCACATCAAAACCACACAAGCCCTTGTTACCCTCGTGCTTATAATTATCCAATAAGGCATATTGAATCACCTTCCCTTGCCAGGGCCCGCCAGTGTCCGTACATTCCCATTGGTGGGGATTTAGTTCCTTAAAGTGTTTCTTGATCTCAGGATTATTGATATCTATCGTAACCACTTCTTCCTCCTGTTGAATTCGTTCAGCTATCCAGATTTGTTTGAACAGCAATAAGCGTGCCCAGTCAGCATCAGACCTCAAGACAGGCTTATTAATCCACGGGTCATGTGCCGTCAGATGCCCGGGCACCTCATCAGAGTAAAACGTCAAGACGTGACTATAGCCGTAACTTGACGGCATGTAGGGATCGGGTTCCGTACAGATTACCGGATGCTGCATCGCCAGATGAGCATGAGCCTGTTGGATGAGATACCCAGGCTCACCGTCCAATGGCCAGAGCTTTACTCCGAGAGAAGCACAATACTGGATGTACTTGACTGCTGCTGTGCCGCCCGTATATTCGCCTGGATACGCCATGTCTTTGAATTTATCAGGATTGTATTTATCGTGGTCGAGGGCTGTAACCCCGTTGAGCCACATGCACGCTCCGCATACTTCCGCGGCCACGCAATCATCTTGATAGTTCTCCGAGGGCTTGCCATCCGAGGTCACTTGTGTTTGTTGGGAGACCATAACATAATTTTGTAATATACTCATAAGCTGCCTCCTTTTATATTAAAGACTAGCTTCTGATGCGGGTTTATGGTATACTGTGGGGGTAATAATGTGGTGTGTCCCAGAGGTGTTAGAGCACCCCTGAGACTAGATACAACGTTGGAGGTTGTACCATGGATGATATTATATCCCCAAACGCGCCCCAGAAGCAATGTAAAGGCCCTTGTGGTCGCACTCTTCCCGCTACTTCTGAATACTTTCACTCTCAAAAAGCTGGTAAGTATGGTTTTCGTAGCACCTGTAAAGTTTGCCGTAAAACTGAAATGCCACTTGACGAGAAAAGAGCCTACAGTAAGCTGTACCACGAAACGCACAAGGAAAGAGAAAATCAACGTAGCAAAGAATACGCTAGGACGCATAAAGAAGAGGCTCGCCAACGCAGTCATTTGCCTCACAATATGGAGAAACACAGGCAGGAAAGCCGAAGATATGCGAGAGAGCATAGAGAGCAACGAAAACAGTACGGCCAACGCTACTACAGAGAAAAGTTTGAGCAGATTAGCGCCCAAAAGCGAGCCTATAATATTGCCCATGCAGATGAAGTCAAAAGGCATCATCAAGCCTACTATCAAGCAAATCGAGAAGAGATTATACGTCGCCAGCGCATTCGCGCTCAAAGTGAGGTAGCAAAGAGGCGAAGGAAGATTTATGAGGCAGAGAATGCTGAATATATCCGCTCGCATGCCTATAGCTATAGAAGAAACCATCTTGAAGAGGACAGTGCTCGTGCTCGTTTGCGTCGTGCTCGAAAGAAGTCGGTACTTGGTACCCATACGGCAGCACAAATTCAAGAGCAGTTGAAACGCCAACGTTATCGGTGCTATTATGCTGCTTGTGGTTTCTCTAAGTTTCCAAGAGTCAAAGGTAAGTATCTTTACCAAGTTGAACATACCTTTCCTCTGAGCCGTGTAGCAGGAACCGATATCCCTGCTAATGATATCTCTTACCTCGTGTTGAGTTGTGACCATTGCAACGGAAGTAAGAGTAGCAAGTACCCCTGGGAGTGGCCCCAGGGAGGCCGATTGCTCTAAAACAGCCATAAAGCCCTCCTTTCTAGTGAATGGGATTGACGGTAATCGTATCAATATTCATCGTCTTTGGGCCATTGGAAAAGATGATCGACAAATACACCGTCCATTGCCCAACGGTATCGATATCCGCTGCCACCGGCTGGTACACCACAATGCTATTCGTCCCGTCAGTATCAGTCTGCACGCTAAACACGCCACCACTGCACACCTTCAGTACTGGCGGACTGGCCTGAGCATTGTACAGGTGCAAGGTGAAATTTGCATTCGTGTACCCGCTCAAGTTGGGTCTCACCCCATTAATCAGGGATATTGGGAAGCGGAAGGGCGTCCCAGTGTCGCCCTGGAATGTCGTCATGCTCATGGGTTGGCCTCCTTCATGGGTAGATTGCCGTCTGAAGCCGTCATGGGTAGATTGCCGTCGCTGGCGGAAAGTGGCATCGTTTTGTAGTACAGGTTCGCATTCACATTTGACGGCGTAATGAAAAAGGTAGATCGTGTATTGGTGCGCGCCTGCGCTCGTATATTAAAGATGCTCCGGGCATTGGTCTGAAGCGTATTAAGCGTGGCGCTTGTCCATGATGGATGCGCCGTCATGTAATCGGTAATGGCTTTCCACGAACTCCCCGTTCCCGTTCCCAGGCTGGGACTGACGGATGCTGCCTGTAACGGCTTTTGATAATCAATCGTCCATATCCCCAGTTTCCCGACGGGGTTCGGATTTTGTGTGCGCAGCGCATCAAACATATCGGTGAGATATGGAGCTCGTGATTGGTGCTTCGCGTCGGTTGTGCCATCCGTAATCATCACGGCCCATTGCACCGTCTCGCCGTTCGCATGCGTGAGGTTGGCAGAGGTGGACACATCTTTTTCGATGTTCCGCTGATCGATGGTAAATGCGGTTCCGCTTCTTGTGCTACAGTGCATCCATTCGTTTTTGACGATCAGATAAAAGTCGTTGCCCGAAGTTGGGAAACCCACGCCAGAAGCCACATTGAGGGTAAACGGTGTGGCCTGCGTAGCGCTAATCGTACCGGAAAGCGTCGTTTGGACAAGCGACGTCGGATTACATACAACATCCCCCACATTCCAGCCGGTTTCCAAGACGTAGATCGGGGTATTTTTCTGCCCCGTTGGCGCGTAGGATTGCAGGGCATTGCCGATCAACGTCAATTCTGGCGCAATGGCAACGCCTGTCGTGTCCACCGTCGAGGTTGGATCAGGCGAAAGACGACCATCATAATAGCAGTGCGCGTCCACAAAGTCCGGGAAGTTGGCCGCCGTGATGACGCTAAAAACGTTCTGGCACCAATTTGAAATATGCGTACTTGAATTGGTTGGTGTCTTGCGCACCGAGCAAATGCCCATGAGTAGTGCCGGATTAATCGCCCTGACCGCGGGAATAGCCGCATTGGCGGTCGGCCCCAGCGCTCGTCCTGTGCGACCCGACACCGTGTCAAATTCCTCATTGCCTATCTGGATGCTTTCCACATGACCATGCCCATGATTGCCGTCGTAGCGCGTAGCCAGGTGCTGGGCGAAACGTGAGTAGGCCTGTGGTCCTCCCAGTGTACCGCTTCCCAGCCCGACATTGGTTCCTGAGTCGTCAAAGATCAGGTAATTATCCGGTGCGTCCTGGATCGTCAACATGACGTTGATATTCGCAGCATTGAAAGCGGCTACCGCATTGTCCATCGTCTGAACAGCCGATTTGGTCGGATCGGTGTTTCCTGACGGCCCATCCCAGTAGATCGGCGTATTGGTCGGCGGCTCGCTCACCGCGCCGCCAGTAGGATTGGTTTCGTAGTTGCGCCAGCGGAATTGATAGCGCACCCACAGCCCGCCTCCAATGATATTGGAGAGCGTCGTGAGGTCGGTAATCAGGTTGGTGTCCAGCGCCCGATACGTGGGATTGCTCACGGGCTTGCCGCCATCCTGATAATACGTGAATGCGTACGGACTGTCTTTTGTTGGGATATATGGCATGGCTCCTTTTCCTCCCTACACCGATTGATAGGCGAGATTGACCACGCACAACTGAGGATTCCCCACAATCGTCTGCCCCAGTGTCACCTCGGCCACCGCCCAAAACTGGACTTGCGCCCCGGATGCAATGTTACCCATGTTGAGCGAGGCGAAAAAGCTGGCTGTTGCTGATGTTTGGGAGAGCAGGCTATCTGTGTAGCCACTCGACGTGCTAGGATTGGCATTGGATGTGGCAATGTTGGTATTTTGCGCCTTCTGATCGCCCGCGTTGTAGATGTAGAAATTCTGAACATTCACGCCGATGCCGTTGGGCGTGGCATTGGTGCCATCGTTCAAAATGCCGTTCGTCTGGTCGCCGACTGGCAGGCTGTAATACCATTCATTGACGACGGTGTTGTTGGGATGAAGATGCGCCAAAGGTGTCAACAAATTGAGCGTGGTACTGGCAACGCCGGGCGTAGGCGTAGCATAGGCTATGGTCTCATTGCCATTGGTTGCATCGATAATATCGATGGTGCCATAGCCAGGAAGCGCATTTGCCACCACAATCGAGGTCGCCCCAGCAGCATACCCGCCCGTGTGGTTGATCGTGGTGGCTATGTCGGTATTGTGCGCAAGCTCCACGGTATGGAGGTTGTCTGAATAGATTTTCAGAAAAGCGCTCATCTACAGCCCTCCCTGGATAATCGCGGAGAGCGACGGCATCAGGTTGGAAGCGGCTGTTCCGCCCGTTGTCCCTGGCAATACAGGCGTGGTCGTGCCTGTACTGTTGTTTGTGGCCGTCATGGCGCGGGTAATGGTGATTGTCCCAGCAACCAGCCCGCCGGCGCGTCCGTAGGTGTCTGTTGAGTTCCCAGGCGTTAAGGCCATGTAGTATTTGCCAGGTGATAGGTTGAGAGCCGTAGCAAAGTTGACGCTTTGGTCAAGGTTGGCCGTATTGACCGTTGCGCCGATATTGGCCAGCAAGTTGCCGGAGCTATCATAAATCCCAGCATCCGTTTTCCCTGTAGCAGTGGCGGCCATGCGCCAGCGCATCCCCAGGATCGTCGTGGGGCTGTTTAACTCGAAGGCCCACAAGTAGACTGTGTTAGCCACGAGCACCGCATTGCCGTTCCCGGCGATTGCTGATATACCTTCAACAATCCAGGGTGTGACCTGGCCAGTGTCAACGGTGCTTGGATATCCCATCAGTGCGCCTCCTGTCGTGCTTGGTTGTGGCATATTTCACCTCTATTTGCCATAAATGTTCAATGAATGAGTAAATGTTGGTGTTGCTGACCCTCCAACGACCCACCGCAATCGGCCTGTTAGCCCCAGGCTTTGGTTATAGGCCATGCCCGCGCCAATGCTCGTACTCAAAGTATTCGCAGCGACTGTAAGCACTGCACTTTGCCAAAGCACATAATAGATACTGTCCGCTCCCTTACGCTCATAGAAGTACTGGATAGTCGGATTAGTCCCTGCCTGAGCGGTGGTATTGATATCTATGCTAATTTCCGTATAAGGCCCAACGGTGATATCTCCACTGTTTTGCGTGCTGCCTGATGTAGTAACCGATGTCTGGGTATACGCTGCCACGCTGCTACGCTTAGTCGGCACAATCTGATCAGAGGCGATATTCACAGCCAAACTATTGGCTGTCGTTTGCGCTCCAACCAATAGCTTTCCGAGCAAGCGCTTCACAAAAGCCATGAAAGAGAAGGTGCCAGCGTCAGTCGTAGCCGATGCATCAGCTTTCGCGCCAAAAGTGACGTTATCTCCGTCATACTGATACAAGGCAACGGACGTATTGCTATTGCCGCCTGTTGAGACCGCAGGTCCTCCCCGAATGGCAAGAGGGGTATTTGTCCCGTCAGGAACGGCGCTACTCATCGGGAGAGGCGTTCCTGAGCCATCAACGGGCGTTGGGGTATAGGTCATGTTCTACGTTCCTCTCTCTACAGGTATTCAATGTCAATGCTCAGGTCAGAAGCCGCAGTGCTTGTATTGTCCGTGTCGCTAATGCCAGTCACCGCAGCCAACCCTATCCCCGCGCTAAAGGCCAGCCCGTTGGGCATCGTGGCATTGACGCGCCCACCCGCAGGGATGCCAATGACGCGGCGCAGCAGCGCATTATCTGTTGCCGGCGCAGGTGCGGTCGCTTTGTTGTACAGCTTCACGTAGCGTATGGCTGCTGACGCATTAAAGATTTCGTAGCCATAGACCGTGCCCGCTGTAGCTTTGATGCTGGTCGCATTGTTGGTGGCCGCCGCTATCACGTGGAAACTGCTGCTGCCCCCTGTACTTATCGCGGGCTCGATGATTTTGCCCGTTGATGGGCTCAGTAGATAGACCGTGCGCATATCATTGCGTCCCTGTCCATTAAAGTGGCTGTCCGCGTCTGGCCAAATTTTTGAGTTTGCCATGAGTTATTTCCCTTCCTCTTGTTGAGCAATTTTCTCAAGTTGTCCTGTTGTATGTATCTGCACGACATGCTCTACGCCCGTACGCTGGTCGATGAGCGTAATCACATCATCGTTGACTTCGATCAAGAGTCCACGTCGCTTCTTCAAGGTCACCTGCAGGGTGAAAAACACGCCTTCGAGTCGCGTAATCTTCTTCTCAAGCACCTGTATTTGCTTCTCTTGTGCGGTATTCTGCGCTTGTAATGCGGTAATCGTATTTGTTTGCACTTCCGACATTCCCCTGTTTTTATTGCCGACGAAGGCAATCACTACGCCAATGGCCGCCGAGAGCGCGATAGCGATACTCAAGAGTGGCAGGAATGCCCCAAAATCAGGCATGGTACTCCTTTTCGAGCATTTCTGCCAGTTTTGCTGCTGCATCTGCCGATTTGAGTGCCGCCTCTGCTGAAATGGCGCGACTCACAAGCATCGTCTGTTCCATACGGTGGATGTAGCGCGTCGTGCTCCACCAGATGAGCCACAGAAACACAAGCACGGTACACAGCCAGACAAGATAAAAAATGGTTAAGATCGTTTGCCACATAATCCCTCCTCTACGCTGCTTTCTTCTGTATCATCGTTGCGAGTGACTTCCACGCGGAGCCCAAATTCGGCCCCTCGGTCGCGGTCACGTTGTACCAGTACAAGAGTGCCCCACCGGCCACAATCGACGCCGTGGTATCAATGCCGGTAATCAGGAATTGCCCGGCGGTCACATTCTGCTCAGGCACGAATACTTCAAGCAGTTGCCCCGGCGCTAAGCCCTGACGCACCGTCTTGAAGGTGAGTGTTCGCCCGATTTTCCCGTACCGCACGAGAAGCTGATTGGCCAGCGTGGTAGCCGCTGCCTTACTCATGCCCTGCCCGCTCACATCCTCCACCGCTTCATAAATGCCACTCGAATTATCAATGGCAGCCATTTGCGCGATAGACGTGGTGCCTGGAAATTGGCCGGTGTTGCTGATCGTGACATTCACCTCAAAATCGCCCGTATAGGTGACAGTGAGCGTATCCGTCTTGACAAGAAGAGTGCCACCGCTATCTTGCGTGATAGCGGTACTTCCCGCCTGATAGTAGAAGTCTTTCCCAGTATCGACACCCTGCACACCCACGGTCTTGAGTTGCCCATTGAGGCGAATAGTTGGCGCCTTCGTGAGTGGATTAGCGACATTCCAGGTCGTGGCCTGCTCGTCTCCGATGAATTTCTGTGTGAAGGTTGCAGTGTCAATGGCTCCCTTGACTGTTTGCCGGTTGCGATAGAGGTCAGCACTATTCTCCAGCGTGAGATTCTCCACAAACACATCACCGATAGATTGCCCTGCTACGACGGTACCCGCGTTGGAGCTATCCAGTATCCATGGCGCATTGGTTGCGGCATTGGCCTGAAACCACACTTTCAGATTTTGGTCAATCGTCCACCAGTAGTTTGATTGGCGCGCAAGGTCGCTCAGGTTGGCATCGACAAAGGTCAGCAAATAGCTGGGATTTGGCATAAGCACACCAGGCCCGATGGAGGGACCGTATACGGCCATGGTGACATCTTGCACTTGGGGCGTGGCCGTTGGGTCAGTGCTCGTGAGCGTGAGCCGATTGTAGACATTTGCCCCTGTGGCATCGTTACCCAGCGGCTGCACATTGAATTGATAGAACTGTGACGTATTCCCAACGTTGCGCAACCCGACGCTGCCCGCTCCAAATGGGCTTGTAGAGTCGGTATAGGTAATGATCGAAACCCCATCCATGTAGACCGTGATGACGGGATTAGTGGTTCCACCAAGCATCGTCACGCGGAAGCGATGATACGTGTTGCGGGGGAAGCTGATATTCGCTGTGCCGATTTGCGTAGGGGTGCCTGCCACAACTTTGTTGATTTTCACCGTGTTGGGGACGGACGAAGCGCTAGCATCACTGACCACAATCGTGTAATAATTGCTCGTGCCCTGCCAGCGCCACGTGGCCCCGCCTTGATCGGAATAGTTCATATCAAAGAAGAAATCGACATCCAAAGCCGTAAAGCCATTGTACAGCAGCACAGCTTTGTTGCCCCCTACCGCAATCAACCGTTTATTGGCGGTATCCCACGTCCAGGTAGCAGCGGATCCGCTACTTCCAAAGGTGCTGGTATATTGTGATGCTGATGTACTGGGGATCGTGAGCGTGCCGCCGAAGACGCGGGGCACGTACGTTGTACCCACGAGGCCAAAGGTATCAATCCACGGTGCCACCTGCGAGGGATACCCTGGAATAGCGCCGCCGTTGCTGCTTGTCACATCTGTCCAGGTGCTGCTATCCGGCGAGGTTTCCACCTTGAGCGTCGTGTTTGTGGCTAAAATGGCATTCCAGTTGATGAGACTTGAGCCAATCCTCCCGACAGGTGTGAGCGAGAGGACAGGAGTTACCCGCGTGCCTGTCGAGGTATAGGCAGAGGATACCCAGGCCGTGAGCCCATGAAGGTTGATCTGCTGCGAGGCTACAGGGGATTGCATCTGCACCTTGAGTTGCAGCGTCCCGCTCGTGAGCACCGTACCGGCTGTGAGCCCTGGTATCACGCCTCCATTGGTGCAAGCCGTGTACGCTCCACCATTGACGCTTGCCAGCACATTGAGAATGCCCCCGCTGGGTACATCAGCATCCCAAAAGACGACGCTATTCCCAACGGTGATAGAGCCAAGAGAAACCGATTGTGATACCCAGTTGGGAAGCGTATAACTTGTGGGTGGGATAGGAATGACGCCCTGGTAGGGCATGACGCCGAAATTATCGAAGTACCCGGAGTAGGTTGCGCCCGAGTCGTTGTACATCACCGGCGCAAAGTAGCCCGCCGCCGTCCAGGTGTTGTCCACGACCGAGATATATTGCACTCCATCCAGGAAAATGGTATGCGTCGTATTGCCGCCAGAGGTTGAGACCAGCACGGTCAGCGTGTGCCAGTCGCCTGAGGTGAGTGTGAGCGTTATTGGGGAGCCACCAAGCGGGGTACGCGAACCGGTGCCGGTGCTGCTGTTGGTGCCTCGCGAGAGGGAAATCTGATATGGGCGTACATCCACCTTATAGGCGTAGGTATCGTTATTGTCCTGCCAGCCGGTAGTCAGGTAGGATAGCCCGATAGCATCACTTGTGGTCACTTGAAAGTCGATACTGGCGATGAAGTTTGGCCCCCAGGTACCCACATCATCCAACCTCGCACGGACGTCGGCAATATTACTCACGGTAAGTTGCAACTGGCCCTTGTAGATCGCCATGGCCTTGCCTGTGCCGCCGTAGAGCGTCTGGTTAGCCAGACTCGCATCGTTCCAATTGCGCAAGTTGGCCGTGATCTGCAGGTCTCCGCCCGATGTCGCCGTAATGTTCGTCTTTGTGCCTGCGTTCCAGTCAGATTGGCTATTCCAGGTCTGTTTCGTATCGCTCTTGGTCGCGACGTACGAGGGATACACTGCCCAGGTGTAGTTTGTTATCACCGGTGTCACCGTGGGGTCTTTGCCTGTCAGGCTCAGCACTTGCCTGGCTTGCATCGTGCGACTCGTGAGGCTTGCCCCAGGCATGAGATTAGCAATTGCACCATAGAGGGTAGCAGGTTGCCAGGTTGCATTTCCATCAATGGAGGTGCTCATAGCGATAGCGGTATCAGTTGGCTGTGTCTGTACCCAGCTAATGAAGCTGGATTTGGCGATAGCAGCAGCGTCGAGCGCCGTAGTATTCGCTATCCGCGTGCCTGATTGCTCGTAGGCAATGACCGGTGTGAGCACGATATTGCTGTAGCCATTTGACTTGACGGTGCTATTCTGCGCCGGAGCCACGATGGAGGCATGTGGCCCGGTGCCCTGGTAGATCGTGAGGCTCGTGCTGCCCCCATTGGTGATGAGAATGTCCCTGAAGTAAGAGGTATATGCCCCCCCATTGTCCCCTTCAAACTCAGCGTTCACGAAGGACAGCGTTTTCCCGTGCAGCGTGGAGATATCGATGGTGCGACTGTACCATTGATCGTTGGCAAAGCTGGATAAGTCGGTGTTTGGATGAGCTCGCAGGCCGTTCTGATCGACAATCGAGGTCGTATCCCTGATGGTTGTGCCGTCGCTGCATGTACCATCGATGCCGCTCATAATTTGCGGGCTATCTGAATCAATCCACACGGCATAGGTGAGTTGATCGCCAGTGACGATGGTATAGGAGCCACTCCATATCTTCTGATGCACAACGGCATTGCCAAAGTTATTGCCGCAATTGCCCGTCATCCGCAAGACAGAGACGGAGGCAAGCTGCAACTGATTGCCGGTGGTATCGAGATTGGAGAGTGAGAGGTTGGTATTCCAGTTGGTTGTCGTGCTCACGACCTGCGTTACAGGTGTCCCAGCCAGGGCTAATTCTAAATCTCCATCATCGACATTCGAAGTCGGTACCACATTGGTGAGCGTACCGTCTCCCCATTCTGCCGTTGTGCTATCAAAGTCGATAGCATAGGCGCCGGTGATACCTTCTTGAGAGAGAATGCTGTTGATTTGGTCGGCCACAATCGTACCGGCGTACTGGTTGATATACGCCTTGTTGGAGGTGCGTTTCATCGCCAAATACACATTGTCGATGCAGTCGATTGACCACATTCTGTGTGCGTTGGGAGGCATTTTGACCGCTTTGGGCTTATTGACGTAGCCTTTGTACAGCACGCCCTGGACGCTATCAGTGAGCACAACCGGTTGGCCTTTGGAGAAAGACGCATTCCCCGTAGGGTCGAGCACCGTGAAGCTGCAGCGGGATTGTTCGTCTACTTTGTCGGAAAGCTGCCAGGTCTGTTCCAGGATGTCCACGGAAGCGCCGCCGATAGTGGCTGTCATTATACTCATGCCACCTTCACCCCATGACTTCGCAGCCGATCAACCACAACCTCTCCAACGTCATCGGCAATATAGTGCCCAATTTCGTGGCCTGCGATATGCACATGCACATGGACTTCGCGTTTGCCTCCACCAGTGCTACTTCCAACCGGCGTACTCACTGGCGCAGCACTCTGTACATGCATGGCCTGCCCTACTGGCCGCATCAAAAGATCAAGTGAGGCTTGCAAGAGCGGCTGGGATGCGACAATCCCTTGTGAGATACCCTTGACCAGCGACGGCCCATACTCGTTCAGATGCGAGAGTTCGCCTTGCTTGGCCGGAGAATGCGGGAGCCACGAGCCAATCAGGCCCGCGAGATTGCTCATAGCGTTGCTGACGTTGCCAAACATGGACGTAATGCCATTTATCACGCCCTGGATGAGGCTTTGTCCCCAACCGACTGCTTGACTGGCCAATCCTGAGAAGAAGCCACCTAGTTGACCGGCAAGCCCCTGCACAGCACTCATGGCCCGACCTGGGAGACTCGCAAAACTCGCAACAATGGACGTAATCATATCGGGAATGATGCTATGGCCGACGAGGGCATTATAGAGACCGGTAAACGAGTCCTCCAGCGATTTGATGAACCCGGCAGCTCCCTTCTTCACGGTATCAAACATCCCGCCAAAGAGATTTGTTACGATATCCTTCAGCGATCCGAGCGTTTTCCCGACATCCGTTTTCAGATTATCCCAGTCTTTCCCAAGCTCATCAAATTTGCCAGAGGTCAAATCCAGGACAAACTTCAGCATGTCGCTAAACACTTTTTTCACGTTCGTCGCGAAGTCTTGGCAGGACTTGGTAACATTTGAGATCGTGTCAAGAAATCCGCTAAATCCTTTTGCCAGTCCAGTGATCCACGCCGCTGCAAGCATCATGGCCAGAAGCAGCGTCCCCCCAATAGCGAGAGCAAGCTGACCCAGAAGCGGTAAGAGTGGCTGTAAAACAGGCATGAAGCGTTGTATGGCCGGTATTAAATCATGTTGCAGCACTTTGGCGAAATCTTGCGCAGCAGGCCAAAGTGTCTTTTGGATGACGGTAGCAATTTGCCCAATCTTGTTGCCAATCCCGCCCCAATCGACCTTAGAGAGAGCATCGGCAATCTGGCCAATTTTGGCACCAACCGCGCCCCAGTCCACTTTAGAAAGAGCGCCCCACACGTTTTGCACGGCCGTCTGTAAGCCGTGCCATATCGCGCCCCAGTCAATGGATGTCAGAAAGTCAACGACTCGCTTGACACCCGTGAAAAAGTCAATCCATGGGCCTTGAGCCTTCTCCGCAACATGGGTGATATTGGCCAAACCAGTTTTTGTGCGGTCAAAAGCATCACTAATCGGTGGAATGACGGGCGCGAGTGCTGCGAGAGCGGTCTTGGTGCGGTCAAAGGCGTCAGCAATCGGCTGTATCAGGGGCGACATGCCCGCCAAAGCCGATTTCGTCCTATCAAACGCATCATTGACCGGTGACAAAACCGGAGCCAGTTTCTGAACGGGATTGAAGACCTGATTGAAGGCGTCTCCAATTGCCCCCAGGATGCCCGCCAGTCCCTTACTGCTCGTCACCCAGTTCCCAAATGCCGTGATAAGCGGGTTGATCTTATCCATGAGGCCAGACAGGACAGGCAAGAGTAGCGTGCCGATCTTAATCCCCACAACTTCCAACGCAGCCCCAGCCTGTGCCATTTTCGTGTTGAAGTCGCCCTGGACATTGGCCCATCCGGTAATCGCGTTCCCGCCCTTCTTTACCGAGTCGGCGATCCCATTCACATTGTCCTGGAACGTCTTGAGGTGCGTCCCTGTAAGCTCAAGAGCTCCTTGCAGTTGCTTTGTGCCGCCAAATATGTTCTTCAAGGCGTCGATATAAGCCGCTGAACCTTCGGGAAATTTCTTGCCCACTGCATCCGTGATGAGTTGCATCGCCCCAGGCAGGGACACCTTCATTTCTGAGGCGACTTGTTGTGTGGTGAGACCCACCGATTTGAGCGTGGTAGATGCGGCTTTGGACGGCGCTTCCAAAGCAAGGATGGTTTGCCGCAAGTACGTAGCAGCAGAGGCCGCATCGGTACCCTCGCCTGTCATGGTGGCCAGTGCCCCAGCGGTATCTCTGAATGAGACGCCAGCAGCAGCGGCTGTCGGCAAGATGGTAGAGAACGCGGTTGAAAGATCGGCTACATGGGTTTTGCCCTCGCTAACAGCGGCTATAAGCGTATTGGTGGCTTGAGCAGCCGTGAGCCCAGTAGCCGCATAATCGGTCATGGCCGTGGTGACACCGTTGGCTACATCGGCCAGATCAGCCGAGCCGACCTTCGCCCCCTCAGCAGCGGCGGTCAGCACTTCAAGCCCTTTTGCGCCGTGGAAGCCCGCTGACTCTATTTGATACATACCGGCAATGAGCGAGCCCGTGGTTTGTCCCACTTTGGGAGCCAGGGCTAAGATGCCATCGCCGACCATCTGGATATTTTTTTGCGCTTCACCGGCTCCTGTGACGAGCGAGGTCAGCCCGGCCTGGAAATCACCTGCTAATTTCGCAGAGACACCTGCTACGGCAATGCCAACGACGCCGACCACAGCGGCAACAATGGCTAAAGCGGTGGCAATGCCAGCGGCAATATCAATCAAGGTTGTGGCACTGGCGGATGCTGCATCTTCAGCAGCAGCGAGGATATCAAAACCTATGGATGCCCTATCAGCAGCGGCCCCTGCCCGGTTAATGGCCGTTGCAAGAGCGTCATGGGCGGCATTCGCGCCATCAGCCGCCTGTGCTGTAGCCAGGAAGGCCATTTCGACATCCGCTTGACTGGCGGCAAGCGCGCTCATAGCGCCTGTGGTATCGGTCGCTGTAGCAGCAAAGCCTGCCAGCGTGCTCCCCGTTTCGGCTACAGCCACGTTCAGGGCGACAATGTTGTCTTCAGCATCAACCAGGGCAGGGACAAGCGCCGAGACCGCTTCATCAATGGTCGCAAAAGACGCATCGACACTGGCAGCCATCTCTGCTGCCACCGGTGTCATGCTCTCTACTGCTGCGTTCGCTTGCGCTATGCCCTCCTCAAGAGAGGCCATCTCCGCGGCATACCGCACGACCATTTCCTGTACGAGCACTCTATTACGCTTTCCCTACTACTTACTTATCCTTAGCGGCTGCTTCATCTTCTAATTGGAAGATTGCCGCCCAATCTGATATCTCATCACTCGCCATACGCGCCAGCATTTCGCGTACCGTCATGCCACCGATGGTTCTGGTGATGCGGTGGTAGAGGCCGCGCTCGGAGCCGCCTCCACTATCGTCCCCGTCGTCATCGTCTCCCCGGAAGTACTTTTTTTTGACTCAATTTGCTCAGGGAGCAAGCCTGAAAGCCGCGAGGCCACCTGTGCCACGAGTTCGAGTACCGCGCCGGATGTCTTGTTCAAGTTGTCTCTATCCGGCAATTGGAAGATCAATTGCCCGGCCTGCGGGTCGCTGGCAACGTTCTGCATCAGTGCCATAAACTCTGGCAGGTGCGGATGCGGTATCGTGCGCGTCACTTCATCCCCGTTTTCATCAAGTTCTTTGACTTCCACCGGATCAACCACACAATCAGCATCGACATATCGCGTCGAGACAATGACAAGATGAGGATAGAGCGTCTTCTGATTGATCTTTTTTGTCTTGAGATTGAAATTCGCCTCGATGAGCGCGCTTCGCTCTTCCCCGGTGAGCTCCTGGACCATGACCCAGGCTTCCCATGCATCCACCCACAAGCCCTTTTTCCTGAACTTAATATCCCCGCTCAGCACTTTTTGCCGTAGATCGATAGACATCGGTTATTATTTCCCTTCAAATCATAACTTTTAAACCAAATAGAAGGCACCTGAAACCTGAAACTCCAAATCTTCCTCTACGAGTCCATCCATGGCCGCCTTGATGCCATCGGACTTGGTAGTTGCGTAGGCTTCCATCCGATTCGTACCGGCCACATCCGGAAGCAGCGAAAGCACATAGCGTGTAGCAGCCGTGATAGCCGCCAGAAACGTATTGTCTGTGTTCCACTTCGTGATTTTGAGCGTGGTCATATTCGTGGTAGGCAGAAAAGTACTCCACTTGACCGCTGTGCCGCTTGTGGTGAAAGAGGTTGTTTCCATCATTTTGGCTGCAGCACTCACATCGGCCTTGGTCGCATCGGCCATAGCTGAGTAGGGCAGATAGGAACCGGCATTGATGCGCACCTGCGTGCCACTGGTCAGGGCAGGGGTAAATTTGATCTTTGCGCCAACATACTGGATGCTATAGAGCGTGGGGCTAATCGTTGTCCAGGTTGTCCCATCGGGCGACGTTTGCACCGTGGTCGCTACGCTGTCATCCAAGTAGCGTTTCGTGGACGTCGGCGTATAGTTGATATGGTCGCCAGAGTCGGTATAAGCCGCTGGTGAACCTGTGCTGATAGTGACACCCACGCCTGTAATCAATATTTGGGCATTTAAGCCAGCTTTTGCTGTCATATCTCACCCCTTACGCGGTGTAGGTGACTGCGCCGGTGGCCTGGAATTCCAGCGCTACGGTTTCTGCTGCGCCCACATCGAGCTTCGGGTTGAAGCTCTTGAGGTAGGCAGAGATACCAAATGCACTGGTAGCGGTAACGCCAGTCAGTACGCTCAAGGTCAAGAGAGCGCCAGTAGCCACGCTGTTGAAGAAGGCCAACTGCCCGTTGGTGTCGGTCATATCTAAGTTGGCCTCTGCCTTGAGTGAAGCATTCGCCAGTCCTGGAATGAATGTCTCGGCATTGGAGCCTGCGTTTCCGGTCATCTTGGTGGTCGCGTATTGCGCCACGTTGATGGGCAAGTCCATTTTCATGATCTCTGCGACCACATTGGCACCACTTTTCAATTGCGCTTTATAGCCGGGTGAAGCTGCCATAATTTAAACCCTTTCTACTCTTGAGTAAAAGCCCTGTACCTGATAGGAACATGTTGTAAGCGCCCACGCGCATCTTCATCATTCATCGTCTGCAAGCCATCGTACATGGTGGCAATGGATTGTTGTGTAGGCAATGTGAGCGTCTGCTGATCGAATAATTGGTTGAGCCGATTAGCGATGAGAAACGCCTGTTGGAAGCCGCCTTGCCGTGTCCAGATGTGCAACGTCATCGTTGCCTCATAGCCTCGATGCTGCAAAGCGTTCCAAGGAACCTCCGTTATATCGCCCAGTGTCACGTAGTCGTAGGGCTGGTCTTCTGGCACGCCTGACTGGTCAAATATGCCGGTAAGCCCCAGCGCTGCAAGTCCACTCTCGAGCGTTCCCCCTGGTACCATGACCGCATAGAATGCGGTCGGTAGTTCGGCTCCGGCTGTCTGACTTACTGGCATGGCTTACACTTTCATCGCTTCTAATTGGTCAACCATCCATACGCGGTTTCGCTCGAAGGCCGGAAACAGGGCAGGCCGGGCAGCGACAAAGCTTCCTGAGCGGGTGTGATGCCCAAACTCGATAGGTGGCGCATAGGGCACGTCACTGCCAACGGTAGAGGACAAATCCTCTTGTGTGGCCTGATAGGAGGCTCGTAGCCGTCCAGTCTTCACCGCGCCTTGATCGGTCAGGTTCTTTTGCGTATCAGTCACAGTGTTATCGCCTGTCTGATGGATAATATCATTGGCCTGACTGCGCATTTTCGCTGTGGCTTGCCTGAACGCTGCTATGGCTTCATTGCCACCCGTAATCGTGACTGAAAAGCTACTCATGATGCTCCTTGCCCCAGCCGATTGACTTCTACCCGTCGCACGATCTCAAATGATGTTGGGTCAAAGGACGCTGTAACCTCGTAGATCGTGGTTGTGCCTGTGCTTGCCGACACAACCTGTAATCTATCGGTATCGAGAACAACCGTTCCTCGTGGGAACAGCATCATTTTGATGGTTGCACTCTCCAATGACCCGCCTTTGACTTGCTCCATACCCATCTTGCGTAGATCGATGACTGCGCATGGCACTGTAGACGTTTGCGGTACATAGGTATCGACATATCCACCGCTAGCATTGCGCACCCGAGACAAGTTCAGGATCGTACAGGTATCTCGCAGTGCCAAACCTTGCGCTAATGCGGCAAGACTGGTAAGGTCAGCATCGGATAGCATTGCTGGCATTAGCTAAAGTCTCCTAACGTCGGCTCCAAGAAGTCCAGTTCCATGCGCCCAAGCTGGAATTGCGGTGTATCCACTGCAAAGCCAAGTGACGTGCATTCCACTTTCGCGTCATCCAGCAGTGCCTTGATCTGATTAGCTGCCTGAGATCGGAACGCCTGTAAGCTGCCCGCAATGTTGGTATCAAACCTGATAGCGAACGCCCTCGCAAACCGCTTCAGTGCGTAGTAGTTGAGCAATGCCAGGTAGCCGACAATCTGCGTTTGAGGGACATCCTGCGTCAGCAGTACGTCCTCTGTGTAGCCCAGTTGCCGAAGAGACATGTCAATGGCAGTCGAATAACAATCTCCGAGTTGTTGTGGCGTGAAATTGATCTCAGTCGCCAACTCGTTGAATTCCTCAGTTAGCCAGGTTGTTGCAGCAGATCGCAGCATCGTTTATTGATTTTCCTCTTGCCATGCTTTGGGAATTGCCCAGCCGTTGCGCTTGGCTTTCCTGATCGTACAGGCTTTGATATCAGCTTGTGCCGATGGTGAAGCCTTGCCGATGAGAGAGGCTACTCCGCGCACATCGGAAGAGTCCAGGACGGGATACGTCCTGTTCGGGCCACAAAACGCGCTAGCGGGCAATCGGTCTCTCTGCGCCTGAGTGAGATTACTCAATGCCTTAGTCCTTCTGGTTCTTGTGGGGTACTCCCTCGGCATTGACGTAAATTCCGTTTACCTTGTAGCGCCCGCCAGCCCGAAGCGTGCCATCGCTGTTCATCACCGCCGGATACTGGGTCTCTTCGTCTTTTTGCTGCTCTTCAGCAATCCGGGCCGCTTCCGCTATGGCCCTTTGCGTCTGAGACACAGAGTCAAGCACGACCACTTGCTGGGGCTGCTGCTCTTGCGGTGGATTCTTCGTGGTGTCATCTGCCATATTCTTATCTCCTTTGACGTAATTTTGCTGGTCATAAAATTGCAGCAAAATTACGTCGGTTCATCAATCGGCTTACAGCGTGGATAGAGCAGGGGCTACGTATGAGCCACCGCCAGTATAAAGCACAGCAGCAGCCACGCGATTCCACACCCCAAAACCGAATTCACGGCCATACGAGCGGGCTCTGAGTGGGAAAATCTCATTGTCGAACAGAAGGTTCAAGTCACCACTACCCGCGTTCCTCGTGCGCATCACGACCGCCCGCTGGGGGGTATTGACTTGCATCGCTACCATGTAGTTCGCAGGTATCCAGGGTTTTACCCATATCTCCGAAGGGCCAAAGATGCCAATAGCCCTGTTCGTCAGATTCTCAATATCCAGCGATGCATTGGTAGCATTCGTGGTCTGAATGGTTGGCGTAAGTCTCGCATCGAAGTAGGGGTAAAAGCCGGTCAGGGCTCGTACAGAGGCTTCTGATGCCTGGTTGATGAGCACCAGCGTCTTACCGGTCAGGAAGTGCTCAATGACGGTATTATTCAGCGCTGTGAGATCGGACGCTGCGAACGAAGCCGTTGCGAGATAGTGCGTATGCGTCGAACCGTTGAAGGTCGAGCCGTCGGGCGCTATCGGAATGGCCGCACCGTCAGCATTCACGAGGGCCTTCACCGGAAGTTGCACGTGGTCTACGCGCCTGTCCTCAAAGGTGACATTGGTGGGCAGCAGCAATGCTGCTTTCAATTGCTTATGAACGTTCTTTACATCGGCGTCCATCATGGCGTCGACCTGAGCGGCAATCTCTGCGCCGGTGGCGTTCTGGAAGTACACACGAGACCACTGTAAGCTTCCACCGTAGAACTTCATCGGGAAGCCGATAGTCGCGCCAGGGGTGATCTTCTGTGCGCCGGGTGTTCCGTACTCGTCCAACTCTTCCATAGCCATGGAGTCCGGGCCACCATACCGACGCAATCGGTCAGTGGTCATCTCCACAAAATCAGTCATTGCCTCTTGGAGCAATGCGCTATGCGTTTTGAGAGCGGCGTCAATGCTCTCAAACGCCACATCCTCGCCAATTTCTGCAACCACGTTACTCGCAGCACGCAGAGAGGCAAGGGTATCTAAACTATTTAATGTGCCATAAGGCATAGCTTTCTATCCTTCCTTGCCTAATATCGGCTGTTCATCACAAAAATGCGTGTCGCATCGACGGCATAGCCAATAGGCGTGGTGCCGCCGGTGGAGGCAGCATCAGCAATGCCACCGACAACGGTGCCACTGAGGTAGTAGTCCGCGCCTGGGGTGAGACCGGAGCCGTACTGAAGCACGACGTGATACACAAGGGTGAGTGGTTCACCTGCATTCGCTTTGGTGGGGGCAAAACCGCGCACTTTGGCGGCGGCGGCAACGGCAGCGCCTGTGGAGCGCCAGATTAAGCCGTCATTTTTTATATAACATGCATCTCCGGCCGCCACTGCTTCTCCGGTTAAAAGCGTGGGCGCTTTCTGGCTGCCTGGGTCGATGCCGACTGAGGACACGCTGGGCGTGCCACTCTTGGATATCTCGGCCAATGGAATACATCCTTTCCCGCTTGTAAAGAGCGGTCAAAAGGGACAATGTTTAGTTGTTGCGCTAGCTACAGACCGTACGAGCGTTGGCGTACAAACGATTGTCTGTTTCTCTGGTCAGCATCGGCTTGCGTGCCTGCGCGATTAGCAGCAGGCGGATTAGGCCGATTGCCAGGAAGCGTTGCGCGTGCCTGCGTCTGAAGCTTTTCGAGCAATGTTTGTGAGCGGTCGTACCAATCTTGCAATTGGTCAACGTCGGCGTCATCACCAGGATAGAAGGCTTTGATCTCAGCGGGCCAATCTTTGGTTGCCGTTTGGATCTGCTTCCTGATCTTGGCTGCCAGGGCTTCAAATCGCGCTGCAGTCGGCTCTAGCTCTTTGGCGCGTGCCTCGTGCTGCTCAGCAAGCTTCTTGTATTCGCCTTGCTCTTTCAAGCGTTGCTGTTCAGTGGCCTGTGCTGCTGCTTCTTGCTCTTTGCGCTCCTTGCGATACTTTTGATTGTCGGCAAGGTACTCAGCATTTTTGCTTTGCAATTCAGCAAGTTGACGCTGCAACTCAGCGATGGAGGGAGGACTCGTATCCCCTTGGGATGTCGAGGTGGCCCCATGGGCCGGAGGTGTACCTGTGCCTGCCCCTTGGGCCGGGTCGGTACCTGGGTTCGTTGTCATAAGCTTACGTGTCCTTCGTTAGAAAGTCAATGATATTTCCCCAACAGGTTTACGCTGTACCGATGGAGCTATCAACATAGAACCATCCAGGTTCTTTTTCTGCGACAATGAGATTAATCCTCCTGCCGTCCTTGAAGGTAAAGCGACATCCCGTTGCATCGCGCTTCGTGCCACCAATCCAGTTAATACGCATCGGGGTGAAGTCAACAGTAGCGACATCCTCAAATGACCATTGCTCCACAAGCACGATATGCCAGGTCAGGAACTGGATCAGCGGTATGTCCTTTGATACCCGGAAGTAGTCCAATACCGTGATGTTATAGGGTCTTGCTACCATCGGTTGTTACCTCGGTCGTTGGTACCGTCTCGAACGCCGTGATGTTCAGGGACACATCCTCACCCTCTACAGTAGCGGTATGTGTCACCGGCTCACGGTTCTCATCGGCAACGACATTGCCACGCTCATTGATCTCGTAGTAGGTGATCTCAGCCTTGTTGACCTGACTGGCATCCATGGAGATGACCATGCTCTTGATGCCGGTGATTGCTTCGCCTGTGTCAGCATCACGTATCGTCACAAGATGGCCTGTCGGGTTGTCAGGCTGGCCTTCGATGTGGATACGTCGTTTGAAGTCTGATGTCATGTTCATGATTTATTTCCTTCCTGTCGTAAACTATCTTCCCACTCTTTCACGGCTTCAATGACTTGTGCAAGTTGTGACTTTGGCTCAATCTCTTGCTCTACATAAGCCGTTACATCAAGTTCAAAGTCGTCTATCTGAGTAGTGCCGTTAATCACAGCAGTATTTTCCTGATTTGCTCGTAAGACGACAATGACCGTGTGAACCTCTTGTATCATTTCGCCTGTATCGATATCGTGTACCGTCATCATGTAGCCTTTGGTCTCGCCTGGCTTGCCTTGGATGCGTACACGTCGTTTATTGTCCATCTTTGCCTTTCTCGCTACCTTGTTCTCTCAAAAGTACGCTCCGATTGCCATGCAGATACATCACGCGCTTCTCAGGTGGCAACTCGTGATGCAAGATCGTGCGGAGCGACCAATTCCACAGCCGGTTGTGCTGCAATCCAGTGTGAAGGTCGAGCAGCCAACACACGAATTGCGCGAGACGGTATTTTAGCATGGTTGCTTATTTCCCTGATTTTCGATTGCATCACATCTAACCGTGTAGGATTGCCCACAATGCTCACACGTAATCGTGCATGGATTGCTTATGAACTCACAACGCATTTTTTCATGGCACACAAGGCAATCGGTGCTAAATACCACTTTTGGCCGGAGAAGCCGCTGAATTTCACCCTCCGCAAGTAGCTCATACTTGTCTTTCAGCATCCACTCACCTTGCTATTGTGCGCTCCCAGCTTCTTTGCGTGCTGCATTCCCTTCATCGTGCTCTTTTGCGCAACTTTGGAGGTCACGCTCTTGGGAGGCGTAGCGCCGGTGTTGTAGTTGATTTGCCCTTTGAAGGCTTTCATGTCCTGGGGTTGATTGGCCATTAGGGTTGCTCCTTCTGTCGTAGTATTTTCATCGTTGGTTGCTCATCGGCTTGCCGTTTCCATTTCACAGTCAGCGCGCTGGTGATCTGCGAGTTCACCACCAGCACGGTAAAGCAAATGAGCACGGTGATTACAATGTGTTCGATCATAGTTTCTCCTCAATTCGCCAGCAATCCGGGTGATCTTCCGCGCTAACCTGGAACGTCACGAGCTTCTGTTCAGGAAATATCTGGTACACGCTCACCTCGTAGTGCTGCGCGTCGATCATCTGTGTTGAAGCCAACCGAAACGGGATGTTTTGCCGCTGGAGGTACAGACAGATTGCGCTCACAGCCTCGCCCATGTTCATTGGTGCTTCAACGACTTGCATCTATTTTCCTTTTTTCTTCCTTACTCCACGTGCCATAGCGACGGTCATACTCTGCTGCAAAGATTGAGCGAAGCTGATTATCAGAAAGCCCCTCATCGTGCTTTTTGATGAGCAGATCAACTATCCAATCTTGCCATACTGGAAGGCTCATCCCTCGATCTGAGTCTTTATGAAACGGCGTATCTGCAACTGATGACATCTATTTTCCTTCCTTGCTTACTACCACAGGCTCCTGATTACCTGCCTGATCTGGCGGTGCTTGCTGCTGTTTGGCCTGTGCAATTTGCAACGCCTTATCCTGTTGCACCTGCTGCTGCTGATTGGCTTTCTCTTGCAACGTTTGCAATTCGCCTATCTCCTCATCTGTCCAGCCCTCGTCCTTGAGCACCAATTCCAGCGGCACGCCCGCCGTAGCAGCAGCTTGCACACCGAGCCACAGTGCTTGCTTCTCTTGGGCAATCTCCATCTTCGTGGGCCTGAGCAATGGCCTGGGCATAATCGCCATGTCCAGATCGCCTCTTGTGTACGAGTCCAAGTTGAACGGCGTGAACTTCTGCTGCTGTCTGTTCAACGTCCCCCACGCACCGGAATTGGCACGGAAGCCCGCAATCGCTACAGCCATCTGGAACAGCTTAATATTGGCCTGATCGTATGAGGCAGCAGCTTCGGCAAACCTGGAATTGACATCTCCTACCAGACGTTCAGCAGCCGGACCAGTGACCTGGGACATACTTCGAAGCTCTTTGTAAAACACGAGCTCAGGGTGGTCTTGCTCCAACTCTTGAAGCAACATCGTCATGTACTGAATGGAATCGGACAAAGACAGGCTCCCAGCGAGGCTTTCCACGTGCGTATCTGCTGGGCCTCCGAGCATCAGCACGCTTTCCTCATCGCCTGTTGGGTAGGTGAGGTCTGTGGTTGCCCCGCGCTTGGGCTGAGAGAACAGATTACCCACCTTGCCAGAACTCGCAATCACCAGTGGCGCGCCGATAACCTTGTGGATTTGGTCATGGACATGGGAAGCCAAGTTATTGAGCTCGTCAATTTTGCCGATAGAGCCAGCGATGCATGGGCTACCATGGGTACCGCCAATGTCAGTGTGCTTTATCCACACAGCAGGTACGAAGCCGTACGGGTTCTCAACGACCGAATTCCCATCGTAGCCAAATGGAGCGCCGTCTTTGAAGTAGCGGAACTGACGATCGTCCACCTCTTTGCGGTAGATGTAGGAGGTCAGTTCATCACGCGCTTGATATTCCAGCGCATAGGCTTTGACATTGCCCGCTGGGTCAAGCTTGATCTCATTTACAAACCCTGGCCACTGGACTTCAGCACTCACTGTGCCATTGTCCACGTCGTCAACCACTTCGATGAGGACAGAACCAAGAGCGGCACCGTAGCGCACTTGCACCGATTTGCGGGCTTGCCAGTTCGACCACTGCCAGAACTGGGCTACAGCGTCTTTCAGGGCAAGCGGCGTGTCCTGCGAGAATGGCACAGCCAATTGCACACCATCGGGCAACATGGCACCGTCTTCAGAGAGCACACCTGGATAGATTTGGCCTGCGTAGAAGTCCACGAGGCGGCGCGTGGGATTGTAGATCAAGCGGATATTGCGGTAGAGGTTGTAATTCTGCTTGTAGAGCTGCCAACCGTTCGCGGAGACTTGCCACGTGGTGTTGAGGTTGCCATTGAAGATGGAAGCCACTTTCTCGAACATGGCCCCGTTGTAGTACGCCCACAACAGGTTATACATGCTGTACTGGTTGAGGTACAAGCCCTCTTGATGCGCTTGACTTGGATCCTCGAATACTCTTCGTGCAGCGGTATAAGCTGCAATACTGGCGTTAATCATCGTCCCTAAAAATCCCATTCCACTATCCTACCGACTTTACTACATCTTGATTTTCGTAGATATTACCGATGATTTCCACGTCATCGGCATAATCCCCATAGATGCCGTTGTCGCCACAAAAAGCATGGATATCCTCAATGTAGGTGAAATCCACACCGTTGCTATGCTGGACAATATCGCCCTCGTAGATATCCTTACCATTTTTGTCTTTCAGTCCAGTGAACTGCATGATCTCACCGCATAAAGCATCGAAATGCACCCATTCTTCACGCTCCTCATCCCAAATGATGCTACATGGGTCGCCAGGGCCAGCGAGCACCCGATCATACATTTTCTTGTGAGTCTTGCTCCACGCTCTGAATTTAATCTCTCTCATCGCTAATATCCCACATAACTACGCAGCGCGTCGGCTGTTTCGCTGTCCATTGGCTCTACATCTTTGGCTTCCTTCACAATCGTGGCAATCATGCTCTGGTTATCCACCTGGTCATCGTGCGCATCCTTCGGAAACGTGTACAGTTCCTTGCGCCACGCTTCTAACCACGAGGCATTCTTGAGAAAATAGACATTGCCGAGCTTCATCCAGATAGCGGCGCTGCCAGCTCGAACCGTCTTATCCCCTTTGGGGTGAAACTCCTCGCAGGCCACGCCTTTCTCCAGCATGAATTGCCCAAAGGCCCCCTGATACGCTACATCCTCAAACCAGAACGATTGAAACCGGTCATCAAGGTACGCCAGATACACTTTGTACCCTTCCTCAATCTGCTTTGGAATGCGAAGATGAGCCCGAAAGACGTAGAGCAACAGTATCTCTTTGGCAGGTGTCACCGCCCACACGCAAAATACCGTAAAATCGTTGTGTTCTTTGGCCTTGGCCGCTACATCGGAGGTCATAATGATCTTGCAGCCAGTCATGACCACCGGCTTAATGCCGTCTGGTGTTTCGAGGAGGTACAGATTTGCTTGATGATCGACGGTGAAGAGGCGTTCATATTGCGCTTCAAAGACAAAGCCGCCAGGTGGTACAGGGTTTTGCCCGTACAATGCTGAATACCCAAGTGGCCCATGACGGCGTTTCGCCTTCTCAATGACTTTTTCAGGAAACCGTGCCTCCCACAGCAAATCACCCTCTTCTGTCCGTGGATCCGCCCACAATTCTTTGCCAGATGGTAAATATGTGCGACACGCTGTACCAGGATCATATTCCGCGGGCAAGTTGAGATGCACCCATTCACCATCGTTGGTTTCGAGGATATGCCCGCTCACATCCTGTTGATGGATACGGTGCCCAACAACAACCATTGCACCAGATTGCTGATCGTTGAGACGCGTCGACCAGGTGTTATCAAACCAATCAATAGCTGCTTCGCGCTTCGCGTCACTCTCTTTTTCATCGATGTTGTGAAAATCATCTCCTATGAGGATGTCCCCACCTTCACCTGTAGTACTACTTCCCACAGAGGTAGCCATTCGATATCCAAACATAGTTGTCTCAAAACGCATTTTGGCGTCTTGATCTTTGGTCAATTGAAACAGCCCTCCATAGCGAGCCTGAAACCAGGGGGATTTAATCAAGCGACGGCTTTTGAGGTTATCCCGCGTGGCTAAATTCATCGCATAGGAGCCACACAGTAAGCGGATAGACGGGTCTCTGAGCAACAGCCAGGTTGTCCACAACACACTAATCAGTGAGCTCTTGCCATGACGCGGTGGCATATTGACCAATAGCCGTTTGATATCACCACGGCTGACAGCTTCCAAATGCTCTGCAATCGCGTCCAGGTGCCAGCCAGGGACGAAGGGCTTCCCTGGTTCAATCACGTGCCAGGCCATACGCAAAAATAGCTTGAAATCAAAGCGTGCTGCATAGGCGTCGTATTCATCGAGAGGTGAGAGTGTTTCAGGCTTTCTGAGAAGAGTCAGCATTAGCCCGTCCTCTCTTGTGCATCTTCAGCAAGTAACCGGCGTATCTCCATACGGGTGTGAGGCGAGAGCTTTTCGAGGGGGATCGTCAAACCTTCCTTGACTTCTGGTTCTTGTGGGGCAGTGGTCAGGACTTTGAGGTACTGAGCCAGGGCATCACTCAGCATTTTGTGATCTTTCACTTCTAAGATTGTATCTCCCTGCAGATGTTGCGCTAACTGACTGAGACCGATACGCGCGATAGAAATAGCGTCTCCTGGCATAGGTAGAGGAAATGGTTTAGGGGCATGGGGTATTCTGTCCGCTGTCCGCTGTCCGTCCGCTGTCCGCTCTTGTGTCCACTGCTCGTTATATTTCCGTTCACCAATGACTGTTTTCGAGATGCCATGCTTCACGGCAAGCGCACGCAAAGAGAGACCCTGTTCATAATCAATCCGAATTGCGCTCCAATCAGGCATCTTTTTTACGTTGCCTCCATAATTCTCGGAGAAGGACTCGAACCTCCACCCACATGGTCAACAGCCATGCGCTCTACCTCTCTTGAGCTATCCGAGAGCGGTTCCTCTATCACGACGCACAGCGTATACTTCCGACCTGTCATGATGTATGCACAAAATTTGTGATGTCCATCGAGTAGCGCAAACATACCCGTATGAGTGTCTGATGGTACGACAAAGAGCAGTCCTGGATACTTATTTGGGTAATCGAGCAAAAGCTGAATATACTCCAACAGCTTCTCAACATATCTCTGTTGGAACTCTTTAATCTGAATACACTCTAAAGATATCCATCTGATACTCAACTTCGCATTTGCGCTAATCACTACATGCCACCTCGACACGTACATTGCTCAACCGGCTTGAATGCAATCTTGAGCATTTCTGGATTGACAGGCTTGCGCACTGCTGCTGGGTCGCCATAGAAGGGATAGGACAGCGTGACCAGGAAGTCGCCCACGACCTTTTTGCAATGCGGGCACACTGCGAGAGCAGGCCCAGATGTTACGCCAGCATGAATAATTTTCACGGCTATCTATCTCCCTAGCATCACATGCACGATCATGAAGACGAGCAGCACGCGCCACGCCTCCACAGCGATGATAAAGGCCACAAAGTACACAGGGAACAGGCACAGGAATGACCAGCGATAGTGCAGCAGTTCTTTGTGCGTCATGACGGTGTACCCACAGCTACAGACGAGAGGGAGTGTGAGGTAATTGGGTCTCACCACCTGATAGCCCCTCTCATTCGCCGGCGAATGAGCCATGATAAAACTTCCCACACAAAACTATCAGATGGCTCGATACAAGCATACAAGCCTGTTCGTCTTTAGGTCAATTGTTTGGTGGATGTGGTTAAATATTTGTTGGGGAAAAATCACGCGATATCAGGCAAAATAGCCCTGATCTTCGCGCTTTCCATCTCGTTCAATCTCCACAATGGAGCTATGTACTGCCCATGCCATTGCCCCTGCTCGTCCCGTTTCGCAGCCCCTGCGTACCATCCACTGCGTTTACGGCTCAGATGCGGCGTCCATCCACAACGCCGGAGAATGCGTCGGAGGCGTGTTCTTGCCTCATCAAACTGTGCTTTGCTCATTTCCACGGCTCCCCACACGAAAAAATAGGTTCTATGGATGGTAACGAACGAGGGGACATGATTACAACCTATCGTGCTGTTGACAGGATAGGCAAGAATGGCGATGCAAAGGGGATAGCAGTATGTTGTTGGGGTGTCTGGACGAGGATGGTCATCCTAGCGCGATTATGGGGCATATCGCTCACGTGGGCGAATTGATGGAAGGGGGTAGGAGCCACGGTAGTAGTTTTGTAGTCAAGGAGTGCCAAACGGTTTGTTCGTAGGATGTGTCATGGCTCCTATGGGTAGAACGAACGAGAAAGGGTGACTGGCGGGATTTGCACCCGCGTTTCCAGGCGTCCCTGGCGATCTACTGGCTAAGCTACAGTCACCAAAAAAGAAAGCGGTTGCATAACCTTGAGAACGCCGAGCTTTGGTCAATGGTAGTATAGCATACTTATTTCAATTCCTGGACTTGAATAGTCCAAGGTACCCCTGCGTAGACCTTGAGGTAGAAGCTCCCAGCGCCAGTATGCTCTTCTGTGCTGTCCGTACCCTTTTTACCAGCGGGAATAGTGGCATCTGTGCCGCTATCGACTAACGTTCCATCGCTTCCATAGACGGAGACGCCAAAGAAGGCTTCACTGTAGCTTGAAGCCTGGGCCGTCCAAATAAGTCTCCAATCGCCACTTGTCTGGAAGGTTGCTGTGGTCTTTTCCCCGCTGCCAGTAAAGGTATGCGTGGTAGTCCATTTTGCTGGCGGTGAAGTTGGCACAGGCGTATCAGTGGGTGTATTTGGGGTAGCAGTCGGCACCGGTGTGTCAGTTGGCGCAACGGCTGTAGCTCCTGCTGTTGTTGATGTTGTGACGCTTTTGTTCGCATTGCTGACTACCGAACAAATAACGAGCACCAGCACAATCCCACCGATAATGAGCCATAAGCGTTTGCGTGATTTCTTTGGCGATGGAGGTTGCTGGTACGGTGGAGGCGGTGCATACATCGGGTACTGGGGCGGATAATACGTGTTTGGTTGTTGGGGTTGATCGGGTGGTTGTTGCATGAATTTCCTCTTTCTATCGATATGGACGAACATATGGGGGTAATCATGGCAGGTATCCTATCACAGTCGGGGGAAATGTGGGTGGAAATATGGTGAATATTTGCGCACAAGTGGAGCGATTTCTCAACATCAGGGGAGGCAAGCGAGGATTGCATAGGAATGTCAAAGGGTGTCTCGCTTGCCGTGAGATGCATCTGCTGAGAGTGTAGCACAAGTATTCTTGAAAAATCAAGAAATATCTTGTATAACTTAACTAGGAATGTCAAACCTCCACACAGCAGTATGACCAGAAACGACGAATGGCCGCCGTTTGCCTTTGCACCTTCAGACCCATGGGGAAGGTGCTATTTGTCATTCCTTCGCAGAAAGTTTGACCGATCTGGCAGTCAAAGTACGCTCGTCCACTACCGACAGTACCTCATCCAATTCTTCACGGAGCCCGTCGCAAAAATGCCAGATCGCTATACACGCGAGGATGTTGAGGCGTTTATTCATAGTCCTGGCCGGGGACCAGGGAGAGAAGGTGATCCGCCTTCTGTCGGCCTGATGAATAATAGGCTGAGCCTGTTAAACTCGTTCTACAACTATGCTGCAAGCTATAGCATCACTGGGGAAGACGGCAGTATAGAGCCATTAATGAAACGCATGTCACCGACTGCTGGGCTAAAGCACATGCAGCGGGAGCGTCCACCGTACCGTGCGATGACGGCTAATGAATTACAGCGCTTCTTTGATGCTATCCCCAAAGACACGGTTATCGGGCTCCGCGATAGAGCGTTATTTTTGACCTATTTCTACACGGCACGCAGGCGGAGCGAGATTGTTGATTTGCGCTGGGGCGACCTCGAATATGGAACCATCATTGATGGAAACATGCGGTACAATTCGTGGATTTACCATTTTCGTGGTAAAGGGCATAAGCGTCAAGATGACTCCGCGGAGTTGCCCCTCCCAGCGAAAGTAGCGATAGATCGCTATTTGGAAGTTTCGGGTCGGAAGGACAGCATCAAATCTGAAGACCCCATTTTCACTGCTGCTGATAGGCGATACAAAAGCAATCCACCGCGACCACTTCACCCTAACACGGTGTGGCACGCGGTGAAGGTCTACGCGGCTAAGGCAGGACTTGATCCGAGGAAAGTAACAACGCACAGTTTCAGACACACAAGTGCCAGGCGTCGTTTTGAAGCCGGTTCAACTATTCGAGAAATTCAAATCCTGCTGCGTCACTCCACCATGGCCGTGACCCATCTGTATCTTGAAGAGTCGTCAGCAGCGGACCCTGGTGCGAAACTCCTGGAAAAGCTATTCGAAGATTTGTGACGTGCAACGAGCCAGGCTACTTACGGTTCACCTGGCTCGTTGCGGTCGTTTGAGTCGCTTTATCTGATTGTGGTATGGCACTATGATAGCATGCTACAGATCAATCTACAAGCTCGCGCTCCAATTGTCCTACCTACAAGCCCTTACACCCAATGAGACGCAGGGCAACAGAAAAGATAAAATCCCATTGTTGAGTTGAAGTGTGATTCTCTCAACCTTTTTCCCAAAATCACACCGAATCTTAACATTTTTCCACACTCCCCATTTTGGGCAATCCTGGGCTACAATAAAATCGTGAGAAACGTGGTAAGGGATTTCCATTCATGCCGTGCGACTCCAATCAACACAAAATTGGGGCATAGTACCCCTTGCAATTCCTGAAATGGTATGGTATTCTTACATTGTCCACATGCAACCTTGCCAATCGTGGATGAAATAGGAGGGACTATGCTAAACATGCCAACTGATCGAGAATTGACCTTAGCCGAAGTCGCGGCAAGCCTACGTGTAAGTGTGGACAAAGCTCGTGACTATCTGAGCAATGGGGATATACCGGCCTGGAAGGTTGGTCGCCAGTGGCGCGTACGTGAAAGCGACGTGGAAGCATTCAAACGTATGCAGCGAGAGAAGCGCCAGAAATAGAAATGTGAAAGCGCCCGCCTCCCTGTCTGGTGCATTCCGACGTTGGGAAACGAGCGCTCAGTGCTGTCCAGGCAAAGCATACCATATTTGCCTGGGGATTGAAAGGGGTATATTGTGCTGCCTACAGACACAAAAATTGGCGGGAATACTCCCGCCACGAGTCCATCGCTCTCCTCACGGTGTGACACCGTGTTACACAAGTGCGATGTTGCACATACAACAACTAACGACGACCTAGGGTCAATTTCTACTCTCAATTGTAGCACACGGTGTATCAGGTTGCGAGGTGGAGTATGAACGTGATCTACAAATATCCAGTCAAACCAGATGCCTCTATCGAGTTGCCGCAAGGCGCTCGGATTTTGAGCATTCACGTTCAACATAGTGTCCCATGCCTATGGGCGCTCGTCAATCTAGAGGCGCCAAAGGAAGTACGACGATTTCATACCATCCCTACCGGCCAACCATTTGACGATAGCAGGCTTACCTACATCGGCACGTTTCATGGCATTGAAGGATGGATGGTGTTTCATCTCTTTGAAGAAACCAGAGGTGGAGCATGAACCGACTCACACCCAAACATGTCCCTCCACCCGATAAGCGCACCGTGGAGGATTTCAAACAGTTCCTGGAATGGGCGGGGAGCCCGTCCTATCCTGGGGTCTACATCCACCTGGCACGAGGGTGGTACCAGGGCCTGATTACCATCGAGGAAGGGCAACGCATCGAGGCAGAGCGGCAGGTGTGGCAGGAGGCGAGGGTATGAACTTCACTGAGCAATTCTTTGATATCCTCTGCCTGAACATCAACACAGGTCAGTCCGTGAAAGTCCCGAAGTATGGCTATATGGCAGAGGGAACGGGCCTCGCCTACTATCCCGATCTCGACCCTGAAGGCGAGGAGATATTCCCGATCACCCATCTCGCCAGCGGGCTTCAAGCCGGTCCGAAATTCTACTCGGAGGATGACAGTAGGGCCTTTATCGAGAAGATCGCACCGCTCATCGATTGGCATCAGGACGCGAAAGCCATCTTTGGGATAGCTGATCTACAGGCACAAATCAAGCGAGCGGTGCTTGAAGTCGCGGGAGACAACGAATATAGTTTCTCTCGCACAAGCAAAAGATGTAGAAAAGCCCTTTTGCAAAAGTCCAAAGAGATCGCAGGGGTGCAACATGAATGAGCCCATCACCGGCGTTGCACCAGATGCAACATACGATCCTGACATAGAACTGCTCTACGAAGATGACGACACACCAACGGTGAAGCGGGCCGCCATCGAGGGTACGGTGAAGTTGCCGGTTGTGGAGGTGTGACATGGCAAATTTGGGAAACACTGGACATCGCTACAGAATGGTCAGGCAGACCAGCGTAGAGATTAACAAGTATGGCTTCCCTGTAGTCTTTATGGAGTGCGGTCATCATATCATCTGTAGCACGAAATGGGCAACAGCAGAGGAGATCGTAGCCAACGTCACGGCTCACATCGGCATGAAACAGCGCTGTGAAGAGTGCGGAAAGAGAAAGCCATGATTACCGATCTCATCGCCCACTCTGAACAGCAGCTCCACCTCGAAGCCGTCTACCACGAGGCCAAAGAGAGCGAGCGTGCAGCATGGCAGGCCGATATTGACAACCCGTACGGCAACCACGAGCGCTTCTATTCCCAGTGCTACTTGCGTGCATTTTGGGGGATGCGTGAAGCATGGTGGAACTGGCGGGCTGCGCGGGAGAGTGAGGGCACGAAATGACCAGATACGATGTCCTGATACACAGACTCAATGCATTGCCATTTAGCAAGACAGTACCGCGAGAAATGGCAATGAACCTGCTAGAAGAGATACGCCTGAGAGACAAACTCATAAGCGATTTTCGTACATTCCTGCTCAGTTGGAATGCATCTCTACCCGGGCAAGCTTCCCAGGAACATAAACAGCGCTGGGAACGGGAACGAGCAAGCCTCTTGAAATCGGTGGCAGAGACATTAGAGGGGCAATCCGGGGGAAGTGAGGCACAATCGTGAACGATAACCCCGATGTCTACAACGTCACCATTCAGCATGTAGCCATTGCCGCGTCTACGATTGGCTTTGAAGTCCATCGCAAGCCAGGGTACTACATCCTCTTGACCGATGCCTTATCGGGCTATGGAGACGCGGTAAAGTTCCCTGATAGCCCGCATGGCTACACAGAGGCCCTGGCATGGATACGGGAAATAGCGGGTGATGAGGAGGCCAATCGTGACTGAGATTCCACGTACTGGTGATGTAGTGCAAGTCACCATTGAAGGGACTGTACTAAGTACTACTCAGGGAAGTTTTATCTCTGTTTCGTTTCGTGATGCTTTCGCAAACGTACATACCCTTTGGTTTAGCGGGGTAAACAAAGTGGAGCGAGTCACACCAAAGGCCAATCAAGAGCAACAGGAGGCACAATCGTGACTGAGCCACGTGGGAGTGTGTTGGTATGGAATATAAAGACGACGTATAGTTTCCACTTGACCGAATTGTATCAATGTGGTATGCTTACAGTGGCATATCGTACGTATGCCAAAGGAGGTTCTAGTGATCACTATGGACTATTTAACCGCAGAGGAGGTAGCTACAGAGCTTCGATATTCGGTCACAACTGTAAAACGGATGCTTCGTACCAACGAAATGCCAGGCTACAAGTTTGGCGGCGAATGGCGCATCGACCGGGCCGAGTACGAAGAGTGGAAGCGACAACGCAAAAATCAATATCAGAAACCAGCAGAGGATTAACTGACCTTCTGGTTTTTCCAGTAGCGCACGTGCTGCAAAGAAGTCTCCACACACCTATGCAGCACGCTGTGTAGCACTACCTTGCTATCATTTTGCCATAGAACATGGCAAAAGGCAAGGGTAAGTTGCAGGGAATTCTACTGCTATTTCTAATGAACGTGAAGGGCAAAGGGCAATGAATCAGCATAGTGTGAAGACCGAAGAGCAAAAGGATAACGACAATTACGCAAAGAACTTTACACGAGTTCCTAACATTCTTTTTGAGTCGTATAAGTATCTCACCAAAGAAGAGGTGCTTCTCTACATACGGCTGCGCTATATCTACTGGGATACGAAGCCGCGCTATCTCTCTCTGAGAGAACTGGCAGATATAACCGGATACTCGACAGGGGCATTAAGCAAAATGCTACCGCGCCTGACGATCGTCGGTTTAATCCATGCTGAAATCAGAAGGAAAAAGGGCAAAGACGGTAAGGAAAAAGGCAATCCCATATATCACATCACCATCAATGATATATGGGAAGAAAACCGCAAGTTCTTCACAGAAGGGCATTTTGACCCAAGTGAAGCGCTACTTGTTCACGAAATGAATGAAACCAGTTCACCAAATGAACAGGATACACCGAAACCAGTTCACCAAATGAACAAGCCTGTTCATAAAATGAACGACCCTGTTCACGAAACCAGACAAGATAGTTCACCAAATGAACAGGATCAAGCACAAAATAACCCACATAAGACTAATAGTAAGACTATTGATAATACTTCAACACAAGAAGAGAGTGTTACGCCCACCATTGCAGACGTGCCGGCATGTGGCGCTAACGCGCCAGCACTCTCTGCTTTGCCACTTCAAGAAAAAATGCTTGAAGAGGAAACGATCTGCTCTAAGTGTGGCAATCTTACTATCACCCCAAATGATTGCCCTTGGTGTAAAGCGTCAAAACAAGTTTCCCTCCAAGAGAAAGGACAGACCGATGGAAGCAGCAACAATAATCATCGTCATCTCAGCAGTCTCAATAGCCACCAACCTCTTCGTCAGCAATTGGATACTGCTGACGATACGCATGGAGCTACGCCTACTCAACAGAAAGAAGGATTAACCGATGGACATGACAGCATTCACAACCCTACTCATCTTCTGGATCATGGTAGCAATCTTAGCATTGGCACTCACAGCGATCGTCATCCTGGAAAATCGCCCGTAGCCCAACAGACATCCACCTCCAAGCCTGTTCAGGAAGTCCCCCCACTTGCCACTTTGAGCAAGGTGCCTGAACAGGCCGCGTTGATGGCACCTGCGGAACCGAAACCGCGTGCCAGATCGGCACCGAAAAAGGCCGTAGAGAAGCCAGCGGGCCCGCCTCCAAGCGAGATGGAGTGGAGCACACGCAAATGTATGATGTTGTTCGATTTCTGGCGTGGAGCGCCACTGATCGGTACGTACAAAAACTCGCAGGCGTCCACGTGTGCGAAGGGATTAGCCGCCAACTACACCGAGCAGCAGGTAGTTGATGCGAGAACGGATATGGAAGCTGACATTTATTGGATGTCTCACGGAGGAGTAGATATCTGCGAGGTAGCGAACAACATCCACAAATATGTCAGGAAGCGCCAACTAACTATTGTGGAGAAAGCTCCAGTGCCGGTGAAAATTGACCGCGAATACTTGAAGAGAGTGAAGCCATGACCGAGAAATGGGTACCAACCAACGTGGAGGCAGAGGAAAGCGTGCTTTCTCACTTGCTCAGTGCTCCACGCAAAATCACGGAAGTGGTAGATCGTTTATCCCCTGAGCACTTCTGTTCAGATCGCGCCAGCCGTGTCTACCAACTCATGGTGACGTTAGCGCATCAGGGGAAGGCATGTACCGTCTCTAACGTCTATGATGCCTGGGCAAGAGCATATGGGGTGGACGATGAAGTCTATGATTTTCTTGAAGACCGCTATGGCCTCTTTTCTGCATTCATGACGCCTTTTGAAGACCAGGTGGAGAAAGTCATTCGCGTGCATACCATGCGCCGTCTCATCTCAGCCGCTCAGCATATCGCAGAAGTCGCCTATGCTCAGGATGACAATGCTATGGACGTAGCCGAGCAACTTATTTACGATATTGCCAGGGGCGTAGACGGTGATACAGTGGCAACGCTGGCGCAAGTGAAGCAGCGCTACATGCAAGAGTTTGAGCAACGGCGTGAAAACCTCCTCAACGGCATAGCCAATGGCATTCCGACCGGCTTTCATGAGCTAGATGTCATCTTAGGCGGTTTGCAGCCCTCCAATCTCTATACCCTCGCAGCTCGTCCTAGCCTGGGTAAGACAGCCCTGGCACTCAACTTTGCTCTCTACATCGCTAGACATGCCCGCCGGTGCCTGTTTTTTAGCCTGGAGATGAGTGAGTTAGAGTTATTCCAGCGCTTGCTAGCCATAGAAACGCCTGTCGATCAATCGTTCTTACGCGACGGCGATGTGAACGAGCAGGAACTTGAAGATATCCGCTACACGGCTAACGACCTGGCTGAACTCGATATGTTGATAGATGACCGAACCTATACCCTGGCTGGTATATGCAGCAAGGCCCGGCGTGAACATGCCCGCAAACCACTTAATCTCATCGTGGTTGATTACCTCCAATTGATCGATACTTCCCCGGAAGGGCGAAACAAGAACAAGATGCGCTACGAGGAAGTAGGCGAATTCTCGAAACGGTTGAAACGTCTGGCCAAAGAGTTGAAAGTGCCGGTCATTGCCATAGCGCAACTCAACCGCGACGTGGAAAGCCGACAAAGCCCAAAGCCGCGTATGTCTGATTTAGGCGAAAGTGGCAAACTTGAGCAGGATATGGACGTTGTGGCCTTCGTCTACTGCGAGGAAACTGAGCTTGCAAAAAAGGAGAACTGCGAACCGTACAAAGTCCATGTTCACGTGGCCAAGCACCGTAATGGACGCTTAGGCGATGTCGAGTTGTGGTTCAGGCCCCGGATCACCAAATTCCAGGATGAGGAGCCGGACTATGAGCAATGAGGATTATCCGGCCATGTGCTTGAATACAGCCCATGCATTCGCCAGTCCGTTTGAAGTTGTTTTTGCTACGCGCACCGATGCCTGCTGGCTGTACTGGTGCGAGGATTGTAGGCACCGTGGACAGTTGCTGGACTGGGGGGCAAGGCATAACTGGCCTGAGATAGCGATACATCCCTACGCCGTGGCTTCGGGCATGGACTTCTGGCAAACGGCTGTACTTCTCGGCAGTGACGATATGATCTGGATGTTTTTGGGGCTTATCGAGATGCTTGATATGGAGATACGAGAGGAAGCAAAAGTATGACCTGGACGATCATTTTTACCATAAGCGCGTCTACCCTGCTCATCGCGGTCTTCGTAGCCGATCTGCGAACCATGCAGACCGAACACGAGACGAAGCAGCCACCAATGGAGCTTGCCGAATTCTCCCGCGCAATGAAACAACTGGATGATTTCAGCGAGACCGAGATATGGAAACTGTACGGCGTGTATCGCCAGAGAGGAAAGGTACAGGTATGACCACCTACGAAGATGTGCAGCGTTTCAAAGCGCTGGCCGACCCAACGCGCTTAACCTTGTTGCAAATCATTAGCCGCGGGGACGGTCTGCTGAATGTCATTGACTTGCGAGAGAAGCTGAACGTGCAGCTAGGCCGCCGACTTTCGCAACCGACAATTTCGCATCATCTGGGCATCCTCCGAGATGCGCGACTCGTGGACTCGACGAAAGACGGCCTGGAAGCTTTTTATCGGCTTCGTAGCGATGCATTGACATGCGCGATGGAGGTCTTACGCACGATTGCGAGAAGGCAAGAGGTAGCGGTGTAATGTCAACCGGCAATGAGGACATCCGACTCAGGAATGCCATTTTTAGCGGCGTAGTAATCCGTAGGGCGCCTCTAAGAGAGAGGCAGGTATATTGAGAGGTTGGAAAGAGAAGTGCCCTCTCTTGGCTGTACCAATCGCAAGAAATACGATTGAGCAAAAGAAAGGAAAATGGGGATGACCACAAACCCACACCTGCTACGTCGCTGGCTGCATGGAGCCTACGTACACCATCGGCGGCACATGCGAGAAGCACAATGCTGAATTTCGTGCCCAGTGGAAAGACGAGCATACCCGCAAGCCAGGCGACCGCCGTTCGCGTTGGCTTATCGGTGACAAGTGCCAGGTCAAGCTCGGCCAAACGACCTATGACGCGGAAATTATCGATATGAGCGATGTAAGCCGTGCTGAGTCCAATTACGACCTGGTGCAATTGCGACTTTCCAAGACGGTGAAAGGGCTCGATGGGAAGCCTTATGCACAGACCTGGGTACATCCTGAGCCGGTACAGAGCTATCGGCTCAAAAAGGCGTTGTTGAAAGATTAGTGGCTGGCCCGAAGACCAGCCGGAGCCCGATTAAGTGGTTCAGGCTCGTATGTAGAACGAGCGGAAAGGCAAAGAACAATGGCAAATCTCAATTTTTGGAAAGCATCAGATGAGCCTGGGGAAAATGCGAAGGCAGCAGCAGGCATTATCAAGGTGATTGTGTTTCTGATTCTCATCGGAGTCGTGGTGTATAGCGAGTACATGTTCATCGGCATTATCAGTGTGATTTTGCCCGATGGTGTCAACAAAATAGGTGCCCTCATTGGCGCGGTCGCTACCGGTGCCTCTGTGTTGACGCTAGTAGCCGCTAAACTCCTCTGGATTACTCCTGGTGGGCAAATGGTGTGGTCGTGGATATTCACCGGCTGCGAGGTGTTTATCTTGATCCTGAACGATATGCTGGCCTATGCGCTTCACTACGGCGCAGCTACTGGCATTCTCGCAGGGTGGCAGCAAATCACCCCAGCTTCGCCTGTCTTTGCCCTCATTGGCTGGATTCTTATCTTGCTCCTCGACCGAGCCCAACGGGAGCGGCATAGAGACATGGAATTAGAAGCCAAGAAAGCGGCTGCTGAGAGAAAATACAAGGAAGCGGCCCACAGGGCTGAAATGGAACTGAGAGGCAATCACTTAAATCAAGTGACAGGCCGATTGCAAGAAGTTCTTTCCTCTGATGCTATCCAGATGCAAATCATGCGGCATGCAGAGCAGATGGTAGCGCGTGTACTCACCGATGTTTCTGGTATCACGGCCATAAACTACACGCCTACCCAACAAGCACAGATACCAGAAAAGTCTCTTGCACAACAGAGTTATGTCAAGTTACAGGATGATCCTGTAACCAGTGCTTTGAACACAAGTTCAGTTGACCCTGAGAAGTTTGCTGACCTTATTGAAATGGCACAGCAATACGGATCACTGACAAGGGAAGAAGCTGACCCTTTACTACGGGCTCTGAGCGAGAACCAGGCCAAGACTCAGAGCAACGGACACCAACAGAAGTAGGGCCTGAAATGGAAGGTGGAGCGGGAGCAATTGATGCTCCACCTGAGACAGAAGCGGAAGTTGAGCAGGAAGAAAAGGGAGATCAAGGAGTTCCAAACACTTCGGAAGAATACCCACCTTCCGAAGTGTTTGGAGGTGATAAACCTACTCCACAACTGGACATAGAACATTATAAGAAAAAAGGCATTCATGCACGTAAGAGAAAGTATGAAAAGCCTGGAAAAGATGGTGATGCTCCTGTTCGTGATGTAGTAATCTTTCGGTATAAGATGAAACATCATCTTCCAGGCATGTCAGACGACATGGAACATTGGTACGAATTCTGGTACTTTACCAGACCTAACCGAAAGAAGGATGGAGACAAGTATGAGCAACACCTCAGAGCCTACAACAGGGGGCAAAAGTGGATTGCCCAAGAAGAGGGAATTGAAATTGTGGGAAGTAGCCGTAAAATCATTCCATACCGTAGACAGGCGCATAGTTGATGTAGAACATGCAACTGATGAAGAGTTTCAGACATGGATAGCATCACAAGGTATTCCAGTTGATGAAGAAGGTATTTCTGAGTGGGTTTTTGAAGATAGAGTAGGGGTGATTAATCACGCCTTACGCTTTGGGGTTAATCTCAACTTTGCCGAAGATAATCCAGTCTCAAACACTTCGACAAACGAGGATTCTTCCGAAGTGTTTGAATGCCCTACTTCCGCTTCTGAAGCCATTTGAAAGAATATAGTAGTAGGGGTAACAATGGTATTCCTACTACTAACCAATAAAGGAGTCCTGTATGTATACCTACACATTGTCTTATCCTGAAGATTACCTTGAGCTAGAGAAAGCAGGTACCATCTTCTATGTGGGTAAGGGAACGGGTAATAGGATACATCAGCATGAGAGGGAGGCTAGAAGGGGCGGGAAAGGCTATAAGTGTAACGTTATCCGCAAGATAGAAGCTTTGGGAGGAAAGGTTGTCAAAAAGATACTTGCCCACTTCAGCACACATAAAGAGGCTACTTGGTATGAAATAGCGTTAATCTTTTTTCTGCCTAATTTAACGAACTTAACATTAGGCGGTGATGGTTTAGTAGGCTATGTCATGACCACAGAGCACAAAACAAACATAGGCAAGTCGATTAAGGTCTATACCCGTACTGAAGAGGAAAAGAAGCATTTAGCAGTACTTCGTACTGGCAAAACCACTTCTGCTGAGACACGAATAAGGCAGGGCATAGCTCATCAAGAGTTAACCCATACTGAGGAGGCAAAGCGGAAAATTCAAGTTGCTAATACGGGACGCAAAATGCCGAAAGAAGCCATTGAAAGGCGCATATTGATTATGGAAGGGAAGCCAAGGATCATCAATCACTCAGGGAGAACCTATTCGGGGCTCATTGCGCCTAATGGTCAACAGTACGATAACATCACCAATCTTACAGCATTTTGTAGAGAACATGGGTTACAACAACCTCAATTAAATCTGGTTGCAAATGGTAAGCGAAAATCATATAAGGGTTGGCATTTGCGACAAGAGGGAGCATAGCAGGTATTCCTATGGAATACCACAACGTTTATGGTGAATTGATAGAAGATCAGGTAGGGCATCCATTCCATGATAAGGAGCAAGCTACATGAGCCAGGAAGATGAGCTTATTGAACTCAACAGCGTCTACCACAACTGTCGTTCCCGCATGGCCCAACTCGAAGCCATCTTGCGCGAATACGTGAGCTTGTTGGAAGATTATAGGCTGGAAGGTGATGAAAAGCAGTATTTCTTTCGCGCCACAGAGGAGGAGCGGGATGCCTTGCAGAAACGCGCGAAGAAACTGTTAGCAAAGGTTGACAATGAAAAAGCCCATTCAGAAGCCTAAATCACAGAAACGTTGTCGTTGTGGATCGCCGAAGTGCTCCACGTGTGGGAAATGTCACAATCGCTGGTGCTACATTGGCGACAAGACCGGCCCATATTGTGGAGGTTGATAGATGACACGTTCGCACAACGAAACCAGGAAAAGCCGGAAGGAGGCACCCAATCCGGTGAAAAGGACTGGCATGAGAAGAGAACTCGTGTTCGCTCTCATCGGGCTAGCGCTCGGCCTCATCGCCTGGTATCTGCTTGTGAGGGCAGGAATGATTGTCAATTGAAAGGAGCAACTGATGCCTGAATTTCCATCCCGTTTCACCTGGTGCAACTACTGCAACATGCAAAAATGGTGCTACTGGGTCAGGCGGGGGATAGGCAATATATGGCTGTGCTCTGAGTGCGCGAGAAAGACACGATAAGGAGGCATGATGTACTGTCAATGGAATCCGAAAGAGGACAGGAAAGCCCGAAACGATGATCCGACTCATCATGATGCGGAGTGCTACGCTATTCCATCGGGAGGCACGGATATCTGGTATTTGTGCCAGAAATGCCTTAGCCTTCCCCGTTTTACCAATTTTCGGGATGTTGGGAAAATCATCAGTCACTATGAATTTTGGTTCAGGAGTTGGGGGAGGAGAAATGCCTGAATTATCGCAACAGCAGCGTGCATGGCTCGAAGGCGAAGCGCACGATGTCGCGCAAATCTGCCAGCATATGCAGTGGGATAGGAAGTCGGCCAAAGATCAAATCCTGGCTACCTTTCGTATCGGAGAAGAGGAATGGCACGGCACGGTAGACGAGCATCGAGAAGAAATCGAGGGAATTGTGTGTAGTGCGTTAGATAGCATTTATGGGATAGAGACAAAGTAGAAAGCGAGAGTGCGGTGATAGTGGAGTGGAAACAGAGAATGAAAGATATGTTGTTTAGGGTGCTGTGCGTGCTCCGTCCCACGGAGCGGCCCAGCGAGACTGAATTGATAGCGTACGGCAAGGAAATGGAGCGACGGCACATGAAAGCTAGCGTGTGGATCGACCCAGCAGTCAAGCCCTGCGCCTATCCACAGGTGGCAGCATACGAGCCGCCACAGCGTACGACTGATCCAGTGAAAGTGCCCTATCCACACGGCGCGTACTTTCTCCAGGAGCGGAAACGCTACACCTGGATTGTGGATACCGAGACGCAGGGGCTGCACGCAATCACGCAAGAACGGATGCAGGAATTGCTGAGGAAGGTGGAACCATGAGCGGCCAATTTCTTGTGCTCCACGACCAGGACTACGCCTCTCGTGTGCGTCAGGCCATAGCGCGTGATGTGTGCGCAATGAGCAGTGTCTTTGTGCCAGCAGTCGAGAAGAAACAACGGCGTTCTCGGCGCAAAACGAAACCGTTGCCGCGTTTTCACGACCGGCAAACGGAAGTGGGAACCTACACGACGGTGCCGAGTATGGAGGATAGATGAGCGGATCTGAACTTTTCTGGGCGACCTATTTCATGCTGAGTGGCATGATCGTCAATGTTGCACTTGTCATGGCCCTGGCGCTGTTCCTGGTCCTCTGGCTAGCGGGCCTAGTGGAGGATGCCCAGCGTCGGCAGACAATTCCTCCCCGGCCTAAAGACGCGGGGCTTCCTTGCCTGAACGTTTGTGAATATACCGATGAGTTGACGGGCATTCGTATGACGATAGACCAGGATAATCCTAGGTATCCTGGACATCCTAAGATTACTGTCATTTGTCCAGAAGGGCGCATACTTTCTCTTGAGCAGATAAACGAAGCACTCAGCCGACTACGACATAGAGCAGGAGTAGCATCTGAGTTGTTTCCTGATGTTCTGCACAGTGAAATGCGGTGAAACATCCATGATACAGTTGAAGCAATCGTTACTCGATGAGACGGGAGAGGTGAACCATGCAGCCGAACGATTTGCGCGGCCACAGCCCGCCGCAATATGAGCTCTACATCCGACGCAGTGACCGAGCCTTGAAATTGGTCGAGCAGCACTCACGTCGTCCCGTTGCGATTGAGAGGGTGCTAGGGAGCCTTAGAGAATCGAGAGGTCTGTTTATCGTACTGCAAGACAAACGAAGGGTTACGCCTTATCTGATGGGCGATGAGATTCATTGGGTGAGCGAGTTTCCGAGCAGGGGAGGGTAGGTTAGGAGGCAGTTTTCACCGCCTCCTGCTAGCTAGTGTTTCCGTTCTATTTGCTTTGCACAGGCTTCACATTTGCCCGTCTCGTGGTCAATGAGTTCCATGCGAGTATCCACCGGTCGGTGGCACTCACTGCACTCTTGCAATGGAACTTCTGTCCACTGGCTAAGCGCCTTACCATCATGGGCCCAGGCTCTGAATACTTGGTTCTTTCTCATTTTCGCTTCTCCTTGACTCAATTTTGTGTTTCCTTCACTATCTATATTATAGCACATAGTCACCAATTAGTCAACACTTTAGTAACCAATTTTCAACGAATTTTGAAAACTCATAAAACTCGTTGAGGGAGGTGCTATTTTTTGAAAAAATAGCACCAGTTTCTCTCAATCAGTTTCTTTATAATGCGTTTCTCTCACAAGGTTTCTTTCTTAGTACGATGTCTAGGGAGTAGACCCCAGCGGTCTAAAGGCTAGACGAAGCGGTCTACTCAGTAGACCTCCTGGACGTCTACCGTCTAGACCCCTCGTACTTTCAGCTTGTAATACTTCTTAATTCTGGCTTTATCTCGTTCATCCTTTTTGCAGAGCAGATAGCCATGTTCTACCGCTCTTGCAATGCCATCGAGTACGGATTGTCTGCTGAGCCCTGTTCCATAATCGAGATTATTTCTTCCCTCCATAAATTCCTTAATGGTGATCTTTTTCCATTGATCGATCTCACCAAATCCCCAGGTATGACGCGCAACGTAGAAAAGGATCTTGAGCTCTGCGAGATTATCAACCTCCCTGAAAACGTCAATCCAATCATGGGGTATGCGAGTAAACCCGTATTCATTCGGGTTATCGAAACCTTCAAAAGTCATATTTGCCTACATGCTATAATAGCAAGTGTCTAGCTAGAGGGCACGCGCCAGCTATCTACAGGTTTGGAATTCCAGTGGTATATATTGTGCGCGTGTCCTGGGCCTATGCTACTTCTTTTGCCTGCTTGTTATCCGCTAATCTTTCATTTAATGCCTTGCATCTCCTATAAGCACCCTGCTTTTGTGGATAGACTTTTGTGTTATACGGCACCCTGTCGTTATAGTGAATCGGAGCCGAAGGACACCAAAAAATCTGATATCCACCCTCAACGGGAAACACCTTGTACTCCATATTTGTCTCCTTTTTGTTATTATTGCCTTCCCTTTTATAAGGTAACATATAAACAACGAGAAGTCAACCAATTTTCAACGAATTTTGAAAACTGGTGCTTTTTCGTTGTTAAAGTGTTGACTTTTCGTTACCTGTGTGGTATTATTAGATCAGTGAAGAACACAAAAACAAACTGAGGGGGACGAAATGACAAGGATCAACACCAGCCGCCAAGCGGTATCAGCCATGCAGAGGAATTGCACCTACAAGGCATCTGGTGCCATCGCCCAGCACGTTATCAATGCAACGGTCGAGCTCGACAGCACAGATCCGGTGCTCTACATCGATAGCAAGTTCTTGGTAGCCAGCAAGTTCAGCAATCGCTACTACACTTGCAAGCTGGTTCGTGGCCAGTGGACGTGTAGCTCGCAAGATGCGAGCGTAGCAGCTCGGTGCATCGCTCAGGCTCGGGCCTTCAGGCAGAGCTGGTAAGAGGGAAACCGATGACCAAGATTGCAACGATCACTTTGAAAGCAACAGGCCTCACCTACGAGGTGTATCCGGTGAAGTCATTTAGTGGCGCGGCTGAGTACAGCGTGTGGGTGATTAATAATCGTCCAGTTTACTGTAGGTGTCAATCTCGCAAATTTAACCCCCACAAGCTTTGTAAGCATATGCGGGAATGGATGCGAGAGAACGTAGCGAGTGTGGCCTAGTGGACATTGTTGAATGGATGTGTCAGGAGCAAATGGAGCTTCTGGCACACGTTGAAGACTCGATAAGAAATGGAAACTTTAAAATGATGAAGCAAACAGAGAAGCGCCAAATCGCTCTAAGAGCAGCTAGGGCACAACTGAGAACACTGGGGATCGATCCTCAGAAGACGGCAAGTTTTCAAGATATTCTGGCTGTGCTTGACGATCTTGCCAGGAGTGAGCCCGATCTAGTTGCTTCTCAATGGTACACGGCATCTACAAATCATCAGATTGCAGCCTTACGGCGTGATTGGCATGCATGGCTGCGAGAGCAAAGAAACAGATAGGAGACGAAATGCACGTAGGCGATACAGTACGCATCATTGCCGCCGATCATAGCGGCGAGATCGGTGAGTTGCGGGTGATAGAGCCCCTGGCCTTTATCGGTGATTTTTATGGCGTGTGGCTCGACAGCACAGAGACGATTGTATTCTTTTGGCCTGATGAGCTGGAGCCAGCTTCTCAGCCACACAAGACAACCCCGGCCTGGTGGTTGAACAATTCCAATGTATGGTAGTTTTCTATAGAAATTGAGAGGTAGCAAAATGACACAAACAGCTTTACAGCCATATACTGGCGAAGAGGAAAAATAATGGGCAATATACACTTTGTTGATAGAACAGGTGAGCGATATGGGATGCTAAATGCTTCTATGTTGAACTTGCGGAATATCGAGCCCGGAAAAGAACTAACAGCCGGTACCAGGCGGAAGTAGACAAGCCCTATTCCGCAAATCTTCTCTGGAAGCATATAGTCATTCTCTCTTTTGCCGGAATACACATTGACTCTTGCGGACATAAGCGCCGTATGTGGCTATGCCAATGTGACTGTGGCAATACTAAAGTTCTAAAGTTCAGTGATATGTCAGGCAACCATACAAGAAGTTGTGGATGTTTGGTCAGAGAAGTCAATAAAAATAACACCTACCGCCAAAAGCCTGATGGTTCATCGGCATTCAATCAACTTTACTTGGCTTACAAGAAAAGTGCTCGTTACCGAGGGTTATCCTTCGAGATTACAGAAGGTGAGTTTAGAATGCTCACAAAAAGCGATTGCTTTTATTGTGACCTACCACCTTCTTTACAAGCAAGTACTGTGAAGAAAACGCATGGAGAATATATCTACACGGGTATTGATCGTATAGATAACTCTAAAGGATACACCCTAGATAATGTAAAACCATGTTGTAAGCAATGTAATTATGCCAAGCGGGATTTATCAGAACAAGAGTTTTTGGAGTGGATAACGCGCTTAGCTGCGCACCTAGTGATGCAAGAGAGGTGATTTATGACATTCAACCCAGGCGACCATGTTATTATCATGGAGCGCAAATCAAAGCAGAAGGATGCACAGGGACACGAAACTTGGAAGGTTACGAAAACCGAGTACCTGCCTGTACAATGGCGTCTTTACTGGTTTCGATTGGAGAACCAGAAAGGCAAGATTGACTCTAAGGCGCTCACCATTGACCTGGAAAAAGGGGCAGCCATTTTTGAAACCTTTGTGGAGCGTGAAGATGGTGGTAGCGCTCGTATGCATGGTAGTGAGACACAAGGTGATTGGAAAGACTATATCGAAAAGGCGCAAACAAAGTCTCTAGGCCGCGCTCTTGCTGCTGTAGGATACGGGTCGCAATTTACCGATGATGAATTTACAGAGGGAGAGCGCATTGTAGATAGTCCTGTAGATCGTGGTAAATCCCTTGAAGAGCATCACAATGGGAACAGGCCGGTACAGACACCGCCTCCACCGAAACAGCCCAATCCCATCGATCAACTGAAACGGAAGGCAGTGGAGGCTAAGTTCATTGTAGGTAGCAATCCCCAGGAGCTTGCAACAATGTGGAAGAACCGCCTCCGCGCCGTGTTCCAACGCGAAGTGAGCGACCAGGACCTGTACGAGTCAGAGGCCCTACAAGGTACCCTGCGTGATGCCATTGAGCGTTACGTGGCAAGGCAGGCAGCGGCCACGAGCGGGAAGTAGCGAGAATATCAGGCAGCAGCGCACGGCTCCGGTCGTGCGCTTTGTATTGGCGAGTTTTCCCAATCTGCCAGAAATTGCTTATTTTGGTGCCAAAAAGACTTGACAACTTCGTTTCGTTATGCTACAATACTACTAGATCAAGAAACAAGGGAGAAACAAAAATGGACATCGATCAGCTTCTTTCAAAGCACAGCGATAACTACCGCTTTCACGGTGTACGCTCCGCGACATTGAGTCGCCTGATTGCTCAGTCTGAGAACGGTGAAATCCTTCTCTGGGGTCGCAATCCTGAGAGCGAGACCAGCGACTACCAGCAGGGCACTGGCGAACTGAGCGTCACTGATATCAGTGATATCGAGATGTCCTACAATGAATTTTGCGATGATGGCGGATTAGTCCTGGTGCTGGAAAAGATTGTTGCTGAGCCGGTTGAAATCGATCATGAGAGCGATGCTCGGGAGCATCTGGTTCGTGTCCAGGATTGGAAAGTGGTCGGTGGGCTTCGCCCAGTGGTTGATGAGGACGGCGAAGTGATCGATCAGGAAGTCTTCTCCCTTGACGAAATCTTGAGTGAAGAGTTTTAGAAAGGAAAATCATGGCAAAGAAGATCAGTGAGGTAGCGCGGGAGGCTCTCGTTCAGGCTCGTGAAGAGGGACTGAACGATGACGACGCAAAGTGGCTGGCGGTGGGGGCCGTTAATGCCGAAGCCAGAAAGGTAGGCGTCATCGGCAAGGAACTGACGCCTGAGATGAACGCTGCGTCTCAGGCAGTCGTCAAGCAAGAGTTGAAGCATGGCAAAAGGTAAGCAGGCTGAGAGCCTAAAGGGTAATCAGAATGCGCGGAAGGGCAAGCACCCTTCCCAGGTTCTGAGGCTTCCCGTAGAGCTGGTGGACGGGCTCTATGAATGCCTCGCTCTTGATGGTGAGGTCATCATGGAGAATGATCCTGAGCGAATAAGTGAATATGTGCTGGATATTCTCAGCAGTTATATTCGCCATAGGATTGAAGATAGCAAGGCGATCATTCTATGAATGAGTACATCTGTGTGATCTGCCTCTCGCCTATTCCAGCTTCCACCATCGAGAGGCGGCATTATAGCCCTGGTGGCCGCCAGATGCCACCAACGAATGAGATAGTCTGTAGCCGCCGATGCAGTGATGAGTTGCGAAAGCTGAAGGGGCAATTCAAGCAGATGAGTGAAGCAGGGAGACCTGCCAGAAGTCAAGCCGTGGCCCAGTCCAATCGGGACAAGCCGCGGAGAAGAAAGTAGTTTAGCGCCTCTCGTGAGCGGGAGGCAGGAAAGGAAACAAACAATGTCACATTGGCCACAAGGGTGGGCGGAGCGAGGAGATGCTCATTCAAAGGTAAGCAATCGGTTGGAGAAAATTCAGAAAGAGTTGTTCTATCGTTTTCGACTACCTCAAGATATTCATCTTGAGGTAGTCGAGAAACAGCCACAGTCAGGGCGATATATCGCCCGACACGTTCACACGGAGAGTTACCCATCGGGTGGGTCAGCGGAGTATGCTAAGTTTGCCTATTGGAACGGGCGTGAATGGCATGAGGATGCGGAGTGGCGCCATTCCGGCCCCCGTTCAATGGATAATCCTCGTATTGAGTGGTTTCGTATTGTAGAGCAGTAATTCAATCGCCTTCCATCTCAGCGATGGAAGGCGGGAAGGACAAGCTGATGGCAAAAGAACAGACATCAACAAAAAAGCCGCAGATCATGATTCGGTTGAGTGCAGGCGGGGACGAAGAGTATCAACGGGAGTGGACTGACCCCTCAAAGGGGTCAGTGACGAACTTGGGCACGTACAACAGTTCCTACACGGCCATTCGAGGCGGTGACCCATCGGGGCCACATCCTGATTGGTTTGATCTCTCCCCGGCTCAACTCGCTGCGTGTGAAGCAATTGCAGAGGAGTTAGGAACATCCAAAGTAGTGGTAATCCGTAAGGTAGGTAGCTATCGCACTGCCTACATCGCACAAACCTACAAGTTTGGGGCAAACAGACGCTACTATGTATGTGAATGTGAGATTGGCGAGTAAGTAGCAGAGTCGCCTCGCCCTCCATGGTGAGGCAAGCAGCGGCTCCACGAGCCGGGAAGGAGAGGAAGAAATGGCAAAGCGAGTAATCGTATATGAGTTGAGCGGCGGCAAGGAAGAAATTTTTGAGATGAGCAATGTCGAGGAAGAGCAGCACGAGCGGGCTGCTGCTAATCGGGAGTTGCATTCCCGCGATACTCAGGTTGTAGGCTATCATTTTGAGTGGAGAGAGGATAAACGATATGTTCCTATTCCCTCCGATCTCTCCGTTGGTCTTAGAGGTATCGGTCTTGCATCATCAGGTCTGCGTGTCAGTATCGCAGATTATGCCCCACATGACGCGGAGCGCGTCTGTAGGGAACTCAATGAACTCGATGCTCAATATTTGAGCATCGAGCAAGCAGAAGTTGAACTTCAACGGATTGGCGTCCAATTGTTAGCAGGGCGCCGAATACCTGGTATTCATCGATAGTAGCCAGCCCATCAAGCGGCAGCACAGTTCAAGCCCGTTCAGTGATGATACTGAACGGGCTTCTTGTGTCTCACGCCGTCTTGCCCGCTCGCTTCTTTGGTAACTGAGCAGTTGGACTTTCAGCAGTCAGCCGCACTGCCAGCCGTACCGCATCGGAGGCTGTACTGAGCCCGTACTTGTCCATGATCGTGGCGATAGCCTGCGTGTCCACTGCGCCAAGATAATGCGTTTTGCGGGCATAGCTGGTTTTGAGCATACATTATTCCCTTCCACGTTGCACAAGATTTGAGAACAAGTATACATGATGTCTCACCGAAATGGGACGTTGCGGGACACAGTGAGCGGGATTTGTTGGGGAAATGTGGTTGCAAAAATGTGGTACATGGTGGGTACTAAAAGCTTGCAAAATGGGTGATATCATGGTACAATAGGGTCTGTAAATTCCTATTTACGGACGGTAAAAGTAAAGAGAGAGACAGCTAAATGGATGGCCTTGTTCCCTATCAGCAACAGCGTATAGAGCAATCAATTGTAGACGTTTTAAAGATCCTTGATAGCAAGGAGTCAAAGCGAGTCTACAATCTTGATATTGCCTACTTTGCTGAGTGGATGAAAGAAAAGCACCTGACTTACCAATCTGTGACTACCTCAGATATTATCGCTTATCGTGAGCTGCTAGGGCAGACATTTAAGAAAGCTACATCGCAACGCATGTTTTCAGTTATTCGACGTCTTTTTAAGATGCTTGTTAGTCGAGGTGTGCGAACTGATGACCCTATCACGGATGTAAAGGGTTTCAAGCTTGCTAATGAGAGTACCCATATAGCTCTGAGCAAAAAGCAAGCAGAAAATCTATTAGACTCAATTGATACAAGCAGCCCAAAGGGCAAGCGTGATTATGCATTACTATCTCTCCTTTTACGGACTGGCATCCGACGCTCTGAATGTGCTGCATTGAATATAGGCGACTTAAGTACAGAGGAGGGATATCATATTGCCACTATCCAACATGGAAAAGGAGATAAACGGCGTATCGTGAAAATACCTGTAGACGTCTTTCGCTCCTTAGAGAGATATATACAAGCCTCTGGTAGAACTATAACATCACTGGATAACCCGCTCTTTATCGGTTTTGATAGACGTCCTGAGTATGAAAGCCAACGCATTAGCGAGAAGGTGATAGAGCGTGTGGTTAGAGAATATGGTAAAAATATTGGCTTCTTACCTCCAAAGAGGCTTACCCCTCACGATTTGCGGACGTCGTTTATCACACTCTCAAGGGAAGGTGGAGCTACCTTAGAGCAGAGGCAATTTGCAGCAGGTCATTCAGACCCGCGCACAACACAACGCTATGATGTCCGCAAACTAAACCTAGACCATAATGCAGTAGATTATATTCACTTGTGGGAGTAAACGATCAGATGCTACAAAACCTAGGAACTGGAAAATGTGACACTTGTTTAGAAAGCCCTCGCCCTTTGTTTTCGTTTCATCAGGAATGCGTTTATGTTCGTAACCCTGGTGAGGGGAGATATTGCCCTGCTTGCATTCTCACTTTTCAACAGGAATGTGATGTACCTCCGCGTGAATGGTTACGCCGTTGTGATGATTGCTTTACGTATATGGCATTCAAAGACCTTCTGCGGCATGAGCGGATAAAACATCGATGGTGGGGTTTTTGTCCTGACTGCATGGCAAAACAAATCAGGCGGAATAGCCTTACCTGTGTAGTATGCGGTGAGTCCACACTTGAATATACATACCTTTCTCGTATCCATTCTACATGCGAGAAATGCTATGTGCATTCACCAAAGTTAGCGGTAGTCATGTATCATAATAGCAGAGCAAAAGCATTGAACTTGCCTGCTACACTGACAACAGAGCAATGGGAACAAGCTATAAAACATTTCAATCATCGTTGTGCTTATTGTCCTGACGGGCCTTATGAAGTACTAGAACATTTTTTACCTTTATGTCTTGGAGGTGGTACAGTAGCAAATAACTGTGTGCCTGCTTGCCATTCCTGTAATGTTCGTAAGAAGGATAAGCACCCTAACGACTTCAGCAGATTGTTTCCGGCTTCGAACATCGCTCGTATCACGGCGTATCTGGCTCAGCACGTTGGCGTGCTATAAAGGAAGGATTGAACGATGGATTGGAAAGATATCGTACTCAGGGACGCTTATCTTGCAGGCAGCCTAGCCGCTCGTTCCTGGGAGCCGTGGGACTCCACAACGCCCGAAAGTGAAGCCGATAGCGTCGGTCTCGCAGGTTCACGCCGTGCTGACTTCCTGCGAGGCTGGCACGATGAGATAACGGAACAGGACAAAGCGCGCGACCCGAAAGCCGTGATGCTGAGGGAGTACGACGAGATGGCGCAAGGCTGGGACAAAGGCGACCCTGCTGCGAGATAAGTCAGTTTTGCAAATGATTGAAAGATTACGCCAAATCAGTAGTTAAAAAGGAGGAACTTGTATGACCTTTGTTTATCATGACGGCGGAAGAAAAGAAGCCGGTTATAAGGGAACCACAAGTGATTGTGTTGTTCGGGCAATAGCAATAGCAACTGAACAACCATATCAGGAGGTCTATAATACTATCAATTCATTTGCTAAGTTTGAGAGAACCGGCAAACGAAAAAGAGGCAAGTCTAATGCCAGAACGGGAGTCTATAAGCAGACCTATCACAAGTATCTAGAAAGTATCGGATGGAAGTGGACTCCGACTATGTTGATAGGTCAGGGTTGCGTGGTTCACTTGAAGTCAGATGAACTACCAAGAGGAAGAATAGTAGTCATTTTATCAAAACATCTATCGGCAGTCATTGATGGTGTTGTCTATGACACAGCCGACCCTTCAAGAGAAGGGACAAGATGTGTGTATGGGTACTTCAGTCAGTAGTTAGGAGCAAGTCATTCTACACACATGTAGTACATGTGGAAAACCGATAGAACCAACTCAGATCATACGCACACGATCTGATGGAAGTCTATCCATTGTTCGAGTGCCAGGCCCACAACGTTGTGAAACATGTCAGGTACGGTGGCACAAGCAATATCAGACTATGTATAAACGAGAGTGGCGCAAAAAGAGAAAAGAAAGCCATAGCAGTAGTTAAGGAGAAAGGTAAGGAAGAATGACAAATCTCCTCAAGGAAACCATCGAGGAATTGGCTGATAACAAGAAAGTGCCACAAGATGTACAATGGGTCGGGTCTCAAGATGGAAAGTATAGTCTCTCCTGGGAGCAGTTTGCCGTCAAGGCTTCGCAAATTGACTATGATAGCGGGTATGGAGGGCAAGAACTTGCCAGCAATCTTGTAGTGGTTGGTCCTGATTGGTGGTTAGAACGTCATGAGTATGACGGTTCAGAATGGTGGGAATTTAAGACTTTGCCAGTGTGTACAGAGGACACACAAGCGTTTACTTTTACGAAAATCAGAGATTGGGGTGAATGGGAAATACAAGGAGTCTAGCATCATGGTACTGGGGACACAACTGCATATCTCACTTGCTCAGGAACTCATAGAGCAGATAGCACCAGTTGAGAATGATGAAGATATGCCAATGAGGAAAAAACCAAAGTCAACTACTGGACTCTGGACATCTTCATGGCGCGAGGAAACACAAGACTCTGATTGGGTTGAGTGGTGTCGAGGTGAGAACTTTGGTGATCCCGATAAAGATCAATGGTTCTTACTTACTCCAAGAATAGACGCCAGGATTTACATGATTGACTCCCTTACCGATTTAGAACGGTTGCTGATCCAGTACGAATGGTATTCACCTCTTGCTAAGAAAATAGCAAGAACTGTAGGCAGAGAACATGCCCGATACTATACCAGCATTGACTTTGAGCGGTTGAGTAAGGAGTATGACGCTCTTCATTTAACTGAGTATGGCAATGGGCAGTTACACTTGAGTTATCCCCTTGACCTGAATGCCTGGGATAGTGAAAGTACAATATGGTTTCATTGGTGTTTTACTGAGGTACGAAAGATACAACTCGCTCTCAAATAACTACTCATATGGACAGTACTGCAAAGCGAAGGAAAGTTTATGCACGACCGCACCAAACGTGATGAGGATGTTGCCGACTACCTGGACGATCTCCGCGCCAGGGAAGAGTTACGTCAGCACGCCAACGACCCGCTTGACGCGCCTTTGGGTGTGCGAGTCCAGGCATTCACCATTGAGCGGCTGCGACGGTACATGGCTGATGTCAGGTATACTGGCAGCATGGACAGCCTGATAAATGATATCCTCAAGGATTGGTTGTATGGGGAGGGGGAATAGATGAGTACTGAGCGGGATAACCATTTCCAGAACTTTGCTAAGCTTCTTTGGGAGGAGTTGATCGAAAAAGGCTACACGTGGGAAAACTATGATCCTGATAATAACCTCTATCGTGATAGCGTGGTTGAACTTATCGCTCAACGCGCTTATGATCTGTCCGTACACAACTTTATGCACGTTGGGCCAGCAGAGCAAGCAGAATACGGTGATCCATGCGATTGCGTGTCCCATGTCCCTGACCTCACGACCTGGGATGACGTTTCTGCCTATATTGCAGACTATGACCGATTGAAGATGAAGCATTCTACGCAAGGAGAATAAGCAGTGAAATATTTTATACAAGACGAGGCGATTGCAACCGACCTACGCAATGCAGGCTTTGCATGTGAACTGGACACCTCGCCAAAGGTGAGCTTCAATCTCAACTCTCATCGGGAGTGGCCACCCAAAGAGATACTTCAGGGCGATTGGTATGAGGCCGATTGTCCACTAGAACATGGCAAACCGTTCTTGTTAGACGGGAAAAGCGTTGAACTTTTAGGCGTGCTCATCAGACGATCAGATCAGCCTGCTACGTAAAAGTACGTACCGGCTCCCTCATCTAAAAGCCGGTATGGTGATACTTTCGCGTCCAGGCACTTTCCCGCCTCTGGCAAGATACAAAATCACCCCTCGGCACATGGCTCTACAAGCCATGGCACTACAAACAGTACCGTATCAAATTCAAAAAGTGGCATGAGTCAAATTTGACTGCTTCCTGTCATTCATCCACACCTCATCACCCTGGCCAGCATCCAACAGCCACAACTCTTTCTCTGATCGAAGTATGGCCAGTGCTTCCACCGTATTCCACGTGACGAGCTCCACCCCTGGCCTGATCTGCTGCAATTTCGCTGTTGTGGAGCGTGAGAAGCCCACTTTGCTCAAGTTGCGATTAATGGCAATCATTTTTGTGGCTGCACGACCGGTATCAACGCGCTATCGTTCCAATTGCGCTGGACATCGGTATTCATGGTCAAATCGGGTGTAGCCGTCAATGTGTCCATATTTGCCCTCGTGGGAACATCATTCATTGCTCCCAAATTCACCGCGGGCAGCATTGACACCGGCGAAGGCACAAACTGCGGTCGCTGGGGGATAACCGGTGGTGGCGCTGGCACGGGTGGAGGCGTAGTTGCCGTTTGCTGTGGCTGTACTGCCTCTGTGGGCGTTGTTTGCGCAGGTGCTTGTGATGGTGAACTGATTTCGACAGGTGGCTGTACGACCACTGTAGGCGTCTGTTGGGCTTGCTGCTGAAACACTTGTACAAGTCCCGGAATAATCCCCACAAACTGGGAGATCACTTGCTGCAAGCTCTGTTGCTGTTGGCCTATCTGAGCCTGCTGTTGGCCTATTTGGGCTTGCTGGCCAGGAGACGGAGCCTTGTAGGCCAGATTGATGCCGAAGACGCCCGATGCTATGCCCCAAATGGCCAAAGCTCCATTGAAGTCAATCTTGCCGATATACAGCAGCGCTGCGCCGATAATGACAAGCAGGCACG
>Ga0137387_10000039_pt1 | contig 44802 bp, 40 predicted proteins | sample SagtaG_3_FD_104909 | JGI IMG/M metagenome (GOLD analysis project Ga0137387, IMG submission 104909) | Vadose zone soil microbial communities from Angelo Coast Range Reserve, California, USA - Sage2_R_115_16 metaG | ecosystem: Environmental > Terrestrial > Soil > Vadose zone > Saprolite | place...
ATGCAACAGGTCGATTACCGTTTGCTCCACAATGCGCCTCGCTCGCTGCTCCCCTCCGGCGATGCGTCCGGCCATCGTCAAGGTAATCAATCCGTGTACGGCTCCCCAGAGGGCGTCAATAGCAGCATTCGGCTCTTCGAGGTCCACCTGCTCACGCTGCATCCAGCAGAGGAGCGCGTCTCGCAACAAAGCAAAGGTGGCTCGTGCTTCCGCAGGCGTCTCGGCATGCGTAAAGCTGACCCCTCCGAACCCGTACATGACTTGATAGAGTTCGGGACAGCGAAAGGCAAAAGCCCAATAGGCCCGTGTCATGGCGAGCAACTGGTCCTCCGGCTGCTCGTGTTGGGCTTTGGCCGTTTGCATAGCCAGCAGGACGCTTTCAAATCCCTGATAGACTAAGGCCATGAGAATGGCCTCCTTGTTGTCAAAGTACTCGTAGATGGTAGGTTGGCTGTATTCAATGCGATCAGCGATTTTGCGAGTGGTGACGGCTTGCCAGCCCTCCTCAATGGCAATCTGTCGTGCAGCCGAGAGAATGCTTTGCCGTATCTCCTGTCGTTCTCGTTCTCGTCGCTGCTTGATGCCCATCGCAAAATCCTTTCTTTGATTATATATTTATCACTTATCAGAATGATAGCATCTATCAGATAATTTGTCAAGGGGTTTTCCTGGAAAATGTGCAGGAAATCGATGGCATGTACCACACCGCTTAGCCTCGCTCCATAAGCCCTTGCTGCCAGGCAAAGACGGCAACCTGGGTCCGGTCTTCCAGGTGCAACTTGCTCAAAATATTGCTGATATAGCCACGCACGGTTTTTTCACTCAGCACCAGTTGGGCTGCAATGCTGGCGTTCGTCTGTCCATCAGCGAGTAACTGGAGTACCTCCAATTCTCGTGGGGTCAGTTCTGCAAAGGCGGGCGGTACCTTCCGTTTCGCCTCGCGGACTTCCTGGATCATGCGCATCGCTATACGCGAATGCAGAACCGATTCACCGCGCGGCTTTCCTGATGCTTTCGGCGAGTTATCTTGGGCGGATATCTTTCAAGAGGTATGAGAGTGCCCCCGCCCGTAATGCCGGGAAAATGTGCTCATCTTCAGCGAAGGAAGTAAGGACCACGATCTGGGTTCGCGGGCTGATTTTCTTCATCTGGCGGGTCGCTTCCACGCCGTTCATGCCCGGCAATACCAGATCCAGCAGCACCACGTCCGGTACCAGTTCCTCTACAAGGGGAAGCGCGGCCTCTGCGCTTTCGGCTTCTCCAACCACCTGCAGGTCGGGATGCATGTCCAGCAGCGTCCGAACGCCTTGCCGGACGACGGCGTGATCGTCAACGATGAGAACGGTAATGGGCTCGCTCATACAGTCACCTCGTTTTCTGGTGGCGCGTCACTCGTTGTGTGGGGAAGGGGACAGTGCACGACGATGTGTGTGCCCGCGCCTTTGGTGCTTTGGATCAGGATCGTTCCCCCAACCTGTTCGATGCGCTCACGGATCGAACGCAATCCAAGCCCGTTGTGCTCATGTGCGTTCACCTCGAATCCGCAGCCATTATCAGAGACAGATAGGCTGATGTGTTGCTCTGTCCACTTCAGGTGGAGTTGCACGAGGCTCCCCTGGCTGTGCCGCGCCACATTGGAGAGGGCTTCCTGGGTCACACGCCACAGCGCCTCCTCAATCGCTGATGGCATCAGACAGGTTTCCGGGAGAGAGAGATCAGCCGCGATCCTGCATCGGCGGCTCCAGTTCGTCACATAGTCACGTAGAGCTGCCGTCAACCCTTTCGCTTGCAGGTCCGCTGGGCGCAGCGCGTCGATCAGCGCGCTTAATTCCTGTTGGACCCGGTAACTCAGCTCATCGGCTTCATCCAGGTGCTCCCTCGCTGCCGCGCGATCCTGGTCGAGCAGCGAGCGGGCCAACTCGATCTGCACCGCCAGCGCAAAGACTTGCTGTTTCACACTATCGTGCAGGTCCCGTGAGAGACGAGCCCGCTCCTCCAGGCGCGCGTTCTGCTCGACCAGGATTTTCTCCCGCGCCTTCCGCTCAAAGATTTGCCGCTTGACGCTCTCTTGCAGATCCCGCGAGAGACGCGCCTGCTCCTCCAGGCGCGCGTTCTGTTCGACCAGCAGCTTTTCTCGCGCCAGAAGCTCAACGTGTTGCTCTGCCACCTGGTTCAAATGCGCTTCGATCTGCCCTATCTCGTCTGCTGCCACAGCTTCAAGGCGTTGGTCGTACTGACCGGCCGCAAAGCGCTTCGTCACTGCTGCAATCCTGCGCAGGCGCCGGGTGAGTCCCCGTGTGGAGACGACGCCAAAGCGTCCACCGATCATAGTGCACCTCTTTTATCCTCTTAAACGCCCAGTATACCTCTGTCCGCGTTGTCGTACAGCGAAACACCTCAGATGAGAGAACACGTTAGATGTTTCTCTACGTCATCTCACCCCCTACCTTCAGTGCTATCGTACGACAGGAAGCAAAATGAGACAAGGAGAGGGTCGGTTCTTCCAGGGCTTTTAGGTTTACCTGTATTGCACGAAATGCAGGAGTATGGTTAATCCTCCTGCTTGAGGTTTGGGCACGCCCCGCAACTCATTCCTTGCCCTCACCAACTCCGTCAGTTGTGACCTGGAACGGCTCGCCAGGAGCCAGGACGCGTACCGTTGTGTCGGGAGCACGCTGGGCCACTGCGAGCTCGAACTCCCGCAGCAGCGCCTGGGGCGTACCGGCATACTTCAGCAACTCTACATCCTGGATCGGTCCTGCCGTAAAGGTATAGTGGATGGGCACAGCGTAGCGGGGCTGGCTGATACGACAGAACTCTGCAGCATCCTGGGGGTTCATCACCACCTGCATGTTATTCATAGGTCGGATCTGTAAGCCATTGATGGCGAGCAGTGCCACATCGACCTGTGGAAAGCGCCGGGGGATCTCGCTCAGTTCTGGGATGAGCAAGGTATCGCCTCCAAAGTAGACCGTCAGGCCACCGGTTTGCAACAGATAGGTGATCTCCGGGACGCTGTGCTTGCCTGGTGCGGCGGTAACGGTGATGGGGCCAAAGGTCGTGGTTTCCCAGGCATCCATGCCGATCACGTTGCTAAAGCCTACCTGACGCGCTGTCTCTTCGGCTCCACGTATGACGGCGATGGGCACCTGTTTGTCAGGGTACGCCTGGAAGGCTTCCATATCGTAGTGGTCGTAGTGATCATGACTGACGGCGACTCCATCCAGTCGAGGCAGAGTCTCCAGGGTGATGCCGTAGGGTTCGCCGTGATAGTAGCCATCTCTCTCCGAAAGCCAGGGATCAGTCAACACCCGGTGGCCGTCGAAGTCGATGAGCACACTGGAGTATGCAATGCGAGTAATGGTCAATGTACTCATGTCTGTACCCCTTCCTGTGATTTTTCTTGATCTTCGATCTCAACAGATTTTACTACTACCCATTAATCTAACTGAGTGGGCTTGCGTCGCTTAAGGTCTCTCGAAAGGCATGTCCCATTCGGCATTTTCTGAAAGGGCGGGCATACCGAGAGAGACGGGGCCCTCTGAAGGTCCCACTTTGGTTCGGTTAAGGCTCTTCCTGGCTCGCGCTGGAGAGGTATGGCTTGTTCCGAGCAGCGGAGACAGCTTCGAACCCGTAGCGCAGCATCTCTCGTTCGTACCGCGCTTTTGCTTGAGCAAGCGAGGCCCCGTTTGCCGCCACCTTCACCAGGGTGCGGCAGAGCAGTTGTGCGTCTTGCAGGGCAACGTTGGCACCCTCGCCACGACCGGGAGACATGGTGTGGATGGCATCGCCCAGAAGCGTCACGTTCGGCGTGTGCCACTGTTTGATGGGCCGCGCAGAGGTGATAGGGACGGGAAAGGTTGCCGGAATGTCGGCCTCGTCGATGAGCCGGCGCAGCGCGGGGTGCCATTCCTTTACCAGGCTGCGCGCATGCTGGTGCAGCGTTGGCCCATCCGCGTCCCGCCATGCTTCGCTGAGCGAGAGGGTCCACGAGAAGTACCCCGGCATGTCCGTGAGGTGCAGCGTCGGGGCGAACTTCGCGGTGGCAGTCGCAGCCGATGCCACCTGCCTGCATGTCGCCACGCTCATTCCAGTACCCTCAGGGCTGGCTATACGGTTGAAACTGTCGACAAGGATTTCAGGAACCCAGTCCAGCCTGTCGGACCGGATAGGCGTCTTGCCGTAGACGGCGTGGTGGAGCGTGTCGATCCTGGCATCCGGCGCGACGAGCGGGCGGATCACGGAAAGGGTTCCGTCGGCGCCCACCAGCAGATCGCCGGTAGCAGAAGTTCCATCGGCGAAGGATGCCCTGACCAGGCCGCCCTCCACCTGGTCAAACCGTTCGCAGGTCTTGCCAAAATGCACAATGTCCTCCAGGCCGGCAAGCAGAATTTCGCGCAACGTGAGTCTGTTGACCCCGAAGCCCTCCTCACCGGGGATCGGCGGGTGTGGCAGTGGCTTGGCGAATTTCAGATGCAACTGCTGGTCCAGGAACACCAGCCGTGTGGCAGTCTTGATGGCAGTCGCCACACAGAGCTTGAAGAGATTCTCCGGCAGACAGTCGCGCAAGGCCTGACTGCCCTCTTTCTTTATGCTGATTCGGTACCCCTCCCCTGGAAATAGCCTTATATGTTATGTCATGCTCTAAATGCCGCTATTTCCATAGACTCTGGTGCGCCACAGGCGCATGAATTACTGTTGGCGAATGCGAGCAAGACTGGAATGGTACAATACCAGGAAAAAGTTGGCAAAGAGAGCATCAGGAAGGAGCAAATCGATGTCGATGTATCCTCAAGCAATAGGAAGCATTCCAGAGGAAACCGTTCGTATCGCCCGTGCAGCATGCCCGAAAGGGACCTTGGCGATGCGTTTGCGAGATACCTTGGCAGAATTGTATCAGGATGAGCAATTTGCGGCGCTGTATCCCGTTGAAGGGCAGCCGGTCTATGCACGTTGGCGACTGGCGATCGTGACCGTGCTGCAATATGTGGAGGGACTGACCGACCGACAAGCCGCCGATGCGGTGCGGGAGCGCATTGATTGGAAATACAGCTTGGGGTTAGAACTGACCGATGCGGGCTTTGACTTCTCCCTGTTGTCCGAGTTTCGCCTGCGTCTGCTGGAAGGGGGCGCCGAGACCCTGTTGCTGGATCGGCTCGTTGAATGTTTCTATTATCGTTCATCAATGGGTGGTACTCATCATGTACTCCAATCTTTTATGCGTGAAAACAAGAGACGTGGTTTCCCACGTGAAAGCGGCGTGCGGCTGCCAGGTCTAGCCATCTATGGTAGGATAGAGCAAAGCAAGTGAAAGAGTGTCTACAAGAAAGGATGAAAAAGGGTTGATCGCACATGAATGAGGACCGTTCTCCCCTTAAGAACCTACTGTCAGGCTTGAATCGTGATCAGTTGCAATCGCTTCTGCTGAAGTTGGCAGAGCAAGAGCCTGCCGTCATCGCGACCATCGAGAGACAGGCTATACTGCTGCAAACCTCTTCATCTCAGCCAACAACTCCTCCGCAGCAGGCCACTCCAAAGCCACCTATTACCGTAGATACGAAGGCGGTACGCCGCCAGGTGCGATCCAGCATTCACAGCCTGGACCGTATGCGTTCTTCCGAAGCGTACTGGCATATTGGGGCAGTGGTTAACGAGATAGGACAACTCGTCGAGCAAGCCTGGGCGTTGATCAAAGCGGATGATGGTCAGCAGGCGCTCACTATCCTTGAAGCCATCACAGAAGAATATATGAGCGAGTGGGAGAACCTTGACGACTCGGATGGCGAGGCCAGCGGTTTTTTCAGTGATCTCGGAACCGCCTGGACGGAAGCGATCTTGAGTGCGGACTTGACCCACGAGGAGCGAGAGCAATGGGCCGATCAGTTCGCCGCCTGGCAAGCAGAACTCGATGACTATGGCGTCGATGAAGCATTTGATGCGCCGCAAACGGCGGCACTCGACGGCTGGGATCATCCTCCACTCAAGCGGGTCTTGCAAGGGACTATAACCGAGCAAGGGGCCTGGGACGGAGAGCCTTCCTATTACGCAGATGACCTTACCGAGGCCCGGCTGCACATCTTGGAGCGGCGCGGGCGCTTCCAGGAGTACCTGTACCTGGCTGAGGCGGAGGGACATACCCAGGAATATGTCACCATGCTGGTGCGCCTGGGGCGAGTCGAAGAAGCTGTCTCGTACGGGCGGCAATACCTGGCAACACCTGAGGAAGCATTGGCCCTGGCAAAGGCCTTGTATGAGCACCGCGAGTACGAGCAAAGCTTGCAGATTGCTGAACATGGGCTGAGTCTTGAGGGGCGCAAGGCATCACTGGCAAAGTGGCTGCGCGATCAGGCGTGGTCGATGGGAGAGAAGACACGCGCGCTTCCTGCTGCTGAAGTCGCCTTTCGCGACGAGATCAACCTGGAGAATTACCAGCGGATGGCCGAGATCGCTGGGGAGCAATGGCCTGAGCGGCGAACGGGGCTCCTGGATTATGCTCGCCAGACGAAATCATCCTATCCCAAAGGGCAAATAGATGTGTTCTTACACGAAGGATTGATCGATGATGCAATCACAGTGCTGGACCCCTACGCTAGCCACACTCTGGTAGAGCAGGTGGTAGATGCCGCTCTACAATCACCATCCCAGCTCGATTGGGTCATCCAGGCCTGCCGCAAGCAAGCGGAGTATATCCTGGATAGGGGCAAAGCAGAATTATACAGTTCAGCAGCCAATTGGCTCGCGAAAGCCCGCAAGGCTTATCACATGCTGGAGCATAAAGAGGCGTGGCAAACATACCTGGATGAGCTACTGAGTCAACATGGGCGTAAGTACAAGCTTGTTCCCATGCTCAAGGCACTGCGGTGATGAGTTCACCATCAGGCCTCCTGTCTCACCCAGGCCTCCTCCGGCATCAGGGCCTTGTGGCCAGCAGGTTGAATTTTGCGATAGACTAGCGCTGGAGGGTGAGAGGAGCCATCTACCGTGAGCAAGCGGACTAAAGAGATGCCAAAGATGGACTCGTTCTGCTCGAGGTAGGGCAGGATAAGCGTCCAGTCATCGACGGTGAGCGGGGTAAACTTGCCGCCGTTAAGCTGGTCGTCGGCTACCCGGTGGTGTGGATCGCGAATGTAGATGGCCCCGCCTGAGGCGAGCGAGAAGAGATTACCGCCGGGATAGGGGGTATCCATATCCCGCAGTCTACCATCCTCGTCGAAGGATACGCCATTCACGATGACGAAGCCCCCGTCATGCAGCGGGTCGCCGGCCATAAACGACTCGGCCAGGTAGTCCAGGCAGGTTCCGTTAATGACGACGCGCGGTTTCCCCACCGCGTTGATTAATGGCCGCCCGGCAGCATTGCCCTGAATGAAGACGTCGCCCCCTTTCGCGCCATACATGAATGTTTGCCCAACGTCTCCATAGACGACCAGTTTGCCTCCCTTCATGATCTGGGCAAGCTGATCCTGCGCACTGCCGTGAACGATCACTTCGGCACCATCAATGCCTGAGGCCAGGTAGTCTCCGGGCGACCCGTATACATCGATGCGCAAGCTATCCGACAGCACTCCCATGCCACAACCAATGAAGCGGTGGCCACGTGTGTTGGCGACGATGAACCGGCGAAAGCCGCGCTGGTAGAGTGTTACTATGGCGCGCGCCAGCGAGTCATTCCCCTCGATTGGATAGGCGCGGGCGTCAATGAGCAGCGTGACATCCTCTCTCTGGCAAGCTGGAAGCTGGTCGCCGTAACCGATGCAGGAGAATCCCGGTGAGCGAGCGTCGCGGATACGCTCCACTAGCCGGGCAAAGCTGCCGTCAAACATGGCAAGCAGGCAACTTCTCTTCATTGTTCCAATAGAATAACGACGGTCGATCAACAGCGTCAGGGTCTCGATGGCGCGCTCTCGCTCTTCATCGCTCCTAGCCATCTGTTCTAGCACATCCAGGAAAGCCTGCACGCCGTCGTAGTCCCACGCTGGCATACGCTGGCAAATTTGCTCGAACAATTCCTTCGCCGTCAGTTCTTGCTGGAGGAGCAACTGCAAGTTCGCTTTCTGTCGAATAGGTGAGTGACCATCGGTGGAATGAATATTCAACGGGTGGCGGGTCGGATCAGGCTCAATGACTCGCCCGAATTTGTCTACGCACTGCAAGACAGTATTGCCGGTTTCGTCGCCATGCACGGTAAAGATGAAAGCGCCGCCATCGGTATGGCTGCCTCCGCGCGCGTTCCAGTAGAGGTCGGCGCGCGACCAGAAGCGCGTATCTTCCTGTGACAGGCTTTCCAGGACTGCGTCTATAGCCTGTTTTTCGGAGGCCGCGAAGCCAATGGTGGCTACGCCGCGCTGCAAGGCGAAGACCTGGGGGCGGAGCATGGAGGTATCGGTGATACCAACCAGGCGGTGGGCGCGCTTACGGACATCCGACTGGGCGATGAGGAAGAACCATGGGCCATCGGGTGAACTACTCAGGTGGACGGTCTGGAGCATGGAATACAGGCGCTGCTTTGCCGGTGCTAGCAGCGTAAAATCGCGCTCGGTGGTTGGTGCCATCGCCTCGATGACGTATTCAAGCGGGTAGCCATAGACGCGATGCAGCAGGTCGAACATCAGGACGGCCACCTCGGTATCTGTCAGGAACAGCGGTTGGATGTTGCGCTGGGCAAGATAGGAGCAGATGGAGGCATAATTGGCGAAGTCTCCGTTGTGCACCAGGGCCTCGTGCATGCCGATGAACGGGTGAGCGCCACCGGGATGCCACACCTTACCTTTCGTCGGATAGCGATGGTGCCCGATCCAGACATGGGCACGCAGGTTTTCCAGCCCGTAATAGCGCACGACATCATCGCCATAGCCAACCATCTTGAGGACGAGCACGTTTTTCCCGTGTGACAGCACGAACGCGCGCTTCTCACCGGTCGCTGCATAAAATGCGCTATTCAGGCGGTAGGTATTTTGATAGACGATCTCGTCTTCAATGGCCGTGTCATCGCTGTTGGCGATGTCGTACTGCTGCCGGAACTGCACCAGCGCATCTGGGCGTACATGCACGAAATAGCACCACACACCCGGTGGCTGCACCTCCAGGCCGGGAATCGAGCGAAAGTCTGGCAGGGTGGGTACCTGGAATGTCATATCGACGATGAAGGTCGGCTCGATACAGGTTGCTTCTACTTGCGGGCGCACCGAGCTATCCAGGTAGGCGACAGCCAGCAGGTAATCGTTGGCAAGCGTGGCGCGCTGGCATCCAAAGAACTCAGGATCCAGGCCAACTGCGGCAATACCACCTCCCTTGCCGTTCCCTCGATTGCGCATCTGTTGCAGCGCCTGAAGCAGGTGGCTGCCACGAACAGGTGTGCTTGCAGCCATGCCGATGACTCCACAGCCGCCCTCCGCTTCGTTATCGTAGCGGGGAAGCGGGCTTTTGTGAACAGAGCGCCGGGAAGTAATCAAGGCCTCAATGAGTTGCTCGCGATCCATTTTGACCATCTCCTCTTGAATAACTCAGCACATCCATGCGGCCCCGAAGCTCAAGCACGTTTCGCAGCCCTAAGTGCCGCAGAATGGTACGTAACTGCCGCTGCAAGGAGGTATAGAAGCGGCACAGGCGCTCGGCTCCCCAATCGGAATCGACCAGTTGCGAGAGCTGGGGATCGGTCGTGGTCAAGCCAAACGGGCAGCCCCGACCTCGCTCGCAGTTGCTGCAGCGCGTGCAGCCTAGAGCGACCAGTTCAGCAGTACCGAGAATGCAACCATCCGCGCCCAGGGCAATCGCTTTGGCGATGTCGTCAGCCGTGCGGATACCGCCGCTCGCCATCAGGACGACTTCGTCGCGGATGCCCTCGGAGAGGAGATAACGATGCACCTTTGGAATGGCCAGCTCGATAGGCATGGCGATGTTCTTCTTGGCAATTTCGGGTGCGGCTCCTGTGCCGCCGTAGCCACCGTCGATCTCGATGATATGCGCCCCGGCGTAGTAGCTGCCCATCGCCACCATGTCAACGTCCACCGGCGTCGAAACTTTGACCGCCATGAGCGCGTCGGGATGGACGGTTTTCATCCAGTCGATGTGCTTCTTGTGATCCTCGACCGAATAGACGCTGTGGAACGGAAACGGTGAAAACAGGCTGACCCAGGGCACGCTCTCGCGCATTTTGGCGACAGCGGTCGTGGACTTGTCCCCCAGTAGGTGTCCACCAAGCCCAGGCTTGGCTCCTTGAGCGTACTTGAACTCGATGATGGGCGCGCGCAGGATCGTCTCTTCTCGCACGCCGAACATGCCCGTAGCGACCTGCGTAATCACATGCTCGGCATAGGGGGCCAGCGATTCGGGGTAGCCACCCTCGCCGGTTGAGGTGAACGTTCCCCACTGCCTGGCTGCCTTTGCGCGAGCCAGCATGATCTGCTCCCCGACGGAGCCATAGGACATGCCACCGCCATACCAGGGGATGGGAATCGAGATGTGGCGGTCATATGGGCGACGATTCAACAGAATCGAGGTATCGACGACTTCCTGCTCAGGAATCCACTGCTCCCTGGGCAGATACTTGAATGCCAGCGCATCGAAACCGCCGCCGGAGCACCCTATGCGATATTCAAGGTCGTTGTCTGGGGGATTGCCCGTTTCGGCCTGCATCCAGGTGGATAGGATGAGATCGGATGTCCAGCGCGCGTCGCCCAAAGCTGGCGGCCGGCCAAAGACCAGGCTGGGCCATGTGTGAAAGCCATGATGAAGGGCCTCCTGGTGCTTTTCAATGATGCGTTCTTCAGTCGTTTTGCCGTTCAGTTTCATCTCATTACTCATTCAGAAACGCCGCTGGCGCGGCTAGTGCTTGGCACTCATCTGAGTGCAAGGAACTATTCCTCGCCGAAGACTTCTCGTTCCAGGTCTCTCTGGAACATACAGCGTCCAAGCTCCCCCCGCAGCCGCCGCACCTCTCGCAGACCCATCGCGCCCAGGATTTCCAGCAACTGATCACGCCAGGAAGCAGCCAGGTTCGTTATCCGCTTCACCCCCCAGCCTATGTCCATGCGCGGGAAGGAGAAAGAAGCTGTTTCCCGATTCACACATTCGCCATGAAAGTCGGCTTGCAATGCTACCGCGAGCGCAACATCCAACGTGACTGCATCCAGGCCGCAGATGATGGCTTTCGGCACATGTTCGGCCAGCACGACGCCCCCGCCGCCGATGAGGGTGACTTCTTCTCGCATCCCAGCATCGACCAGGCTCTGATGTGCTTGCAAGATCAGATCCATTATGAACCGATCTCCGACATACCCGTGGTAATTGGCGGTGAGGTGAAACACACGCACGCCTTGCTGCACCAGTTCCAGGACGTTCGTATCCATTGGAACGCGCACACAGACGATGCAGCCAGGGAAGCGTTGTCGCAGCATATCAAAATGCTCCCGGTCCCATCCTTCCAGCACGATCATGCGCGGTTGCCAGGAGAGCTGCTCAAGCAAGTTCCACGTTTCCGCAGCAATCACGGGTACAACATGCAGCCCCTCCAGGGAATGCGTGATGACCGATGCTATGGGTGCCATCGCAAGGGTCTCGACCTGGCGCGCCGCTCCGGCGAATACCGGCACGAGCAGTGTTGACCGGTCATTGTCGAGGGGCGTGTCGAAGAGGAAGGGTACCTGGGTCGAAATGACTGCTGGCAAAGGGCCTGCCAGCTGGCCCTGCTCGTCGAAGCGCAGGAAAGTGGGTTTCTCGCCGATATCGACCACCGTCGAGATGAACTCACGCCCGTGAATCCCATCGCGCGTCGGACGCACAATCTCTGACATATCCGTCCAGAGGCCGTCCCAACCCTCGCCGCCAAAGGCTCCTCGGTAGCCTGCGCCGCGCACCGGCACGCGCCCTGTGCGCGCTTCGTACAGGATGGTTTCGACGTAATCCGGCTTCACATAAGAATCGCCTAAATACTGCCGCATAGGGTTTGGGACAATCTGCACGACACCCGGATACTGGACGGTACAGCGCAAGCAGCCGACACACAGTTCTTCGCGAGGGGCGAGGCCGCCAACCGGTCGAGAGAAGACGCCGTACACGCAGGGGCGGCTCAATGCGACCGGGATGTCGCCTTTCAGAGCGATAAGTTCCTTGAGTACCATACCAACCAGGCGATGCTTTTTCACCTTGACCCGAAACTTTGGAGGGAGTGGTACAATATCCGGTACCTCTCCAGTCTCCATTTGATAACGATGATAGGTAGTTGGTGATGGATGGGGTGCTCGCTGGGCGAGTTGGCCAGGTGGATCATTCAGAGAGAGAGTTTGCTCTGCTATTGCTGCTTCTGCAGCTGGTGCCTGTTCAACGTCGATCACCAATGGAATCGAATCGGACATCATCATCGGCGTCCTCCGGGGCTTCTTTGCCCCAACCTGACAACACATTGTTCATAATCTATGTAGACAACATGCACAGAACTCGTTGTCCTTCTCAGGACATGCTAGGCAAGTTGTCCTTCTCAAGATACTATACTCCCCCATCTGTGGGGATACTATAGGCAAGTTGCGCAAAAATAAGGTGGCATTATTATGCAAGTTATACAATGATCTTGCTCTCGTTTTATGAAGGTGAGGTAGATCACGATATGGTGACTGCGATTGCTTCCGTAAGGCTTTCGAAATGGGCATATGCCACATACGCCAGCTCGCGGCGAATTCACCATTGGTAACAGCATCTCTTCGCCACATGTGTGGTCCTTCGCGCATGCATCACACAGACATCCCTGATCTTCATAGATGCATCGAGTAACGGCCGCAGAAGCCGCCAGGAGAGGAGAGCCTGGCCAGGGCATGATATAATGAATGTGATGGTCTGACCCCCTTATGTGGATAAATGAGGTGCTATATGGCAATGCAACCGGCGCGGCAGTACATGACGTTTGAGCAGTATCTGCTGCTCGTCAACAACTCTGACCGGCGCTATGAATATTACGATGGTGAGGTACGCCTGATGGCGGGTGGAACATCAAATCATGCGACGATCGCGCTCACCTGTGGTGTAGCACTTGACCAAGCCCTGGGTGATGACGCGGTTTGCCGCCCATATGTCACTGATAAACTGGTACGGGTGGCCCCCACAAAGACACTGATACCCGACGTCGTTGTCTCCTGTGATACCGCTGACCATGGGGAATCACAAATCATCGATTCGCCTGTCCTCGTCGTCGAAGTACTCTCAAGATCAACAGAGATGACAGATCGCTTTGTGAAGTTGGCACTCTATCAGGCAAAAGAGAGTATCCAGGAAATCATCTTTATTAGCCAGATCATTCAGCGCGTCGAGGTCTTTTCTCGCTCTACTACCGGCTGGATCTACCATCAATATGGGGCGGGGCAAAGCTTTTTCCTGACAAGTCTGGACATTGAAATCGAGGGACGCCAATTGTACCGGCGTTTATCTATTCCCGCGGTGGTTGAAGAGGTTGAGGAAGAGGATATGCCGGCATCGGAGCCTGGAAATAATGAATGAGTGGACATCCTTCAAGAGCCATATTCACCTCGCTCTATGATACTTCTTTTATGAGCCTGGGAAGCACTTTAGGACTATAAGCATAGGCAAGAAGTTACTTTATCCTTCTCAGAAGAAGAGAAGTAACCTCATGTCGAAAATGCACTGATGGCCTAATATGTCTGCCTGTCACACACTGTGCCTCGTGGAAAGTTCCAGCAGAAGTATGCCACCAGATAGATGCAATATCTTATCCGGTATAGTCGCACATGCCCACGCGTGGGGAGTTGACCACCGGCAAGAGCATCTCTTCACCGCACTCATGGTCCTCCACGCAGTCATCGCATAACCAGCCTTTCTCGTAGAGGCAACTGAACGGCCGGACCTGCAGGGGCCCGATTGCTCGTGCCCGTGATGGAGATCCTTGCGTTCCCCCATCGCACTGTTGTATAAATGAGCAGAAATAATCTATGTCGAACGAAGTCATACACAAAAACCCCTGTCAGAGGCGTTCATACAGCGACACCAAGCGCAAGAGCTGGTTGGGCAACCAGTGTCATTTGTGAGGATAGAGGAAGTAAGCATGATGGATTGTTTGCATCCTACAGCTCCCGATGATGAGGAGCGTTTACGATTTGCCCTCGACGGTGAGGCGTTATCTGTTGAAGCGAGCAGGCACCTAGAGGAGTGCTTCTCTCTAGACGCGAAGTCGTCATCGAAGGACTAACCATCGAACAAACGTAAAAGGTATATTTATAGCGTATGTAGTTCTATGATATCGTCCGTTAGTCAACTGGGGGCTAACCGTCGAATATGGATACCAACCTATTTTTACACTACCTCCGCGACCACACATTAGAAGAGAGCCGCGCCTACATTCAGGAACACATCGCGGAGCTAACCGATCACAAATTCATCGGCGAATTGCTGGAGGAAGAGGCACTGCGTATACTCTATACTCCCTTTGTCTCGCTCAAACTGGCCGAGCTGCTCATCTTCTTTGGTGAATATATTTCGCATCTCCCATCTCACGCGCTCGGCCTCAAATGCAAAGGAGACGCTTTGATGATGATCGGTCATCACCAGGCAGCACTGGAATGTTCAGATGCCGCTGGAGAAGAATTCCTGTGCTTGGGAGATGAAGGAAACTGGGCGCGCACACGTATCGGTTGGACCTATTCTGCGGCCCATTTAGGACGCGCCGAAGAGGCGTTACTAGAAGCAAAGCGTGCTCGCGACGTGTTTATACGACTGGGTGCGCTTTACTGGGCCCTAGCCATCGACCATAATACAGGTTTGATTTATGTCTACTTAGGGCGCTATCAGGATGCACTCGAGCTTTACGAGAATATGCGGGCAGTTTATCCCACGTTGACGGATCAAAACGAAAGCGCAATCAAGCAACGGATAGCGTTAGCTGAAATGAATCAAGCATACAATCTCGCTTGGCTTGGTAATTTTGAAGAAGCATATCATCTCCAGCAGCAAGCGCTCAACCATTTTATCTCTCTAGGCGAAACAGATTTGATTGTTAATGCAGAGGTTAATCTGGCCGACCTCGATTATGCCCAGGGCTACTACGGCTCGGCTCTTCGGCGGTACTATCAGGCCCGTGATATTTTCATACAGAACAATCTTGATGATCCCGCATTGCTGGCAGAACTCAAGCTCTATATTGCTAATTGCCTGGTAAAACTCAATAGACCACAGGAAGCGTGTGGGCTGGCGAATGAGGCTGTTGCGTTATATCGGCAGTTCAATATACCTTTGAGTTTGGGCAAAGCGCTACCCGAATATGCAACGACACTAGCAACTTCTGGTAGACTAGAAGAGGCTCTGACTACCCTCGATGAAGCCTGGACGATTTTGGATGAGGGGAAATTCGACTCTTATGCTTCTGCTACGAAACTTCGGCAAGCCGAACTCTTCCTCACGAAAGGCGATATTGGAGAAGCTTATCATCAGGCTTGTCTCTTAAGAAACTATTTTGATGACAAAGGTATGGGGAGCTACTCAGTTCGTGCTAGTCTGGTAGTCGTTGGTGCCCTGATTGAAAAGTCGAAGCAGGCTCGGTCGCAGCAGATGGAGGGGCAACAAGATGCGTTTCTACAAGAGGCTCTCCTGCTATGTAAGCAAGTGGTTTCACAAGCGCGCCAGTACAACTTGCAAGAGGAAGCCTATAAAAGTCACTATCTCCTGGGCCGATTGTACGTCCTTCAAGGGAGTCCTGGAAAGGCTGCCAGACACTATGGAGTTGCTATTGCTCGAATTGAGCGCATTCTGAATGACCTGGTATACGATTTATCTCCTGCTTTCTTGCAAAGTACATGGGCAGTATACGAGGATATGATAGCCCTGTGTCTCCAGCATGCTCAAGCTGAGCGAGCTTTCACCTACCTTGAACAGGCCCGTTCGATGGCCTTACGTCAGTATCTGAACAAGTCGAAGACGATAGCGACAGCTACTCTAGAGCGAGACGAGCATACGTCGCTCGCTACCGTGCACCAGCATAACGCAACTCTATTGCGCACTCGGTACGAACTGAGGGATGAACAGGAGCAGTATCGTTACTATAGTTTGCTCCTTGCAGATAGCTATTCCCTGGCATCTGCAATGGTTGATCGATCAGTGATCGAGCAGGCACTCAAACAACACGAAGATAAAATTAGCGAGCTCTTGGAGTGTTTGTATCTCTACGAATCAAATGCTTCTCTCATCTCTTCTAAGAGAACTCGCAAGACTGCTAACGTGAAACAGGTAGATATCGCACAACTGCGCCAGCTCCTTTCACCTGAGCAGGTGCTTCTGACCTATTTTCTGTATCAGGGAAGGCTGGTCATTTTTGCCGCTACCGCAGAGCGTTTGATGACTCAAGAACTTCCTGATGGTATGGAACAATTGGAGCGCTTGTTACCCCTACTGCACGCGCATCTCGATCCGAAGGGCTGGATTGATGTACAGAACCCTCCAGAAAACATCGTTCGTCGCCTGCTCAACAAACTCTATAACCTGCTGGTGAAACCTGTCGCTGAGTTCTTGTCTTCCCGAACTCGACAAATAACAATTGTCCCCTACGGCCCTCTACATAAGTTGCCGTTTCATGCACTTTATGATGGTTCTCATTATCTGGTCGAAAATTTCCAGGTGCATTACCTTCCGGCAAGCAGTATTCTTATGCATCTGCAAACTCGTGCGCGTGAACGAGCCCTTCATTCAGATAGTACAGAAATCGCTAGCCAGCCACCATTGGTGCTTGGTTTCACAGAAAATGAGTACTTGCAGCGTATCCATGACGAGGCGCAGACTATAGCTTCTTTGCTGAATGGACGCTGCTATCTTGATAGGGATGCAACCATTGAGAAGCTTATTGAACAGGCTCCCGGCAGCCCCATTATTCACCTGGCAACTCACGGTCAGAGCCGACTCGATGCCCCCAATTTTTCATATATACGCTTGGCCGATGGCCCACTCAACGCTATTGATGCTTTCAGTATGGACTTGAAAGCATGTGAGTTGCTGACGTTGAGCGGCTGCGAAACTGGACTTGCCTTGAGTGGCGGCGGAGACGAACAGTTAGGGTTGGGAAGAGCGTTTCTCGCTGCTGGCGCAACCTCGCTGGTCATGAGCCTGTGGCCTGTAGAGGATAACGCGACCAATGAGTTGATGAGACTCTTTTACCAGAACCTTTTAAGAGGAGAGAGCAAAGGGCAGGCCCTACGCGTCGCTCAACGCCAGCTGATGGAGAGCAAGAGTTATGCCCATCCCTACTTCTGGGCTGCTTTTCGCCTGGTCGGAAACGTCGGTCCCCTCACGTTTCAGCATACCACAAATTCTACTTCTGCGCAGATAACTCAACCCCTAAAAAAGGAACTCCAGCGCGTTTCAAAGGTGAGCATGTGAGCGTGATTTTGTACATGTGCTTTAACGAAATGTTAGTAGTGATTCATGGAGGTAATCATGGACGACACACAAATGCACAGGGATCCCTATGTGCACAATACGTACTGGCACGAAGATCAGATATGCATTACATTTCAGCTTAGCCATACTTTCCCTTCGATCGTATTAGTTCCTCATGAAGCTGCTGCAGCCGACGAAGGCGGGGAAGGCGAAACAGCCCAGGAAAAACCAGGTACCGCATCCCCGCCCACTTTCATAAAAACAGCCGCTATTGCCGCCATGAACTTGCAAGGTCTGAATAGTTTCCTTGCGGGAAAGTATAGCCTGAGTTCTTACAAGGTTGAAGACACCTTGCAGCCCGAAGGTACCCCAGTAGCTGTTGCGCATGAAGAAGATGATATCAACTCTGAGGTTGGCAAGTACCTGTTTGCTACCAGAGTTGAGCAGGGGCGCTTTGTCCCTACGGTGATCGGTTTCTTCCATTTCAAACAAGTTGGTCAGATTCAGGCAAGCACAGCTTCCACCTTTGCGGATTTGTCTCCAACGTTTAAATCCCCTCCTGCCACCGTCGGGACTGGGAATACTCCTCACGCCGCTGATGATAACGGTGGCAGCCATGAACACGGAATGCCTCTACCAGCCTCGTCTGTTGTCGATCTGGTCAAATTGATCAATAGCAACCTGAACGAACTGCAGAAAAAGGATGTACCAATCGTTGCCGCCTCGCCAGTCTGGCTTATAGGAGCAACCGGTCCCAAACCCGTAGGCTGCCCCCTCACGCCTCCTATGCCAGTGCCGGGAGATGTCGCCTGTCCTTCATCTCCCGGACTTTTCCCGATCACTTTGCCTGAACTCCCGCGTAATCTGCAGTCAATGACTGGCGATGGAGTGACAGCGTTTGTTCTTGATACCCTACCAAAGGCAAAAGAAATTAACAGAGCTATGGAGGCTGCTGAAGGGAACAATCGGCTCTTATTGGACGTTGCCAACACTGTGCAGTTCCATCATAATCGCCTGCCGGATGTGCTGGATGTTCCTAATGCATCGCAGCCCAAGACCGGCAAGGATATTAGCGGAAGAATCATCGGTTTCCGTATGCCCGATCATGGCCTGTTCGTTGCCGGCATTGTTCGTGATATTGCTCCAAATGCACATGTCGAATGCATCCGTATCCTCAACGACTACTGCACTGGTAGCCTCCCCACCTTAACCAAAGCACTCGAAGGCATACACAACCGTATGCTATTGATCAATCCAGATACGAAAAAGTCAGATAGAACATACGAGCAGGGCGACTTGCTGAATAAGCCCGTCGTGGTGAGCCTGAGCCTGGTGATACCTGACGATATGGACGTGATCCCCCACGGATTTGAAGCATCCGATCTAGACAATATACGCGAGGGGCTGCTTCACACCATCCAGAGCCTTGTGGATTTCGGGGTGGTCTTTGTAGCTTCGGCTGGTAATGAAGGAGACTCGCGCTATAAGCGTGGCAATCCCGATGGAGTGCGCCCCAAAGCCCTCTATCCCGCTGCTTTCGCCAACCATGGACTCGTTCAACCTGGAATGATGATTCCAGTGGGAGCTGTAAATAAGGATAAAAAAGCTGCATCATATAGCTGCTACCCAGGAGAATTTGGAGTCTCCACCTACGGAGGAGAACTTCCAAAGGCAAACAACGAGCACTCTTCTGACTGCTTCACCGAAGTCGGGGAGATCGACGCTCCCATAGGGCTGTACACTGCTTTGTCTTCTCCAGCCCTCTCAATTGATGATTGTGAACCTACGCGCCCGGTCCCCAACGCCAACGCATGGACTTACTGGACGGGTACATCTTTTGCAACGCCAATTATAGCAGGCCTGGTGGCCCGAATTCTTGAATACATGTTGATACTCTCTCCTCCTGGTACCAGGCCCAGCCCTAATCCACACGTCTGGCGTGGACTCACCGACTCCGCCTCGCAAGAGATTGTCTGGGATAGAATTGAAGGGGCTAAGCAATCAGAAGTAGGTCCTATGATCCTGGCCGTTCAGAAACAGTGACGGGATGATGAAGGAGAGGATTAGAAATGCAAGCTGGCTAATTAACATGAGGAGCGCAGGGATAGCCGCCCTGGCAGCGTTGTGCCGATAATGCTCATCCCCTATTCTGTCAAATCGGGTTCGAGGCCAGGAATACTGTCCTGCTTTTCGGAAGTCACGAAAAAGACGAACGCTCTTCCAGCCATTGTTTCTATCAACTTGCCTCTATAGCCTCTCCGGATCCGACAGAAGAGGGAGTAGGGAATACACGCCAACTTAATAGCGCACAATCGCTGCTTCGGTATCGGTGTTGCCAAAGCTGGTTGCATAGGCGCTATCGCGGGGTTGGGCACAACTACCGTCTTGGAGCCAGCGTACACAGTATTGCGATAGTCATCAACCGCCTGGCCGGGAGTTGTACTGTGTGCATCAGTCCAAACGACGTAGGCATCGGTGGAGGTGGCGACGACGACTTGCAGGCTGGGGAGATTGGTCGAGTCGGCGTTCTCTGTCCAGAAGACTTCAACGGTGCCGTTCGAGGAGAAAATACTCAATTGCTAAACTATTATGATGCCCATACCCATCCGTTGACAATCCTCTGTGCGTTCAGTATACTTACATTGTGTTAAGTATCACTACACTTCACCCGGTCGACTTGACTATTTTACTCTCGTACTATTGAGAGGAGCAGGGTATGCGTCTGGAACCGATGAACGGGTCTTTAGAACTCAACTACGACGTAGAACTCCTCGGCATCAGCAAAGTATTTGGTACGACTCCGGCGGTACGCGAGTTAACACTTCAGGTGGAGCGGGGCATCTTCTTCTCGCTTCTGGGCCCGAGCGGATGTGGAAAGACAACGACGCTGCGCCTCATTGCGGGCTTCGAGCAGCCGACTACCGGTCGCGTGATGATTCGCGGCGTCGATGTGGCGGGTCTGCCACCGTACCGCCGGAACGTCAATACGGTCTTTCAGAGCTATGCCCTCTTTCCCCATATGTCCGTCTCCGACAACGTCGCCTACGGACTGCGCCAGCGTCACATTAGTCGTACAGAAATCCGTCGCCGCGTGCAGGAAGCCCTCGAAATGGTCCGATTGGTCGGCGTGGAAGCCCGAAGGCCGAGCGAACTTTCAGGTGGCCAGCAGCAGCGGGTTGCGCTGGCCCGCGCGCTGGTCAATCGGCCTACCGTGTTACTGCTTGACGAGCCCCTGAGCGCACTTGATCTCAAGCTCCGCAAGGAAATGCAGGCCGAACTGAAGACGTTACAGCACACGGTGGGCATCACGTTCATCTATGTAACGCATGATCAGGAAGAGGCTCTCACACTCTCAAACCGTATTGCCGTCATGAATGCGGGCCGTTTGGAGCAGGAGGGAACCCCAGCAGAGGTGTATGAGCGCCCGCAGACACGTTTTGTAGCGGATTTCATCGGACTGACCAATTTCATCACTGGCACAGTGCGCGAATTGCATGCATATGGGTCAGCGGGCACTGTTTCAAGGCAGGTAGTGGTGAGTACAACCATTGGAGAGGTTATTTGTGCTGGTATCCAGCCCGAAGTGACGAACAATGAGCGCGTGACCCTGACGTTGCGCCCGGAGAGAGTACAGGTGGTAGCCCCGGATATATCTATGGATACGGGTTGGAATGTCGTAGCAGGCATCGTTATGCAGGCAACTTTCCTGGGCGCACAGCACGAATACCGCGTGCGCGTCGGAGGGACCACTGGTGGCCAGGAAATCACCGTGCGTCAGCAAAATATGGGAGTTCTGACCGATGTCGCGGCATTGGAAGGCCATGATATCGGCCTGGATAGAGTCTGGCAGACGTTCGGTCCCGGTGAAAGGGTGTCGCTCGTCTGGCGACACGAAGCCAGCCTCATACTCCGCGAACCGGGCGCGGACAGGCAGCAGGTGGAGAGCGCAGGAAAGCAGGCATCGGCTCCCTACGCCTCCAAAGTGTAAACCGTCATCATGCACAGAGACACAGGCGTGAACGCATCGTTAGCGTTCCGCTCTCTCCCGGAAGGAGGCAGAAGTATGTCCGAATTTGATCGTCACGCGTCGGCAACACCTCTCGATCTCAGTGTATTTCAGTGGAATCCGCGCCTGTCCCGCCGAGGTTTCATCGCTGCGGCCGGGGCAGCCGCAGCAACCGCCTGGTTAGCAGCTTGCGGCGGCAGTCAGCAAACGACCAGTCAGGCCCCCCCTTCGCTTGGAACAAAGCTGGAAGGAACGGTCAATCTCTACAACTGGCAAGACTACATTAATCCTGATGATGTCAAAGCCTTTGAGCAGCAGTTCTCACAGAAGGTGACACAGGACTTCTATGTCAGCAACGAGGCGCTCCTGGCGAAACTACAGGCGGGAGCCAGGGGCTACGACGTGGTCGTCCCGACCGGCTATATGGTCGAAGTCATGATTAAGCAGGGCCTGCTATTCAAGCTGGCGAAAGATCACCTACCCAACTTCAAGTATGTAGACGCGAGATTTACCAACCAGCCCTTTGATCCAGGTAATCAGTACAGTATGCCTAAAGACTGGGGCACCACCGGATACGGCTACCGTACAGACCTGCTGCCACCGATGACGAGTTGGGCCGATTTCTGGCAAATGGCAACAACAAAGGCATCTGGGAAAGTGACCATACTGGACGGAGACAATGAGGTCATCGGGTCAGCGCTCAAGCTGCTCGGATACTCCTACAACTCAGTGGACCCAAACGAACTGAACCAGGCCAAAGCCAAGTTGATGGAACTCAAACCCCACCTGCTCTCGATCACCTCAACCGAGTACATCACCTTGATGCAGAGCGGGCAATCCATCTTATCCCTGGGCTGGAATGGCGACTTCTTCGCCGTACAGACCAAGCAACCCAAGGTTGTCTATATCGTTCCATCAGAGGGTTCAGAGCTCTGGATGGACAACTGGAGCATTTTGAAGACCGCCCCTGATCCAGTAGCGGCCCATGCCTTCCTGAACTTCTTGATGGGCCCGCATGTCGCAGCTAAGGAAATAAGTGTCACCTATTATGCCCAGTGCATCGCGGCTGCCAAACCGTATATCGATCCAAGCATCCTCAACAACCCCTCGATCTACCCTTCTGAGAGCGTGATCGATAAGTTGGAAGCCCAGAAAACAATCGGTGATGGTCCGCGGCTGCGTGAGGAGATCTGGACCGAGTTCAAGGCTGCTTAATGAAGCGCGCGTCAAGTGTGTCTGCGCAGGGCCTGGGTACTCAAATTATGGTTGCTGTAACCGCGTTCGAGTGCCCACAGGCCCTCGCTGTAGGAGGATTCTTTTGTGCAAACGGTAGGTTCGCTGCCATTCACTGAGCGAGTTTTTACGTTGCTACGCCGTTCTCCACTATGGGTGAGCAGTCTCGTTCTTTTGTTGCCCGCTATTCTTTGGTACGGCGTGTTCTTCCTGGCACCGCTGGTGCAGATGATCGGCATCAGCTTTGCTATACCTGGGCCGTATGGCGGCGTTGAGCCTGGCTTCGTCCTGGATAGCTACCAGGAACTTGCCAACCCATTGTACCTCAATATCTTCCTGGTGACACTGCGCATGGCTCTTATCGGAACATTTGCCTGCCTGATCGTAGGCTATCCGCTGGCCTACTTCCTGGCCACGCGGGCCGGCCGGTACAAAACCCTCCTGCTCCTGCTCATTATCGTGCCGTTCTGGACAAGCTTTTTGATCCGGACGTACGCCTGGGAAACTATCCTTGATCCCCAGGGCGCTTTCAGCCAGGCCCTTCAGGCAATAGGCGTGATTCATCAACCACTCCAGGTTCTGTACTCTCCGGTGGCCATCTTCATTGGCATTCTCTACAACTACCTGCCCCTGATGGTCTTTCCGCTCTACGTTGCGCTGGAGCGCCTGGACAAACGGCTGGTAGAGGCTTCGAAGGACCTGGGAGCGGGCCGATTCGCTACGTTCAGGCGGGTAACCTTACCACTGACCCTGCCGGGAGTAATAACTGGCTGCCTGCTCGTTTTTATCCCACTCACCGGCGAGTACTTAATACCAACCATCCTGGGTGGATCAAAAAATATCTTTATGGGAAACCTGATCGCCAACCAGTTTCTAGAGGCCCGCAACTGGCCATTTGGAGCAACGCTCGGAGTAGCTGTGATCGTCCTGCTGCTACTGCTGGTCTCTATCTACCTGGCGGTCTTCCGGCGCGTGCAGTCCGTGCCCGGGTCGTAGAGGCCATACAGGAGATCAAGGGGAAAGAAAGGAAAGGGCAAACCAATGCAGATGCCAGCACCTGCGCCATCCACCGGTGGTCGTGTGCAAGTTACCAGGACGGAGTATACGCTCTGGCGACGCCGCCTGCCAGGATGGCTTGTCGAGACATGGCTACGTACTCAAACAGCACTGCTCTACCTCTTTCTCTATGCCCCTATTGCTGTCGTAGTCCTCTTCTCATTCAACGACTCCCGCAGGGTAACGATCTGGGGCGGTTTTACCACCAGGTGGTATCAGGCAGCCTGGACGAGCCCAGATGTGTCGAGTGCACTCAAGATCAGCCTCACGGTGGCGCTACTCAACGCTGCACTGGCCGTTATACTTGGCACGCTGGCAGCCCTCGGAATGCGCACCGCCCCTCGCTGGCTGCGCGTTGGTTTCGAGGGAATGGTCTACATGACGATCATCACACCTGAGATCGTCATTGCTATCGCCTCGCTGCTGTACTTTGTCAACCTGAACATCGACCTCGGTGTGCAGACAATGGTGGTGACCCATGCGGTGTATAATACTTCCATTGTGGCGCTTATCGTCTCAGCACGCCTTGCTGGTATGGATCGTACGCTGGAGGAGGCATCCGCCGATCTGGGAGCGACACCACTCGGCACGTTCTGGCAGGTGACGCTGCCGCAGCTCTATCCAGCCGTACTGGCGGGAGCACTGCTGGCTTTCACCTTTTCATTCGACGACTTTGTCCTGAGTTTCTTCGTCTCAGGGGTAGGTTCAACGACGCTCCCGCTCAATTTATTCTCCCGGCTGCGCTTCGGGGTCTCGCCGGTTATCAACGCGGTAGCCGCAACCATGCTCTCGCTCACACTTACTGCCATCGTCGTGGCCCAACTGGTGCTGCGCCAGGGAACCCGGGAGAACACAAGCAGTGCGCGTAAATGGAGGAGCCGGTGGCTAAAAAAGGGAAAGGGCAACAGTGAAGCAGAATATCAGAAAGAGGTTTTGTAGATCATGACCAGCAAGAGCGGGCAAAGCGGTAGCAAGGACAGTGAGCCGATGCCCCGGGCAGATATACTTATTGAGGATGAAAGCAGCACGCAGGCAAGCGGGGTGAACGGGCAGGAGCACCGCTCTCCGGTCGAAGCACCAGGTGGGGTGCAGGTGCAGAAGGATACAGCAAACGAACCGGACCTGGGCCTGACCATTCGACGGCTGCGTGAGAGCCGCCAGCTCTCGCTCAAAGAAGTTGCGGCACGCTCAGGCCTGACCCAGAGCTTTCTCAGCCAGGTGGAACGCAACCTGACAAGCCCATCGGTGGCCTCGCTGCGCAAGGTTGCCCAGGCATTCGGCGTTCCATTGACGAAGCTTTTCCAGGGGCCGGTAAGACCAGAAAACCGCGTTGTGCGGCGCGCTGAGCGCAGGCAACTGATCCATCCTGGCCGGCAGTGGCGCGACTACTTACTCACCCCGAGCCTGACAGGTAAACTCCAGGTGATCTTGAGCGTGATCGAGCCAGGTGGCGGCTCTGGAGAAGAACCGTATGCCCATGATTCAGACGAGGAGTGCGTGGTAATTCTGCGCGGGCGGCTGGATTTCTGGGTCGGTCCCGACCGCTACCTACTCGAAGAGGGTGATAGTATCGTCTTCGAGAGCCGTATCCCGCACCGCAACAGGAATCCTGGGCCAGAGCAGACCGAGGTGCTTTGGATTACGACGCCGCCTTCTTATTAGCAGTTTTAGAGAGATGAAAGGCAAGCGGAAAGATGAGAGCAGTTATTCTGGGGGGTTGCGGCGCGATGGGATCGGAGGCGACTCGCGATCTGGCCACTACGAGTGATTTTGATGAGATCGGCATCGCAGACCTCGACAGGGAAAAGGCCCAGGCTCTAGCCGACAGCCTCAATGCCCGCACAGGTCGTGGTCATGTGCAAGCAGTGTTCGTAGATGCCTCGGACGAGGATGCATTAGTAACGCTACTCCGCGGGCAGGATGTGGCCGTCAATACTATGACCTACCACTTCGGGCTGCAAGCTACACGCGCTGCCATTCGCGCTGGCGTCAATTACCTGGATCTGGGCGGCCTGCACAACACGCCGAAACAGCTGGCTCTGGATCATGAAGCACAGGCAGCAGGGGTTACCATTGTCCTTGGGTGTGGCGCCACACCAGGTGTCACGAATATACTGGCGCGTCGAGGAGCAGATGACCTCGATACGGTGGAAGCCGTCCACATTGCCTTTGCCAGCCACCGGAGTATTGCCCCGTCTCCGGGCCTTCTCGATACCATTCTCGATGAATTCAGCCCGGAGGCATCGCGCTTCTACTACAAAGATGGCCATCTCGTTCAAGTCCAACCGTTCGATGGTGCGCGACTCATCACCTTTCAGCCACCAGTGGGCGAACAGGAGGTTTACTTTGTTCCACACTCGGAAACGCATACGCTGCCTCGTTTCATCGGTAAGGGACTCCGCCTTGTCGATGTGCGTGGAGCATGGCGACCTGAAACGATGCAGGCGCTACGCCTCTTCCTGAACTACCGCTTAATCACCAGCGATACTATCCATGTCAACGGCATAAAGCTGCGCGCCAGAGAGTTCTTGCGCGCTCATCTGCTGCAGATAGCTTCCAATGGACACGCGAGGGATGCAGGCGACTGGGCATTCTTACTCTATGTCGAGGTGAAAGGCACACGTGCCGGACGCGAGGCCAGACGTATCTATCGCACAAGCCATCCTGGAATGAGCGATTGGGGGCAGCAGGCAACCGCGAAAATGACCGGCATCCCCGCCTCCATAGGTGCGCAGTTGCTCGCACGTGGAGAAGGGTTCAGGGCAGGAGTGATGGCCCCCGAGGCTGCTTTCACACCACACAGCTTTATTACTGAGCTGGCGCGCCGTGGTATACGCGTGGAGGAACGCATCGAGGAGCAGGGTATCATTGATAGCCGTCCTGCTGATGCACTCTCGCTGGGACATGAAATGACCTTTTGATTTCACCGGATTAGTCGATACCTTTTATGCCCTCTCGACGCTCAGTACCTGCTCATGTTACAATAATGCCAACAGATTAAATCTCACGGCACTGGCCATGCAAAGGCTGCAGCATATTTTTTGCTCTCCATCCTGCAGGGAGACCAGGGAATGCGATGATAACTCGCCCAGGCGTCAACAAGGGATACTCCCATGGTGCAGCAACCCTGAGCAACGCCTCTCCTTTTAGGGATAGAGGCCTTATATGTGATAAGAGCGGTCTATTTTAATAGAGTAGGGGGCATAGATATGTCAGGACATTCAAAGTGGGCACAGATTCGTCGTTCCAAAGGGGTCAACGATGCTCGAAGGGGGCAATTGTTTACGCGCCTGGGACGGGAAATTGTTGTAGCTGTGCGCGAGGGCGGTGGTGGCGATCCCAATGCCAATTTTCGCTTGCGCATGGCTGTCCAGCACGCGCGCGACGCCAACATGCCAATGGACAATATAGAACGCACCATTAAACGCGCTCTCGGCGGCTCAGAAGGAGCGTCGCTGACAGAGAATACGTATGAGGGGTACGGACCTGGTGGGACGGCATTACTGGTATCCACGTTAACAGAGAACCGCAATCGTACGGTTGCAGAGATACGCAACGCTTTCAACCGCAATGGTGGGAACATGGGTGAAAATGGTTGCGTAGACTGGTTATTTGAAGCAAAAGGTATTATCGAGGTTGAATTACAGGGGCAGGATGCCGATGAGATTACACTGGAGGCGATTGATCTTGGGGCCGATGACGTTGACCCGGTAGGGCCTGACGACGAGGTGATCACAGTGTATACTGATCCCAGTGATCTTGAAAAGATCCGCCAGGGGCTGGAGGCGAAAAAGTACAAAGTGGTGAAGGCTGAGAGCACCATGTTGCCGAAGACCAAGATGGAAATAACTGAAGAGAAGGTGGCACACCAGGTAATGCGCCTCGTTGAAAAACTCGAAGACCTGGATGATGTGCAGAATGTGTATACAAATGCAGATTTCCCTGAAGAGTTTGCTGCCTCTTTTGAAGGCTAATAACAAGGACTATTTATCTTCATTTCATTCTCATCGGCCACGGCGAAAGGATGGAGCAATCAATGGGTGATGTGACAGCGCCGCCCAGCCCACGTATCGCGTTAGGCATAGATCCAGGTACAGCTATTGTAGGCTATGCAGTAGTAGCAGCCAGGGGTGATGATCTGAGCATGATAGCCTGTGATGTGATTACAACACCTGCACAAATGCCCTTAGCTGAAAGATTTCAACACATATATCATAGCTTGATCGAAATTATTGGAACGTTTCATCCCCAGGAAGCCGCAATGGAGGAACTTTTCTTCGCGAAAAATGCCCGTACAGCAATGACTGTTGGGCAGGCACGCGGGGTCGCGATGCTAGCACTGGCAAACGGGGGGCTGCCAATTTCTGAGTATACGCCTAAACAGGTGAAGCAAGCGGTGACTGGATACGGAAACGCTCAGAAAGTGCAAGTGGGGGAGATGGTACGTATTCTTCTGAAACTCTCAGCTATTCCCCGACCAGATGATGCTGCCGATGCCGCAGCTGTGGCCATCTGCCACCTTCACACTGCAAGCGTACTCACGGACAACTTCCTCAAATTACGGTAAGAGCACTCATAGCTACCCAAAGAGAAGAAGTTACCTATTTGTATAGAAGAGGCTAAGGGAAAGGGAAAAATGATTGCGAGCATTCATGGCACATTGGAAGCATGCCGAGCAGATCAGGCGATTATACGTGTTGGTGGATTTAGCGTGCGTGTCTTCGCGCCAGCGACGACGCTGAATCGCTTGAATGAAAGCGGCATGGAGGTTTCGCTCTATACCCATTTTCATGTGCGTGAGGACGGAATGGCCCTCTATGGTTTTTCTACAGAAGAAGACCGGGATGCATTTGAGCAACTTATCTCTATCAGCGGCGTTGGTCCGAAGGTTGCCCTGGCGTTATTGTCCGTGATGGACGCGCGAACGTTGTTTAAGGCTATCGCCGATGAGGACCAGCAAAAATTAGCATTAGCTCCTGGTGTAGGAAAACGTCTCGCGGCGCGACTGGTACTTGAACTGAAGGGAAAACTTCCTTCGCTGGCCGCATTGGGTGGTGGAGCGAGTGGCTATACATCGGGCAAGATGCAATCCGAGGTTCTGGAAGCTCTGATTGGGCTGGGATATTCTACGGCAGAAGCACAAGCAGCACTAGGAAAGATTCCTCAAGACCAGAATATGACGCTAGAGCAGCAAATTACCTACGCCCTACGATCTTTCGCAGGTAATTAACCACTCTCTTTACACCTCTAACCGATGAGCCGTGTATATCAAATGATGAGTTTACGTTCTGCCTCAATATAAGTGGGGCCGGCTTCGATAAAGCCCAGGCGGTGGTACAGATTGACGGCAGGAATACCAAGCGTGACATAGACAATAACCGTCGAGTGGCCCAATTCGTACAGGCGTTGCATGGTTTTCAAAGCCAAATATTGGCCAAGACCTACATGTCGGAAGGTTGGAGCTACAGCCATGTGACGTATCCGAGATACATTGCGCTCCAAATGGGCCAGGATGGAGCCTGCCAGATGAAAACGATCCAGGGAATGCTCAGTAACAAAACTGCATTCAGGGATAAATGGGCCAAAGCGACCCTCCAGAACTGCCCTGGCTTCTGCGCGCCAGCCGGCGAGGTCAGGATGGAGGTTGTCGGGACCACCGTTGTAGGCTCGTTGCAGCAAGGTACCTATATGATCTCCATCAGCAAGGGTCATTTGCCGAACGCGCAAGGAAGAAGGCAACGGAGACAGAGGTAATGAGACCTGGGTAGAAGCCATCATACCGGTACGGCTGCGAAGTTCTTGAAAGCCTGCCGCCGCAAAAGAGGCTATATAGGCCGCAGGATAGGTGGCTTTGACGTGGCGCATGTTTAGTGCCGCAGACCGCACCAATGATTCTGAGACCACCTGTGCGGCGACACTACCACCTGCCTCAGGTAAGAGTACCAATCCATCCAGTATAGCTGTGTCTTCATGAGTATAAAATCGAAGGCGCCCAATCGGTGTATCATCGCGCCAAAGCAGATAGCGCTGAGCCTGTTGTACTGCGTCTTCTTCCCTGTAGCGGGCGATTTGTGAGTCTTCGCTTTCAAGGGGCATCTGATCAGCGCTGCGCCGTGTCACGGAGACCCATATAGCGGCGTCTTCGGGCCGGGCTTGTCTCCATTCTACGATGTTGCGGTTCGTCTCAGGGTCAAGCATTGCAGAGTAACTCCTTCCGAATGTTACAGGATGATGTGAGCAGCAAAAAAATTAAATGGCTCTAGCAGTCGTTCATGAAAAAACCTCATAGATTAGAACCGGACTAGAACGGCAAGTTTTATTTTCGTGTTAAAAGTATACCCTATGAGACAAATAAGCTCAAGGGCTAGAGCGATTTGTATATACGGGCAGGCATACGGGGTACGCCGCCCCAACAAAGAATGGTAAGATGTAGGGGTTAAGGAATAAAAAAGATAGGAGTAGAGGAGTATGGAGCTACTTGTGGTAACGTTGGCCCATGTATTACCGGGAAGAGATGCAGAAGGCTTGGCGAGCATACACCTTATTTCAGATACGATACGCAACGCAGTGGGATTAGTCAACGCGAGTTTTTATCGCTCCAGGAACAATGAATCGTACTACTTTATGCTCACAACGTGGGAAGACGAGGATTGCTGGTTGAAAGCACAGGACCATTACAATCCAAAGCAATTGCTTTTAGGATCCGCTGCCGAGTTGTTATTAGATCCTCCCGAGCAATGGCTCATGCGCTATCTTTGGGGCTACAGTCGGCCTTCGGTGGAGTCAATCATGGCGGCAGCACATTTGGGCACGATCCGCCCGGACCAGGCTGAGCGGGCACAACGTGGCTTGATCGAGTGTCTACGCAGGCAGGCAGTCCAACCGACCCTATCCTTTGCATTTTTAGCACGCGGCTTTAACGAAGATTTCATGCCATCGCAGGCTGCCATAATCGCGAAAGCTAATGGAGAAAGTGATAGACTCTATAGCCATGGCTCTATCTTCCTCAACCTGCTGAGTTGGGGAAGCCAGACCGATCGAGAAGATTTTTATGCTGATGCACATTACCAGGCCATCAGCCGTTTTCTCAGTGGAATGGGAATTGTTCAGATAATGGAGCTTGATCCGCTCTAATCACCGAGAGTGCTTTTCTGGCTTTCGGCGTACTTAATCGTCCGAGCTTTCTGCTACAGGTTTTCTGTAATATTTATAGAGTTCTAAGCGGAGCAGGTCACTGTTTGCCCACATTTGACTGGTAAATGTGTGATACTCGCCATCACACAAGGGTATAGAATCGGAGCAAATGCGATGGGGAGTAAGTCTAAAACGAATAGTATTGCCATTGACTTCTACCCAAATATGACGACGAGTATAGCCTGTGCCCCATTTGAGGAGTACGAGTGTGTCGTATTCTTCAAATGTGCCTCTTTTTCTTAGCTCATTTTTGTTGATTTCCTGGAGCATTTGCGCGAGGCCGCTCTCTCGTAATACTCGTTTCGCATTTTCACGTAAAGCGAGTCGCCTGGCTTCAATTTCCTGCTCGTTGAGGGGCCGTTCCTCTTTTCTGTTTTCTATCTCCACTTGTTTTGACTTCCTGGCTTAGCAAATTTCCTTTTGGTCTCAATGAGACTGCAGATTTCCCGCGGAATGAGAAAGAGGAGTAAGTGCAGGGGTGGTTAATAGACCTGTTGCTCGTATTCCGCCAGTACGCCTTCTTCAGCTAGATGCGGCAAACTATCCAAAGCAAGACCGCTAAATAACAATGATTGCGTATAGAATGAAGGTGAAGGAGAACTGACAGAATGTGATCGCTTTGAATAGATCTTGTCCCGTTGAGATGAAATATAGCTGATGTTCGAGGTGGATTGTTTGGCATTGCGCTTGGCTTCAGCGGCAAGATAACTCACTTCTTGTATGCTGCAAGGCCTGTTTGTCTGATTATTAACGACGCCGATAGATAAGGAGACGAGGGGGAATTGATACGGGCGACCTTTGCGGTCCACTCCACTTATGGAACCCCGTCTCAAATCATCAGGGCGATATAACGAGGCGCTATCCTCTTTATATCTTGCAGATATACAGCGGCAGAGCGGCTTTGTGCGATCAGGTGTGGTAACGACAATGAAATCATCGCCACCGATATGGCCAACAAAATCATTCGTGTTGCCGTATTTATAGACGGTCTGTTGGCAGATATGCCCCACCAGCAGGATCATTTTGTTGCCTGTCAGGAAGCCATACACATCATTAAAGGCTTTAAAATTGTCGAGGTCGAGATAGAGGATACTCCATGGTTCTACGCTGCCAAGTTTATAGTTGATTGCCCGCACTACCTGCAAGCCGCCTGGAAGGCCAGTAAGAGGAGAGAGACAACTCTGCTGTACCCGGCGAAGTTGCCTGCGTACGTGAGCGAGTAATTCCTCGGAATCGAAGGGCTTTGTGAGAAAGCCATCAACATCTCTCTCGTAAGCTCGGATTTTGTCAGCAGGTTGGCCTAAAGCGCTGAGAGCAATGATGGGGATGTGCATTGTCTTTGGATGGCTGCGCAATCGAAAGATCACGTCATAACCATCCATATGCGATAAACCTTGTACAGGTTTGAGCATAACATTCAAAATAATGAGATGTGGCATTTCATGGAGCGCAAATTGTACAGCATCTTCGCCGTTCAGGACGACAGTTGTCCGATAACCTTCGATCCCCAGAGTTTCGTTAAGTAACTTAGCGATCGATTGCTCGTCCTCTACGACTAAAATGTTGACCATAAGTTCTCCTACTTCGACACTTCACAAGTACTACGATAAACGCATGGCACAAAAGTACAGTAAAGTTCTACCAACAGAACAATATCAAGCAGTGCACTGGCTGTAGGGCAGCACCTTTGCTGCAAGCAATAATCACACATTCCCTATCGTAATCCATACCCCTGAAGGATGCACGAACAGGTGGAGCAGCGTCGCAGGAAGAAGGGAAAAATAAAATAGCAATTCCTGCCAGGCTATCACATCTCCCTGAGCTTGCGATTCGTACATCATCGCCCTATCTTCACATCGATCTAGCGATAAAATAGGATTTGTTCAAACTAATCTGACATACTGCATTAAGGTACAAAAATATGTAAACGTATGTCGTACACAGTATAACAACATTTTGCGCATTTGCAAAGTGCACGTACATACAAAATACCATGAATATGCTTTAATGCGCTAAAATCTCGTAATTCCGCATGAATATATATAACCATCTTACCAAACTGCTTGACGCAAGAACAGAGGTGCGATAAGATGTCTTACACATGGAAGTAGCTCAATCACATGAAGGGATACAGATGACTTTATTATCGACACAGACTGAGCGGATGATTACATTTCAAAGCAAGGGGCAACCATCGTTTCTCCTGGAAGGAGTATTACATGAACCCACGAACGTGGCCCGCGCACCAGTTGTTGTGCTTTGTCATCCGCAACCAGCCAGTAGCGATATGAATGATTCCCTGACAGTGGCGCTAGCCCGCAGCCTGGCAGCAGAGGCTGGAATGATTGCCTTACGCTTCAACTTTCGCGGGGTGGGTAATAGCCAGGGACAGCAGACGGATGGGCGAATGGAGCCACTAGACCTGGCAGGGGCCATTGATGTAGTAATGGCGCATCCAGGGGCAAATACCACCAAGGTTTGTGTGATTGGCCATGGATTTGGCGCAAATATCGCATTGATGTACGCGCCATATGATCCTCGCATTCGGACTGTCGTTGCCATTAGCCTGCTCCTTTACCGGGTTCCGAACGGGTTTTCCAAAGCATTTGAAAGCCCAAAGTTGTTTGTTACCGGTGAATATGACGAAATATGTCCTCGCCATAAGCTTGAACCATTTGTGGAGCAGCAGGCTGGTCACAAGGGGATGAAGGTGATTACGGGAGCACGATACTTGATGCGAGGGTATGAAGAACCAACTGTCGATACCATTTTGAAATATATGAAGAGATGGGCGGCTATGCAGGGAGCATAAAGAGATATGAATCCAACAAACCCAATGATCGTACAGAGCGATAAGACCATTTTATTAGAGGTAGACCATCCACAACACGCTGAAGCGAGAGACGCGCTGGCGCAATTCGCGGAGCTAGAGAAGTCGCCTGAACATATACATACCTATCGACTCTCACCGCTTTCGCTGTGGAATGCAGCGGCTGGTGGTATGACTGCGGACCAGGTATTGGCATTACTTACGCAGTATAGCAAATACGCTATTCCAATGAATATCGTCGTCGATGTTCGTGAGTATATGAACCGCTATGGTCGCATCAAATTGATTCGTGATGGTGATGCATTGTTACTGACATCAGACGATGTTGCATTGATGGCCGAAATTTACCATCATAAACGCACGCAACCTTACCTGATACAGCAGCTTAATAGTCATACTATCCAGGTAGATGCATCGCGTCGTGGGCATATCAAGCAGGCTCTGATACATATTGGCTTTCCCGCTGAAGACCTGGCCGGTTATACAGATGGTTCGCCTTTGCCAATGAAACTGCGCATGACGACACAACAAGGAGCGGAATTTGCACCACGAGCATATCAATATGCTTCTGCGGCAGCATTCTATGCAGGTGGGGCACCTAGCGGAGGAAGTGGAGTTGTCGTACTCCCATGCGGAGCCGGGAAAACCATTGTTGGTTTAGCGGCAATGGCGGATATTCAACGCGCCACCTTGATTCTCTCACCCAACACCATCGCGGTGCGCCAATGGATCAATGAAATCATCGATAAAACTGATGTTCCACCTGAGATGATAGGGGAATATACCGGGGATAAAAAAGATATCTGCCCCATTACAGTTAGCACGTACCAGATACTGACATATCGACGTTCAGAAGCAGAGGATTTTCCACACTTCTCGCTCTTCACCAGCTTTGATTGGGGGCTTATTATCTACGATGAGGTGCATTTGCTGCCGGCGCCTGTGTTCCGTATTACTGCAGAAATCCAGGCGCGCAGGCGGCTGGGCTTAACGGCGACCCTTGTCCGAGAAGATGGACGAGAGGCAGATGTTTTCAGTCTGATCGGTCCTAAGAAGTATGATGTGCCATGGAGAGAATTAGAGCGGCAGGGATGGATTGCGACTGCTGAATGTCACGAGATTCGCGTTAGCTTGACCGAGGATGAGCAATTAAATTACGCTGTCGCAGAAGAGCGGGAGAAGTATCGCCTGGCCGCGGAAAGTCCGGCCAAGTTGACGGTGACCCGCTACCTGGCAGAGCGACATCGCGATGACCAGGTTTTGATCATAGGGCAGTATATTGACCAGCTCAGAATCCTTGCTGACGAGCTTGAGGCGCCGCTACTGACCGGTAAAACGGCCAACAGGCAGCGAGAAAAGCTCTATGAGCAGTTCCGGCGGGGCGAACTCAAGCGCCTGGTGGTAAGCAAGGTAGCTAATTTCGCCATTGATTTACCAGATGCAAACGTTGCTATACAAGTATCAGGTACATTCGGCTCGCGGCAGGAAGAAGCCCAGCGTCTGGGGCGTATTCTACGCCCAAAAAGTGATGGGGGCCTGGCCTACTTCTACTCCATAGTCACTCGTGACACACGGGACCAGGAGTTTTCCGCTAACCGCCAACTCTTCCTGACCGAGCAGGGGTATCGCTATGTGATAGAGGATGCAGAAATGCTACTGGCGTCATGAATGACAGCGCAAATAGGACCCCGCGATCTGACCTCTAAGCACAGGATAGATTACCGTCCCATTTCTTCTTGACATCCCTTCAGACGAGGTGATACCCTTTTGGCACAACACATATAATTTGCAGAGATGAAGAGGGATATGATGGCAAACAGCTACTTCGATCTATCAGACGAGGATTTTACGGAAAAAGTACTCCAGGCACCGCAGATGGTGCTGGTGAATTTTTCAATAGATACCAGTGCGGCCTGTAAGATACAAGATCCCGAGTTTGAGGCAATCAGCAAAGAATATCAAGGGCGGGTGTCGTTTGCCAGGCTCAACGCAGACAAGTATGGAGTAATCACCAGTCAATGGAAAATTGATGGTATTCCTACTATTCTCTTTTTCAAAGGGGGGCGAGAAATTCATCGCATCAAAGGTATCATGATGCGTGAAAGGCTGCGTCGCCAGATTGAAGGGGCTTTGCTTGCAAATTAATAGGGTAAATTGGCTCTCAGGGCGACCCAGCAGCATCCAGGGAAACCGGGGGATGTTGCTGGGTCGCCTATTCTGACAGAGTAGGAGAAGGTTGTGCAGAGATTGTATCCTATCAGATTAGAAGGGTCGTTACATGAAACGATCTGGGGCGGGCAAAGGCTTCATGAATTGAAACGTCTACCTACTCCAAACATTTCCATTGGCGAGTCCTGGGAGACTGAAATACAGAACGAAGCTCAGAACGGAGCCCTTAGAGGTAAAACATTAGGCAGCCTGGTAGAAGATTTGGGAGCGGCGCTCCTGGGTGAGCAAGCTATTGCAGTCTTTGGCAAGCGTTTTCCGCTACTGGCAAAATTTGTCGATGCCCATGCTAACCTTTCAGTGCAGGTACATCCTGATGACAGTTACGCAGCCAAACATGAAGGCGGGAAGCTAGGCAAGACAGAATTTTGGTATATACTTGCCGCGGAACCGGGTGCTACCATCGTATACGGCTTCAAGACCTCTACCTCGTTCTCAGAAGTACGCAAGGCAATTGAAGATGTAACACTGGAAACCCTTCTGAATGAGATACCTGTTACGGCAGGCGATGTTATCTTTGTTCCTGCCGGCACCGTCCACTCTATAGGCAGTGGTGTACTGCTCTACGAACTACAGGAATATTCTGACATTACCTATAGGATGTACGATTATGGCCGCCTCACTACTGCTGGAGTCCCTCGCGAACTGCACGTAGATAAATCACTGGAAGTCTCACACTATAGCGTTTCGTCGCGCGTTAAGGTGCAACCTGTGCTATTGGCAGAAGAAAATGGCTACGAGGACCGGTGCCTGATCGCCTGCAGGTATTTTGTTACCCGCCAGATCACCTTCAAACAGAGAAACGGATTTCATGGCTATATGAAAGGGGCAACGAGAGAAAGTTGTATTATACTCACTGCTCTAAGCGGTGAGGTGCAGGTTGGCTATAGTTACTCTCTGACATGCACTGAGAAGCTTGCTCGTGGTCAGACAATGGTGCTTCCGGCGGAACTGGGGAATTATTGTATCGAGGGTGAAGGCATACTGATGTTGTCTTATATTCCATTACCAGGAGACGAGGCCTGGAAGGCCTGGGAGAAAGAGAATTGAAGCGAGGAGACCACAGCATAAAGGCAATTATTCTCTTCTGCGCTTCCTGCGCTCTTCTTCCAGATCTGTGACAGTACCCTCAACTATTTTACTTTCATCAAAATCTGCTTCCCCAAATTGAGTGTTGGAGCGCCGAGTTGAGAAGCTCTGTTGCATACGGCTCACGTCGGCCACTGTACGAGAAATTCTCGTGCCAACGTTGAAAAAGAAAAGCACGACAGCAAGCCCAAACCAGACGCTGAGGCCAACAAGCAAGGTAACGAAACCTCCTACGAAGCCATTTACAATGCCTTCATAGATGATTCCAGCGAGAATAGGGACCCAAAAAAAACGTACGAGTACTTTTAAGGACCATTGAAAGAACCAGAACACGGCTTTCACGGGATCAGAGGGCATATCCCAGGGTGGAATCAGACTACCCCTGTGTTGTAATTTTTTCACTTCAGCCTTCCCTTTTCGCGCCGCTGCAATAAGCTAAACATATTGTAGCAGTCTAGAGACGCTTTTGCTAGTGTTTTTTGGCGTGAAGCGACATGTTAATAGGGTGTTTGCGCCAGCGCCACATTCATTGCTGCAAGACCTTTCTGACAGCTTCGACATTGGCTGCGACCGCGACACTTTCCTCACGTTGTGGAATACCAGTCTGACTATCCTTGAGTAAGTTCCCTGTCAGGATACCAACCACAAGTTCCCCGCGTTTGATGACGCCGCCTTCGACCAGTTTACGTATACCTGCCAGCGTGGAGGCGGAGGCGGGTTCACAACCAAGGCCCGAGCGATCAATGATGGTTTTCGCTGCCAATATTTCCTCGTCAGTCACCTCTTCAACCAGGCCATTGCTTTCTTCAATGACGCGACGCGCACGGGTATAACTGACCGGATCGCCAATCTTAATGGCGGTAGCAACTGTATGGGCCTGGACCTGTTCTCGCTTGGCAAATCCCTGCCGGAAGCTGCGATAGAAGGGATTCGCTCCCGCAGCCTGAATTGAGGCAAAGCGCGGCATATGGCTGATAAGGGATAGTTGATAGGCCTGTCGAAAAGCTTTACCAATGGCAGAGGTGTTTCCAAGGTTGCCGGCAGGGAGAACCAACCAGTCGGGAGCCTGCCAGTTAAGTTGTTGCAAAATTTCAAAGCCGATGGATTTCTGACCTTCAACGCGATAGGGATTGAGTGAGTTGAGCAGGTAGATGCCCAATTCGTCACAGACCCGTTCGACCAGTCGCATGGCAGCATCGAAGTCACCATCTACCTGAATTGTCGTTGCGCCATACGCTAATGACTGAGCTAACTTGCCGGCGGAGACATTGCCAGCGGGTAAGAAGACTATCGCGCGCATACCTGCCTGGGCGGCATAGGAAGCCAGTGAAGCAGAGGTGTTGCCGGTTGAAGCGCAGGCTACAGCCTGCGCTCCTAGCAACGAAGCCATGGTGACACCAACAGTCATACCGCGATCTTTGAAGCTGCCCGTTGGGTTTTCGCCTTCGTGTTTCAGGAAGAGCCGTTCCAATCCGGCGTAATGCCCAATTTGCCGATGACCAATGCGGCCAGCCCCACAGTTTTCAATTCCTGCAGGATAGAGGTTCGTGTTTCCCTCTGGCCTGCTGATGATGAACTGCGCTGGAACTGGCAGGATGAGCTCGCGATAGCGCCAGACACCACTATGATCTGGGAGCATTGTGTCCGTATTAAGAGGCCAGGTTGGGGGAGTAGCTGCCCGCTGGTCAAAAAGCTGACGTAGGTGGCTTGCGCCAGCGGGGAGTCTTATTTCTACATCGAGAACGCCGCCACATTGGCAACGATAGCGGGGAGCCCACCCTGCTTCTATACCAGGATAGGATGTTGAGCATTCCACGCAACGTAACAAAATTGTCTCTAAAGTTTCAGCAGCAGCTGGCGTAAGGGTATCTTTCATTCGAGAGACACTTCCTCGTTTGGCCTGGCGGGCGGCCAGTAATACTGATCGTCAAAACGCGCACGCGCTTCCTTGCGTAGGCGACTTCGAGCCGTCTTGATAACCCGCGCACCCTGCTGATCCGCACGTAGAATCTTACCCGTTCCTCTTATACCGAATTGGCGGGCAGTATCCTGCATAGCTTGCAGGATTTCCTGAAAATGAGCACTGGCCAGCGCAATTAATGACGAACCTCCACCAGAAAGACAAGCACCGTGAGCGCCAGCCGCAATGGCGGCATCGATAATATCTGGCATGGCTGGAAAGAGTGCCTGGCGATATGGCTGGTGCAAACGATCTTGCATAGCTTCTCCGATCAACTCGTAGCGGCCAGTTTGCAAGGCCGTTAAAAGCAGGGCAACACGCCCGGTATTAAAGGTGACATCAGCTTTTGAATAGCTGGCTGGCAATAACTTCCTACCCGCCACAGTGTCCATTGGAAAGGAAGGCGTAAAAATGACTGCTCTGATCGCGTCCGGGAATGGCGTTTTGATCGCGTGTATCTTCCCGTCGACATTCGTTGTTGCAACGAGGCCACCAAGCAAAGCAGGAGCGACATTATCGGGATGGTTGCCTGCTTCAGCCTCGACGGCTAACGTGAGAAGCTCATCTTTGGATACAGAGAGGTCTTGCAAACGCAGGAGATCGTTTGCCGCCACCAGCCCTCCGACGACCGCTGTGGCGCTGCTTCCCAATCCACATCCTGGTGGAATATTGATAGTCATACGAATACGAACCGCGGGAAGCTCGACTTGTTGCCGTTCAAAGAGCAAGGCAAAAGCGCGAAAAAACAAGTTGTCCGGTCCTGTGGAGAGTCCCTCGCCCAGGGGACCTCGCACTTCGATATATGGAAGGTGAGGGTCACCTCCACTTTCGGTGACTTCAAAGCGATTATAGAGTTGTAGTGCCAGCCCGAGGCTATCAAAGCCTGGTCCAAGATTAGCGGATGTGGCTGGTGTCAAGACTATTGTTGAGGCAGGTAATACCAGTGCCATCGGTAGCATCCTGCCTTTCTGACGATGAAACGCGCATTGCTTTTTCCTTTTTTGATATGGCTATTCTATCATGATTACAGTTTTTTGTAACCCGTATCAGTACGTAATGAACGGTTTTCTGTTTTTTGAGCGAGGAGGCGCGACAAGTCGCGCCTCCTCGCTCAAAAAACAGAAAAGTGCTATTTTAAATGTCGGCCAAAACAGCTCCGGTATTGGCTGATGTCACCATAGATGCATAGCGTCGCAGCCACCTACTCTTTATACGTTCTGTTGGATGATGAACCTCACTGAGGCGTTGTTGTATCTCTTCCGGTAATAGATCGACATCGAGACGGCGTTCATCGAGGTCGATGTTGATCGTATCACCTTCGACAAGGGCTGCGATTGGACCCCCTGCCGCGGCCTCGGGGGAGACGTGACCGATACAGGCACCGCGAGTGCCCCCGGAGAAACGACCGTCAGTGATGAGAGCAACCTTCTCTCCCAGACCCATGCCCATGATATTGGCGGTGGGCGCCAACATTTCTTGCATCCCCGGTCCGCCGCGCGGACCTTCGTAGCGAATTACGACAACGTCGCCCTCTTTGACCTGCCCATTGAGGATGCCAGCGCAGGCTTCTTCCTGCGAATTGTAGATGCGTGCGGGACCACAGTGTTTTTTCATAGTCGAAGTTACGGCGCCAACTTTTACCACAGCACCATCGGGGGCAAGATTGCCAAAGAGAATGGCCAGGCCGCCGCGCTCGGTGTGTGGGTCATCAACTGAGCGAATGACCTCCGGGTCTTTGATCTGCGCTTCAGCAATATTTTCGCCGAGCGTTTTGAGGGTGACTGTAGGGCGATCAAGGTTGAGCACACCGGGTTTCCTGGAGAGTTCTTTCAAGATGGCGCTGATGCCGCCGGCGCGGTCAACATCTTCCATATGCCATTTGCCGGAAGGGCTGACTTTGCAGAGGTGGGGAGTACGCGCCGCAACCTCGTTGATACGCTCCAAAGAATAGTCTATACCCGCCTCTCGCGCCAGGGCCAGTGTATGCAGTACGGTGTTCGTGGAGCCGCCCATCGCCATGTCGAGAGCAAAAGCATTATCGATGCTTTCCCGGTTGACAATTTGCCTGGGAGTGAGATTGGCCTCAAGCAAGCGCATGATGGTGCGACCAGCTTCGCGCGCAAGTTCCTTACGAGCCTCGCTAATTGCAAGGTACGATCCATTGCCCGGGAGGGCAAGACCGAGCGCTTCCATCAGGCAGTTCATGGAGTTCGCGGTAAACATACCTGAGCAGGAACCACAGGTGGGACAGGCTTGCTGCTCCAGTTCAAGGAGCTCCTGGTCGTCTATCTTTCCAGCCTGATAAGCGCCCACGCCCTCGAAGATACTAATCAGGTCGACGCTGCGGCCATCGGCCAATTTGCCAGCAGCCATTGGTCCGCCGCTGACGAAGATGGTAGGGATGTCGATGCGCATAGCGGCCATGAGCATACCTGGGACGATTTTGTCGCAGTTGGGAATACAGACCATGGCGTCAAAGCGGTGCGCCTCGACCATTGTCTCGACACAATCGGCAATTAATTCACGACTGGGCAAAGAATATTTCATGCCAATATGACCCATGGCAATACCATCGTCAACGCCAATGGTGTTAAACTCAAAGGGAACACCTCCGGCGGCGCGAATAGCTTCTTTCACGAATTTCCCGAAGGCTTGCAGGTGCACATGGCCGGGTACAACATCGACATACGAGTTGCAGACAGCGATAAACGGCTTGCTGAAGTCTTTTTCTCCTACCACACCGGTTGCTCGCAGTAAGCCCCGGTGTGGCGCTCGTTCAAAGCCGAGCTTGATCTGATCGGAACGCATAGAAACAGACTCTCCTTAATAGACAGGGGTTACCCAGTCTCGATATTGTTCGATTTCGCCGCGACATGCAGCGAGATAGCGTTCTTGTAGTCTCATAGTGAACGGGCCGGGGTTTCCGCTGCCAACAGAGCGGCGATCGACACTGCTGACAGGCGAAACCTGGACGCCTGTACCGCACAGAAAAATCTCTTCAGAGGCATAAAGCTCTGTGCGGTCAATCCGCCTTTCCTCTACCGTCATACCAAGTTCGTTACGGATGAGATCAATCAAAGTATTGCGGGTCACACCTTCAAGGATATCATCAGAGAGCGCAGGGGTAGCGAATTTACCGTTACGCAGGATGAAGAGATTACATGCGCTGCCTTCTGATACTGTACCATCGTGAGTGAGCAGGATGGCCTCGTCGAAACCGGCGGCGTTCGCATCATCCACGGCGAGAGAACTATTGACATAGGCTCCTGTGACCTTGGCGCGAACGGGCATGGCGTTACTGTTGGCCCGCCTCCAGGAGGAGGTGCACACGTTGAGGCCAGCGCTGATATCGACGTAATTGCCCATCGGGAACGTGTAGATGGCAATAGCGTCTCGCAGAGAGCTGAGCGTGGGCTTAAGGGTGCGCGAAGCTTTATAGGCCAGCGGACGTACGTAGACATCCTCGTGATAACCATGCTTTCGTACAAGCTCAACAGTAATGCGGCACAGGTCGTCCACGGTTTCGCTGGGAAACATACGCAAAACATTCCAGGAATCCGCCATACGTTCATAATGCTCACGGAGTTTGAGCAGGTAGAGTTGCTGGTGATCGGCATTCCAGTAGCCGCGAATTCCTTCAAAACAGGCTGTGCCGTATTGTAGGGCATGTGTCGCCACGCTCACTTTTGCCTCACTCATGGGAACGATATTCCCTTCAAAGTAGGCATAACCTTCTTCAAGGCTAAGTTCAGGTAATTTGGGCGTCTCTGTTTGTGTCACCTCGCCATTTTGTTGCGTTATTGATGGTTTGATCTGGGTCAAGGGTTTGCTCCTAGGTTTGGAAAACGCTTCATGATTTTTACAGTGGTGCGAATGGCGCGCCGAGGCAATTCGGCACGCCATTCGCACAAGTTGAGAAATTAAATGGCTGCGGGCGTTTCTTTGCCACTTTCTACGATGTAGAGCAGGTCTGAATCGGTGATAGGTTTCTTTTGATCGGCCATGGCGACAAAACGGCGATAGGCTATTTTCAGTTCCTCGGCACTCAGTTTGTGACCCAGATGTCGCAAACGAGCATCAAGTCCATGGCGTCCAGAGTGTTTACCAAGCACCAGTTTGGTATCGCTCCAGCCAACGGATTGCGGGGTCATTATTTCGTACGTCAAGCGGTTTTTGAGCATACCATCCTGGTGGATGCCCGCTTCATGAGCAAAGGCGTTCGCCCCGACGACAGCTTTATTGGGCTGCACGGGGATACCCGTCAGTTGACTGACCAGTTGGCTGGTTGGAAGAAACTCCTGCGTACGGATACGAGTACTGACGTTCCCAAAGGCTTCTGGTCGGGTACGGAGAGCCATGACGACTTCTTCCATGGCCGTATTACCCGCGCGCTCACCAAGGCCATTGATGGTTACCTCAACCTGTCGTGCGCCAGCTTTAATGGCGGCAAGAGTATTGGCAGTGCCCATACCCAGGTCGTTGTGACAATGAGCGCTCATGACCACCTCATCGATACCTGGGACACGTTCCAGCAGATAACGGAAGAGTGACTCGTACTCCTGCGGCAGCGTATAACCAACGGTGTCTGGAATATTGATAGTGGTAGCACCAGACTTGATCGCAGCTTCACAGACGCGGCAGAGATAGTCCCAATCGCTGCGGGTGGCATCTTCTGCTGAAAACTCGACAGTGGGAGAAAGGTTGCGCGCATAAGCAACCATTCTTTTGACCTGGTACAGGGCATCCTCCTTGTCGAGCTTGAGCTTATGCTTGAGATGAATTTCAGAGGTAGCAATAAACACATGGAGGACAGGTCGATCAGCTCCTCGAATAGCTTCCCAGGCGGCGTCAATATCGCTAGTGTCTGCGCGGGCAAGGCTAGCGATAGCCACGCCACGAGTACGGTACGCTATTTCTTTGACAGCCTCAAGATCACCAGGAGACGCAGCCGGGAAGCCTGCCTCAATGATGTCCACGTTGAGACGTACAAGCTGCTCGGCAACCTGTATCTTTTCCTCGATGGTCATCGATGCGCCGGGCGACTGCTCACCGTCACGCAGTGTCGTGTCAAAAATTCTAATTACATCAGGGTCTTCCATGGTTATTATTCCTCCTTGAGATAACAACGCTATCCTGTACAAAGGCTATTTTGTGGGCTCAGCAATTTCCGTTTTCTTATTTGGCGCGTTCAACCAGGGCATCATCGCCCGTAATTCGCTACCGACATGCTCAATCTGGTGCTGGGCATTGCTGCGGCGCATGGCCTGGAAGCTGGGGCGACCAGCCAGGTTTTCGAGGATCCAGCGCGAGGCAAACGAGCCATCCTGGATTTCTCGCAGAATCTTGCGCATTTCGTTGCGTACGCGTTCGTCGATAATGCGCGGACCAGAGACATAATCACCATACTCAGCGGTATCGCTGATAGAGTAGCGCATATAGCTCATACCGCCCTGGTACATGAGATCAACGATAAGCTTCATTTCGTGCATACATTCAAAGTAGGCTACCTCTGGTTGGTAACCCGCCTCCACCAGCGTTTCGAAGCCCGCACGAATGAGGGAGGTGACGCCGCCACAGAGAACGGCCTGTTCGCCGAAAAGGTCGGTCTCGGTCTCTTCAGCGATGGTCGTACGCAGCACGCCCGCGCGGGTGCAGCCGATGGCACGGGCATAGGCCAGAGTCACGGCTTCCGCGTTGCCAGTGGCGTCCTGGTGAACGGCCCAGAGGGCGGGTACACCTACACCCTCGCTGAAGAGGCGGCGCAGCATATGACCGGGGCTTTTGGGTGCGACCATGGCGACGTCAATATCGGCCGGCGGGACGATCTGGGAGTAGTGCAGGCTA
>Ga0137387_10000040_pt1 | contig 44302 bp, 41 predicted proteins | sample SagtaG_3_FD_104909 | JGI IMG/M metagenome (GOLD analysis project Ga0137387, IMG submission 104909) | Vadose zone soil microbial communities from Angelo Coast Range Reserve, California, USA - Sage2_R_115_16 metaG | ecosystem: Environmental > Terrestrial > Soil > Vadose zone > Saprolite | place...
AGGCGGCATTCTCATCGCGATTCTACTAGGACGATCAGGGAATAGAGAACGGCAACGCCAACCAGGACGTAGCCGATCTTGCGCAGCGTGGCGGTTCTCTTGGCGAGCTCCTCCGCCGAGCTCGTCTTCTTCAGCAAAGCCTGGGGGCGCGTCACCAACAGCACGCCCACCACCAGAGGAATAAGTGCGTCGATGAGGCTCATGGGCGTGAATGCCGTCTAACGGGAATTCGATTGGTCGTCTTAGAGTAAACCGCGGCCTGCGTCCGCGCCAGCTAGCAAACGGGACCCAGACACGGCGGCCTCGGTTAGCTTGGTCAGCCTAGCCGGATTATCATAGCGTGTCCGCCGGGCTGCGGACGCCCAGGCCCCCGCGGTGCAAGACGTGCGTGTAGATCATCGTCGTCCGCAGGTCGCGGTGACCCAGCAGCTCCTGCACCGTCCGAATGTCGTGGCCGGCTTCCAAGAGATGAGTCGCGAACGAGTGCCGCAGGGTGTGACAGCTGGCGGCCTCGGTGCTCCCCGCCGCGCGCACCGCTTCACGAAAGGCGCGCTGCACAACGGTCTCGTGCAAATGATGTCGCCGAGATCGCGTTCGTGCTGCGCCCGGACTCCCGCCAGATGGTGCAGCAGCGGCCCCTTGAGGCGCTCCGGGAGCATCGTGACCCGGTCCCGATCACCCTTGCCGCCACGCACGCTGATCTCATGGGCCGCGAAATCGAGATCCTTCGCCTGCACGCGCAACGCCTCGAGGAGCCGCATCCCCGTACCGTACAGCAACGCCGCCACAAGGCCCGGGGTCCCACGCATCCGCTTCAACACCCGCCGGACCTCGTCGCGCGTCAGCACCACCGGCACCCGTGCGGACCAGCCGATCGGCACGTCGAGCACGTCACGATACAGAAACACCAGTGCCGAGAGGGCCTGGTTCTGCGTGGACGCGCTCACCCGGCGGTCCACCGCGAGATTGGAAAGAAAGCGCGTCACGTGCGCCTGCCCTAGCTCCCGAGGATGCCGCATGCCGGAGAAACGGACGAACCGCCGAACCCACGCGACATACGCCGCTGTTCCATCGCGCGTGAGAGGTCAGGCTCTCTGCCCTACACGAGCGTCTTGGGATCCACGGACGACAGCCCGAAGGCTTCTGCCACGGCCGGGTAGACCACCTTGCCTTCGATCACGTTCAGGCCGAGCAACAGCGCCGGGTCGTCCCGGCAGGCCTGCTTCCACCCGTGGCGGGCGAGCCGCTTCGCGTAGGGGAAGGTCGCGTTGGTGAGCGCCAGCGTCGAGGTGCGGGGCACGCCGCCGGGCATGTTGGCGACGGCGTAATGAATGATCCCGTCCACCACGTAGACGGGGCTTTCGTGCGTCGTGGGCTTGCTCGTTTCGATGCACCCGCCCTGGTCTACCGCGACGTCTACGATCACCGAGCCCCGCTTCATGAGCTTCAGGTCGTCGCGCCGCACCAGCTTCGGCGCCTTGGCGCCCGGCAGCAACACGGCACCCACCACGAGATCGGCCTTGCGCAGCTGCTGGAGCAGGTTGTGGCGGTTGGAGTAGAGGAGATCGACGTTGGCGGGGAGGACATCGGAGAGGTAGCGCAGCCGGTCGAGCGAGAGGTCCAGCAGCGTGACGTGGGCGCCCAGCCCCGCCGCCATCTTGGCGGCGTTGGCACCGACCGCCCCGCCGCCCAGCACCAGGACTTCGGCCGGGAGCACGCCCGGAACGCCCCCCAACAAGATCCCGCTGCCACCATACACCATCTCCAGGTACTTGGCCCCCTCCTGCACGGCCATCCGGCCCGCCACCTCGCTCATCGGCGTGAGCAGCGGCAGCTCACCCGAGGTGAGCTGCACCGTCTCGTACGCGATCGCGACGATCTCCGACTTGATGACCGCCCGGGTGAGCGGCTCCGACGCGGCGAAGTGAAAGTAGGTGAAGACGACCTGGCCCTTGCGCATACACGGCCACTCGGGCTCGACCGGCTCCTTCACCTTGACGACCATCTCGGCCTTGGCCCAGACCTCCGCGGCCTTGGCGACGAGCGTCGCGCCCGCCGCGCGGTAGTCCTCGTCGGGGAACCCGGAACCGAGCCCGGCGCCCTGCTCCACGAGCACCGTGTGCCCGTCGCCGACCAGCGACTCGACGCCCGCCGGCACCAGCGCCACCCGGTGCTCTGCCGTCTTGATCTCTTTCGGCACGCCGACGATCATGCCCGCTCCATCGTACGTCGTTGGTGCTACGGTGTGAGTGCTACGTCGTCGCGTGTTACGTTTTTTCGTCTTTCGGCCCCAGCCACACCACCGTCTGCCGGTCGGGACCGAAGAACTCGGCCGCGACTCCGGCGACCTCGTCCGCCGTCAACCCGGCGACCGTCGCGAGCACCTGGTCGAGGCTTTCGTACGGCTCGCCGTAGACCGGAAAACCCGCCAAACGATACATCCGGGCAGTGGGACTCTCCAGCGAGAGCACCAGCTGGCCCTGCGTTTGCTGTTTCGCCTCCGCGAGCGCCGGGTCGCTGAGCCCCTCGCGCGCCAGCTTCGCGTACTCCTCGCGGATGGCCGCCGCGGCCTGCGCCGCGGTCTTGGGTTGCGTCCCGACGTACACGCCGGCGACGCCCGTTTGGCGGTAGAAGCTCGTGAACGCGTAGATGGCGTACGCGAGGCCCAGCTCCTCGCGAATCCGCTGGAACAACCGGCTCGACATCCCGCCGCCGAACACGTTGCCGAGCACCAGCAGCGCGTACTTGCGCCGGTCGGCGTAGGGTACCGCGTCGGTCGCGAACACGATGTGGGTCTGCGCGGTGTCCTTGGCGTGGCGGGCCTCGGTGCCGCGGACTGCCGGGGGTACGGCGACACCGGACGGCGTCGCCGGTTGCCGGGTAGTGCGTTCTCCCTCGAACCAGCCTTGCTTCGCGAGCTGTTCCAGCAACCCCTCGTGCGTCAGGTTTCCGGCGGCTGCGATGACGCAGTTCGCCGGGAAGTACGCCCGCCCATGCAGCTGTTTCAGGTCGTCGGTCGAGAGGGCGCTCACCGTGTCGCGCGTCCCGAGGATCGAATACCCGTAGGAGTGCTTGGGCCAGAGGGTTTGATACGAAAGATCGAACACCTGATCGTCCGGGGTATCCTCGACGGTGTTGATCTCTTCGAGGACGACGTTTCGCTCGAGCTCCAGGTCGCTCGAGCGCAGGACGGGGTTCCGTACCAGGTCGGTGAGGACGTCGAGCGCGCGCGGCAGGTCCGCGTCCAGCACGCGCGCCTGAAAGGCCGTCGTGTCGCGGGAGGTGTAGGCGTCGAGCGAGCCGCCGCGCGATTCGAGCGCCAGGGCGATCTCCCGGGCCGTGCGGCGCTCGGTCCCCTTGAACACCATGTGCTCGAGCAGGTGGGAGACCCCCATCTTGGGCCGCGGCTCGTGCGCGCTGGCGGTCCGCACCCAGATGCCCACCGCCGCCGAGCGGACGCTGGGCACTCGCTCGGAGAGAACAATGACGCCGCTGGGCGCTGTGGTCTGGAAGATCTCCCGGTCGAGCCGGACGGTCTCCATCAGCGCGTGCGTGCGGGCTCCGGCTTGTCCAGCAGCGCCTTCCGGGACAACCGCATGCGGCCGCGCTCGTCCACCTCGAGCAGCTTGACGCGGACGTGGTCGCCCTTCTTCACGACGTCCTCGGTGCGCTCGGTGCGGCCGTGCTGCAGCTCGGAGATGTGGAGCAGACCTTCGACGCCCGGCAGGATCTCGATGAACGCGCCGAACGCGGTCGTGCTCTTCACGACGCCTTCGTACACCTTCCCCACCTCCGGCTCCTGGACGAGGCCCGCGACCATGTCGCGCGCCCGCTCGCCGCCTTCGCCGACGGCCGAGATCGTGACGAGCCCGTTGTCGTCCACGTTGATCTCGGCGCCGGTCTGCTCCTGGATGGCGCGGATCGTCTTGCCTTTCGGGCCGATGAGGTCGCCGATCTTGTCCGGCCGGATCTGGATCGTGATGATGCGCGGTGCGTACTTGGACAGCTGCGAGCGTGGCTTCGGGATCGCCTGATCCATGATGTCGAGGATGTGGAGCCGCGCCTGCTTCGCCTTTTCGAGCGCCTCGGTGATGATCTTGAAGTCGAGGCCCTCGATCTTGATGTCCATCTGGATCGAACTGACGCCCTGACGCGTGCCCGCGACCTTGAAGTCCATGTCGCCCAGGGCGTCTTCGGTGCCGAGGATGTCGGTCAGCACCGCCACCCGGTTGCCTTCCTTGATCAGCCCCATCGCGACGCCCGCGCACGCCGCCGTCATCGGTACGCCCGCGTCGAACAGCGCCAGCGAGCCGCCGCACACCGTGGCCATGGACGACGAGCCGTTCGACTCGAGGACGTCGGACACGATGCGGATCGTGTACGGGAACTGCTCGTAGGGCGGGAGCAGCGCCTGCAACGCCCGCTCGGCGAGCGCGCCGTGCCCCACCTCGCGCCGCGAGGTCCCGCGGATCGGCCGGACTTCTCCCGTCGAGAACGGCGGGAAGTTGTAGTGCAGCATGAACGACTTGGAGGTCTCCTGCGCCACGTCGATCGAGTCGATGCGCTGCTCGTCCGACACGGTGCCGAGCGTCGCCGACACGAGCGCCTGGGTCTGGCCGCGCGTGAACAGCGCGGAGCCGTGCGTGCGCGGCAGCACGCCCACCTCGCAGCTGATGGGCCGCACCGTGTCGAGGTCGCGCCCGTCGATCCGTTCCCCATGCGACAGCACCTGCTCCCGCAGCGTGCGGTATTCGATGTCCTCGATCACGCTCGCGACGTCCTTCCCGTTGTCGGGGAACTCGGCCGCGAGCTGCTCCTGGATCGTGGCCTTCAGGGCCGCCAGCGCCTGCGCCCGCTCCGCTTTCTCGGGCAGGTTCAGCGCCTCGGCCACGCGTGGCTCGGCGAGCGCCTTCACCCGCGCCACGAGGTCGGCCGGCGGCTCCGCCTTGGTCCAGTCCATCTTCGGCTGGCGCATGTCCGCCACCAGCTCCTCGGCCGCGTCGACCAGCTCCCGGATGCCCTTGTGCGCCACCTCGAGGCCCTTCACGATCTCGGCCTCGGTGAGCTCCAGCGCCCCACCTTCCACCATCACGATCGAATCCGCCGAGCCCGACACCACCATGTCGACGTCCGAGAACTCGAGCTGCTGGAAGGTGGGGTTCAGGATCCACGCGCCCTCCACCCGACCCACCCGCACCGCCGCGATGGGACCGTTCCACGGCACCTTGGACATCTGCACCGCGGCGGAGGCCGCGGTCACGCCCAGGACATCGGCGTCGTTCTCCTGATCCGCCGACAGGACGTAGATGAACACCTGGATCTCGTTCTTGAACCCTTCGGGGAAGAGCGGACGGATCGAGCGATCGGTCACGCGGGCGGAGAGGATCTCCTCGTCTGAGGGCCGCCCCTCGCGCTTCAAAAAGCCGCCGGGGATCTTGCCGGCGGCGTAGCTCTTCTCACGGTATTCGACGGTCAGCGGAAAGAACGGCAGGGTCGACACGTTGTCCGACACCGTCACCGTCGCGAGCACGACCGTCTCTCCGAACTGTACGAGGCAGGAGCCCGCGGCCTGTTTGGCCAGGCGGCCTGCCTCGAGCTTCAAGGCGCGGCCGGCAAAATTGCGTTCGACGTGTTTCACCATATTGCCTGTCTAGAGCACGAAGAAATACGCGAGGCGCCCCGGTGCTCTTCCGGGGCGCCCAGCACGACGCCAGCGGTGTTAATGGCGGAGACCCAGCTCCTCGATGAGCTGCCGATACCGTTCCAGGTCGCTGCGCTTCAAGTACTCCAGTAGGCGGCGACGCTGGCTGACCATCTTCAGCAGCCCGCGCTGGCCGTGGTAGTCCTTCGGGTTGACCCGGAAGTGATCGGTGAGGCTGTTGATCCGCTCGGTGAGCAGGGCGATCTGGACCGGGGCCGACCCCGTATCCCGCTCGTGCTGCCCGTACTTCCTGACCGGCGTCGTCTTGTCGTACATCTGTCCTGGTTCCCTAATTGTTGAGAGCGCAGTAACTTAGACGCCCGGGAACGGTTTGTAAAGCCCTCGTGACCCACGCGCCCACTGACCTCGTCGGCCGCACCGTCGGCCCTTACGACCTCGAACGTCTGCTCGGCCAAGGCGGGTTCGCCTGGGTGTTCGTCGGTCGGGAGCTGGACGGGAGCCCGGTCGCAGTCAAGATCCTGAAGCCGCGCTACGCTGGCGATCCCCAGTTCGAGAGCCGATTCCGCAATGAGGCCGAGACGGCCGCGCAGCTCCAACACCCGAACATCATCCGCATCCGCTTCGTCGCGCGCTCGGGGGACTACGTGTACTTCGCGATGGACCTGTGCGCCGACAGCCTCGGCGCCCGGATCGGGCGCGAAGGCCCGCTCCCCGAGCCCGACATCCTGCGCATCGCGGCGGGCGTCGCGCGCGGGCTCCAGTCCGCCCACGCGCAGGGCGTGATCCACCGCGACCTGAAGCCTGACAACATCCTGATCCACTCGGACGGCAGCCCCGTGATCTCCGACTTCGGGATCGCGCGCGCCGTCTCCGGCTACGTCGCGTCCACCGGCGTCAACATGACGATCGGCACGCCGCCGTACCTCTCTCCCGAGCAGGCCCAGGGCCGGCCGCTCGACCAGCGCGCCGACTTCTACGCCCTCGGCGTGACGCTCTACAAGGCGGCGACTGGAGAGGTGCCGTTCCGCTCGACCGACTGGTTCGAGCTCGCGCGGATGCACGTCGAAGACCCGCCGGCGTCCATCCGCAAGCGGCACCCCGAGATCTCCAAGCGGTTCGAGCGGGTGGTGATGAAGTGCCTCGCGAAGCACCCCGACGATCGCTACCGGGATGCAACCGAGTTGCTCGCCGATCTCACATACGTGCATGGAACGAGGCCGCCGGGGTTGCTGGAGCGCTGGGGGCGGTGGTGGTCAGGCTGACGGGGAGCCACGCAACAGGCGCCAAATCCAGGACGCGACACCGCGCAGCGAGATGCGGGGTGCGAGATGCGTCGCCGCCGCGGGCTCCAGCCCTCCCGCATCCCGCATCGCGCCTCCCAACAGCACCGCCTGCGCCGCTCGCCTGAGCTCCGCTTCGTACTGCTTCGGAAACGGCCGCTCGGCGAGCTGGACGGCGAACCCGGGTCGCGACTCGACGCTCCCCAACTCGACGATGCCCGGCGCAGCGCGATCGATAATCTCGATCAGTGGCCGTAACTCCTCCCTCTTCCCTCGTCCCTCTTCCCGGTAGTATGCCGCCGCCACCGCGATCACGAGCCGCTCGACCTGCAGGCGTCCCGCGACGTACCCCGCCAACGCGTCGCTAACGGGGGAGGACGCGGAGGGCATCGTTCGTCAGGGCCAGGATCATGATGACGAGCAGCACTACGAAGCCGATCTGGCTGAGACGCGTCCGCAGCCCGACGGACAGCGGTCTGCGCCGCACGGCTTCGGCGATGAGGAACACGAGCTGCCCGCCGTCGAGGATCGGGATCGGCAGCAAATTCAGGATGGCCAGGTTGATGGAGAAGAAGGCCATGAACGTGAGGAACGACACGAGGCCGAGCTGAGCGACCTGCCCCGAGATCTGGCCCACGGTGATGATGCCGCCGACTTCGCGGACCGAGAGCTGGTGGAGGACCAGCCCCTTCAGGAAGCCCAGGACGATCAGGCCACGGCCCCACGTCTCGCCGAATCCGAGGACCAGCGCCCGGCCGAGCGGTTGCGGGACGTAGATCGTGGCGGGATCGGGGCCGGCGCCGATCACGCCGTACCTCCTGGGCCGGAGTGATGTGGTGTCGACCTCGCTCCCAGTGTCGGGGACCACGGTCACCTGCACCCGCGTGCCCGCGCGCAGCACCACCAAGTGCAACGGCTTTCCGGGGCTGTGCCAGACGGCGTGCAGCACGTCGCTCCACGAGCGCAGCGTGTCGCCGTTGGCGCGCAGCAGGAGGTCACCCGGTTGCAGCCCCGCGCGGAGCGCCGGCCGGCCAGGCTGGAGGAGGCCGAGGCGCGGCGGATCGAGCCGCACCAGCGCCTGCGCGACCGCCCGCCGCGTCGCCGGCCCACTGTCCGGAAGCCGGACGACCAGCGGCTCGGCGCGACCCGCGACATCGAAGCGCAGCTCCGTGGACGGGGAGGGGGAGGCGGCGGGACTGGCGAGCACGTGGTCCAGGATGGCGTCCCATGACCGGACGGTGTCCCCGTTCACCCGCAGGATGCGGTCCCCGAACTTCAGGCTGGCGAGCGCCTCGGTCCCCGGTGGCAGGGTGCGCGTGATGACCGAGTCGATCTGCGTGCTGGCGAGCTCCGGAGCGCCGGCGGTGGCGACGATGCCGGCGTACACTAGGTAGGCGAACACGACGTTCATCGTTACGCCCGCGAGGATCACGATTGTGCGCTTCCACACCGGCTGGCGGTCGAACGCGCGCTGCGGATCGACCGGCACGCTGGCCTTGCCGCCCTCGATCCCGCCCGCGACCCCTTCGTCCTCCAGGCCGGCCATCTTCACGTAACCGCCGAACGGAATCCAGCCGATCCAGTACTCGGTCTCTCCCAGTCGCCAGTGCGCGATCGGCTGTCCGAAGCCCAGCGCGAAGCGCAGCACCTGGATGCCGACCGCCTTGGCGGCCACAAAGTGTCCCGCCTCGTGTACCAGAATCAGCACGCCGAGGACGACGATAGGCGCGAGGATCTTCAGCAGCACGCGGCCTCCACGGCCCGGCGGCGCGCCTCGGCGTCCACGGCCAGCACCGCCTCGAGCGATCCGGCCTCGGTCGCCCGGTGGGCGTCGAGCACCCGGGCGATCGTCTCCGCGATCCGGCCGAACCGGATCTTCCCGTCGAGAAACAGCTCCACCGCGACTTCGTTCGCGGCGTTGAACGCGGCGGGCGCCGTGCCGCCCGCGGCGGCGGCCGCGCGGCCCAGCGCGTACGCCGGGTACAGGTCGGCCCGCACCGCCTCGAAGGTGAGACTGCCGGCGGCCACGGGGTCGAACCGCCGGGTGCCCGCGTCGGGGACCCGCTCGGGGTGGGTGAGGGCGTAGAGAATCGGCAGCTCCATATTGGGAAAGCCCAGCTGCGCCAGCACCGAGCCGTCCACGAACTCCACGAAAGCGTGCACCACCGACTGCGGGTGCACCACCACGTCCACGGCGTCGTACGCGAGGCCGAACAGGAAGTGCGCTTCGATCACTTCGAGCGCCTTGTTCACGAGTGTGGCGGAATCCACGGTGATCTTCTTCCCCATCTTCCAGGTGGGATGGCGGAGCGCCTCGTCGACCGTGGCATCGGCCACGCGCGCCGGCGTCCAGGTACGAAACGGGCCGCCCGACGCCGTGAGGATGAGCCGCGCCAGCTCCGTGGGGCGCCGGCCGGTGACGCACTGGAGCACGGCGCTGTGCTCGGAGTCGACGGGGACGATCTCCCCGCCCCCCGCGCGCGCCGCCCGGGTGACGAGGTCGCCCGCCATCACCAACGCTTCCTTGTTCGCGAGCGCCACCCGCTTGCCCGCGGAGAGCGCCGCGAGCGTCGCCTCGAGCCCGGCGGCGCCCACGATCCCGTTCACCACGATCTGTACGTCGTGCCGGGTGGCGGCCTCGACGAGACATTCAGTACCCTTCCCTCTTCCCTCGTCCCCTGTCCCTCCGTTCACGAGCCCGACGTATGCCGGCCGCCAGTCGGCCACCTGCTGGTCGAGGAGATCCGCGTTCGAATGCGCCGTGAGCGCGGCCACGCGGAAGCGGTCCCGCTGGCGCGCGAGCACGTGCAGGGTCGAACAGCCGATCGAGCCCGTGGAGCCGAGGATCGCGACGCCGACGCTCATGCGACGCCGAGCAGCCGGAACAATCCCGCGCTCACCGGCAGGACGAAATACACCGAATCGAGCCGGTCCAGCACGCCGCCGTGCCCAGGGATGAGCGACGACGAGTCCTTGAGACCGACCTCGCGTTTGAACAGCGACTCCGAGACGTCGCCGACCTGGGCCGCCAGCGCCACCAGCAACCCCACGATCAACAGTTGCGGGACGCCGAGATGCAGGGCCACCCGGTCGAGGATGAGGGGACCGTATACGAGCGCCGCGGCGAGCGCGCCCACGATCCCGCCGATCGCCCCGGTCCACGTCTTCCGCGGCGACAGGACGGGGGCGAGCTGGGGCCCGCCGAGCAGGGTTCCCGCCGCCATGGCGCTGGTATCGCACACCCAGGTGACCGCCAGCGGCAGGACGACGAGCGCCGCGGAGCCGCCCGGATGCGCGTCGGTGTGGGGGCCGTGGCGGATCGCGATCGCGAAGGCCAGCAGCCCCGACGCGTACAGCGCGCCGAACAGCGTCACGGCGACGGCGCTGAGCGGGCGGCGCTCGGGACCCCGAGCCGTCGCCGCAATCAGCACGACCAGCATCCACAGCGCGCCCCCGTACAGCACCGGCTCCCAGCTCGCGTAGCCCTTCACCCAGTAGGTGGCGAGGGGACACGCGGCCGCGGCCACCAGCCCGAGGGACTCGATGGGCTCGATCCCCTGCTTGCGGGCGAAGTCGTACACCTCGCGGGTCCCGAGCACGCCCAGCACCGCCAGCACCGTGGCGAGCACCCACCCGCCCGCCCACAGGACCGCCACCGACCCGGCGATGGCCGGGACCGCGAACGCGATGCGCACCAGCAGATTGCGCGACATCACGCCGTCACTCTGCCGAACCGCCGGTCGCGTCGCTGGTAGTCGAGGATCGCCTGGAACAGGTCCCGCCGCGTGACGTCGGGCCAGAGCACGGGTGTGATGTACAGCTCGGTGTAGGCGAGCTGCCACAACAGGAAATTCGACAGCCGTCGCTCACCGGAGGTACGGATCAGCAGGTCGGGATCGCCCCACGGCGCGGTATAGAGCTTGTCGCCCAGCGCCTCTTCGTCGATGTCTTCGAGCCGGATGGTGCCCTTGAGGGCGTCTTCGGCCAGGAGCCGCGCCGCGCGCGCCAGCTCCGCGCGCGACGAGTATGAGATGCAGAGGTTGAGCGAGAGTCGCGTTCCGGCCGCCGTCTCGCGCTCGACCCGCTCGACCGCCGCGCGCGCGCCGGGCTCGAGCCGCGTGCGGTCGCCGAGCACGTGCGCCGCGACGCCCTGGGCCCGGAGCTCGGCGACCTCCTTGGCGATGTATTCCTCGAGCAGCTGCATCAGCGCGGAGATCTCGGGGGCGGGCCGCTGCCAGTTCTCGTCCGAGAACGCGAATAGCGTCAGCACCTCCAAGCCCGCTTCGATCGCGCCCTCCACCATCTCGCGCACCGCCTGCATCCCCGCCCGGTGGCCGAGCGGCCGCGGCAGGTTCCGCTCGCGGGCCCAGCGTCCGTTGCCGTCCATGATGATCGCGACGTGGCGCGGGACGGCACCGTTCAGGCGGATCTGCGCGAGGAGGTCGTCGGGCATCTAGACCTCCATGATCTCCGCTTCCTTGGCTTTCACCGCGTCTTCCACCATCCGCAGGTGGTCGTCGTGCAGCTTCTGCACGTCCTTTTCGGCGTGTTTCTTCTCGTCGTCCGAGACGTGCTCCGTCTTCTTGATGCGGGTGATCGCCTCGCTGCGGGCGTGCCGCACCGCCACGCGACCCTCTTCGGCGAACTTGTGCACGACCTTCACCAGTTCCTTGCGGCGCTCCTCGGTGAGGGGGGGCAGCGGAATGCGGATGAGGTTGCCGTCGTTGGAGGGGGTGAGGCCGAGGTCGGACGCGAGAATCGCTTTTTCGATCGCCTTGAGCAGGGATTTGTCCCACGGCTGGACCGTGAGCAGCTTGGGCTCGGGCGTCGCCACGCTCGCCACCTGGTTCACGGGCATCTCGCCGCCGTACGCCTCCACCCGCACCAGATCGAGGAGCGCGGTCGTGGCCTTGCCGGTGCGCACGGTGGAGAACTCCCGCTTCACGGCCTCCACCGCTTTGTCCATCGCCTGTTTCGCCTGTTTGGCGTGGTCTGCGAGGCTGGTCATCGCACGATGGTGCCGACGCGCTCGCCCGCCAGCACCCTGGTCGTCGCGCCGGACTGGTTGATGTTAAACACCACGATGGGAAGCTTGTTCTCCTTGCACAACCCGAACGCGTTCGCGTCCATCACCGCATAGCCCTTCACCAAGGCGTCGTGGAACGACAGCTCGGCGAGGAATTTCGCCTTCGCGTCGCGCTTGGGATCGGCCGTGTAGACGCCGTCCACGTTCGTCGCCTTGAGGAGCACCTTCGCCTCGATCTCGAGCGCCCGCAGCACCGCCGCGGTGTCGGTCGAAAAGTACGGGTTGCCCGTGCCGCCGGCGAAGATCACCATGCGGCCCTTCTCGAGGTGCCGCACGGCGCGACGCCGGATGTAGGGCTCGGCCAGCTCCTCCATGCGGATCGCCGTCATCACGCGCGTATCGACGCCCTTCTTCTCCAGGATGTCCTGGAGCGCGAGGGCGTTGATCACGGTGGCGAGCATCCCCATGTAGTCGGCCGAGACGCGATCCATCCCCTGCTCGCTCGCCGTCGTGCCCCGCAGGATGTTGCCGCCGCCCACCACCAGGCCGAGCTGCGCCCCCACTCCCGCGACGCGCTTCAGCTCGTCGCCCAGGCGGTCGATGAACCCGAAGTCGATGCCTCCCCCGGCGCCCCGCTGGCCGGCGAACGCCTCGCCCGAGATCTTGAGCAGGGCGCGTGGGTACGCGAGGCGCGGCTGCGGGGACGCCGCCACTCAGTTCCCCCCGAGCTCGAAGCGCACGAAGCGGCGCACCTGCACGTTTTCGCCGGTCTTCCCCGACAGCTCCTTCACCAGCTCGCCGACGCTGCGCGTATCGTCCTTCACGAACTTCTGCTCGAGCAGGACGTGGTCCTCGTAGAACCGCTTCATCATCCCATCCACGATCTTGCCGCGGATGTGCTCGGGCTTCTTCTGCTCGGCGACCTGGGCTTCGTAGACCTTGCGCTCGCGTTGCACCACCTCGGGCGGGAGGTCCTCGATCCGCACCGCGAGCGGGCGAGTCGCGGCGATGTGGACCGCGAGCTCCTTCGCCAGCGTCCTGAAGTCCTCGGTGCGGGCGACGAAGTCCGTCTCGCAATTCAACTCGACCAGCACCCCGATCGCGCCGTCGTGGTGGACGTACGACCCGATCACGCCCTCGGACGCCTCACGCCCGGCCCGCTGGTCGGCCTTGGCGACGCCCCGCTTGCGCAGCGCATCCACCGCCTTTTCGATGTCGCCGCCGGTCTCCTCGAGGGCGCGCTTGCAGTCCATCATCCCCGCGCCGGTCCGGGCCCGGAGCTCAGCCACGCGCTTCGCCGAGATGTCTTTCACGGTAGCCATGCTTCCTCACTCCTCACAAAAACGCCGCCCTCGCGCCGTAGGGCTCGAAGGGCGGCGGTCGGTTGTCTCCCAAGCGGCTGCCCGGGCGGCTAGCCTTCGCCCCCGCCGCCCGACTCGGCCGGCGCGGGCGTCTCCTCCGTCTTCAGCCGCGCCGCGATCGCCTCGGGCTTCGGCCGCCGCTTGCGGCGCGCCGGTTTCTTCTTCCGTTCGCCCTCGGCCTCCCCCTCGACGCCGGTCTCGGTGGAGTAGGTCACCGCCTCGCCTTCCTCCGCTGCCTCGCGCAGCGGTGACTGCCGCCGCGCCTCGCCGATCACGTCCGAGATCGCGGCCGTGATGAGCGAGACGGCGCGGATCGCGTCGTCGTTGCCCGGGATCGGCACGCTGATGAGATCGGGGTCCGCGTTCGTGTCCACGATCGCCACCACGGGGATGCCGAGCTTGTTGGCTTCGGCCACGGCGATGCGCTCTTTCTTCGAATCGACGACGAACAGCGCGCCCGGCAGCCGGCTCATGTTCTTGATCCCCGAGAGGTACTTCTCGAGCTTCGCGCGCTCCCGGTCGAACAGCAGCTGCTCCTTCTTGGTGTAGTTCTCGAACTCGCCTTCGGCGGTGCCCTGCTCCAAGTCCTTCAGCCGCTTGATCTGCTTCTTGATGGTCTGGAAGTTGGTGAGCGTGCCGCCCAGCCAGCGCTCCGTCACGTAGTACGCGCCGCACCGCTGCGCCTCGGCCCGCAGGATGTTTTTCAGCTGCTTCTTCGTGCAGACGAAGAGGATCCCCTCGCCCTTCAACACCACGCCGCGCAGCAGCTCCTGCGCGGTCTCGATCTGCCGCAGCGTCTTCTGAAGATCGATGATGTAGATCCCCGAGCGCTCGGCGAAGATGAACCGGCGCATCTTGGGATTCCAGCGGCGCGTTTGATGCCCGAAATGGACTCCCGCTTCCAGCAGATCCTGCAGCTGAGGCTGCGTCATGCATCCCTTTCATGGGTTTTGATCCGCCGCTGCTCTCGCCTCCGGTCCCACCCCGGCTACGGGGACCCAGGACCGGATCAAGCAGCGTGTGTTGTCGTCGTCCGTTCTCCGTTACAACGGATGACGGATAACGGATGACGCTTAACGCTTACTAAACTGGAACCGCTTCCGCGCCCCCGCGCGGCCCGGCTTCTTGCGCTCCACCACCCGCGGGTCGCGCGTCAGCAGCCCCTGCTCGCGCAGTTTCTTGCGGTGCCGCTCGTCGGCCAGGCACAAGGCGCGCCCGATCGCGAGGCGCAGGGCCCCCGCCTGCCCCGTGACGCCGCCGCCCCGCACCAGCGCTCGCACGTCGAAGGCGCCGAGCGTGTCGGTGGCCGTGAACGGCTGCTGGATATGCGAGACCAGCGACGGCCGGGGGAAGTAGTCGCCCAGGGTGCGCTTGTTGATGTTCCACTTGCCCGAGCCCGGCGTCAGATAGACGCGGGCCACGCTCACCTTGCGGCGCCCCACCGCGTGCCAGCGCAGCTCCGGCGTTACGCTCGCGCTCATCGGGCCGCGCCTGCCGGCGCTCCGGTCAGACTCAGGGGCTCAGGCTGCTGCGCCGCGTGCGGATGCGTGGGCCCGGCGTACACCTTGAGCATCTGCTTCACGTGCTGGCGCGACAGCGTGGTCTTCGGCAGCATGCCCCACACGGCCTTCTCGATCACGCGTTCGGGGTGCTTCGCGAGCACCGTCTTGAGCGGCGCAAAACGCTCATGGCCCATGTAGCCGGTATGCCGGAAGTAGCGCTTCTGCTCGACCTTGCGCCCCGTGAGCTTCACCTTCTCCGCGTTCACGACCACCACGCAATCCCCGCCGTTCAGGTGTGGCGTGAACGTCGGCTTGTGCTTGCCCCGCAGGACTTGCGCGACGCGGCTCGCGAGCCGCCCGAGCGGTTGCCCGGCCGCGTCGACCAGAAACCAGCGGTGCGTCACGTCCTCTTTTCGCAGGCTGAACGTCTTCATTTCCAACCTTCCCAAGGGTCCGGTCGATGACAGCCGCGAACTATACCCGGGGCGTAAGGGCCTGTCAACCAGAGGGTTCCGAGGGTAGTGGGTCAATTTCACGCGGCTGCTTTTTGGTCGAGTAGGGCGACCAAATCAGCCACCGTCCAGACGTGATCAGTGAGCCCCGCAGCCATCGCCGGGGTCCTGTAGATGCCCTTCGCCGCTCGCGTGAGCGTCGTGTGGGGACGGCAGAAGTTGTAGTGGACGAAGGTGGAGCGCGACCGCGTGTGCGTGATTCTCAGCCTTCTTGCTGAACGCATTGGTGAGGCGCGTGAAGCGGCGCATCTGCATCCGCATCGTAAGGTTCTGGCGCTCCACGAACGAAGTGGACACGTCGTCGTGTCGCGGCTTGCCCATGATCCACGTCTTGATAGCCCCCGTGCAGACCGGGGGACTGTAGCCCCGGTCAATCTCGTGGCCTGCTCCGTAGAGCTTCACGAGCATCGCGTAATCCACGCCGTTCCAGCCGAACGCTTCTTCGACTGCCTTTAAGTAGCCGGGGAAGCCGTCCGTCGTGAGCTGCGTGCGACCGGCGAGGCGCGACACGAGATCGCGCATGAATACCGTCGCCTCACCCGCATCGCGCTGGCCCACAAGGTAGGTAATTGCGAGCTTCGTATCCGCATCAAGCGCGACCCAGGTCCATAGATCACCAAGCCCCGGCTCACCTTCACGGTGGGCGGGAACGTTGCGGGCCTTCGCGTGGCAGAAGCTCCAAATCTCGTCCGCCTGAAGCCGCTTGGCCTTGATGTTCCGCACCGTCCGGTCGTGGAGCCCGTAGCAAGCTCCCCCTATCTCGGCTAGCAGCCGTAACACGGTGCCCTTCGCCGTGCCCGTTAGACGGCACGTCGCCCGGATGGAGTTGCCCTCAATGAGGGCCTTAATCACTTGGGTACGTCGGTCGGCTGAGAGTCTGTTCATAGCTCAAACCTATGCTTGAGCGGTCAAGTAGTCAAGAGCCATGGGCGTAGTCAGCCCCCCCAAAGCAAGTGCTTGGGAAAAAGGGCCTTGAGCTAGGGCGGTCTAGACCGTATCTTGGTACGCACACCCTAGCTCAAGGTTTGGGGCTGGTCCCCCTGGTGGGATTCGGACCCACAACCCCCGGATTAGTAGTCCGGCGCTCTTGTCCAGTTGAGCTACAGGGGGCAACCAGCAGGGCTTCAGTTGTCCGAAGCGGCCAGAGGTTGATGTGCGCCTACACACCTCCCTCTGGCCCTTCGTGTAGCTAGCCGCTCGATTTCGCTTCGACCGCGGCCTTGGCAGCCAGCACCTGAGCGATTCCCGAAAAGAACGCATTCGTTCGCTCCGGTCTCCACGACGCGAATTCTCGCACGTCGAGATCGAGATCCACGCTGATGCGCAACCTGCCTTCGGGAATGTGAGCGAATGCCGTCGCAATTGCTGCTGCTCGCGCACCCTCTTTTGACGGGGTGACTTCCTTTGTGGTCGTCGCAGGATCACCGCCATTCGTCTCGGCGGGTTCATCAATCCCCGCTTCCGGGGCACGGATGGTATCCCCATCCCGCCGCATCAGTCCCGTGACCGCGAGGTACTGAAGCAGGGTCTTGAGCTGCGGCTCATACTTGGGCTCCGCGCCGCATGCCACCCCCAGCACTTCGAGCGCCTTCTTTTCCTCAACGGTGCCTAGCGCCAAACGAGTAAGGATGGCCTGGGCAAACCAGGCCCGCCGAAAGATCGGCGTGAGCTTTTGGGGCGCTGTGTCCGCGTTCCAGCTATGGGCCTTCCCGTAGGCCAGCACCTCCTGTGCGGGCACATAGCCGTCGCCGGACTTCGTTAGGAGCCCCACGTCCACGAAGAACGGCAGCGCGAGCAACGTCGTGCTGCGGTTCAGACCCACCAGATCGGCGACAGCCGGATTCGTCGGCGCGGAAACACCTTGGGCTCCAAGGGCTGCGAATCCGCGAAGGATTTCTAGCTGTTTGCTGAAAGCGATACGGTTTGTGGGAAGTACCTTGCTGGGCCTGTCACTAACTACCGCCTGCTTTTCCTTCTGGGGTGCCGTCTGGGAAGCGGCTTCCTGTGTCGGGATTGACCCGGCGACCTTGGCCTCGGCCATTTGTCACCTCCTAGTATGTTCAGAACTAGCTGATGTGCGCCTGAGGTAAATCTACGGTAGGACGCCTAACTCTGCAAGTCGCTGATGATGCTTGGAACTACCTCTCACCTTTCACCTTCGGTCTTCCATCGGGCGGCAGCGGCCTTTTTCGCGATAGCCTTCCGTTGCTGTGCGCTGAGCTTCCTGGCGCGAGCTGGGCCGCCCTTCTTGCCCCCTAGCCGTCCCAGGGCGACGGCGGCGGGGTTCTTGCGGGCTTCCTCCTGGCGGTCTTGGGGCCGCTCAGACGCCGTGAGGCGGCTAACCGCCTCAAACGCAGCTTCATTCTCGTCCCGGGGGGGCTTGCTTGAGCGTTTAGGCATGTCGTAATATGCATAGCGAGGCCACAGCCTGCAACGTTTCGCTCTGGTGGCAGCTGGCGTGCTTCCCCATCTTTTCCCGCGAAGGGCGCGGCGAGGTTCCCCTGGTGACCGATCCACACGATCAGCCGCGCACGCTCCTAGAAGCGGGTCGCAGGGTGTGGCTCGAAACACTGAACCTGCTTGCTGAGTACGGCACTTTAGTAGTATTCAGTGGGCTGACGGTAGCTGGAGACGTCGCCAGACGGCAATGGCATCTTCCCGCGGTTACTAATGCGGCAGTCATAGTAGCTGAGGTCGCCACGGTCGCGACTATGGTCCTTCCCAAGGCGATTAGAGCGGTTGGTGAAGTTATCCAGGTGTTGGGCATCGTCGGACACGACGCGGCTTATGCACTGCGCCACGGTACTCGTCGGCCCAAGCGACTAGAATGAATTCGTCCATACAAAGAGTGGTGCTATTCTAAATGACCGCCTCTAGCTTCGCACGGGATAATCAGCGGCTGGCCGAACGCGCTAAAGCGCTCGCGGTGTTGGAGTGGGACAGCCTGCTGAATCTGATTCACGCGCTGTTGCTCGCGCTCCCACTTGTGCTGCTCTCAGGAGAAGGTGTCGTTCGTGCCATCGGTATCTTCTACGGCGCTGGATACCTTTTCCTCATGCTCATTCCAACCGCCATCTATGTGCTCATGGCTCTTGATGCGTTCAGGGTGCTAAGGCGGCGGCTGCCCCTTTTCATGCCACTTCTGATCGCAATTGGTAAGAGGGCGAAGAAGAATCCAACTCCAAAGAAGCATCCCGTTCTGTCTTTCATTCTCGGCCTGGGGATCACCGGAAATCCGCTGGCGTCGCTCACACGCGAGATATGGATTCTTGCATTCCGGTTCAATCCCGACGCGGTTAAGAACCTTGACGAAGCAGCGGACCGTATTGCTCGTGATTTAGACGTGGACAAGGATGGAATCTCGGGACAGTTGGTGGCCGCAGAAGTACGGACAATTCCACACCGTACTGTGAGGCTTGAGCTGGTGACCTGTTAAGCACCACCGGGGACGCTCATCGGTGTCCCCCTTGTTCTTGCTTGTCCAAATCTGGACAAGGGGGCACCGCCCCCAACTTTCATGCCACTCCCTCACCAAGAGTCACTCAAATTGACCCACTACCGTTCCGAGCCCGTCAGCGTCACGAGCGGCGCCCCTTTTTCCACCGCTTGCCCTGCCGCGACGTGGAGCGTTTGCACCACCCCCGCGCGCGGCGCCCGCAGCTCGTTCGCCATCTTCATCGCCTCCACCACCACGAGCCCCGCACCCGGCTCGACCCGCTGCCCCACTTCGACCTCGACGCGCACCACGAGCCCCGGCATCGGAGCCTGAATCGTCGTTGCGCCCCCGGGGGTACTCGGCGTCGCCGTCAACGCCTGAATCTGCCGCGTGCGCTCGTCCGCGACGTCGACCTCGACCCGCTCTCCCACGACCCCCAAGACCCACCGCCCCGCACGTTCGAGGGGCTGGGCCGCCACCGTCCACGACTGGCCGCCGAGCAGTAGATGGTGCAGCGGCGTGCCGGAAACGGCGGCGAGGTGCGCTTCGACTGCCTCCCCGTCCACGAGCACGCGGCTCCCATCCACCGCTACCTCGAGGGTCCGGGCGCCGATGGTGACGAAATACCTCATCGCACACCCCCACACCCCGATTGTGGATTGCGGATTTCGGATTGCGGATTGGCAGACCCGAGTTCCGTTCGTCGAATCCGCAAGCCACAATCCGCAATCCGCAATGGCTTCATGCGGCCTCCAACACGACCACCGTCTCCACCTGCGCGGTCTGCGGGAACAGATCGAACGCCCGGACGGCCGCAATCCGGTAGTTCACGCTGAGCCGGTGCAGGTCCCGCGCGAGGGTCGCCGGGTCGTCCGAGATGTAGACGAGCTTCGCCACCGGCTGCCCCGTGAGCCGCAGCGTGACGTTCCAGTGCAGCCCCGCCCGAGGTGGATTCACCACGACGGCGTTGGGCTCGGGGAGGGTGGGCAGCATGTCCTCCGCTGTCCCGGCGATGAACCGGACGGGACGTGCCGGCTCGAGTCGCCGCGCCCACTCGATCGCCTTCTCGTCGGCGTCTACGCTCACGACGTGCGCGCCGCTCTCGGCGAGCCGAACCGCGGTGTCCCCGATCCCGCCGTACAGGTCCCACGCCACGGCGCCGCGCAGGTCGCCCAGCTGCTCCACCGCCCAGCGGCCTGCCAGGATCGCCATCTCGGGATTCGCCTGCTCGAACGCGGTCGGCGGAAAGCCCGTGACCGGGCCTGCGACGACCCGCGCCGCGCCGTCCACCGGTTGCCACCAGCAGATCACCGCAGGACCCCCTCCCCCGCTCCCCGCACTCCCGTCCTGCAGCGCCGCCCGCAACCGCTCGGCCTGGAGCCATGGGTCTCCCGCGGACTCGGCGATCACGTGCCGCCGGCCCTCGCGGTCGAGCCGCAGCGTGAGCCCCGTGAGGCGCGGCGGCAGGAGCTCGAGCCGCGGCTTCAGCTCCCGCCACAACGCCATGAGCCGGAAATCCGCGATGTGACAGTCCGCGAGGGGAAAGACGGCGCTCGGACGGTCGTACGGATGCAGGCCGACCGTCCGACGGTCCGACCGTCCAACGGATTTGACCGCCAGACTCAGCTTCGCCCGATAACGCCACTCCTCGACGGCCTCGACGATCTCGGGATCCGTCACCTCGAGCTTGCCGATCCGTCGCAGCGCATCGCCGACGATCGCTCGCTTGGCGGCGAGCTGGGCGTCGTACGCGAGATGCTGGAGCTGGCACCCGCCGCAGCGGTCCTGCGCGTAATGGGGGCAGGGCGGCGTGACCCGCGCCGGTCCCGAGGCCACGACTTCCGCGAGCTCCCCCCGCGCGAAGCTCTTGTGCAGCTTCACATCGGCGCGCAGCCGCACGCGCTCGCCCGGCGCGGTGCGCGGCACGAACACGGCGCGCCCGTCCCGCAGTCGGCCCACGCCGTCGCCTCCCGCGGCGATCGCGGTGATGGCCACCACGTCGCTCATGGGCGCAGGGCGTCACGCCGGGCGGCAAGCAGCCACGCGGACGGTCGGTCGGTCGGACTATCGGACGGCGGGCGAAATTGCGCGCCCGCAGATGCCCGACGCTCGTCGGCGAGGAGGGCGGCCACCACGGCGAGGGGGCGAGCGAGGTCCGGCCGCAGCTCGGTCGACAGCAGCCGCGCGCCCACACCCTCGAGGTAGGTGATGTCGAAGTCCCCGCGCTGGAAGGCGGGATCTTCCATCACTCGCAGGTGGAACCCCTGAGACGACGGGATCCCCACGATCACCAGCTCGTGCAGGGCGCGCCGCATTCGCTCGACCGCGATGGCGCGGGTCTCCCCCCAGACGATCAGCTTGGCGATCAGCGGATCGTAGTACAGCGTGATCTCGTTCCCCCCCTCCACGCCGCCGTCCCAGCGCACGCCGGGGCCTCCCGGTACCCGCAAGTACTGCACCGTGCCGGTCGCCGGCAGGAAATCGTTGAAGGGATCTTCCGCGGTGATGCGACACTCGATGGCGTGACCGCGCGGCTGCAGCGTGCCCGCATGCACGCGCAGCGGCTGCCCCATGGCCACGCGCAGCTGCTCGCGCACGATGTCCACCCCGTACACGAGCTCGGTCACCGGATGCTCCACCTGGAGCCGGGTGTTCATCTCCAGAAAGTAGAACTCACCGGTCGGCGCGAGCAGGAACTCGATCGTGCCCGCCCCGAGGTAGGCGACGGCGCCCGCCGCCGCGGTCGCGGCCTCGCTCATGCGGCGGCGCAGTGCGGGGGTCACGGCGAGCGAGGGCGCTTCCTCGATCAGCTTCTGGTGCCGTCGCTGGATGCTGCACTCGCGCTCCCCCAGCGCCACGACGCGACCGTACGAGTCGGCGAGCACCTGGATCTCCACGTGTCGCGGACGGTCGAGGTACTTCTCGAGGTACAGCTCACCCGCGCCGAACGCCTTCTGGGCCTCGCTCTGGGCCGTCTGGAACGCCGACTCGACCTCGCCCTCCTCCCGCACCAGGCGCATGCCTTTTCCGCCGCCGCCCGCCGCGGCCTTGAGGAGCACCGGAAACCCGAGCCGCGCCGCTTCGGAGCGGGCCTGCGCGTGGTCGGCCACGGGTCGCGTCGTGCCGGGGACGATCGGCACGCCGGCCGCCTGCAGCCGCCGCCGCGCTTCGGTCTTGTCGCCCATCGCGCGGATCGCCGCGGCAGGCGGGCCCACGAACACCAACCCCGCACCCGTCACCGACTCCGCGAACGCCGCGCGCTCGGCGAGGAAGCCGTAGCCGGGGTGGATCGCCTGGCAGCCGGTCCGCTCCGCCGCGCCAATCAGCTTCGCGATGTCGAGGTACGATTGCGCCGCGGGGGCGGGGCCGATCGGCACCGCGACGTCGGCGGCGCGCACGTGCGGCGACAGCCGGTCCGCGTCGGAATAGACGGCGACCACCTCGATCCCTTCTTCGTGGCAGGCCCGGATGATACGAAGCGCGATTTCGCCGCGGTTCGCGACGAGGAGGCGTTTGATGGCAGTCATGAGTCGTCAGTGGTCAGTCATCAGTGGCTCACGTCTCAACTGACGACCGACGACTGATGACGCCGTTCTCATCGCCCGCATGCTGGCACCTCCGCCGCGACCCGGAACGTCGCCATTGCTTGGCACAACGCCGGCGTCGCCCGTGCGGCCCGGGCGTACAGGGCGAGCGCCGGCGCCGCCCACGGATCGCCGTGGTCCAGCGCGATCCGCAGGGCGGCGAACACGAAGTCGCGCGGCGGCACGCGATCGTCCTTCCCCGCGGGCCCGGCGACCCAGAGCAGCGATCGCACGGCCCAGCGCACGCGCGGGCGCGGCTCGGGCGGGCGCTCGAACGCCATGCTGACACACACCGGCCGTCGCTCCACCAGCTCCGGCAGCCAGGCGTCCGCCCCGGCGCGCCGGCCGAGCCGCAGATCCTGGGCGAGCCGCGCCCGCAGCGCCGCGTCCGACCGCCACGCGGCGAGCGGGACCGCGACCAAGTCGGGCCGCAGACCGCGGGCGAACCGCATGTACCACGCGGCGTACGAATCCGCGTCGGCGGCGGTGAGCAGCACGCCCCACATCGGGCACGCGCGCAGCAGGTTCTCCCCCAGCTCCTCGAGCACGGGCGGCACCTTCAGGTCCGCGGGCACGGGTCCCCACTCCTGTGGCCCGACCGCGATGCCTCCGGTTTCCCACGCCAGCCGGGCCCGCCGGCTCCACGCGCCCACCCGCAGCACCCGGGCGCTGTCGCCCGGCGCGCTCGATCCCGCGGGGCCGAACAGCGCCGCCGCCCGGACCAGCGCTTGGTCCGCGGTATCGAGCAGCGCCCGGGCCCACGCGCTGTCCTGCGGCGGTCGGTGCACCGGGGCGTGCGCGTCGTCCGCCCGCCGCAGATACGCGCGCCCCACCAGCAGCCAGGCCGCCGCGTCCGTCGAATCCCGAACGAGCCGTGTGCGCAGCGCCGCGAGGGAGTCGGACGCCGGGGGCACCGGGGCGGCGGGGGCGGCCGGGGCGGCCGGGGCCGACGGATCCTGCAGCAGTGCCGCGATCGCCAGCGCGCTACAGAGGGATATTGCCATGCTTCTTCGGCGGGTTCCGGTCCCGCTTGGTTACGAGCGTCGCGAGGGCGCCGATCAGACGCGATCGCGTGTCGCGCGGGTCGATGATGTCGTCCAGGTACCCGCGCCCCGCCGCGAGGTAGGGGTGCGCGAACTTCTCCCGGTACTCGGCCTCGCGTTCGTCCGTCGCCTCGCCTTTGTAGAGGATCTCCACCGCCCCCTTCGGCCCCATCACCGCGATCTCCGCGGTGGGCCACGCCACGTTGTAGTCGCCGCGGATGTGCTTCGAGTTCATCACGTCGTACGCGCCCCCGTACGCCTTGCGCGTGATCACGGTAAGCTTGGGGACGGTGGCCTCACAGTACGCGTACAGCAGCTTCGCGCCGTGCTTGATGATCCCCCCGTGCTCCTGGGCCACGCCGGGCAGGAATCCCGGCACGTCTTCGAACGTGACCAGCGGCAGGTTGAACGCGTCGCAGAACCGGATGAAGCGCGCCCCCTTGAGCGAGGCGCTGATGTCGAGCACGCCGGCGAGCACGGCGGGCTGGTTCGCGATCACCCCGACCGGCCGCCCCCCCAACCGCGCGAACCCGACGAGCAGGTTCCCCGCGTATCCCCGGTGCACCTCGAGGAACGCCCCGTCGTCCACGACGCGGCGGATCACGTCGTGCATGTCGTAGGCCTTGGTGGGGCTGTCCGGCACGACGTCCAGTAGCTCCTCGTCGCGGCGCTCCACCGGGTCGGCGGACGGTCGGAGGGGTGGGTCGTCGAGATTGTTGGAGGGGAGGTAGGAGAGGAGGGTACGGACGCCCTTGAGGCACTCGAGCTCCGAGTCGTGCACGAAATGCGCCACCCCGGAGGTCGCGCCGTGGACGTTCGCGCCGCCCAGGCTCTCGAAGTCGACGTCTTCGTGCGTCACCGTCTTCACCACGCTGGGACCGGTGACGAACATGTACGAGATCCCCCGCACCATGCACACGAAGTCGGTAATGGCGGGGCTGTACACCGCCCCGCCAGCGCACGGACCCAGCACCGCGCTGATCTGCGGGACCACGCCCGAGGCGAGCGTGTTGCGGAGAAAGATGTCGGCGTAGCCGCCGAGCGACACGACGCCTTCCTGGATGCGCGCGCCGCCCGAGTCGTTGAGCCCGATCACCGGCGCGCCGTTCCTGAGGGCGAGGTCCATCACCTTGCAGATCTTCTCGGCGTGCGACTCGGAGAGCGAGCCGCCGAACACAGTGAAATCCTGCGCGAACACGTACACCAGGCGCCCGTCGATCCGCCCGGAGCCCGTCACCACGCCGTCCCCGAGATACTTCTCGTCGGCGAGCCCGAAATCCGTCGCGCGGTGGGTGACGAACCGGTCGAGCTCGACGAACGTCCCGGGGTCGAGCAGGACGTCGAGGCGCTCGCGTGCCGTCATCTTGCCTTTCTCGTGCTGCGCCTTGATGCGATCGGAGCCGCCACCGAGCTCGGATTCGGCGCGCCGCTTTTGGAGCAGTTCCAGCTTCTCGCGCATAGTCATGGCCGAAAATCTAGACGGCTAGGGGGCTAGACGGATAGGCAGACGCCGAGACGCCGAGACGCCCAGCGGCGCGTAGCGAAAAGGGGGCAGGTATTCCTGCCCCCTCGAACCTGACCCCCGCTGGGCGTCTCGGCGTCTAGCCGTCCAGCTAGGCGTCTGCCTTGGCGTCTGTCTTTGCTGGCTCCGGCCCGTCCTCTTTGGGCCATCCCGTCGCCGCCAGGACGATGCGATGGTGGATCGGGTCCACCTCCAGGACCTTGAGCTCCGCCGCCTGCCCCTCTTTCACCGCGTCGCCCGGATTCTGGATGTCCGGGATGCCCAGCTGCGACATGGGCACGAAGCCCTCGATGTCGTGCCCCAGGTCGACCACGACGCCCTTGTCCATCAGGCGGAGGATGCGCCCGCGCAGCTCCGTGCCGACCGGGTACGTCTCACCGATCCGGAGCCAGGGATCCTCCTGTGCCTGCTTCAGGCCGAGCGAGATCCGCTTGTTCTCAGCGTCGACGTTGAGGATCAACACGTCGACCTCGTCACCCTTCTTCACGACCTCGGAGGGATGCTGCACCCGCTTGGTCCACGACATGTCGGAGATGTGGATGAGGCCGTCGATCCCCGGCTCGAGCTCCACGAACGCGCCGAACGACGTCAGGTTGCGGACCTTCCCCTTGATGCGCGTGCCGACGGGGTACTTCTGGGGCAGCGCCATCCAGGGATCCTCTTCGGTCTGCTTCATGCCAAGCGAAACCTTCTCCTCCGTCTCGTCCACCTTGAGCACGACCGCCTCGATCGTCTCGCCGATCGACACGATCTTCGACGGATGGCGCACGTTGCGGGTCCAGCTCATCTCGGAGATGTGCACCAGGCCTTCGATCCCCGGCTCCAGCTCGACGAATGCGCCGTAGTTGGTGATCGAGACCACCTTGCCCTGCACGCGGGTGCCCACGGGGTATTTTGCGGCGACGTTCTTCCAGGGGTACGCCTGCAGCTGCTTCAACCCGAGGCTGATGCGCTCGCGCTCCCAGTCGATGTCGAGGATCTTCACCTCGAGCTCCTGCCCGATGTGCACGGACTCGGAGGGATGCGACACGCGGCCGTAGCTCATGTCGGTGATGTGCAGCAGCCCGTCCACGCCGCCCAGGTCGATGAAGGCGCCGAAGTCGGTGATGTTCTTCACCACGCCCTTGCGGGTCTGGCCGACCTGCAGCTCCTTCATCAGGACGTCGCGCTTGGTCTTGCGCTCGGCCTCGAGCAGCACGCGGCGCGACACGACGATGTTGCGGCGGCGCTTGTTCAGCTTGATGATCTTGAACTCGAAGCTCTGCCCCAGCAGCTCGTCGATGTTGGGCACCCGGCGCAGCGCGATCTGACTGCCGGGGAGGAAGGCGTCCACCCCCATGAGGTCCACGACCACGCCCCCCTTGATCTTCTTCACCAGCGCCCCGCTCACCGGCTCGTCCTTCTCGTACGCCTCGCGGATCCGCTCCCAGACCCGCATGAAGTCCGCCTTCTTCTTCGACAGGACGACCGCGCCCTCCTGGTCTTCCAGGTGCTCCAGGAAGACCTCGACCTCGTCCCCCTCCTTGAGCGAGCGCGCGTCCTTGAACTCGTCGATCGGCACCGCGCCTTCGGACTTGAACCCCACGTCCAGAATGACGGCGGTGTCGGTCACGCGGAGCACTTTCGACTTGACGATCTCGCCTTCTTCGATGTTCGAGAGCGTCCCCTCGTACAGCTCCGTCATCTTCGCGATTTCGTCGGCGGAATACTCTTCCTGAAGATCGGACCGGACGCGGAGGTGGGAACGTTGAGGGGAGGCAGGTGTGTCGGGTTTCTCGGGCGGGTCTTCCGTATCTACCAGCATTCAGTACACCGGTTCGGTTGTGAGTTTGGGCTCATGCCCCGGGGCGTGAGCCCCAAGGCCCGGGAACGCGAAGCGCGTAACCTACCCAGGGAGCCGCTCATGCGCCAGCGCCACGACCCTCGCCACCTGTTCCTCGAGCGAGAGCCGGGTGGTGTCGAGCAGCACCGCGTCCGCGGCCGCGCGCAGCGGCGCGATCGGCCGCGTCGAGTCCGCCCGATCCCGCGCCGCGAGCGCGTCCGCCTCGCGCGCGAGCTCCGCCGGGTCGATCCGTCCGCCGCGCTGGGCCAGCCGCCGCCGCGCGCGCTCCGCCGGGCTCGCCGTGAGGAAGACCTTGAGGGGCGCGTCGGGGAAGACGACCGTCCCGATGTCGCGGCCGTCCACCACGACCCCGCCGGGACGCGCGCGGGCCGCCTCACGCTGGTGCACGTTCACCCAATGCCGCACCGCCGGGATCGCCGCGACGTCGGAGACCCACCGCGTCACCCGCTCCGAGCGGATCGCTTCCTCCACGTCCACGCCCGCCACCTCCGGTCGAAATACGTCCTTGACCAGGACCAGCCGGACGGGCAGATCCTCGGCGAGGGCCACGATCTGCTGGGGACTCCACCCTTCCCCCTTCCCGCTTCCCTGTTCCCCGAGGTTATCGAGCACCGCGAGCGTGATCGCGCGGTACAGCGCGCCCGAGTCGAGATGCGCCCACCCCAGCCGGCGTGCCACCGCGGCTGCCGTGGACGACTTTCCGGACGCCGCCGGCCCGTCGATCGCGATGACCCGAATGGTCACTCGTCCCTCTTCCCCCTTCCCCCTTCCCCAATGCGCCTGAGGTCCTGGAAGAACTGAGGATAGCTGATGGCGACCGATGCCCGTTCGGAGAGCCGGACATCCGCCGCCGGGACGGTGCCGAGCACCGCGAACGCCATCGCGAGCCGATGATCGCGCGCCGTCTCGACTCGGCCGCGGGGCGGCTGGGCGGCCCCGCAGACGTGGAGGTCGTTGCCCCGCGCTTCGGCCTCCACCCCGACGGCGCGCAGGTTCGCCGCGATCAGCTCGAGCCGGTTGCTCTCTTTCACCCGCAGCTCCCCGACGTCGCGGAACACCGTCTCACTCCCCGCCGCGGCACGGCTCGCCACGCCGGCGAGGATCGGAACCTCGTCCACCAGCGTCGGCACCTCTGCGGCGGTCACCTCGGTGCCGCGCAACTGGGCGGGGCGGGCGATGAGATCGGCCACCGGCTCTCCCCCCTCGTCCCGCAGGTTCACGCGCTCGATGTGGGCGCCCATCCGCTCGAGCACGACGAGGAACCCCGTGCGGGTGGGGTTCACACCGACGTTCTCGACCAGGAGCGCGCCGGCTTCCGCGAGCACCGCCGCGGCGACGAGGAACGCGGCGGAGGACGCGTCGCCGGGCACGGACAGGCGAAATGACGGAACGACGCCACGACGCTCAGGCGGCTCATACACGATTGCGCCGTCGCGCTCGTGAAGCGGCAGGCCGAGGTGCACGAACAGCCGCTCGGTGTGGTCGCGGGAGCGATACGGCTCGCGGATCGTCACCCCGACGCCACCGGTCAGCCCGGCGAGCAGCAGCGCGCTCTTGATCTGGGCGCTCGCCACCGGCGTCGTGTAGGTGAGCGGCCGCAGCCGGCCGCCCCGGATGGTAAGGGGCAGCGAATCACCGCGCGCTTGCTCGATCGCCGCACCCATGGCCCGCAGCGGCTCGGTCACCCGGCGCATCGGGCGGCGCCGCAGCGAGGCGTCGCCGGTCAGCGTCGCGGCGAACCGTTGGCCCGCGAGGATCCCGAGCATCAAGCGAGCCGTGGTGCCCGAGTTGCCGCAGTGAAGCCGGGATACGGGATGCGTGATGCGGGATGCGTGAACCGTCACGGTCCCACTGTCTCGTATGGTTGAAATGTCCGCGCCCAGCTGGCGCAGCACGCGGGCGGTGCTCTTCACGTCCGCGCCCGTGAGCAGCCCGGTAAGCTCGCTCGTGCCGCGGGCCAAGCTCGCGAGCATCAGCACGCGGTGAGAGATGCTCTTGTCGCCCGGAGGGCGGACGCTACCCGCGACCCTCACGCGTCGAGCCTTCGCCGCCACTCGGTTGCGCGCGCCAGCCAGGCGGTGAGCGCCGCCGCGTCGCCCGTCTCGAGCGCCCGCTCCAGTTCGCCCAGCGGGCCCTCCAGCGAGCGCAGCGCCGGGAGCAATTCATCCCGGTTCATCAGGAAGATCTCAGTCCAGAGTGCGGGCTCGCTCGCCGCGACCCGGGTGGTGTCGCGCGCCCCGGGACCGAACGTCGCGCCCGGCGGGGCGGCCTGGGCGAGGTGGCCGGCGAGCAGCGACGCTACGGCCTGCGGCAGGTGGCTCGTCACGGCGAGCTGACGGTCGTGCTGCGCGGCGTCGATCGTGATGGGATGGGCGCCGAGCGTGTCGGACCAGAAGTGTGCAACCTCGCGCGCGGCCCCGGCGCCGCCGTGCGCCGGCGTGACGTAGACCGCGGCGCCGGCGAACAGGCCGAGCCGCGCGGCCCCGAAGCCGCGCGCGTGCGTGCCTGCCAACGGGTGGCCCCCCGCGAAGCGCGGCCCCAAGCCGAGCGCCTCGGCCCGCGCGACGATCGCGCGCTTCACCGACCCGACGTCGGTGACGATCGCGCCGGGCCGCAGCCCGGCCTGCAGCACCTCGAGCAGCTCGAGATTCGCCGCGGGCGGCGCGGCCAGCACAAGCAGGTCGGCCGCGCGGACCACGGCGGCGGGCTGCCCGGGCGCGTCGTCGATCGCACCCTGCCGGGCCGCCGCGGCGCGCTCCATCGGCTCTGGGGACCAGCCGAGCACGGTCGCGATGCCGGCGCGCTTCGCCTCGAGCGCGAGGGAGCCGCCGATCGCGCCGAGGCCGAGAATGCCGAGCGTGTGGGGGCGCACGGAGAGGAAGCTAGCGGCGCGGGGTGAGGGCGTAAACGCGAAGGGCGGTCGGTCACGACCGCCCTGCCGAGGGAGATGTCCTTTCCGTGCTCGGATTACCGCGCGGGCAGCGTCAGGGTGCCAGGCGCCGCACCGATGTCCGGCAGGTAGTCCTGCACGCCCGTGTACCCAACCTGGAGGCCCGGGAGCTGCGACTGCACGACGACCTTGAAGTTCATCTGGCCGTCGTCGTTCCCCAGCACGGCGAGCGGCACCGTCACATCGTAGCCCGCAAGTCCGACGGTGACCGGCTCGGTCGTCACCAACATGAAGGCGCTGCTCGCGGCGTCCCACCGGAGCACCTTCGCGGTGCCGCTCTCGGCATTCGATCCCATGACCACCAGGTAATCGCTGCCGAGCAGCGCTGCATCGTTGTGCGCTGCATCCACTCCCGGGAACCCGGTCGCGGGATTCTGATCCGTGTCCAGATTGAAGAAGACGTGCGCCGCCGTGGCGTCGAAGGTCCCCGGCGCGAAGCGCACGCTCAAGGCCAGGCTCCCGCCGCCGGCCATGGCGGTCGCGCTCACGAGGTCCGGAGTTACCAGGACGCGAGGATCTGCGGTCGCGTCGCCGACCGCATCCATCACCGCGGCGGAGATCGTGACCCCGGTCGCGGTGAACATCTGCGGGCTGCCGACAGCACCCCGTGAGGCCGCGAACAGGGTATTCGATCCGTCGCCCAGCGTCCACGAACCCACGGTGGCAATCCCGTTGGCGTCGCTGACTGGGGGGGGGTCCGCGCCGGTGATCGACCCCGTGCCGGCGCCGACTGTGAACGTCACGGCCTCCCCCGCGATCCCCGTGCCCGCCGGGGCCTGGAGCAAGACGGAGGGCGGGATAGGCACCGCCGTGCCGGACACCGCCGTCTGCCCGTTGCCGGCATTGATGCTCAGTTGCGTGGGCAACCCCCAGCCGAAGATGCTGTAGGAGCCCGACGACCCGCCGACCCCGAGGTGTTCCGCGCGTAGCTCGCTGGGTACGAGCAGCGAGGCGAAGTAGCGCACGAGCTGGCGCAACCCGGGCGGCAGCCGCGCACCGATTAGGGGAGCGGAAGGGCATGCCAGGAACGTGGCCGGCACGTTGGGCAGCGCGACCACCGAGCCAGGGTCGAACTGGAAGATCTGCGCCAGGTCCTGCTGCGCGTGGCTCAGCCCGGTGGGGTTATCGGCGCAGATCCCCACGATAACGTCGACGTTGAATCGCCCGGGCCGCGGATCGGTGGAGAAGCGATAGCAGCCGGGGAACTGCGGCACATCGATGGGCACGCACGGCCGCGCATCGACCCGGTCGATCACGAGGAAGACATCGTTACTCAACGCGCCCGGCGGAAAGAACGTCCCTGCAAGCCCTGAGCTCGTGATGAAGGTGCCGCCCGCGGTCCCGACCGTCCCCTCGAAGCAATCAGTGGTCTGACACGCAACGCCGATCTCGATGCGGAACTTGATCGGCAGCGTGCGCCCGTCCACCAGACCGATGAGTTCGCCGGTATCGACGTTCTTGAGCTCGCTGCCGTTCAGCACGGGATCGACATCGGCGAACCCGAGGATCGTGCCCCCCGGCGCCACACGGATCTGGACGCGGTAGACCTTTGTCGGATCGATCGGCGGCAGCAGCGTGTTCCAGTTCACTTGATACAGCTGGTTCAGGAGATCGAGCTGGACGACTCCTGGATTGATGATCGGGACGGTGGCATTGCAGGCGATGGGACTGTTAGTGATGTCGACATCGAGCTGACAGATCTCAACCACGGGCCGGAGCGCCGGGTTGAACGTGCCGGAGAAGCTCGGCTGCCGGACGAGCGGTGGCAGGAAGAAGAAATGCGGGTTTCCTCCCGACACGGTCCCGTCGGAGAAGTCCCACGACGGTCGCGAGGGGGACGTGATCGAGTGCTGATCGCGACACCCGACGCACACCGCGAGCGCGGACGCAAGGGCGACGACACGCTTCATGGTGCACTCCTTCCGCCTGGACGACGCTTCCTTGTTGCGCCACTGCAGCGGCGTTGCGCGCACGCTACGCTCAAGTCCCCGAGCCCCTACCGCTCCAGCTGCGAGAACCGGGGATCCTTTCGTAAATCCCGCCACCACCAAGAGATGTCCCCGCCGCGCTTGAACATGTGGGCCGGGTTCGCCGCCACATACTGCTTCAGCAGCTCAATGGCCTGGCCCCGGTCTCCAAGCAGCGTCCGCGCAAAGGCTTCGACCGGTAGCAGCTCCTGTTTCGGGTCGACTCGTCGATCGGCGCGGGCGGCCACGAGCACGTGCCGGGCACTGTCTGCTAACCCCCGACGCGCAAGAACCGCGCCCACAATCATCGCGGCTTGATGCAGCTGATATGGCTTGCCGGACGCCGGCGTGAGCGTATCGAGCTTCGCATACACCCGCCACGCCTCGTCCACGTCCGGCTCCGCGGCGTCGGTCGTCATCAGCCAGAGCCGGCACTCGGCGAACCGGTAATACCTCGGGAAGCGCGCGCCGCCCTCCTGGCACCACCGCTTCGCCTGAGCGAATTGCTCGAGGTCGTAGGAGCCGATGAACAATCGCCACAATACGTCGCTCGCGACCGTGAGATAGGCATCCTCCTCGTACGCCTTGCGGGCCGCGAGGACCGCGGCCGGCACGTCCTCCGTCTGATAATAAAGGTGGCTAAGAGTGCTGAAGGCCCCGGCGAGCGACGGATCGGCCTTTGTCGCCGTCTCGAGGTCCTGTCGCGCGCCGGCCAGGAGTCCCGCCTGCACGCCCGAGTCCGACGACAGCTCGAGCAGCCACGTGGTGTAGCGGGCCGTGCCGCGGAGCTCGAGCGCCCGGGGGTATCCGGGCGACAACCGCAACGCCCGCTCCGCGTGGCCCAGCGCCACGCCCAGGCCTCGCCCCGCCGCCTTCCGATCGCCCGTCAGCCGCGCCCGGCGGTGGGCGATCCAGCCGCGCTGCACCACCGGCTCGACCCACCGAGGATCGGCTGCTTCCGCCCGCGCGAGCAACGAGTCGGCGCGGTCGAAGGTCGCGAACGCGCGATCGTCGTCGGCCTGCACCTGATTCTCCGCCTCCTTCCGGGCCTGTTCCCCCTGCTGGACCAGTGACCACGCTTCCGTGCTCTCGGTGCCCGCCTGCTCCTCTCTCAAGCGCAGCTCTTCCCCCAGCCGCTCCCTCAGGAACTCGGCCACCTTCTGCGCCAGGCTGTCGCGCATCACCAGCAGCGCGCCCGCCGGCTGCTCGAAGCTGGCCCGCCTGAAGTCGGCGCCGCTCGCGCCATCGACGAGCCGCACGGAGACTCGATATCCCCCGCCGCCCATGGCCGGCTCGACTTCACCGCGGACGATCGTGCCGACCTTGAGGGCCCGGGCCACGCTGTCGGGAGCAAGGTCGGGGCTGCGGTAGCGACCGACGCCGTTGGTCGAGACCACGGTCAGCGTCGGCACCTGCCGCAACTGCTGGATCAGCGCCTCGGTGAGCCCGTCAGCGAGGTAGCCCAGACTGCGGGTCCGGCTCTGATCAGAGAAGTAGAGGACGGCCACGTGTCGTGGATCGAGGCTCCCCTCGGCGGCGTTTGCGGCCGATCGCGCCCGCCGGGTCCACCGCACCGCCAGGTAGCCGCCGACCAGCACGACGACCGCCGCGATCGCCAGCGCACCGGGCCGCCTGCTCCACGGGCGTGGCGCCGCGCGCGAGAGCGTCGCTCGGCGCACCGCCCCGGTCGCAGCCGACGGCGTGCTCAGCGCCTCCGCAAAGAGCATCGTGGTCGGATAGCGGTCCGCCGGAAGCTTGGAGAGGGCGCGCAGCAGCGCCGCCTCCGCCGCGTCGGGAATGGTGGCGCGTACGATCGACGGCGGAGACACCATGTCCAGCGAGTGACGCGCGATCACCGCCTGCGCGGTGGGTCCCGTGAACGGCGGCTCGCCCACCAGCATCTCGTAGACCACGCACGCCAGGCTGTATTCGTCGCTCCGGCCGTCGAGCTCGGCGCTGCCCGTCGCCTGCTCGGGACTCATGTACGCCGGCGTCCCGATGATCGTGCCCGTCTGCGTCAGCTGCTGACCGGCTCCGGCCACAGTGACGGCGCGCGCGATCCCGAAGTCCGCGACCACGGCCGTGCCGCCCGAGAGCATGATGTTTTCGGGCTTGATGTCGCGGTGCACGATGCCGCGGCTGTGCGCGTAGGCCAGCGCCCCCGCCACGTCGGTGGCGATCCCCAGAGTGTCCTCCAGCGACAGCTGCTTTTCCCGGCTCAGGCGGTCGCGCAACGACTCGCCCTCGACGTAGGGCATGACGTAATAGAGGAACCCGCCGGCCGAGCCCGAGTCGTACAGCGGTAGGATGTGGGGATGCTGCAGCCGCGCGGCGATCTCGATCTCCCGCAGGAATCGCTCGGCGCCGAGCGCGGCAGCGAGTTCGGCGTGGAGCACCTTGATCGCGACCGGGCGATGGTGCTTCAAGTCCTCGGCCAGGAATACCGTGGCCATGCCGCCGCGCCCCAGCTCCCGCTCGACCGCGTAGCGGTCGGCGAGCGCCTGGCGCAGGGTTGCGAGCAAATCGGCCACGGTGGCGGCTAGCATACAGCGCGACGAGGAGCGCCGCCAGCCGATCGACCTGCAACGCTTCCCGGCGGAGGTCGCCGGCTACCCGCCGGCGTCTCGCCTAGCTCGCCTTCTTCAGGTTGATGGAGCCGTTCACGGTCGTGATGTGCACGACCCGCCCCCCGCTGCCGACCGTGCCATGCAGCTTGTGCGACACGTACTTGCCGGTCACGCTCAGCGGATAGTCGGTGTCGATCGAGCCGTTGACGGTGCTCGCGTCGACCTCGGCGTCCAGCCGCGCCGGCAGCTCGGCCGTGACGGGGCCGTTCACCGTGAACAGCGACACGGCGCCCGTGTCCCCGAACGTCCGCATCCGGACACGCACCCCGCCGTTCACCGACGCCGCGCTGACCGGCCCTGCGGAGGTCTCGATGTCCACGTCGCCGCTCACAGTCCGGGCCACGATCGGCGCGCTCGCGCCGAGCACGTGCACGCCGCCGTTGACCGTGGTCGCGCCAACCCGCACGCGTCGTGGCAGACGCACCGTGAACGCCACGGCAACGTCGCTGCCGTGCGCCGACCCCTGCTTGACCTCCTCGCCGGGCCCGCAGCCGCCTTCACCGTGCTTCCACACCGCGCAGATCGATACGCCGCCCTCGTACGGGACGGCGACCAGCCGCACGCTCGCCGGATCGGACCGGCGATACGTCTTCACTGCCCGGACTTCCAGCGAGTCCCCCTTGCCGGCCTCGACCTTCACGGATCCGTTCGTGTTGCGAACCCACACCCATTGGTTAGGAAGGATCTTGGCGCGGTAGGTCCAGGCCTCGCCGGTATCGCGCGCGCCGGCCAGCAACTCGGGGTCGAAGTTGTCACGCAGGTCGCGCAGCGCCATCGGCAGCCTGTCGGTGACGCCCTGACGCACTCGAACGACGAGATAGCGCACGCACAGACCAACGGCGAGCACCGCGACGAATAGCGCCGCTCCCCGGATGATGTCCTTGCGCCACGCGTCCCAGAAGGCGCTCATAGCCGCTCCCCCCGCGATGGTCCCTCCATACTCGCAGGTCTTACGGCGGTTCGCGAGCGGTGTTTCGGAGATTGGGAGATGGGGGGCAGGTTGGAGCAGGAAGGGGGAAGCCAGCAGGGGGCCGAAGCCCCCTGGGCAACGCTCACGAAACGGCGCGGTAGCCGGGCTGGCTCACCGGGACGCAGCGCACGCTGCGGTCGAGCAGCGGGATCCTCCTCGTCACGGTGGCCTTCGCGCTACCTGCCTTCGACTCCACGGTGATGGGGTCGATCTGCCCACCGTACCAGACCCGATCCAGCAACCGGCCCGCGCCACCGGCGGCCGGCTCCGTGTCGGAATGGCGACCGACGCCCACGGATGCGACCGCTACCTGAGCCGCGTAGCCGTAGCCGGCGGTGAAAACCACGCCGAGCAGCAGTGCATAGATCCGCATATCGTGCCTCCCTGGGACTGTTGCGACGGCGCATCGACCTGTAAGACGTCGGAAGAGCCGAAAAGGTTGCATCCCCGTGTCCGGGGCTTGTCCGGTCCTGGCGTCCAATTGTCCCAGCGGTTTTTCCCGGTTAAGCTGCGCTCACTCACCACCGGAGATACAGCCGATGAATCAGCGCATCATCGCCGCGGGGCTGCTGGTCGCTCTCGGGGGTGCCGCGTGCGAGCGGAAGCCGCAACAGGCGCCCGGCGGCGCCGAGAGCCCCGCACGCGTGCTGGCGGTGCCCGGCTTCAAGACGCCCGAGTCGGTCAAGTACGACGCGAACCTGGATCTCTACTTCGTCACCAACATCAACGGAAACCCGTCCGCCAAGGACAACAACGGCTTCATCAGTCGGGTGAGGCCGGACGGGACGATCGACTCCCTCACCTTCGTCGCGGGCGGTCGCGGCGGCGTGACGCTCAACGGCCCCAAGGGCACGGCGATCGTGGGCGACACGCTCTGGGTCGCCGACATCGACGCCGTGCGGGCGTTCAACAAGCGCACGGGTGCGCCCGCGGCGACCGTGGACCTCGCCAAGCTGGGCCCGAAGTTCCTGAACGATCTCGCTGTTGGCCCGGACGGCGCGCTCTACATCACGGACACGGGGATCCTCATCGACGCCGGCGGCAACATCACCCACCCCGGTCCCGACCGCATCTTCCGGGTGGGCACGAAGCACGAGGCGAGCATCGCCGCCGAGGGAGATACGTTGGACCGACCGAACGGGATCACGTGGGACGCCGGAACGGCGCGCTTCGTCGTCGTATCGTTCGGCGGCCCGGCGGTGTTCTCGTGGAAACCGGGCGACAAGGCGCCGGCGGTGATCGCGCGGGGACCGGGGAGTTGGGACGGCGTGGAGGTGCTGGCGGACGGACGGATCATCGCCTCAAGCTGGGCCGATTCGACGGTCGACGCGATCGCGAACGGCAAGGTCGAGCGGTTGATCGCCGGCGTGCCCTCGCCCGCCGACATCGGGCTCGACACCAAGCGGAACCGCGTGCTGATTCCGATCCTCCAGCAGGATCGAATGGAGATCTGGCAGCTGCCGGCGAAGTAGCCCGGAACGCCGACCCAACTCAGACCGCGGGGTGCAGCGCTTCTTTCCAACCGACGCGAAACTCCCCGCGACAGCGGACGCACACCATGCGGCGCGGTCGACCCACGATCTGCTGGCGCTCCCGGCAGCTCGGACAGACCGCGTAATAGTCGCCCCAACTCGGCGGCAGCCGCACAGCGTCGCGGGGCCGGGGAATTACCGTCCACGTGCGCGGCGGCTGTTCGACGACCTCAAGAAACGGGAGGGGCACCTCGACCGGCTGACCGCGTACTTCGATCACCGCTTGGAGCGGCCCTATCTGAAGGATGCGGTACCACGCGCCGCGGCGGATCTCGATGTTCAGGTCGGTCTGCAAGCGGGCCCACTGCATGTACGCCATGCCCCCTCGGCGGTGGAGGTTCAGCCGTCTGCTCGGTCCGAGGGGGGGGCGTGCCCGCACGAGACGAACGTGGATCGTACTGAGAGACAACGATATAACATGTGACCTGGGACGCTGTGCGCTGGGTCACGCAGCGACCGATTCTGCCAGTTGTTGCGGCCGAACCGTGGCGTTCCCGCTGCTCCGCCCCTCTCCACGCCCCAAAAAGTTGCGCCGGCCGACTCGTGCGTGCCGCGAGGCAACCGAAATAGGGCTGGCATCCACCTTGCCCAAGTGTCGACGCGTAGCTCGATCGGTCCCAGCACGCGAGCTCGGGCAACAGTGGGGGAGCGACAGTGAGGGAAGGTCGTAGGCAGGGCGCAGGTCTCCGGTTCCTTACGCGCATCGCGCGCGCCGTCATTACGGCCGCGGGATTGATCGCGTTCCTAGGGCTGCAACCAAAGTCCGCGCGGCTCGCCGGAGCGGAGGCCGCCCGCGGCACGGTCGCCGGGACGCTCATGCTCTCGGATCAGGCGCGGCGCTACCTCACGCTGCAATACCGTTCCTATCCCACCGAGTTCATGGGCTGCATGATCGGCGAAGCCCGCGGCAGCGCCGTGGTGGTACGGCGCATCGCCCCCGCCGACGTCGATCCGTCCCAGTCGGCCCTGACCCACGTGAGGCCGATGGCGAGCTGCGAGGAGGCAGGTTGGTCGGGTACGGTCGGCATAATCCACAGCCATCCGGGCGGTCAGCACTGCTCCTATTACTTCCCGGGTACGATGGTCCTGAGCTCGGACGGGCAGTCTTTCGTGCGTCAGCCGTATCCGGTCGACGCCATCATGTGTGGCGATCGCGTGGTGTGGATCAGTCGTGGCATGATGGAGGGGCAGCTGGACTTGGCTGCGGCACGGTGATGACCGAGCCCCCGGCGCGCGCCCGTCTCACGGTCCCGTGCTGGTAGGACGCCGCTCAGGTCATGCCGAGGGCAGGACTCGAACCTGCACGGGGGTTGCCCCCCAAGGGATTTTAAGCTCCGCCCACGGCGGCGCCAGCCGTCACCTACGGCGTGAAGGAGCGCAAAAACGGGCGCCCGCGTCGTGCCAGGCGCTCGTCCGCGACATCAGGCGCGCCGCCGGTTTCTACACCGTTTCTACACGCCCCACGTCGTCGCGTCACGCCCAGACATCGTTCCTTCAGTACGACCCAGCCGAGGGCCACGCCCGCGAGCGATGCGGCGTACCGGTCAACGGCTTATCATAAGGTCGGCCGTGGCCGACGTCTTCACGAAGGCGAAGCGCAGCTGGATCATGAGCCGCGTCCGCAGCAAGGACACGGTCCCCGAGCGCATCGTCCGCTCCTTCCTCCATCGGCGCGGGTTCAGGTTCAGCCTCAACAAGCGCGGCCTACCCGGCACCCCGGACATCGTGCTAGCGCGGCATCGCGCCGTCGTCTTCGTGCACTCGTGCTTCTTCCACGGCCACCCCGGCTGCAAGCGGGCGACCGTACCGGCGACTAACCGGGCGTTCTGGGCGCGGAAAATTCGGCGAAACAGGGATCGCGACGCTGACGCGGCGCGAGCGCTCCGCCGCTTGGGATGGCGCGTAGTCGTGGTGTGGGAGTGCCAAGCGAAGAGACCGGCGACGTTGGAGCGACGCCTCGCGAGAGCTCTGGCGGCGTTCGACTAGGCGCCGCCGACTACTGCTGTCGCCCGGAACTACGCTACCGGACCCAACTCCCGGAACACCGGGGCCATGAGTTCGTTGCCCGGCACGTGGATCGGAGGGGGCGCGCCGTTGAAGGGGTCCTGGACCTGTTTCGGGCAGATCGACGCGAAATCACACCCGGCGCACTTCTCCGGGTAGGGACGCATCGGGAACCGCCCCTGCATAATGTTCTCCACGGCCCATTCGAGGTTCCGCACGGCCGCCGCGACGGCGTTCGCGTCCACGGGTACCTCCACCCGCTGCCCATCCTTCAGAAAGTGCACTGTGCCGGTTTGGGCGTTCTCGCCGAGCACCTGCCGCGCGGCGAGGGCGTAGAGCTGCACCTGGAGCGCCAGCTCGGTCCACTCCACGTCTGCGGCGACGGGGTCCGGGCCCGCTTCGATGGCCTTGAAGTCGATCACCTGGGCCTCGATCAATCGCCCCTGCGCATCCTCACGCAGGAGGAGGTCGATGGAACCCGCGATGACGGCGCCCCGAATCGGTATCTCGAAGCGGGCCTCCACCTGCCGTTCCCGCGCGAAGTCGACCGCGAAGTCCTCGGCGTAGCGCCGGACGAGCTGCCCGGCGCGCTCCTTCGCCCGTTCGTACGGGCCGGGCCGGTTCACCGGGTCCGCGCTGGCGGCGACGTGCTTGAGGTGGAACGTGTCCCGGGCGATCTGCTCCGCCTCGTCGCCCGTCGGCGCCGCGTTCGGGAACCGCTGGTGCAGCGCGCCGATGCCCGTATGCACGGTCTGGCCGAACCCGAATAGCTCCGGGATGGGCGGGCTGAACCCGTAGCGCCGGCGGAACTGATAACTCCTCGGGCACGTGAGGTAGTAGCGGATCTCCGAGAAGGTGGTCGGAAGGTCCGAGTCCTCGACCCTTTGCGCCGGTGCCGCTGGCTGCAGGCCCGGGGGTACTCCCGCTGGGTTGTCCGCGATCTCGGGATGCACCAGCCCTAGGGCGAAGCGAGATCGCTTGCGCGCCTTTTTTCCGCCCGGAAGGCGGGCGGCGCCGGTCACGTGCAGGTACCGCTCTGCGCGCGTGACCGCCGTGTAGAACAGGCGGGCCTCGCCCGCCGTGGTGGAGACGTATGCGCCGCGCGCGATCGCCGCCCGCATAAGCGGCTGAGGAAGCCATCCGTCGTAGGCCTCCTTCTTCCCCGGGAACCGGCCCTGTTCGACATCGCTCACGAACACGACGGGAAACTCGAGGCCCTTCGCCTTGTGCACGGTCATCACCGACACCGTGTCAGGGCGCAGTACCAAGTCGTCCGTCGAGGTGTCGTACCCGGACTCGGCGACGTTCTCGAGGAAGTTCAGCACGTCTTGAAAGCGACGAGATGAGTCGATGCTGAGGTACACGGCCTCGACGTCCTGAATGATGCGGCTGAAGAGCCCCAGGTCTCGCATCACATCGTCACCGAAGTTGGCACGCTGCACGCCGAAGGCTGTGAGCAGGTCGTACACCAGGCGCTGAGGGTACACCCGGCGACGGGCGCCGTCGCGCGGCGCGTGGATTTCTCGGCCCCAATGGGCCATTACCTGCGCGAACGCGTCGAAGTCAGGGTTCGGGTAGAATGGGACGACCGCGGTGTCGAAGAACTGTTGGGCGGCGTTCCGGTCCGGAGAGCCGTTGCGCAGGAGGCCGAACGCGCCCACAAGGGCCCTCACCTGGCCCCGATCAAAAGGGCCGCCTCCCGCTTCCAGGCTGTACCTGATGCCGCGCGCCTCGAGCGCTCGCGTGAACGCGGCGTGCCGCGGTTCGTCGTTCTGCTCCTCGGCCCGAGTCGAACGCATGAGGATCGCGAAGTCCGCGGGCGTCAAACCCCGCACCGTGCCGTCGTGCTCCACGTACGCGGTTCCGAGCAGGGTCGCGATCCGTTCAGCCACCCATTCCGCCTCTTCCTGGCGATTGGGGAACCACAGCACGCGAAAATCACGCGGTCCCGGCGGGTTCACCGCGGTCGGGTTCTTCACCAGCCGGGTCGCCCCGAGCTCCGCGGCTGCCAGGTGGTCGGCCGCGGTCACTATCGGCTCGGTGCTGCGGTAGTTGCGCGAGAGGGTATGCCGGGCCGAGCCGTATCGCTGCTGGAACGTCAGGATGTTCTGGACGTCCGCGCCCCTCCACCCGTAGATCGACTGGTCGTCATCGCCCACGACGAAGAGCGAGCACCCGCGGTCGTGCAGGGCCTCAATGAGCGCCTCCTCGGACGTGTTCACGTCCTGGTACTCGTCGACGAGGAGGTGGCGGAGCCTCTGCACGGTCTCGCTGTTCCGGCCGGCCCGCAACGCGTCGACGACCCTTCGCACCATGAGGGAGAAGTCGATGAACTCGTCGGCTTCCATCTTTTCGCCCAGCAACCGGAGAGTTCTTCCTAGGGTCGCGTCCAACGCCTCCACGGCGGCGATGTCGAGCATCTCGTCGTTGAGGGCCGTCCAGGCGTTCGCGACCGCGTGGATCGTCCTGAAGTAAGGATGCGGTTGACCGTTCAGCGGCCGGGCCTGACGCAGCGCCTGCAGAGCCAGGCTGGGATAGCGGGAGATGAGGAACAGCACCAGCCGGTTGGTGTCGAGAACGTCGAACTGGCGGTACTTGGCGTCGATCTCGCCCAGGACCTTCTGGCAGAAGGCGTGGATCGTTCCGATGTACATGGCCCCGAGTACCGTCGGGTCGATGCCCGCGGCGCCAGCGGCTTCGGCCACGCGCCGCTTGATGGTCTCCGCCGCTTTCTCCGTGAACGTGAACGCGACGATGGAGTTGGCCTCGGCGCCCTCGGAGAGCAGCCAGGCGATGCGGTAAGCGAGCGTCCGGGACTTGCCTGATCCCGCGCACGCCAGGCTGAGGGTCTCGCGTGCGGTCTCCCGCGCAGCGCCGCACTGGTTGGGATCAAGCTGCTGGTTGAGGATCGCGTTGAACCCCATCGTCTAGCCCCTGCCCCTGCGCCTCCTGAGGTGAGCGTTGATGCTGGAGGCGTGCTGACGGACGAACTCCGGGGGCAGCGCGTTCCCGATCAGGTCCGCGGCCGCGTACTTGCCCCGTCGCAGGCTGATGAAGTACTGGCGCGGGAACGACTGCAGGAGCGCCGCCTCGCGCAAGGTAATCGCTCGGTGGCAGACGGGGTGGAGGAAGCGGCCCTTCGACGGATTGACGCACCCGCTTGTGATCGTCGGGGCCACGTCGTCCCAGGCCATGCGGCCGTAGATGTCCGTGAAGCCGTCGAACCCCCGGTGGCACTTCAGTTGCTTCCGGCCGTCGATCGCGCTCCGGCTCCCGCCGTTGGCCGGAATCGCGCGGATCAGCCGGCGCACTTTGGCCTTTCGGGGGCGTGTCCGGCGGTCGTGGAGGGGGTCGCCGCTCTTACCTACGGCGGGCAGCCCGCCTATCGCGTCGCGCACGGTGCGGCGGTTCTTCTCCGGGACCGCAAACGGGATCGCCCCGGTCTTGCTGGCGAGCAGGATCAGGCGACGTCGGCGCTGGGGCACGCCGTACTCGGCGGCGTTGAGCACGCGGTGCTCGGTCCGGTAGCCCATCCCGGAGAGTGACGCGACGAGCACGGCGAACCGCCAGTCGTCGGCCAGCGCAGGGACGTTCTCAAGCATGATTGCCTTCGGCTCGAACGCGCGGGCAAACCGCACGAAGTGGAGCACGAGGTCGTTCTTGGCCTCGGTCACCCGCTTCGAGCCGTTCAGCGTGCGGAGCGTCGAGAAGCCCTCGCACGGGGGGCAGCCCGCCAGCAGCGCGAGCTCGCCGACCGCGAGGCCCAGCTCGGTCCGCACGTCCTCCGGGCGTAAGGCGCGGATGTCGGTCTCTCGGACGAGGACCTCGGGGTGGTTCACGCGGTATGTCTCGACCGACAGGGAGTCTTCGTCGACGGCCCACGCGACACGGAACCCGGCCTGCTTCAGACCGAGCGTGAGGCCGCCGCAGCCGCAGAACAAGTCGATGGCGATCTTGGAAGACGAGGGGACGCGATCCATTTGTTAGATGAGTCTAACGAACAGCGAGCCGCACCGCTTGTTGGTGGCTTTCATGGCCACGTACTCCCCGGAACACGAACGGCCCGGCTCCCGAGGACGTGGGCCCTCGAAGGAGCGGGCCGCGGGGTACGGGCCTTGGCTGGGCGGTCGACTTAGGCGTCTCCCTGGCGTTGCCCGACGTCAACCGGCTAGGGTACTCATCGCCGCGTTCGTCGGGTCGCGTCGCCGCGCGAATACCTGCACAATATATAGGCGGGTCCCCCCGATTTAGGACCACGAGGACGTGCAGCTGAGCAGTCGGTTGGGGCCAGGGGTGAAGGACCCTCCTCGCTGATGTTCGGCCGGCGGGCGATTGGCTAAGCTGCGATGGGGCCGTTCGGTGTTGTAGTCCGCCCGCCAGTAGTCGAGAATCTGCTGGGCCTCGGCGACCGAGGCAAACCAATGTTGCGAGAGACACTCGCGTCGCAGCGAGCCATTGAAGGCCTCGATCAAGCAGTTGTCCCCGGGTTTCCCGGGTCGACTGAAATCGAGCTGGACGTGATTCCAGTACGCCCAGGCATCGAGGGCCCGCGAGGTGAACTCCGTCCCGTTGTCCACGGTGATCCAGCGCGGCAGCCCACGCTGCGCGCCGACCGCCCGCAGCACCAGGGCGACGTCCTCCCCGCGGAAGCGGGGCTGGGCCACGAGCGCCAGACTCTCGCGCGTATAGCTGTCGATCAGCGTCAGCACGCGGACGAGTCGCCCGTCGGCCAAGGTGTCGTGCATGAAGTCCATCGCCCAGACCTCGTTCGGCTGGGTCGCGATACGGCGGGGCCCACGCGGCACGGCGCTGCGCCGGCGGCGGGGCCGCTTCCGCCGCAACTGCAGCTCTTCGGCGCAGTACAGCCGGTAGATCCGCTTGGGATTCACGGCCCAGCCCTCCCGGCGCAGCACGGTGTGGAGCCGGCGGTAGCCGTAGCTCACCCGGACGGTCGCGAGCTCCCGGAGGCGCCGCCGCAGCGCGTCCTGGGGCGGCCGAGTACTCTGATACGTGAGCAACGAGCGCCACACCCCGGTCGCCCGGCACGCGCGGCGCGTCGAGACCCGAAAGGCCTCCCGCACCCACGTGACCCAGCTCCGCCGCTGCGCCGGGGTCACAATTTTTTTCGCAGGGACTCCTGCAGGATCTGCTTGTCCAGCGTGAGATCGGCGACCACGCCCTTCAAGCGGCGATTCTCGTCCCGGAGCTGGCGCAACTCCCGGAGCTCGCTCACGCCCAGGTCGCCAAACTTTCGCTTCCAGCGGTAGAACGTGGCCTCCGCGATCTCGAGCTTCCGGCAGATATCCGCCACCGGCGTCCCCGCTTCGACCTGCCGCAAGGCGAGGGCGATCTGCTCGACACTGAACCGACTCGTCCGCATCGGACTGTGCCTTCCCGGCTCCGTCCGGGAGCCATCGGCCCAGCCCGCAACCTACCGCTTTCTGTTAGTCCTCGGTGGTCCTACTATCAGGGAGCCCCGCC
>Ga0137387_10000051_pt1 | contig 39803 bp, 29 predicted proteins | sample SagtaG_3_FD_104909 | JGI IMG/M metagenome (GOLD analysis project Ga0137387, IMG submission 104909) | Vadose zone soil microbial communities from Angelo Coast Range Reserve, California, USA - Sage2_R_115_16 metaG | ecosystem: Environmental > Terrestrial > Soil > Vadose zone > Saprolite | place...
ACCAGGTGTAGGGGCTTCATTTCCACATCAACGATTCTCTGCCGTTATTTCCTCACTAGTAGATGTAACCTCATCTGCAGACTCTACAGGCTTTGCAGGCTCTACAGGTTCTGCAGGCTCTACAGGCTCTACAGGCTCTGCGGATTGCTTATGCGTATCATCGATTGCTTCTTGCGCCTGTCCCGTCACCGGCTCCCCACCTTCTTCCACAGCTTTTTGTGGAACACCATATGTCGCAGCAACTTCACCTTCCGGCACTGGCTTCGAATAGCGCAACACCAGGTAGGTCACAGGTATCAAAATGATCATCACCACCAGAGAAGTCCACTGGGCCTGTTTCAAACCCCAATCCAGACCTAAGAAGCTGACGATTACATTATCACGGGCGAAGAAGAGGAAAAACTGTGTAAAAGCATAGCCAAAGAGGTAGACCAGCATCAGGATACCCGGTCGACTGACGCGCCGGGCAAGATAGAACATCACACTCAACAAGACAATATTGGCAAGCAACTCATAGCCTGCCGCGGGTTGAACAGGCACATTGCAGGTAGCAGGATTCAAACACGCCCAGCTATTAGGATGTTGGTAGACCGTTGACCATGGCAGTGTACTGCGGTAGCCGATAATATCGCCGTTGATCAGGTTGCCAATACGCCCAAAAATTTGCGCTGCCGCCGCAAACAGCACACCCGCGTCGAGCAGCACCAGTGGATTGATATGCTCCTTACGCGCCCGCCAGATCAGCGTGGGAATCACGAAAAAGATCGCTCCAAAGAAGGCCATTCCGCCCTCCCACGTCGCCAGGATATGCTGGGGCTGAGCAAGGTAATGAGAAACCAGGTCCGGCTGCTGAATCACAAAGTACAAACGTCCCCCGAGCAGACCGGCAGGAATACACCACCAGATAATGCGGTATATCATAGCCGACGTAATGCCCTTGCGTGTTGCATAGCCGCGCACAATCAGTAAACCCAGGATAATGGCCACGACATACATCAATCCATACCAGCGCAAAGCAAACGGTCCTATACTAAAGATCACAGGATCAATATTAATGTAGATATAGGGCGGGCCAATACGCAGCCACCCCCAATCAATAAGATAGGTTGTAAGAGTAGGGATAGCTCCCATAGAATACTCCGTTCTTAAATAAACATAACTGTACACACTATCATAGTATGCTTTAAGCGTTAGTGCAAGTGCTTGAAGGGGAGAAACATAAGGGTAGCAAGTTACTCATTTCCATGCTACTATGCATACTATAGGAAAACGCAGGAAACAAAGTTGTTTCCAACACCGTTCCAGGGAAGGAAGAAAAGCCCATGGTAAAGCAAATACACCCACACACCTCTAAGCACGCGCCGGGACAAACCGTCTACGAACGCTATCTGCGCACCGAAGAGCTCCTCTCTTTACAGAAACCAGAAGAGGAGTTAGCTCACCATGACGAATTACAATTTCAAGTAGTACACCAGGTCTTTGAGTTGTGGTGGAAGGAGACCGCGTTCGAGTTACGCAGCATTCGTACGCTGTTGCACCAGTTCAACCTCCCAATGGCCATACACCTGTTACAGCGCGTCATCCGCATCCAGCACCTGTTGCTCGAGAATATGCGCATGTTGGAAACCATGTCCCCCTGGGACTTCCACCAGTTCCGCAGAGTCCTGGCCGACGGAGCCGGTACCGACTCACCCGGTTTCCATGCCCTTTTGACGCTCTCACCACTGCTCTGGGATGATTTTTCTCAGGTGCTTGCTCACGAGCAGGTATCCCTGGCCGACATCTACATGCGCGCCGATCGCTATCCGCTGCTGGTGGCCTTCGCCGAAGCTCTCACCGATTACGACGAAGTCTTTCAAATCTTCCGCTCCCAGCACCTCAAGCTGGCCAAACGCATGATCGGCCCCGGTTCCGTCGGCACCGGCGGCACCCCCATGGAATTGTTGGAGCGCACCCTCCAGGACGCCTTCTATCCAGAACTGTGGGAAGTACGTAACCAGCTCACCAAAATCGCCGATGAACAAGGATTAAAATAACAAGAAACGAAGGGCATTGAGAGGCCGCGCCTCTCAATGCCCTTCGTTTCTTGTTATGATTTCACTCCGCCATCGCCATAGCCATTCTAAGTTAATCTCTGCAAGAAACTCGCCACAGTCCGTATGCCCTTATAAAACTGGCTCAGCGAGTACTTTTCGTTGGGAGAATGTAGATTATCGTCGGGCAACCCGAAGCCCATCATGACTACCGGCACATTCAGCACTTCATGAAAGAGAGCCGCTACCGGTATCGAGCCACCCTCGCGAATAAAGATAGGCTCCTTGCCAAAGTACTCTTTCAAAGCCGCTGCCGCTGCCTGCATCGGCGGTGAATCTGGCATGACCATGACGCCTTCGCCACCGAGGATTTTATCGACCTTCACCTCTACGCCTGCTGGAGCCAGTTCTTTAACCCGCCGCTCGAAGAGCATAAATGCCTCTTCCGACTTCACATCAGGCGGCAAGCGCAGACTGATCTTAGCCTTGCTGACAGCTGGAATAACCATCTTGGCCCCCTCACCAGTAAAGCCGCCAATAATACCGTGCACTTCAAGCGTCGGACGCGCCCATATGCGCTCCATCGGCGAATATTCTGCCTCCCCGGTAAACTGCGAAACGCCCATCTCCTCGAGCAGCAACCCGTTGATATGCAGCATATCCTCGTTCCAGAATTTCAGTTCCTCCGTTGTCGGCTTGCGCACCTTGTCATAGAGACCAGGAATATGAATGTGCCCCCCGGCGTCCTTCAATCCGGCAATAATTATAGCCAGGGTATGTAATGGGTTCGGCGCTATACCGCCATACTCTCCAGAATGCAGGTCGCGTTTGGCCCCGCGTACCTCAACTTCGGTATAGATGATCCCCCGCAATCCATAAATCAGCGCAGGAAGATCCTTAGCAGGCATACCCGTATCACAGATCAGCACTACATCGCAACCTAACCGCTCAGGATGAGTCTTGACGTAATGCTCGATCGACTCACCCCCCGCCTCTTCTTCTCCCTCAATAAGAACTCTGACATTGACCGGCAGTGTGCCATTGACCGTCATCAGTGATTCCAGCGCCTTGAATACCAGCATAGTCTGGCCTTTGTCATCACATGCCCCCCGGCAATACAGGTTATCGCCGCGAATCGTCGGCTCAAAGGGAGGAGTATGCCACAGATCGACTGGATCAACTGGCTGCACATCATAATGCCCATAAACAAGCAGCGTCGGCTTCCCCGGCGCCTTGAGCCATTCGCCATACACAAGTGGATGTCCCGACGTCTCAATCAACCTTGCGCGTTCAAAACCAATAACTGTTAACTGATCAACGGCATACTGCGCAGCCCGCCAAATATCAGCTGCATGCTCCGGCAGTGTGCTAATACTGGGAATGCGTAACCAGCCCTTCAGATCCTCAAGAAAACGGCCCTCATTCTCCGTAATATACGCTTCCAATTGCGTCATAATACATACTGTCCTTTCCATAATAGATATCCCCTATCCGAACACGAGTACACAGGTACCCACAAGAGTCACCCTTCTCTTGATGTGGAATGGGTTTGCCCATGGCGGCGCCATGGGCAAACCCATTCCACATCATTAAATTATTGGCGAGCGACCTGCGGTCGACCATGGGGGTGGGGACGAAGGGACGAACCAAAACTTGACATCCTCCAACATACCCATTAGACTGTAGCTAACAAAACCAAAACAACGACGAAGAGCAGGAGGAGTAAGCACACCGTACTCCGCAAGAGAAGGAAGATCAAAAGGCTGCAAATCTTCCCCGGAGCAACAGTGCCGAAGGTCGCCTGAGAGTCTGGAAAGAAACACAACGCCCATGTAATGTGTCTGTGCAACTTCCACGGAAGTGCCCGATAGCGCACACAGTGAGGATCAATAATCTCATTGATCGAAACAAGGTGGCACCACGAGCTAACACCCTTTCTCGTCCTTGGCGGGGAAGGGTTTTTATATAATCAGGGTAAACAGGAGGAGCCTTTCATGATCGATCAGGATAACATAGAAAACGCCGGCAAACATCTCAGCGCATCTTTAGCATCGCTGCCAAAGGCCTATGAGCCACAGGCCGTAGAGGGCAAATGGTACCGCTACTGGGAAGACGAAGGCTACTTCAAGCCGCGTCCCGACGCCACCGGTACACCCTTTGTCATCAGCATGCCGCCGCCCAACGTGACGGGCGCGCTTCACCTCGGCCATGCCATCACGGCTACCATCGAAGATATCCTCATCCGCTACCATCGTATGCAGGGCGACGACACCCTGTGGGTGCCGGGAGAAGATCACGCCGGCATCGCCACACAAACCGTCGTTGAGCGACTGCTGGCGCAGGAGGGTACCGATCGTCACGAGATTGGCCGCGAAGCCTTCTTGGAGCGCGTCTGGCAGTGGGTAAATCAATATAAGAGCCGCATCCAGGATCAGCACCGCCGCCTCGGCGCCTCCTGCGACTGGTCACGCGAGCGCTTCACCCTCGATGAAGGACTATCCAGGGCCGTCCGTGAAGTCTTCGTGCGTCTCTACGAAGAGGGACTCATCTACCGCGGCGAGCGTATCATCAACTGGTGCCCTCGCTGTATGAGCGCCCTCTCCGATCTCGAGGTCAATCACATCGACACTCCGGGAAAGCTGACCTACGTGCGCTACCCGTTGAAGCCGCTCAGCGAGGGTGAACCAGCTCAATATATCAGCGTTGCTACCACGCGCCCGGAGACTATTCTTGGCGATACCGCCGTGGCCGTCAATCCCAAAGATACCCGCTACAAAGACCTTGTTGGCCGCCTGGCGATCCTCCCCGTCATCGGACGCGAGATCCCTATTATAACAGATGAAGCCGTCGATCCCACCTTTGGCACGGGTGCGGTAAAGGTCACTCCTGCCCATGACCCGACCGACTTTGAAATTGGCCTGCGTCACGACCTGCCCCGCGTCCAGGTCATCGGCTTTGACGCGAAGATGACTGACGAGGCTGGCCCTTATGCTGGACAGGATCGCTATGAAGCCCGTGACAACCTGGTGGCAGACCTGGAGAAGCTTGGCCTGGTCATCAAGATCGAGGATTACATGGTGCCGCTGGGCTACTGCCAGCGCTGCGATTCGGTGGTTGAGCCGCTGATCTCCAAGCAATGGTTCGTCAAGATGGCCCCGCTCGCCACTCCTGCCATCGGAGCGGTCAAGTATGGCCTGCTGAAGATCGTGCCCGAGCGCTTCAACAAAGTCTACCTGGACTGGCTGGAAAATATCCACGACTGGTGTATCTCGCGCCAGCTCTGGTGGGGCCATCGTATCCCCGTATGGTACTGCGACAACTGCGGCCAGATGACCGTCAGCCTCGAGGATATCTCCATCTGTCCCCATTGTGACAGTACCGCCATCCATCAAGACGAGGATGTGCTCGATACCTGGTTCAGTTCCTGGCTCTGGCCCTTCAGTACCCTCGGCTGGCCCGATGCCACCGCTGACCTGCTGCGTTACTATCCCACCTCCGTGATGGAGACGGGCTACGACATCATTTTCTTCTGGGTTGCGCGTATGGTCATGGCGGGCATTCACTTCCTGGGCGTGATCCCCTTCCGTACCATCTACCTGCATGGCCTGGTGCGCGACGCCAGGGGCGAGAAAATGAGCAAGTCCAAGAACAACGTCGTTGATCCGCTCGAAGTGATGGACAAGTACGGTACCGACGCCTTGCGCTTCACCCTGGCGACCAGCAGCGCTCCTGGCAACGACATGAAACTGGTGGAAGAGCGCATCGTCGGCAACCGCAACTTTGCCAACAAAATCTGGAATGCCTCGCGCTTCGTGCTCATAAACACCGCCGAAATACCGGGCGGCGTGCCCTCGATCGAGCAGGCGCAGCCGCAAACGCTCGCCGACCGCTGGATACTCAGCCGCCTGGCACGCCTGACGAACAACGTCACCCACCTGATCGAGGATTTCCAACTGGGTGAAGCTGGCCGCCAGGTCAACGAGTTCTTCTGGTCAGACTACTGTGACTGGTATGTCGAGATCGCCAAAGTGCAGATGCAGGGCGATGATGCAGCCCGCCAGGCCACGGCTGGTATCCTGCGAGCCGTGCTCGACCAGAGCCTGCGCCTCCTGCACCCGTTCATGCCCTTTGTCACGGAAGAGGTCTGGCAGTACCTCTATCGTACCAGCGAACCAGAACTGCAGCGTTGGCCCACCGCCGCGCTGATTATCGCGCCCTGGCCCAAGGCGAATGCCCAGGCAGTCGATGACGAGGCAGAAGAGCAGTTTGGTCTCGTACAGGAGATCATCACGCGCATCCGCGACGCCCGTAACCAGGTCAACGTCGAACCAGCCCGCCGCGTCCCGGTGATCATGGCTGCTGGCAATCAAACCGCTATGCTTGAGCAGCAGGCTTCTCTCATCGAGTTCCTGGCGCGCACAGAGAAACCCCAACTGCACGAACACCTTGCGCAAAAGCCCACGCAGTCAATGAGCCTGCTGGCTAGTTCCGTGGAGATCTACCTCCCGCTCGCTGGCATGCTCGACATCGGCAAAGAGCTGGAGCGCCTCGACAAAGAGATTGTCCAGACCCGGCAGTAAATAGCGCGCCTGCAAGGCAAACTCTCCAACGAAGCCTTCGTCACCAAAGCTAAACCAGAGGTCGTCGAGAAAGAGCGTGAGAAGCTGACCGCCCAGGAAGAGCGCGTGACCAAGCTAACCGCAAGAAGGGCTGAATTGGCGGGATAAATAGCATCATTTTGAAAGGTGGCTGAGCAATGACTAAAACAAGCTGGGTTGAGATTTGCGTGAGCGACTTCGAGCAATCAATCACATGGTTTGAGAATGTCCTGGGCTTTCGTGTCGTCGCCCGCGATGCAGACGAATATGCTGAATTGTCTCGCGGGGAGACCTCTATCCAACTGGCGACAGATAGCGCACCATACTGGGCATCCGAGCGCTCTCGCCTTCTCCCGCCGGGACAACGCGGCAGCGGCGTTGAGATCGCCCTCCTCGTAGAGAACATAAACGACCTCTATCGCCAGGCCCAGCTGGCCCAGGCGGACATCGTGCGTGAACTCGCCGACTATCCCTGGCACATGCGACAGTTCTGGGTGCGCCATCCCGATGGCTATCTCATACGCCCCGCCCAAAAGATTCTCTCCGTAAACCCGGCTACCTATCGTCGCCAGGTAGCCGACGCTTTTCAACGCGATACGCCGCGCATTACCCAGGAACTGCTCGCCGTGAAACAGACAGCTGATAGTCTCGTGCAGCAAAGAGACTACCTCGGAGCGGCAACGATCTATGAAACCCTGGTGACGGAGATATTCGAGCAGTCACACCTCTACTATAATGAGGAAGCTGAGTACGATAACTACTACGAAGAAGAAAGGTACTTTCCAGAAGAGGAAGGATTAGATAAGCTTGTCGGGGAGTGTATTGAGGCACTGGGCAACTGTTTGGCTGACGAACAGGCTGATAGGGTAGCGCGTGAGAAGATCATCGAGGTGCTATTTGACATCTACCAGCATGACCTGCATGCCGACAACAGCCTCGGTTTCGCTGCCAGCGCAGCGGACCAGCTCGTGAGATACACAACTCAGCTGGAACGACAGACTATCGCGGAGTGGATTCGCGATGCACTTACCGACGAAGAGGAAGAGGTCACTGGCTCCCAGCGCAAGGCCTATGGCAGGTTCTTGCTGGACCTGGAGAAAGATATCCTCGACGATGAAGCATACCTGCAAATCTGCCGCGAGACTGGTCGCACCTCTGACCTGATTGAGCGGCTCTTGACGCTTGGGCGCATTGACGAAGCTGCCAGAGAAACACAACAGGTTGACGATCATGCACTCCTCGGACTGGCCGACCTCTTTATTCAGCATAAACAGGATGCCGTGGCCGAGCACCTGGTGAGAGCGCGCATCAAAGAGAAACCGCCCCAGCACATCCTGGAATGGCTCCAAAAATACTATCGCACCAGAGGCAACCAGGTCGCCGAATTGGAGGTAACCGAGACATTGTTCCGCACACAGCCCTTTCTCGGGCGCTACCAGAAGCTACGCGATCTCGCCAGGCAACTTGGTCGCTGGGAGACCCTACGACCGGAGTTGCTCGCTTTCCTGGAGCAGGAACAGAACACCCCACTGTTGATCCAGATCGCCCTGGACGAAGGCGAAATCGACAAAGCCTTGCAGCTGCTGAAGGGGATCGCCAAGAAGGACATCTACGGCTACACCTACAATGTTGGCTACAGTTATTACGGATACGGCAACATCGCCCTTGAGGTCGCACGGGCCGCCGAAGAGACGCGGCCGCGTGAGGCAATAGAGCTGTATCGGCAGCATGCCGAACGGCTGATCGCCCAACGAGGTCGCCAGAACTACCAGGCAGCCTGCACGTATCTCGCAAAGATGCGCGCCTTATACGAGAAGCTCGGCGAGAGTGAGGCATGGACGAGCTATATTGCAGCGTTGCGTGAGCAGAACCGCAACCTGCGCGCATTGAAGGAAGAACTGGCGCAAGCTGGATTGTGAATGAGTATGTCGAGGCAAAGCCTGTCCCCTTTTATTGCAGAATCGTCCAGGTCGCCTGGGTATGGGGCGCAAGCTTCGCAGTATCGACCTCTTCCGTGCTCAGATCGACAAACATGGGCAGTACAATCGAGAAGACGCTGCCTTCTCCCGGAGTGCTCTGCACATCGATGCGTCCGGCATGCCGCTCTACCAGTTTGTTTGCAATAGACAATCCTAATCCTAACCCGGTCTGCGAGCCTGATGCTCCTTCAACATCCGCTACACGATAATACTCATCGAAAATGTGCTCCAATTCCTCCGGTGGAATGCCCACTCCCCTATCGTGCACCGAGATAGTGGCCTCACATCCTACCTGTTGCAGCGTGACCGTAATCGGGCAACCTTTCGGTGAATACTTGCGCGCATTCGAGAGCAAATTCAGCAGCACCTGGCCAATGCGGTCAGCGTCCACTTCGGCTTCAATCGCCTCCCCAGGTGCCTCGAAGCGCGGCGCAGAACCACTTCCCACTGCATACTCGTCGAGGATGTGCCGGCAAATTTCCACCAGGTCACAGCGCCGTCGATGAATGACAAACGCGTTCGATTGCATGAGCGAGGCATCCAACAGATCATTTACGAGTCTTTGTAGGCGATTGATCGAGCGTTCTATGTCCTCCAACCCCTGGCTGACCTTCTCATCTATCGCCGCCCGTTTGACCTGGCGCTGGAGAAGCTGTGTTCCCACTTTTAGCGAGGTGATCGGTGTTTTGAGTTCATGCGCAACCATGCTGAGAAACCTATCTTTGGTCGCGTTCGCTTCGACGAGTTCGCGCGTGCGATGTTCGACGATGCGTTCGAGCGATAGTGCATGCAGTTCCAACGCGAGCTGGTTTTCTGCTAGCTGGCGACGCAAGCGGCGCGTTTGAATAGCCCGGCTCAATGCGGCCACCATGTAGTCACGGTCAATTGGCTTCTGTATGAAATCATACGCTCCGCCTCTCAGCGCCTGGACGGCCAGGTCATGCTCACCGTGACCCGTGATGAGCAGCGTCGGCGTCTCTGGTCGTAGCTTCTGTATCTTCGCCAGCAGCGCCAGGCCGTCCATGCCGGGCATCTTTATATCGCTCACAATAGCATCATAATCGCGTTCCTGGATCTGCCTGAGGGCATCCAGGGCCGAGTCCGATGTATCCACCTGGACGGCGGTTAATCGGAGAGACAACGTTTGAGGGAGCGCCTCCAATAATCCTATGTCGTCATCAACAATGAGGAGATAGGGTATTTCATTCATAACTGGCCACCTCCTAGTCAAGCTAGTCAAGACGTGTTCGCGGAAGTTGGATCAAGAAGTGAGCTCCTTCACCGGGATGATTTTCGACCATGATGGTACCCTGATGATCTTTGATGATGCCATAGGTGATTGAGAGGCCCAAACCTGTTCCTGCTCCAACCTCTTTTGTCGTGAAGAATGGATCAAAGATACGCTGTTCGAAATCCGCGGAAATACCCGGACCAGTATCACACACACGCAGTACTACGCTCTCTGCCTCCATAGTACAGGTGATGGTAATCACTTTATGTGCCACGTTGGCAAGCGCATCACGCGCATTGGTCAGGAGATTAATAACAACCTGTTCCAGTTGAATCGCGTTGCCAATCACCAGCACCTCTTCTTCAGGAAAATGCAACAGCACCTCGATCTGGCGCAGGCGTAGTTGTTCTCGCATGAGTAAAATCGAGCGTTCAACCACTTGCGAGATGCTGACTGGCTCAAAGCTGACCGGGGTGGCGCGGCCAAAGGTACGCAGGTGCGAAATAATTTCGGTGGCTTTGCGCACTTGCTGCATGGCATTGGAGAGTTCGCAGAAGACACGTTCTGGATTGGTATCTACTGTCCCCAGATCTATCAGATCGATGGCATTGCCCACGAACAACCCGATATTGTTGAGTGGGTTATTCAGTTCATGCGCTATGCCGGTCGTCAGTTCACCAAGCGTGGCTAATTTGGCCGCCTGCACAAGCTGCTCCTGCTTTTCGCGTAATTCCTGTTCCCGGCGCTGCACCGCCTCCGTCGTTTCGCGCAGATCGCTCATGATGTGGATCATCGCTTTGCGGCTATCCTCTAAACGGAGATTGGAACGATGCGAGTCTTGCAGGATATGCATAAGTGCGCGGCGCGAATTATGCAGGCGCTCCGTCTGCCCGGCCAGGCGGCTGCGATCCTGTTCATAGTCGGCAAGAATATGGATCATGGCCTTGCGCTGATCGGCCAGCTTGCGATTAACCGTGTTCAGGTCACTCAGGATATGGATGAAGGCGCGGCGGCGCTCCTCGCTTTTGTGCAAATGCATTTCCAACGCATTTTTCTGCTCAAGCAGCTTTTTATTTTCCCGCCTGGCTGTCTCCAGGTCCATCTCTTCCGCTGAAACAGCCTGAGTTGTATATTCTGCTAGCTCATTCATTGAGCAAGACCCTGGCGAGCTCTCTCTAACTCACGCTTTAAATTCTCCACTTCTTTTTCCAGTGCGATCATTTTGAGTTCGCGCCCGACCACTACCTCTTCGAACTTTTCCAGGTCGAGAATCTTTTCCTGCAATTCGGATTTTGATTCCTGTAAATCTCGCACGACCTTTTCATAGGCGCGCATATCGCGCAGAATACCAATAGCGCCGATGACTTTGCCATCCGCGTCACGCAGCGCGGACGCATTGAGGGTCGTGGGAATAATCTCACCAGAGGCACTACGCGGATTGAGGCGCGCATTGCGCGTCGCGCCACGCTCGATCACTTCGCGCAGAGCAGACAGGAACTCGCGGGTTTCTTCGGGGCTGATAAAGCGCGAGAGCGACTGCTCCAGCACTTCGTCTGGCCGGAAGCCAAGCAATTCGTAAACGGCGTCATTGGCCTGTAAAATCTTGCCTTCCAGGTCGGAAACGAACACCGGGTCGGGGGCGTTCTTAATCAAGCTATCTGAATAGGCCAGCGCCTTATCCAGTTCGCGCATATCGCGCAGGATACCGATGGCGCCGATGACTTTGCCATCCGTGTCACGTAATGCCGAGGCATTCAAGCTGGTTGGAATCACCTCACCAGAGGCGCTGCGCGGATTGAGACGAGAATTGCGTGTTACTCCTCGTTCGATCACCTCGCGTAAGGCAGCCAGGAACTCACCGGTTTCTTGAGAGCTGATAAAGCGCGAAAGCGACTGCTCCAGCACTTCGTCTGGCCGGAAGCCAAGCAGTTCGTAGACCGCATCATTGGCCTGTAAAATCTTGGCTTCCAGATCGGAGACAAATACCGGGTCCGGGGCGTTCTTAATCAGGCTGTCAGCATAGGCACGCGCCTTATCCAGTTCGCGCATATCGCGCAGGATACCAATGGCGCCGATGACTTTGCCATCCGTGTCACGCAGCGCGGACGCATTGAGGGTCGTGGAAATAATTTCGCCAGATGAGCTGCGTGGATTGAGGCGTGCATTGCGCGTTGCGCCGCGCTCGATCACTTCGCGCAATGCTGCGGTAAATTCGCGCGTCTCTTCAGGACTGATAAAGCGCGAAAGCGATTGTTCCAGCACTTCGTCTGTTCGAAAACCGAGCAGTTCATAGACCGCATCATTAGCAGTAAGGATCTTCCCTTCCAGGTCGGAGACAAATACCGGGTCGGGGGCGTTCTTGATGATGATGTCGGCGTCGAGTGAGCTATACGGCTTCGTTATGCGGGACGAGGCAGGAGTAACTACCCTCGCGGTTGTAATAACGTCATCAGGCATAAAGCAAAACCTCCTATACGAAATTTCGGGTATTTTCTGCATGTTCGACACTAGAAAGTATAACAAACAAAAGCTCTTTGCGCACAAAAATGAGAGATTAGTCACGCTGAGTTAATAGCCCACATTCCGCTATTATCTGTAGCCCAACCATGATTCGTGTCGATGAAGTCTATTGAGGCTAGTTATATGGGAAGTTACACAGCCATCTCTTCTTGCTCGATCTGCGAGAACTGTTCGTTATACAATCTCGCATACAAGCCATTCTTTTCCAGCAATTCGTGATGCGTACCGCGCTCCACGATCTCGCCATGATCAACCACCAGGATCACGTCCGCCGCCAGGATAGTCGAAAGACGGTGAGCAATAGCCAGCGTGGTGCGATTCTTCATCAATGGCTCCAATGCCGCCTGGATCAAGCGCTCAGAATGCGTATCCAGCGCACTGGTAGCCTCATCCAGGATGAGTACTCGAGGATTCTTTAGAATCACACGAGCAATCGCCATACGTTGTTTTTCGCCGCCTGAGAGCTTGTAGCCCCGCTCACCAACCAGGGTGTCATAGCCATCCTCAAGCTCCATAATACGATCATGGATAGCAGCCGCCTTTGCCGCCGCAATCATATCCTCTTCCGAGGCATCCATGCGCGCATACAGTAGATTCTCTTTGATCGACGCATGAAACAGATACGTCTCCTGTGTGACAACCCCAATTAACTCGCCCAGCGATTCCAGGGCAATATCCTTAACATTGTGCCCATCGATCTCAACCGCGCCGCTATCCACATCGTAGAGTCGTGGCACAAGGTACGTAATGGTTGTCTTACCCGCGCCGCTCGGTCCGACGAGGGCCGCCAGTTGCCCGGGCTTGATCTCGAACGAGACATCGTTGAGCGTTATACGCGGTATCGCTTCCTCGGCTGGCGTCACAACAGGAACGGTCACAGCCTCTGGCGAGACAGGACGATTCCCATTGCCCTCTTTCTCGTTCAAGCCGTTAAGCACACTGGACTCGTCGCGCTTATATGTAAAGGTGACATCTCTAAACGTCACATCTCCCTGTACATCATTCGATGAAAGCTTGAGCGCACCAGGCCTATTCTGAATCTCAATCGGGAGATCAAGATACTCGAAAATGCGGTCAAACAGCGCCAGTGAACCCTGGATCTCAACCTGGACATTCAGTAACTGGCCAATGGGGAAGAATATCCTGCTTTGTAAGGTAGTGAAGGCCACGATAGTACCCAGGGAGACGCCAGGCACATTATTAATGATTTGCCAACCGGCTACGAGGTAGATAATGGCCGGCATAATTGAAAAGAACGTACCAATCAACATGAAGAACCAGCGTCCAATCATTTGCTGGCGTACTTGCAGGTCAGCTAACTTCTGATTCTCTTCTCTGAACTGATCCTCCGCATATTTCTGGCGACCAAATGTTTTTATCAGCAGAATGCCACTCACTGAGAGCGTTTCCTGCATCTTCGCGGTCAGTGCAGCCATACTTTGCTGCGTCTCCTTGCTCGTCGCTCGCCTGACGTTTCCTACTTTGTAGGTGATCCAAAGAAAGATAGGGAGAAGCCCTAATGATATGAGGGTGAGCAAGGGACTAAGGATAAACATAGCGATGACTGTACTTACCACTGTCGATATGTTTGAGACGACGCTCGTAGCCGTATCGGTGACAACGCCCTGTACACCCCCCACGTCGTTTGAGAGGCGTGACTGGATCTCACCTGTACGCGTCGAGGTAAAGAAGCGCATCGACATACTCTGCAAGTGATGGTAGAGTTTATTACGAAAGTCACGCATCACGCGCTGACCTATCACATTATTGAGATAGCTCTGCCCAACGCCAATAACGCCAGTGACGATCGGTGTCACAATCATAATGATCACTAAAATGATCAACAGTTTTAAGTTCCCTTTGCCGATCGCGTCATCGAAGACATAACGGATCAGTAGCGGGTTAACCAGGCCCAAAACAGTTGTGAGGATGATAGCGATGAGCACCAATACAACCTGAAATTTATATGGGCTGAAAGCCTTGGCAACCCGTCGCAATGTTCGTGTATCGGTCTTTCGCCCCCGTTTTTTTTGTTCCTCTGCATAAGCGGCCATACCACCGCCCATTCCATGAAATCCCATTTATAGTATCTCCTAATATATAAACCACATAACCATCAGTCGCCACAAGTGCGAACGGCGCAATGCAGTCCATTACAAGTTAATTACTTTTTATAAGTATATCCGGTGATCACTCTAAATACACTGGCCATGCGTACTGTTATACACCTGTAAGTTTTGACAGGCAGAGGCGAGAAATCAACCCTGCCAGCAAAGCGCCACGCAATGGAATAGTATCCACGCGCAAATATTCGCGGTTGAGATCGTGCATCCCACCACCAATCGGACCAAGGCTATCAAGTACCGGGATTCCCGCCTCCATCAGTAGATTCGCATCGGAGAGCCCTCCTTTGCCCTCGGCAACAATAGAAAGCCCCAGCGCCTTCCCCTCTTCCTGAGCCATTTCCACCAGCCGCAAAATTTCAGACGTGGCCGCATACGGTGCGCGACCACGTATACACGTCAGCTTTGTACGCGTATCCGGAACGCTACATCCCGAGGCGACCTGCTCCAATGCCTTTGCTGCTAAGCTCAAGCCCTGTTCATTATACGCCCGTACAGAGATGTGACAGCGCGCAACCTCGGGTACGATGTTAAGCGGCTCACTGCTGCTCAAGCGCGTCACATTGAACGTTACACCGGGATAGAGCATATTTAAGTTATGGACAGCTATCATCTTATGTGCCAGTTCAATCACCGCTGAGCGACCTTTATGTGGCTCCGCCCCCGAGTGCGCTGGAATACCCATAATCTCCATCATGTACTTATCTGCCCCCTTGCGCGACTTCGTGATCACCTCCGCAGCGCGAGAAGCCTCCAACACCAGCCCCAGATCTACTTGCTGGGCAATTTCACGTAAAAGAGGAGCGCTTCCAGCAGAACCCACCTCTTCATCATTATTAAAGACCACAATGATCTCACCAAACTGATCGAAGCCCGACTCCAAAAGAGCGCGTAAGCTATACAAACCCATCAACACGCCCGATTTCATATCGATCACACCCGGACCAAAAGCAAGACCATCGGCCACGTGAAAAGGCCTGGCAGTCGCAGCTCCCGCGCCATACACGGTATCCAGGTGTCCGACCAGCAGCAACCGCACTCCCCCAATACCCCACAGTCTCGCCACCAGGTTCTGCCCAAACCCTTCAGAATCATGCAGACTAACACTACATCCAATCTCACCCAACCACAGCGCCAGGTACGCCATAATCTCGTTAATACCCTCCCTCTGCCCTGTTCCCGAATCTATATTAACGAGCAGTTCCAACCGTTCAAGCAATTCAGTCTGGTAGCCCTGCAGTTTCGGCAGAAAATGTTGGGAGTAGGTTTGCATATAGAAAAAGCCCTCTAGTGGTGTAAACCCGGTGAAACAGTTGTGTATTCCTTTATTCTATCACAGCAGAAACCAGACAAAGAGCAAAACACCGTGCCCCTCGTTCCGTAGGGATGCCCTCGTTCCGTAGGGGCGGGAGAGGTGAGGAGTAGAGTGGGGACGCTTGCGTCGCCCCCGTAACCAGTTACGCAGGCCTCAAAAAGAAAAAAGCAGCCAGAGTAGAAACACAATAGTATGTCCCTACTCTGCCTGCTTACCACCCCGTTAGAAGTACCTCCTGGGATGTGACAGGTATACTCCTATGACCAGGCCAACTATGAGGGTTACCAGAACAATAATGATCAGCGTTTGGGGGTCAATGTAAAACATTTTGGCCTCCTTTTAGTTCCATTCCAGGAACCAGGTGTCGATCTATGTCACATTCGTGAATGCTAGAATTTATTAAGCATACATTCTTCAAACGGCACTCCTCTCCTAACACCCATTTTCTTTCTGGCTATCCAGGGGAATCCGCCTGATCTTTGGATTTCGCGGAATATACCTGTAACCAGTCCTGGCAATCTTATTGCGCCGAGCCAGCACCTCTTGCCTCTGCAATTCACGCTGTTCTCGCAACAACGCGTAGTGCTGTAGCCTATCGATCATCATTTCGATCATCAGCACAATACCAACCAGTGTGAGCACAGCGAAAAACAGCAGGGTCAGAATTGCCAACGCCAGTGTAACTAACAGAGACGCCAATCCCGGCTGATACAGAATGGACATTAAGAAGAACGCGAATACAGCAGCAATACTCAAAACGATGAGGGGCGACAAAAATGAACCTTTATCTGGCCTACCCATAGGTCATCTCCCTTCAGCTAACTGGCAAAGACACATATGGCACTTATGTGTCCGGCATTGATTACCCCTGCAACACTGCAAGGAGCAGTCTATCTCTAATGACCACGTCGTCACTAGCCGCTCTACTCTAAAGGGACAAATCAGTGATCCTAAACCACGAATAACGGCTTACATCACATAACATACGGTTTCATGCTGCTAAGCTTCGATACACGACGATATGCAAGTGAAACCAGCGAGGCATGCCGGCTGCGCTCCAGTGCGCTGTCAGGCCTGCTCCTTTGATAATCCTGCAAACATACGCCATATCTTAAGAATGCCCGAAGTAAGGGCGAAAGAGGTCCATCAAAATGTGAAAGCCTGGCCAGGTCCGACATAATTGCCTGCGACTGCTTTTTCGGAAAGTTGATGATTTCAGGAGCCAGTCGATCGAAGAGCGACTCCTGGAAAAGTTCATTGTGAACTTCCTCAGTAGGATCAGCCAGTTCATCTACGATGACATAATCTTCTGTAGAGGAATCATTGATCTGTGAGAGATGTACAATCCTGCCATCTTTTCGTATCAGATCAATAAAGTAGTTTCGTGCAATTATTTTGCACAGAGACTGTACAGATTTAACCGGTTCTGCCTCTTGCCTTTCAGCTTTACGTATGCGCTCAAAGGTGCGGCAGACAGCCTCCTGTACAATCTCATCAGTTACATCTTTCTCCTGCCCAAGCCACAAGGGTATATGAGCGGAGTAGACCCATACTTTTACCTGACTACAAAGTAAGCGATACAAGTCGTCCCAAGAATCACTATTACTCAGGTCACATTCAAGAGCAACTGGAGCATAGAAGCAACTGGCCATGAGCGACTCTCCTTCAGAAACTGTCAGGTTCCACTGTACGAAACAGTCTTCAGCTTCAGATTTTCTCAGCAAATATGCTAAGAAATGTGTTAAAATATCAATCACTCTGGTAATTGCTTCAACTTAATTAAGTTTTTAAATTATCTTATGCTTTTTCTTCGTGCAAAGCAGTAATACATCTATACTTACTAGCAACAGTACCACAGATTTTCTGTAAAATCAAGGAGAAAACATATCACACACAGAAAACCTAGTAAATTGTAGGAAAACATCAGACTTATATTATTTTATATGATACATAACCATTCGGTTATCATTAGAAATTATCATAATAAATGCTTATGAAGCAATTGTCTTAAATAATTTTTAGGGAATATTAGATTTTATGTTCTTATACTTCGCTTCAATTAACCTGATATGTTATTAAATCAGCAGCATCTAACCAGGTGAAAGTGACCGCCCATAATGTGGATTGGACACTACTTAAGTGACTTTCAAACATGTCCCAAAAATGAGCATCTTGAAAAGAAGCAGCGAATAAGATTACAATTTATTCACAGTTCTTTAGGAAAACTCAGCACGAGAAATCACCGCTTGACATCCTAACAACAGAGGAATAGAATGATGCTGAGACTTTCTTAGGCCCACTATCGTTTCTTATTTATAAGTTATGTTAATTTTGCTGGCACATTACATTTTATAAGTATTCTTAGAAATTCATTGTTAAAAAAAGTAATATTCATACGTTATTACTTGTGATACGCATCATGTACATTTGGTTCATTACCCTTTGCCCATTTTAGGAGATTAAGATGATCGAGCAGGATGTCCCGGTTATAAAAGAATATCTGCAGCAGAGAGACGTGCAGGAGCGTATTCAGAAGAGTATGCAAGAGGCCCGTGCAAAAGCAACTGTCACGATTAGCCAGGCTGCTAAACTGTTTGATTTAACTGAAAGCCAGCTTCGGGATTGGGAGAAGCGAGGTCTGCTTAGTACGGAAAGGTCATTATCAACCGAGGAAAGCAAAGGACATCGTCAGTTTTCTCCAGATGTATTGAATAAGCTTGCTATTATTAAAGAGCTTAAAGATAACGGCGGCTATTCACTAGGAGCCATCCCACAAAATGTGGACAGTATCTGGGATCAGACAGTTCACGATCATCAAAACACTGCACCACAGAGCGTTGCTATACAAACTCAACAAACTACAACCAGACATATTCCAATTGATAAACGTGTTGAACAAGCCGAAAAAGAAGTCTTCTGGAGATACTTTACCTCGCAGGCTTTAAGACTCTCGCTTATCCTAGCTTGTGAGAACATCCCCGAAACTGTGGCAGGTTTGGTACTGCCACTACAACCAAATACTTCCTCTTCAATAGTTCGTGAACCCTATCGTTTACCTGAGATCGGTGAATGTTTGATTGGCTGGCTTGATCTCAATGGCTCTTTCTACACGTTCCTTGACCCTGTGCCCTCATTTGAGGTCCCTACCGATTTTAGAATACAGCCGTTAGTTGCAGAAGAAGAAGATATCTCCCAAGATAACACTTTGATTGTAGTACAGAGGAAAGCTAAACCCCTCAATCTAAGTGTTCCAGCCGTAGAAACAATTCGATCCCTTCTAAAGCCAATCTACGAGAATATCGAACATTGTAAACCTGCTTTTGACTATGGAATGAGGGACTGGCTCTACCAGGCCACTGATTTTGCGAATAGTATCGATCCTACAGATGATGTGCTTAATAATCTGTCGGACATGATTATCCAAATGGGAGGCAAAACAGCTCTTCACGAGGATCATTGGCGTTTCTGTTGCCTACTTCTTCCAGATGATGATACATTACCTATTCAGCAGCGCGAACTGATAGTTCGTGCGCAGAGTGAAAGATCACCGTATATTGTAGGTACAAGCACCGTTTCAAGTGAATTTCCAGGTTTGAGTCTGAGAGCTTATCAGAGTGGACACGTGATTTATCGCCCTGACATGTCCGTGAAAGACTTCGTGATAGCTTACCCAGATAAGGAGAAATCAACTCGTTCTGCCATTGCTATCCCCATCGCTAGAGAAGATGGTCTCTCAATAGCTGTACTCTATATTGCCTCCGATGAAGTCAATGCGTTTTCTGTAAAAGACCAACGAGTATTGCGATTTATCGGAAAAATGGCGGAAGAGCTTCTTCTGACATACAACGCACGTCAACAAGCCACAGGTAGATTCGTAGATCTAATCAATACACCTGATGTCGTCGATGCTGCCTTTAAAAATTTTTATTCAGAGAATGAGTTTATTCATGACCTGGAAACACTCCTTATAGATATTCAAAGAAATGAGAAGAACAAGTTTTCGCCTGAAAAAGAAGTATCTTTCATTGCTATTGATATAGACAATCAAAGTATTCTTGCTACTAAGTATGGCGATCGAGTGGCAAGGAATCTAAGTAAAGAGGTCGGGGAGAGGATAAATAGACACCTTAAACTTTTTGCGAAACTTGCTAATAGACGCCTATATCATGTGTATGCAGATAGATACTACATGATTTTAGAAGACATGTCTCTTGAAGAAGCACGAACCAATGCAGAGCAGATAAGGTTAGCATTAAGAAGAGAGTATCGTGTAGACCAACAAAGAACCTCAGATGGAAGACCTAAGCTACCGGACAGCATGTTGGAACTGTCTAAAGTAACAGTGCGTTTAGGAGTAACTTCTTACAAGTTTGAAAAACTAAAAGAAGTTTTGCAACGTTATTCCTTCGACTCTGTAGCTGAAGTAGGAGCATTGATTACAGGCTCTCTTAATGAAGTACTTAGCATAGGTCGTCAAGAAAGTGGGAATGTTATCATTAGCTGGGATCATGACTTGCATGGGTATACACGCTGGTCTCCAGGTAGATAGGACTTTGAAAAGACTCCAGAACTCTATTTTCTTGATAACATGTTACTACCTACGTCTCATGTTCGTGATACTGTAATAAGTTAGCAATTGCTTATTGGGTGCGTTTCATTTTTTTGCAAAGATGAGTTTATAAAGCACTGTTATTTCGCCGTTTTTTGCCCCCAAGTGGGGAAAACAATTCATTTTATGCCCAAAAAAAGAGCGAACCGTGAGTAAAGAGGTATTATCCAAAAGCTACACCAATCAAAAGATGAAAAAGTGGTGAAGGCTGCACGGAGTGCGTATATGTCACAAAAACTATTCGTTCTGGGCCTCCCAGGTAGTGGAAAGTCGACCGTTTCTCGGTATATCGTTGATTATATCAAGCGATATTATTATGGCTTTTTGGCAAAGCGTATCTGTGACTATGACATCTTATACGAGATGTTCCTCGAGGACAGCGATCATAAACATTTTTATCCTACAGAACATAATGGCTTTTATGTAAAAAATCCTTCTAAATATGACGCAGCTTTAAAGAAATTAGAGCAAGAAGTAGAAAAATATGATGTTGCCAAAAATGAAATTGTCATAATCGAATTCGCTCGCAATGACTACTTACATGCATTTCAGAATTTCAGTGAATCCTTTTTACAGAATGCCTACTTTCTTTTCCTTGATGTAGATATTGAAACTGGTATGAAACGAGTCAGAGACAGAATCAAACATCCTGATCCTACTTCCAGAGATGATCACTTTGTTTCCAAATTCACCTTTGAATTTTATCGTCAAAAAGATAATGCAAAATATCTATCATCGGTAGTTAAACAACTCGTCATCAAATATGGGATAAATCCTCGTCACATCAAGATTGTAGATAATAGAGGTCCTAAAAGATCTTTTTGGAATGATGTTAATGAACTTATTAAAACATTTGTCAGGAAAGCGCCTATTCTTATCTAAATTTTTGATAATGTCCTCGTTTGGTTTTTTTTGTTTGAGGCCAAGCTCTTGCTTCCCTTTTGCAGAATTTGCAAGCTCACTGTTTACTTAATATATTTTTGGATCGCGAGAAAGCAGCACAATCCACCTATTAGTTCATTCCTCTAAAATGTTTGTTACCTGAATAGCGTACTTTCACGCCTAGAACTGTTCTGTTAATCTGAGTTACGAAACGCTCTCTTTACTTCATACTCGCGGTAGTCTCTTGTCAAACCGAAGCCACGAGTATCTATTGGACCCCGATAATATTATTCTCCAATATTGGCGTATGCTTACAATTGCATACGCCAATAGAGTCTCGACAACAAAACCATAAGCTATTAGAAATTCATTATGAGAGTTTGCGAACAACTTCAAAATGCATCAGGACATTCCATTTCAGCTCTTCTTATGTTAATATTACAGAATGTGCTGTCATGCTGAAAAACCGGAAAGTGTCTCTAATGGCTGTGAAAATATTTGTCTTAGGTCTACCGGGGAGTGGAAAATCAACAGTATGTCGTCATATCAAAGAATATATAACAGTTTATCCTGGTTGGAGCGCTATTCGCATCAACGACTATCACATTCTATACAAAATGTCTGAGGAAGATACTGAAGGTAAGTACTTTCGTTCTATCCCGGAATACAATGGCTTCGATGTACTCAATCCCATAGCGCTTAGTATAGCTCTTCAGAAACTGGAACAAGAAGTAAATAAGCACATCTGGAACGCAAAGTCTGATGAGATAGTATTAATTGAATTTGCGCGCAATGATTATGAGGAAGCTTTCCGGCAATTCAGTCAAGAATTCCTACGGGATGCTTATTTCCTTTACCTCAGTGTTGATCTAGAGATCTGCAAAATACGTATTCACCAGCGCGTCTCCAACCCAATTTCGGAGGATGATTTTTTTGTCTCCGAATATATCTTTAGTGCTTACTATAACAAGGATAATGGGCAATATCTACCTCAAATTCTCGAACGAGATTACGTTGTTGATAAGCAGAAAGTCAAGATCATTGACAATAATTGTTCGCTCCAGGACTCTACTGCCTGGATTCACCAATTTGTTAATACTATCTGTGATTTGGAATCAATACGAAATTAGCAACTTGAGCATAAATTCACTACCCCCCTATCCCCCATATGATACACTATCCAAAACACCAATACGCCAACTACCAATCATCAACCATCATTCAAAAAGAACGAGGAACCATCAGTGCCAACAACGCGTACCCCCTTCGAAAAACTGACCGCCATCCATCCCAACCGCCGTATTACCCTGGAGACCGGCCCAACTCCCGTCTCCATGCGCCTGATGGACCTCTTTGTGCCTCTCGGCTTTGGCCAACGTGCCCTCGTAGTTGCGCCACCTCAGGCCGGCAAAACCACTATTCTGCGCCAGATTGCCGCCGCCATCCTGAAGAACCATCCTGATGCCAGCCTATTCCTCTGCCTTGTGGATGAACGACCCGAAGAAGTCACCGAATGGCGTATGGAAGTGAAGGGTCCAAATGTGAAGCTCTATGCCTCCAGCTTTGACCAGGAGTCCGCTCGCCATGGACGCATCGTCGAGCAGGCCCTGGTTGATGCGAAACGGCTGGCCGAACAGGGACAAGACGTGATCATCATCCTCGACTCGCTGACGCGCCTGGCTCGTGCCCACAACTTGAATAGTGATCTGTGGGAAAGGCCGCGTGGTCAACGAGGCAACTACGGAGGTGGGCGCACCCTCTCCGGAGGTATTGATGCCCGTGCACTAGAGGTGGGTCGACGCGTCTTTGGAGCCGCCCGCGCCCTCGAAGAAGGCGGCAGCCTCACCATCATTGCCAGTTGCCTTGTCGAGACAGGCAGCCGCCTGGACGAGGTCGTCTACGAAGAGTTTAAGGGCACAGGCAACCTGGAGATACGTCTCTCACGCGAACTGGCCGACCGCCGTATCTTCCCCGCCATCGATGTCGCAGCCTCGAGCACTCGCCAGGAAGAACGCCTACTAACACCCCCCGAACTGCGCACCATGGCAATCCTGCGCCGCAAGCTGGCCGACCTACCCCGCCGCGAAATCACCGAACAGGTCATCCACCTGTTCGAAAAAACCTCCTCCAATGCGCAATTAATCGAAGCAATCACCAAACAGGCTTAACATTAAACCAGACGCAAAGGATCACCCCTACTACGCCACGAACTCACTGCTCTACACCTCTTCTCCTGAAAAATGACATAATGATATCCTACAGGCAAAAGTATCATGGCAAAAAAAAGATGGGAGAGCAAACCATGCGTTGCCCCTATTGTGGTCGTAACTCAGAGCGATCAACCTACTGCACAAATTGTGGACGCGATCTAAGAATTCCACCATCCCAACAACCTGTTGCAGGCCAGCAACCACCGCAGGGCTACCCAACATCAGCGCCACGTCAGCAACCACCGTACCAGCAGCCACGCCCGGTACCTCCAGCTTCCGGCTATCCAACACATGCTGCCCCACCACCTCCACAGGCACATCGTACCAGGCAGCCCGAAGCGCCACCTCCTCCGCGTCCTCCTGCGCCGGCACCTCCCGCCCCCGAAGCTCCTGCTCCATTCCCGCCGCATACTCTTGAACATCTTCACGCGCTCGAAGCAGGCGCGCTGGCCTACACTATCCTGGATACCACAACGGACAACGAACGGAAAAAAACGACGCGCATAACCTATCCAAAGAGTGTTGCCTGGCAACAGGTCGCTACCCTGCTCAAAGCATTCAAAGAGACGCAAGAAGAGCCTTACGAAACCATTGTCATTCAGGGCTACTTGCCAAGTGACCCCGGTCTCTATTCTTTTACGAATGGCCAGCTTGTCTTCGACCGCAATGTACGCCTGGGTGGTCAGACCCTGAACCGCTACCAGATTGAGACTGGCAACGGCTTTGAAGTTGACTCTGTGCGCATTGTACTGTCAGAAGAGTGAGGAAACCGTATGGACGCTGTAGAACTCATTCGCAAGAAGCGCGATGGTCATACACTCAGTACACAGGAGATAAACTGGTTCATTGCTGAGTATATCCGTGAGCAAATTCCAGATTATCAAATGTCGGCCTGGCTAATGGCTGTGTACTGGCGCGGTATGGATGCCCGCGAGACCAGTGATTTAACCCTGGCCATGGCGCATTCTGGTGAAGAGCTTCACGTGCGCGATGTCATCTCACCCGTCGTAGATAAACACAGCACCGGCGGGGTCGGTGACAAAGTGACCCTGGCGGTAGCGCCACTGGTGGCTGCCTGTGGAGTCGCGGTGGGCAAGATGACTGGACGAGGCCTTGGTCATACTGGCGGTACCATCGATAAACTGGAGTCCGTCACAGGATTTCGTTCCGAGCTCTCTCGCGAAGAGTTTATGCGCATACTCTTGCAACACTCTCTTGTTCTGGCAGGTCAATCGCACGACCTGGCGCCGGCTGACGGCAAAATGTATGCGCTGCGCGATGTCACCGGCACCATTGAGAGCATTCCCCTTATCGCGGCCAGCATTATGAGTAAAAAACTGGCCATTGGAGCATCGCACTTACTACTGGATGTCAAGGTTGGCTCAGGCGCGTTTATGAAGACGCTAGAGCAGGCGCGTGGCCTTGCGGAGACAATGGTTGATATTGGACGCCTGGCAGGCCTGCACACGGTTGCTGCCATCACCTCCATGGATCAACCCCTGGGTCATGCTATCGGCAATGCGCTGGAAATGGCCGAGGCAATCTCGATTCTCCATGGCAAAGGTCCGCGCGACGTTTCCGAGCTTTGTTACCATGAAGCGGCGGAATTACTGGTCATGACGGAAAGCGCTAGCAGTTTCCCCGAAGCAGTGGAGCGTGTTCAACATGCTGTACAATCAGGAGCTGCCGTTGCGAAGCTGGCCGAGGTCATCGCGGCTCAAGGTGGCAACGCCCGGCAGATCGAACTGCCACATCTTTTGCCCACCGCCCCTGTACGTTCCATGCTGACAGCGCCACGCAGTGGGTATATCGCCGGGATACAGTCAGAACAGATAGGCCTGGCAAGTATGCACCTTGGTGCAGGGCGTTTCAAAAAAGGTGAGCCAATCGATCACCGTACCGGCCTGGTTTTGCAGGCAAAGGTGGGTGAATACCGCCAGGCTGGTGAACCACTGGTGGAAATCCACGCTCGTAGCGATGCTGAAGCCGCCTCTATACACGAAGCGCTGCTGGCCTGTTACACCTGGAGCGACGCCCCTATCACTCTCGGCCCACTAATTTACGACACCATCCGCCCCTGGGTGCGAAATTGATCATAGCAACCACTATACAACGAATCGGCTCGCGAAGCCCGTGTATAGTAGGGGCGACCCTTGGGTCGCCCAAAAAACCTGCCCTCCCCCTGCAAACCTGCCCCCACCCCTGAAGGGCTACTTAATGATGGTTGATAAAATAGGCAACAACAATAACCAGAATAATAACAGCCACCACCGCAATCAAGAAATACGTGTTCCTGCGGCCTAAAGAAATTTTGCGCGGCCCGGTAGCCGCCACCTTCTTTACCTCTTGTCTGCGTTCCTCGGCGCGTCTCTTCTTCTTCTCAAGACGCTTCTGCCTTGGATCTTTCGCACTGCTCGCCTGACCCGGCCCCGTGCCCAGATGTTCCATACGCCGGCGCATATCGCGATTGTAACTCTCGGCCTGTTGCTGCTGGGGACTCGTCGATGTGATCTCCTTTGGCCGCGTGGATTTCGCTCCAGGGGCAGCCGTACCACCGATGCGCGGCTGATTACTCTGTGCGCTCTGCTTGCCCTTATTTGCTGGCGCGCTATCCTTGGGTGCAACCACCTGCTCCTGAGCGGCGCCTGTTTTTTTCGCTGCGGTCGTCTTTGTGGTGCCAGCTTTCTTTTCCGGTTTTTGTGGTCCTTGTTTATTCACCTTCGTCATGGTTGAGTCCTTTACTGCGGAAAATATCGTGAAATGTTGAAAAGCAAAAATAGTCAGCCGTCTACGAGATTCACTTCAACTTTTTCATTCGCGAGTACCTGTTGTTCGACCATCTCCCTCCGTCCCCTCTAAGAAATCGCGCGCGATTCTTGCCGCTCCTTCTTTATCATCAGGTGAAAGCACACCATCAATAACCAGGCCCAGCAGATGATCTTTCAAAGGGCGCAGCCACGGACCTGGACTGCGGCCAAAAAGTGCCATCAATTCATTTCCATCCAGCGGACTTTTCAGCGGAACACGCTCTGCCTCCTCCTTGAGCCACTGACAGCGTCCCTCCAATTCAGCCACACGCGCCGCGGCACGCGAAATCTTATCTGCCCGATAGCTCGTAATATCTGCGCGAGAAAGATCAAGCAAATCAGGCAGAACCTCTCCGCTATCCAGCATGAGACGCCGCACGGCCCCATCAGTCCAGTCACTGGTATAAGCGTTCGCCCGCATATGCAGGCGCACTATCCTTGACACATTTTCAATAAAATCTCGATCAAAATGCAGCCGTTTGAGTATATCCCGTGTCATATACGCTCCCACATCCTCGTGTCCAAAGAAATGGATTTTATTCTCTTCGACACTCTTCGTGCGCGGCTTGGCGATATCGTGCAGCAGTGCGCTCCAGCGCGTCGCTAAGCGGGGCGATGAACGTTCTACCACGCGTAGCACATGTGCATAGACATCCTTAGAGGAGACAGAGCGCGTTTGCTGCTGGCTGACCCCACGTAGCTCCACTACTTCCGGTATAATCCACTCCATCAAGCCTAGCTCAACCAGCAGGTCAAGCCCCTTCGCCGGATGTGGTGAGATAAGTAGTTTATTCATCTCATCGCGAATACGCTCACGACTAATCTTCTGCAGTTTTGCAGCCTGGCGTAAAATCGAGCGTCTTGTTTCTGGCTCAATCGTGAAGTCAAGTTGAGAAGCGAAACGCACCGCGCGCAACAGACGCAGTGGATCTTCATCAAATCGCTTGTCTGGCTCATTCCCAACCGCGCGTAAAATATGGGCCTCTAGATCTTGCCGCCCACCAAAGAGATCAATGATATCACCATTGAGGGGATCGCGCGCCAGGGCATTAATGGTAAAGTCGCGTCTCAGCAGGTCATCTTCTAATCTTGTACCAAAGCACACTTCCGGTTTCCGCGATTCCGGATTATAGCGCTCAGTGCGGAAGGTGGTTATCTCGATAATGTCACCGCCATAATGCAGGCGCACAGTACCAAAACGTTCGCCTACCAGCACCACCGCACTGGGGCGTGTTGGTGCGACCAGCCGTTTGATCTCTTCAGGCTGCGCATCAGTTGCCAGGTCGGCATCATTGGATTGTTCCCGGTGCAGCAGCACATCGCGCACCGTCCCACCTACCATATAGAGTTGTTTATGCTGTGCGCGAAAAGCTTCCGCCAGCGTGATGATGATATCTAACATGCGAAACTTGTGTATCCGCTTCAGGTGTAGTGTGCTAAACAAAGCAACATACCCCCGCTTTTCCTCTTATACGTAATGGCAGTATTGTATCATGGCTCATTCGTGTTGGCTAGACATAGGCCTGAGAGGAGGACGACCAGGTGAGCGTATAGCCTGCGCTTTTTGGCATCGCATGCTCCTTCACGTGCGTTGGCAGGACCGTGTTACCCAACAGGGTGTTACCTACCGGGGTGGCCCTCGTCTCTCGTACCCTTTGTGTAACATGGCTACACAAGGAGAACCGCTCGCGCCGGTTCAGTCTGAAAAACGATAGGACCCCTTCTTTCGGGAGTAGCTGGAACGTACACGCCAACTTCACCGCTGCTCACCTTAACTTTCCTCTCGAGAGCGCGATCTCCCCATGCCTGACGACCGAGCGCTGGTCACCTGTGACGAAACCACCTGGGCTTCGCTCGTTCAACCACCTCTCACCCTCATCGTCCAACCGGCCGATGAGAGCGGCAAGACCGCGACCGCGTTGCTCCGGCAACGCGTTGCCGATCCCGATCGTCTCCCTCGTCAGGGGATCCTGAAGGGGCTGTTACTGGTGCGAGGATCCAGTACCCTTCGGCGGTGAAGAATCAGATTGTGTTGCAACAACGTGTCACGGAACGCAGCGAGCATGCCGTAGTCGTTACTGTTCAGTTTAGGCCGCCACGCCAAATAGACGGGCTTTGCAACGCCACCCGTCCTCCCAGGTGCCTGGGCAAAATCACCCAGGAAATACTCCTTTTGGGTATTGTCTTGTCCCCTGTGGTCAGCTACACTCCTCAGAGAGACCGGCGTGATACTCCGTCATGCTGTGAGCACGCTGGGAAGAATGAGCAATGTCTTTGAAGCGTCCTTCCGAGCCGTTCTCGTTCTTAGCGTACAAAAATGTCAGAATGATCTCGTGACCCCACCATAGAATGGGCCCTTTCTCATGAACCCTTTTGAGGCGATGTTGATCACGAATGATGAGCGCCAGATCCGCTTGCGCGCCAAGGCAGTCAATGCGGTGCTCGACATTCCCAACGGCACACGCCGTACATCCTGGATGGAGAGAGCGGCGCGCCCTATTTGAAACCTGGCCAGGCCGATGTACAGGCGGCGAGGGACCTGCAACATGAAGGAATTGGAGATGAGTACTTCACCTGTTCCTGTTGATCCGACTCTATTCAAAGCCTATGATGTGCGCGGCATCGCTGGCGAGAATCTCACAGACAAAGTCGCCTATCGTATAGGCCGTGCTGCCCCTCACTACTTGAACGTGCCGGAGATTGCCGTGGGCCGCGATATGCGGCTTTCATCACCGCAATTGGCCGCCTCCCTGCTCCGCGGTATCATTGTTCAGGTCACGACCGATGGCCTGACGTTCGACTATGGTGATTGGTGGTTCAATGTGCGGCCATCCAACGCAGACCCCCCCTGCGTGTGAACGTGCAGGCGAGGACGAAGACTTTGAACGATAGCACAAAAGAGATGTAAATCATTTACATGCGGGAGTGCTCGCTCCTTCTGTCGTGCGGGTCCTGGCAACCACGAAGCGCGTGCAAATAGTAGGGCGCTTCGTGGTGGAAAACACCGGAGCGTTCTGGTATACTTTTGGCAGTAGTAGTCAAGCATTAGTCGGCGAAAACACAAGAGAGACAGGAAAGAGGCAAATGATGCAAAAACGTGTGAGACGCATTGCAGTAAGCACTGGAGGCGGTGATTGTCCAGGGCTGAATCCGGTTATCCGTGCGGTCGTCAAAACTGCCATCCTCGAGTATGGTTGGGAGGTTGTGGGTATCGAGGATGGCTTCGATGGTTTGTTGGGGTACGAGGGGGCACGCGTGCTCCCCCTCACGATGGCCGAAGTGCGCGGGATCTTGCCGCGCGGCGGCACGATTCTGGGCACATGCAGTCGCAGCAATCCGTTTGCGATGAATGTAACGATTGGCGGTAAGACGCAAGTGGTGGATCGCTCGCAGGATGCATTGGACCGCCTGGCCAGGCTGGGTGTAGATGTCTTGGTGACGATCGGTGGTGACGGGTCGATGCACATCGCCAAGGAGCTACAAGCCCTTGGTGTGCAGTTGGTGGGCATTCCTAAAACGATTGATAATGACCTGCAGGCGACCGATCTCACCTTTGGGTTCGACACGGCTCTACAAACCGCCACCGAGGCCATTGATAAGCTGCACACCACTGCTGAGAGCCACCATCGCGTGATGGTGGTCGAAGTCATGGGGCGGACTGTTGGTTGGATCGCCCTGGAGGCAGGTATCGCCGGTGGCAGCGATGTGATTTTGATTCCAGAGATACCCTATGATGTAGAGATCCTTTGCCAGAAGATCGCCGAGCGGAACCGTACTGGCTCCCGCTTCAGCATTGTGGTCGTCGCCGAGGGAGCGATGAAGGTGGGAGGCCAGCCACATTATGTGGGAGTGGGGTCGGGCGGTAGCCTGCGCTTGGGCGGCATTGGCGAGCAGGTTGCGGAGCAGATCGCTGCCACCGGCATCTCGGCAACGCGTGCCACGATTCTCGGCCATTTGCAGCGCGGCGGTGCGCCGACGGCATTTGACCGACTGCTGGGGACGCGCTTTGGTACGGCAGCCGTGCATCTAATCGCTCGTGGGGGGATGGGCCGTATGGTGGCGTTGCGCGGCAATGAGATTGTGGATGTACCAATCGAGGATGCTATCGCCGGCCTCAAGAGCGTGCCGCCGGATGGTGAACTGGTACAGGCCGCTCGTGGCCTGGGGATTTCGTTTGGGAATTAAAAAGCGCTCAGTACAGCAGCGAATTTGCTCATTTACACTGATTTAGCAATGTCATCTATGCTAGACCTTGCTAATTTCTGCCCGAACACTACAACATATTAGGAGAGAGACCAGAGATTCAGGAAGGAAACAGTATGGATGAGGATCGCAACACCAGCGCCAAGATGTGTGCCATCACCATCTCACGCGAATATGGCAGCGGCGGTGGTGAAATTGCCGCACGCCTGGCCCTACGCCTGGGATGGGAATTGATTGACCATGAAGTGGTCGTACGAGTGGCACAGCAGTTGCATGTCAGCCAGGAGGAAGCGGAGGAGCATGATGAGCGTGTGGAGCGCCTTGCTGCACGGATTTTAAATAGCCTGCGACTAGTTCAGCCAACCATGCCTGTTGCTGTAGAAATTCCGCTCACCATGGATTCGAGAGCCTTCCACGAAGCACGCAGCCAGGTCATTGAAGGAGCCGTTGCCTCGGGACAGGTGGTGATCGTCGGTCGTGGGGCCCAGGCGCACCTGGCGAAGAGGCGTGATGTGCTGCATGTGCGCATCGTGGCACCCCTTGAGGCACGTATCGTCTATGTCATGAGCCGGGAAGGTCTGGAGCGGGAGGCGGCTCAAACCCGTCTGCTGAAGAAAGACCATGAGCATGCTCGCTATCTGGAGACGTTTTACCACCGGCATCCGAGTGATCCGCACCTGTATGACCTGGTGCTCAATACGGGCATCCTCGATCTGGAAAGTGTCGTCGAGGTGATTGCCATCGTCCTGGAGCACAAGGCCAGGCGGCTCTCAGTTCCGACGCGGGAGCTCGGCCCAGCGGTAGGATTGCCTCGGTATCCTGCTCAGCCCGAAGATTTTCGTCCTCCACAAAGCATGTCTCCCCGCAAATAATGCAGAGTGTCAAGAGGCAAGGGAGACCGGAGAGCAGGTAATGGAAACCATATCATCTCAAGCTCAAGCTGTAAGCATAGAACAGCCACGTTATTCACAACGTGATACCCTCTTGACCATGACCGGTGTACTCCTGGTCATGCTGCTGGCCTCATTGGATCAGACGATTGTGTCAACAGCTATGCCGCGGATCACTGTCGACCTCCAGGGGTTTGACCGCTATACCTGGGTCACGACCGCCTATATGCTGACATCGACGGTGATGGTGCCCATCTATGGCAAGCTCTCCGACTTGTTTGGGCGCAAAGTGATTTTCATCACTGGGGTCGTGATATTTCTTGTGGGGTCCGCACTGTCGGGGGCATCGCAATCGATGAACATGTTAATTGCGTTTCGCGCCTTTCAGGGACTGGGTGCCGGAGCGCTCCTGCCTATTGCCATCGCCGTGGTAGGGGACCTGTTCACCCCGCGCGAACGTGGCAAATGGCAGGGGGTCACGGGGGCCGTCTTTGGCATCTCAGCGATCGTTGGACCAACCGTTGGGGGATGGCTCACGGAGTATGCATCCTGGCGCTGGGTCTTTTATGTGAACCTGCCAATCGGTATTGTGGCACTGCTGGTGTTGATCTTCCTCATGCCCCCGCTGCGTAGAGGGGCCACGCAGGTCTCAATTGACTACATCGGTGCGGCCTTGCTCATCATTGGAACGGTGCCGCTCTTGCTGGGATTTACCTGGGCGGGAACACAATATGCCTGGCTCTCACCACCAATTATCGGCCTGTTCGCGCTCGCGGTAGTGGCATTGGTGGCCTTTGTTCTCTACGAGGCATGGCTAGAGCGCCGGAAGGGGCAACCGATTATTGAGCCAAGCCTGTTCAAGAACAGCATTTTCACGGTCTCAACCATTGTGACAGTCGTCTTTAGCATGGGTCTCTTCGGCAGCATCTTCTTCATCCCGCTGTTTATCCAGGGAGTGATTGGAACCTCTATCTCCAATAGTGGCCTCATCATGACACCACTCACGCTCACATCGGTGTTCGGGAGTATTCTCGCCGGGCAGTTGGTCTCGCGCCTGGGTAGGTACAAGTGGTTGGCTATTACCGGCATGGCCATCAGTATTGCTGGTGCAGGGCTCTTGCTCCGCCTTGGCCTTCAATCGAGCAACACTGATGTCTTGGTTGCGATGCTGGTTATGGGCATTGGCATGGGGACCGGCATGTCGATGTACTCATTAATTGTACAGAATGCACTGCCGACCAAGATTGGTCAAGCGACCTCGACGCTGACCTTCTTCCGCTCCATTGGTGGGACCATTGCTCTGGCTGCGATGGGATCGGTCATGTATTCAGCATACCTGCCCGCGTTTCAAAATGCGCTGCCGACAAATGTGAAGCAGGCTCTGCCAGCAAAGGCGCTGGATACCTTCAGTAATCCACAGGCACTGCTCTCGCCGGATACGCTGGCACAGGTACGCGCGGAGTTTGCCGCGCAAGGACTGCAAGGCCTTGCGCTCTACAATCAATTGATTGAGGCAATGAAGGCAGGTCTGGTACAAGGCCTCCATGATGTCTTTATTTTGAGCACGGTCGTCCTGTCAGTTGGTCTGGTGGCCCTCTTCTTCCTGAAGGAGATCGAGTTGCGGGGGGGACGCGCCAGCAGTGGAAGAACTGTTGCGAGGGTTGAGAAGGCAGTCCCGACTGCGGCTGGATAAGTACAGCCTTTTATTGCCCATACGTGGAAGATACCTGGCATAGGCTCTTCGAACACAAGCTACCACAGCGCTATTCTCGTCGAGGTCGATGAGCCAGAAATAGGAGGAACCACCCGGGTCCCTGTCCCACAGAAGATGAGCGTCACACTGACTGACATGAGCATTAGTGATTCATCGCTTGGAAAAATCGCGCCGGAGGCGGCCTGCGGCTCTTGACCGTTGTAAATTCGCGGCAGTTCGAGAGGTGCCGGGTATCGGTGATTGATCTGGTAGGGGCGATGCAACAGGAAGTTTCGCGCAAGCTGCAAGCGACTCGCCTGGCCGGTTCAGGCATTTGTTGAAATTGAACGGATCTGCCAAACGCTGCGCGTCTGGCAGATCCGCTTCCATGCCCGGTTCGATCTTTCAGCCCAGCTACTTAATGATTGGACCGGGATTGACGATTGAATTCCGGCCAAAGAGGATGTAGAAGGGATCAAAGCGGAAACCCGCGGTCTTGGTGCTGTCCTGCAAAATCGCATACCCAAAGCCTGCGAACAACCCCGTTTGTGGGCTGGCCTGACGGACCGATACGTAGTCGCCCCAGCGTGTCGTCGCGGTATCACTCAATTCTGGATACCATACCACAAAGTCACCCAGGATTCCCACGGCGCTGTTTGCGTAGAACTTATTTGCGCCGCCCCAACCCAGGCAGATCCCGACCTCACCCCGGTCATTGGTCGCAAGGCAGGGATACGCGAAGGCGTTGTCATTATTCCAGATTGGGAAATGATCCAATAGTTTGTAGCCGTTCTTCACATCCACTTTGACGACCTGCACCTGTGGGTTGGGAAAATTGAAACCACCGTGCCCGCCGTCACCGCTGCTGGCAGTCCACGCAAACCACACTTCGTTACCGCGCCGCGTGACTCCCGTCACGCCGAACTTGGGGAAGCTGGACAGCTTCGTGAGCCAGTCGGTTGTGCCATCCTGCGCAATGGAAGAGATGGTACCGTTGGGCCAGTTGTACTTCAGATTCACATCCCGCCAGAAATAGGTGTTCGAGTTCTCTGCCCAGGAGAATACTTGCAGCGTCCCATTGTCTTTCGGCTTTCCACAGCCTCCCCAGAAGACTTCATCGCCCGTATTCTGGCACAAATGGCCGCCATATGCCGAAGCGGAGTCCGACGGCGTGGTGAAACGGAAATGAATGGTACTACTGGACTGGATTTCATTGAGAGGGACACGAACGACCGGCAAACCAGCCCCGCTCCCCCGCGCATCCACACTCACATATAGAGAGTTATCTCCGATGGACATATCCGGATAATCCAGGGGTCCCGTGGTATCTTTGACCGCAGCGATGCCAAATTGCCCCGAAGTCAGATCCCAGTACGTCCAACTTGAACACTTACTGTTAATAATATCCTGCGGGCTGGCCGCAGCAATGCGTAAACGGCTGTTTCCATCCGTTCCAGGATTGAACTGCATGAGCCAGATGAAACGATCGATCGACGGGGCATACTGAACGATCTGGTCGCAGCAGAAGCCGCCATCGGCGGTGTTGGGGAAAACGGTGGTAGGATCGATCGCGGTAAACGTACTTCCGCCGTCGGTCGAGTAAACCGCGTACCAGTTGCCAGTAGCCATCACCACGTTTCCGCTTTCCGCGCCGCTGATGTCGGCTGCTACTGTGGAGAATATGGAGTTGGGCGTGACAGATGTCCCATAGTCGGAGTACTTCCCGAACACGACCGGGTCCGGATCACCCCCACCGGGTCCGGCGTTGAAATCCCTCAATTGCAATCCCCGGCCTGGGATCACAAAGCCGCGGAAGGGGCCTCTCGGTACGTCTGGGCCTTCGTCTTCATTTGGCTCCTCGGTATCGGAATGTTCCGCCGGAGGATACGGCGCTCCGATCACCCGGTCGGGGCGGGAGGAACCGGTAAGGGTTTCGCGAGAACCGGATTCAGGTTCCTTTGGCTCGCAAGGTTCATACGTACAAAACGGCTTCGGTTTTTCAGGGGGACAGCACTCCAACAATTCTTTGCGTACCTTCTCGATCTTTTCATAAGCCAATGCCGCGTCGGGGTGAGTGGTCTTATAGAGTTCGAGCAAAGTTTCGCTGGTTGTTTTCAACGCAGTTTGCAGACCCGTCTGGGTGTTTTCTTCGTTTACCGTTGCGCAGGTTTGCTTGGAAATACGTTCCAGCACACAAATGACCGTGTCCATTTGCTGGGTTAATTTGGTGAGTACGGTATTTTGAGACGCTTGAATCTCGATCAGTGTTTTTAACAGTCCCAAAGTTTCAGACGGCTGTTCTTTCCGTTCATGTTCCGTCGGCATGTTCACGACCTCCTGTTTGATATATAAATGATTATCGGATGGATATAGAAATACTACTGATCAAAACAATAACATATTTTATAAGTATTATCAAATATTCAATCCATCAAGGGTGCGTTTCATTATTTTGCACACAGGAGGGAGGTGGTAGAATACAGGAAAAATACCGAGTGTAGATCCAGCACCCGAATTTGAATGGTCTCGATAAAGAGGCTTCAGAATAGCAAACCTTCCCCAGAAAATAGGTAATTCGTTCTAAAGCTCTTGACTTAGAACATATATTCTAGTAAGATTATTGGAAAAAGTGTTCTAATATTTTCTAGAACGGAGGCATGACCATGGGAATAATGGCAAGAAAGCAGCCTGATCAGGTGGAATATGATGTAAGTGATGACGATAACCTGTACAGTACACGCAGTCACAGTAGCGCGCGCAGATATCAGCCACCAATAGAACACGACACACTGGACGACCCCCTGCTACCAAGAGGTACCATGATTCGTCGTCGCTCCCGTGGCCTTACAAACGCAGACGGCACGACAAGAGCGATAGCCATTCCCACAGTAGAGGTAGAACAAAGACGCCAGCGCTTTCCCATGCTGCCTATTCTTATAGGAATGCTCGTGATGGCTCTCCTTGTCTATGGCCTGAGTTCCTTTAGCTCGTGGTGGCGTATACACCAGGACGATACGCAATTTGGCCGTCCTCGTACCTTCCAGCTAGATGCAGTGGTCGGACATACCGATAGCCCTGCAAATCCAACACACTTTATCTTTCTCAACCTGAATCGCCACATAGAGATAATTGAGTTACCAGGCGGTGATTCAGCGCACGCCCGCATTTACCCGGGACCCGTCTTATTTGGAGATGGGCAAGACCTGACACCAGTCACTGCTGAAATTCGTGATGTCAACGGCGATGGCAAGCCCGACATCATTATACACATCCAGGATCAACAGCTTGTGTTTATCAATGACGGTACACAGTTTCGCCCACTCCGGCCAGGAGAACATGTTAAATTATAAACGCTCTCACAAAAGATAAGCCTCCAGGATCATCAAATCCTGGAGGCTTCTACTTCCCCACATGACCAGCAAGACCTCGGACAAATACATTGCCACCTTTGCTCAGCCTGCAAAGACCACATGCAAAAGCAACTTCCCCCCTACAATCTACTTGCCCAGTTTCTTCGCCTCAACTCCCCCACGTTCAGCATTCCCACGCTCTCCCCATCCACCATGGAACATACTATACGCTTTGAACCTGACAAAACCATGAAAAAGGATAGGTGGCACGTGACAGAATATTCACAATACTCGGCGAAAGCACCCAAAGAAACAATTACATTTTGTTCATCTCTTACAAACTACTCGTCTTTTCCATAGGTCTCATTGTGATTACTTACTTCTGTACTTTCTTTTTTCTTTGTGCGCACGCTACGAGCTTTACCTTTACCTTTATCATTAAGCATTACGATACCCTCATCCTTAGATTTGCCTGCATGAGGCTCATCTATAGGAATATCTGTAGCATTCTCACGTACCGAGGTAGAGCCTAGTGCGAATAGCGATTTCTCTGGACGCCAGAAGTCTAGCAGATATTCAAATGTGGTGCCCATGGTGATATAGTTGCTGGGCCAACCAAAGATGCCTATGTTATTGACGATATTCAAACGGTTCCAAATGATAGTGTTCCTTAGCTCATAGCCGATAGAACGCATAGCTTCTATGACCGATACATGAATAGTTATACGTTCGTTTTCCCACCACATATCAGGCACATTGATAACGCAGTGTCCCTTCTTCTTCATTAAGGGAAGTATGCCCTCAAATATCTCAGCCATAGCTTTTGAGTACGCTCCTAAGTCAAGCGTTCCAAGGTCTTCAGGTCTCTGGCTATATTGTTCTACTTTTTTATACTGTTCATTCTTCCTTTCAATACCGCGCCTACTCTTATTGTGCCGCTCTCTATTGAGAAGGTTCGCGTAAGGAGGTGAAGTAACGATACATGCTATGCTTTCTTTATCAAGATATTGGGAAATATGTCTTGCATCATCCAAAATAGGAAGCTGCTGTGTTCGAGAGAATAGAGTTTCCTGGCTCAAGCGTTCTTGTGTAAGTGCTATGTAGCTTGGGTTGATGTCAAAGCCAACTGCATTCCTATTTGCGTCGCGTGCAGCAAGAAGCGTTGTACCACTTCCCAGGAACGGGTCAACTACCAGTTCGCCTTCATGTGAAAACAGTTCAATACATCGGCGTGCTAAGGAGATAGGAAATGTAGCAGGATGCTTTGATTTATCTCGGATATCGCGTTTTTCGTAATTAAATTCCCATACTCCCAATTGGCACTTTATCCACTCCTTTGCAGTAAGACAGTTTATATGGGAGGGTTCACATTCACAATTTCGCATTGTGTTAATGTCTAATTTCTTCGATTTCACCTCTACAGCAAACTCTCTCCCATCTGTATCTGTGAATATTGCATCCGGTTCATATTGCGATCGTTGTAGTACCACTTTGGCCTCCCTTATAAAGAAATGTCTTTGTAGTTAACGTTAACAAATAAGATTCTGGGCTACCACTTTCATTATTCCTAGCAAAAAAAAACTCTTTCTGATAGATTAACAGATAAAGTATGTTAGACACAATGTTCAAGTAGCATTCTTGACTTTTGGTACCATGTGACCTAATCTAAACACGCCTTTCTTATGTCATTGTCTTATTATAGTAATTTGAAACGGAGTAAGAGATGAAAATATTTACGAAAGAAAGCCTGATAGAAGCATTAACGGCTATCTGTAATGAGCCGTGGGTCCAGTCTTGTAAACCTCCAGGAAACGATGGAGCTGTGGGAAACACTCTGGAAAAATTGCTAGGTATAGAAGAGAACAATCTTCCTTTGCCGAATGCCACAGAATGGGAAATGAAAGGGCAACGAAGACAAACAAGTTCTCTTGTGACACTATTTCATATGGATCCTTCTCCACAAGCGTTAGGGCTTGTTAACAATTTGCTCATTGCCAAATATGGCTGGCCTCTTGAGAACCACCCAAATGAGCTAAGCTTCAGACAAACCATTACTACAGTTGCTCCTAGTGACCGTGGATTTCAAGTCATAATAGATGAAACTGAACGAAAGGTAATGATTTCATTTAATGCGAATGCAGTAGGAGATAGACATCGAGCTTGGCTCCAAACCGTTGAACAGCGTGTTGGATTGGGACAGCTAAACCCGCAACCCTATTGGGGTTTCGACGACTTAGAATACAAAGCTGGTACGAAGCTCAAGAGTACATTCTTTGTCGTAGCTGACTCCAAGACACAGGATGGTATTGAATATTTCAAGTATAATGGCATTATTATGCTTCAAACATTTGGTTTTGAGAAATTTCTTGGCGCACTACGCCAAGGAATACTCAAAGTAGATTTCGATGCCCGTACAGGATACAACCGTCCTGGGCATAATCATGGAACCAAATTCCGCATTCCTGCCAACTTATTTCCGACCTTTTACGAACATGTAACAACATTACTAGATGCTCCTCTAGACCGAAGGGAGCGACTTAAACGCATAGATATTACAGAAATCCGTTCAATAGAAGAAATCGAAAATGCAGCAAGAGATGGTCCTACAATTGTTCAGTTGTACGCATATGAAGGCAATAGGGTACAGAAGAGGCCGCTGAAAGTAGCTGAACAGCCAGAGCTAGATATGGAATACTAAGGGCTTGTAAAAAACTTTCTGTGTTGGCTGACAACACTATCACTGGCCCTTGCTTCATGACCAAAAGTTATTTCATAACGACTCCTTAGCTTATTAACAGGTATTATTAGATATGGTCAGTGACCCGCAAACAGATGAGGCCATTGAGAAATTTGCGCAGGACTGGCAAAAGCAGCAATCTCGTTCTTTGTGAGCATTCTTCTAGATAATTTGTGACCGTCCTGTGATGGCAAATGATGTTCCAGTATTGTATACTATAAATGTGGAGGGGGTGGAAGAGATAATGGGTATTGAAAGGAGCATGTGTGAGCAGTATGATGGCAGATCTGGTGGGCTGCAGCGCATGGGCAAGGGCAAACATAGCAAAGTAGGCAGCATGATTTCTCACGTGGTTGAGAGCACTGCGAGTAGGCTCGAGATGAAAAGATCCTTGTTTCAGTAAGCGCTGTAGCCCAATTCTTTTGGTGAAAAATACCTGCAAGTGAGAAACCGCCTGGGTTGATAAGACTCAGGTTTTTTGTTGTTCCCGCTAGACTACCTCAATCTGCCGAAAAAGAACAAGGCGTCTACACGCAGACACACAGCAACCCTGCACTGCATTGTTACAAATGCAATACCTTTTGATATGTATCAAACTCCCTGGCGACGTGCATGCCGGCGTG
>Ga0137387_10000062_pt1 | contig 37534 bp, 27 predicted proteins | sample SagtaG_3_FD_104909 | JGI IMG/M metagenome (GOLD analysis project Ga0137387, IMG submission 104909) | Vadose zone soil microbial communities from Angelo Coast Range Reserve, California, USA - Sage2_R_115_16 metaG | ecosystem: Environmental > Terrestrial > Soil > Vadose zone > Saprolite | place...
AAACGCTTTATGGATTACATTGTAGCACAGATGAAAGCCGCCTACTCACACAGCTTTGTATAAGCCAGCCGCAGACCTTCTAACGCTAAAAATTGATTGACATGCTGAATTTCAGGAATAATCGGAGCCATTAATGGACTCAGCCCACCGTGGGCGATAACTTTCACTTTGCGTTCGTCGGTAACGCCCGGTATCTCCTTGCGCAGTCGGCTGATCAATCCCTGCACTAACCCGACATGCCCAAAGATGATCCCGGATTGCATGTTGTCAATGGTATTTTTGCCTAACGCTGCTAGCGGCGGTGTCAGGTCTACGAGGAAAAGTCGCGAGGCTGCGCTACTCAACGCCTCTGCTGAGATCAACAGACCAGGCGCGATAGCTCCTCCCAGGAAGTCTCCCTCCGCCGAAATGACATCGAAGGTGGTGGCTGTACTAAAAGCAACAATGATCGCAGGCCCACCATACAGGTGATAGGCCGCCAACGAGATGACAATGCGATCAGACCCGATTTCCCAGGGATTATCAATGAGCAATTTTACGCCCAGGTCGAGAGTATGGTCTACAACGAGCGCTTCTTTGCCGCAATAGCGCTGCGCCAATTCTTGAAAGACGGGAGTGAGCGGTGGAACGACGCTCGACATGATGATGTCGTGGATATCAGTCAACCGGTGGCCCTCGTGCCGTGCCAGGTCACTCAGCAGCATAGCGTATTCATCGGTCGTGCGCTGACGAACAGTTGAGACCACCCAGTGATGTTGTAAGGTTTCGCCGGCATACAGGCCAAATTTGATATTTGTATTACTGATATCGATGGCAAGTAACATGGATAGCTCCTGTTTTTTCTGGGACGTCACTAGTTCCCCCAAAATATCCCCTTTTTATGCGCTAAGCAATGCTCTGCGCACTGGCAACATATTGCTTGAGCAAGGCAGCGATCATAAATGGATCGCCATGCGACTTATCATCAACGACAAGCACCTCGCTCTCGGTACGGCTATCGACAAAGGCCAGCGTAGTAGGAGTGCGCATCCGTTTCAGTCTCCAACGCATTCCAGAAGAGGTCATACCTCGTCCTGCGAAGAGGCTGAGCACATTCTCCGCCATACTCGGATTCAGCCTGTTTTCAGCACTATTTGCCGAGCGATCAGGAGGTGGTGCACCGCGAGCCGTCACATGCCGCACATGCATCAAGGGGACATTGATTATATTATTCCCTTCCCGTTTGACAAACGTGTCCGGAGTAATCACTATCACGTGTTTATCTGCCTGGATCATACGGCGTGCATCGAGGAAAATAGACCAGAGGCTTCCACAGCCAACGAAGAGGAAAAAAACCAGGAATATCGTGGTGATCAAAGCAGGTATGATTCCGTAATGATAATTATGGGGAATGGTGGAGATCGCCATGGCCGCAAACAGTCCAAAACCAAGCAAAATGCCGGTAGCCCACCCCAACATGCTTATAATAACATCGCGACGCGAGAGTGGTAAAACAACCCAGCCCTGGGGCAGTGTAGAGCTTGCCCTGACCTTTTCGAGTATCTCAGATGACTCCATCGCAGTATTCTCCTCATGAATCTGGCACCGCTGAAAAAAAGCAACAACCAGCATAGTTCCTTTTGCCACATTATACCAAAGTTATACGTCTTTAGCGAAAAAAGATTCTCCCTGTGGTACAATACAACAGGCTTTACAATGCTCACAAATTTTTGTAGGGGTCGTTATGGATGATCGGATACGAGCAACAGCTGTGGCCGCAGCTCACAATCTACTGGTACGATATAAGGCAGGACATCTAGACTGGACGGACGATAGAACACCGTTAGATGATCTCGTTTCCTGGCTCGGCCTGCACATCGAGACATTTCACCCGGATGATTACCCACAGGGTACCTACGGTTTCCTGGAGCCAGGCGAAAACCTGATCTGGCTCTGTCGCACGCTCTCTGCATCCCTGCGCCGCTTTACCCTGGCCCACGAACTGGGCCATGCCATTCTGCATATGCCAGAGCTTAGGCGCGAAGACCCATGCCAGCGCCCTGACGTGCAGGAAGAAGTGACAGACCAGGGCAGCCAGGAGCTTCTACAAGAAGCACTGGGTATTGGTCAATCCTATGATCCTCGCAGCGAACGCGAGCTGGCAGCCAATATCTTTGCCGCTGAACTACTCATGCCCCTTGAACGTGTACAAGCCCTCTACCTGAACGAACATGTTCTACCCGGCTCACTTTCCAGCATCTTCGACGTCTCCAATGCCGCCATGCTCAATCGACTGGTCGGCCTTGCAACCACCGGGCGACCAACCGGGCGACCCGTCCCAGGGCGACCACAAGGGTCGCCCCTACCATGGACGGAAACGCCAACCCCCCACCAGGTTGCCGAAGGATCGCAGCCGAACCATGGTAGGGGCGATCCCTCGTGGTCGCCCCCGTTGTCGCCCGGAAACGCTACAAAAACCATTGCAAAAAAACACTACGACGAGTTCCAGCAGGCAGCTATCGAAGCTCCCACCCCCGCGTTGATTGTCGCCGGACCGGGAAGCGGCAAGACCAGCACATTGATCGGGCGCACAGAATACTTAATCAATGAACTCCAGGTGCCACCGGAACATATATTAGCCCTGACCTTTTCGCGAAAAGCGGCACAGGAGATGCTGGAGCGGTTTGAAAGCCATCCAGGCAACGAAGCTAGCGCTTCTACCTACGGTCAGCCTGGATGCAAGGAAGTGCTGGAACAGGTTCTGCACCAGGAAGATCAGCACCAGACACCCATGGTCAGCACGTTCCATGCCTTCTGCGCCGAAATGCTGCGTACCCATGGCGAGCGCGTGGGTTTGCGGCCAGATTTTGCCCTGATTGATGACACCGAGGGTTACTTCCTGCTGCGCCAACTGGCGGGAGCAATGCAGCTCTACCATTATCGCAACTTGAAGTCCCCAGCTTATTATTTCCCAGATATCTTGAAAGCCATCTCGCGCGCCAAAGACGAGCTGGTTTCACCTGAACAGTATCGACAATTAGCGCAAAGCATACTGGAAACTGCCTTTGATGAAGAAGCTACCCTGAGTGCAAAGAAAGCGCTGGAGGTCGCCTCCATTTACACACTGTACGAGGAAGCGCTCCTCCGGCGCGGTGATACCGACTTCGGTGGCCTTATCATGCTGGCAGTCCAGTTGCTGCAAGACTGCCCAGAGGTACTGGAACAGCAACAGCAGCGCTTTCAACACATCCTCGTCGACGAATTTCAAGATATCAACCGGGCGAGCGGCGTGCTTTTGCGCTTGCTAGGTGGCGATAAGCGAAATGTCTGGGTCGTCGGAGACGCCAACCAGGCAATTTATCGCTTTCGCGGCGCTTCGCCCGCTAATATCGCCAACTTCCAGCAGGACTTCCCTGAGGCGGTGGTTTTGCCCCTGAGCCGCAATTATCGTTCTCGCCCGGATATCGTACGCCTGGCTGAATCATTTCGCTGGCAGCAACTAGAACTGAGCTTCTCCACAGATACAGAGCCAGGCGTAAGCGCCAGTGAAGCTTCACCCCGCTTCGCTCGCCCCTCGATAAATCAAGGATCTACATGTTCTCCCCCCAATCGGAACGTGCAGACCGCGCGACTTACCCATCACGAAGCCTACGTGACGCTGGCTCAGGCGGAGGATAACGCCAACGAGCTCGCGGGCCTGATCGCGGATATCCGCTACAAGCACGCCCAGGGATACTCCTATAAGGATATGGCGATCCTCTGCCGCACACGCGCATGGGCAGGGAAAATTACGCGAGCATTGGCACAGGCGGGCTTACCCGTGCACGAGAAAAGGGGTATTCTGGCCCAGCAGCACATCAAAGACCTGCTCTCTATCCTTTTACTGATCGCTGACGAAAACGGTATGGGCATACTACGGACAGCACGCCAGCGCGAACATCCCCTCTCACAAAGCGATATCGAAGGCCTTTTGCTGGCCGCACACGATCAACACCGTCCAGCAGGGAGGCTGATTGCCGACGGCGCGGCGCCACACACCATGAGTTTCGCAGGCCGCCGGTCGCTGTCGCAGCTGGCAACCATCTTACAATCGCTCTGCCTGTACGCCTCCAATGTCTGGTCGCTGTTGTCGCAATACCTTTTTATTGAGACATCCATCATGCGTGATCTGCTGCGCACAACAGCAAGTACCTACGATGATCTGGCCCTACCAGAGAATGACCACTCGCGCAACTCACAGGAGACAGCCCAGCTAGCCGATTACCTGGCTTTTTTACAACTTGCCCGGCGTTATGACCAGCAGCAAGAGACCCTGCGCAGGAGACTCGAAGAGGAAGCGACGGAACGTGGCGAGCAGGTCGAGCACGTGTTGGATAAATCCGCACTCTACAGTAGACCCTCGATTTATCGAGGGGCGAGCGAAGCGACGGAACAAGTCAAAGGATTTCTCGATTACATACATGTCCTGTTACGCCTGGGTCAGGATGGAGGTGACAGCAGGCAGCAAGGAGTCACAGAAACCGGCGCGGAGGAACCGGATATCATCCGTGCCATGACCATCCATGCCAGTAAGGGACTGGAGTTCCCCGTGGTCTACTTGCCCGGACTGATCCAGCGCAATTTTCCCTTGCAGGCGCGTGCCAATCCTGTGCCGGCCCCCGCCGGCATGCTTCCAGCCGAAAGCGAAGGCAAAGCAGCCCATGAGAGCGGCGAAGCTTGCCTGTTCTACGTAGGAGTGACGCGCGCGCGTGACCAACTGGTCTTGAGCTATAGCGAACGCAATGGCAAGCAAAAAGCCCGGCCCACCGCCTACCTGGACGCGCTCCTCGCTGGCCTGCCGCCAGAGCGCATTACACACCTGCATTGGCAGGGCATGATCGAAGAGACATACGACATAGACGAGCAAGAGGACGATCTTCCGGTTATAGCCTCGCCCTCATCTCAGCCCAGCCAGAACTTCCTTGACGCCGTGAAACCTTCTACCTTAAAAGCGACGCATATTGAAGCCTATCAACGTTGCCCACGCCAGTATTTGTACAGTACCATCTACGGTTTTCGCAACGAGGAGGACGCCTACCAACTCTTCTGGCAAGCGACACAAAAAACGCTGGAAACGCTCCAACAGCAGCTTGCGGCCTCCAACGACCCTACAAATAACCTGCCAACTGTAGAGGAAGCACAGAGACTCTATACCAAACATTGGCAAGAGTTGGGAGGACCTGCCTTGCCCTTTGCCGCTATTTATGAGCAGCATGGTCACGAGGTTACCGCTTTGATTCGCGATAAATTGCTGGCAAGCGGCGATACGAACTGGAAACTACGCCATGAATTTACCGTAGAGGCAGCAGGCAAAACCATCTATATGACAGTTGATCGCGTAGAAGCAGCCCCTGCGGACAAACAGACTGACACACCAGCCCGTTTCGTGCGCGCCCGTTTTGCCAAACGCAAGGAAAAGCCCTCAGCCGGCACGCGCGAGCTGCTCTACGCCCAGGCGTACCGTCAACACCACGGAGGCCAGAACCTCGAATTGCACTTCCATAATTTGAGTACAGGCGAGATCTTCCCCATTACATTGACAGCCAAAAAAGAACAGAGCCTCTTTAATGACTTAGAGCAAAGCATCCGTGGCCTGGAGCGCAACGAGTTCCCCGCAAAACCCGATGCTTACCTCTGTCCCACCTGCCCCTTCTTCCTCATCTGCCCAGCATAACAATACTTGAGAAAAAGAGGAACATGTCCTCAATCAAACAGAATCAGAGGGAGAGCCATAGACACCCCGATATTCAGGCGGCAACATCTCCGCAATCTTACGCATCACCTTATCGGTCGCCTCATCAATATCCTCGCGGGTAATCTTCTTCCCCTTAGGTTTCAGCACCATCGGTTCACCATACGAAATGGTCACCCGGCAACCCAACTTCTTCAGCGCATTCTCACTGCCCCAGATCGCCACCGGCACAACAGGCACCCCCGTACGCAGCGCAATCATCCCCATACCAGCGTGGGCTTTGGCCATAGTACGTGTGCGACTACGTGTTCCCTCCGGAAAAATGACCAGGATATTCCCTTTCTTGAGCTGCTCTTCAGCGGTACGCAGCGCCTGCCGATCGCCCTCACCCCGCTTGACTGGAAATGACCCCAGGAAACGCACCAGCCAGGCAAGCTTGCTGTAAAAGTATTCTTCCTTTGCCATGTAGATCACTTTACGATGGAAATGCATGGGAATAAGCGGAATATCGGTCCACGCAAGATGATTTGACGCGACAATAAATGCGCCGCTTCTCGGCACATTATACAGCCCGCGTAGGCGGATACGCGACGTGATATGAAAGGCAAAAATCGCGAACCAGCGTACTGCGTGATATAAAATTGGTGGTGTAACATACGGTTCGTAGTAATTCTTCTGCGGCCTGGTAGGCTTTACCGCTTGCACCTCTTTATCTGCGCCCGTTGCTCCTGTGCTGAGGCTTTCCTGTTCCTGTTTCATTTCTTGCTCTCCAGATGTCGCTTGATGGCCTCCAGTACCTGTGGAACGCTGAGATGATCCGTGTTAATAACGATGGCATCTTCTGTCTGTCGCAAGTTGTCACGATCGATATAATCCCGCCGTCGAATATCCTCCAGCACCGTCTCCATTGAGGGCAATGCAGAATGAGCGCCATCAGAACGTTCCACCAGTTCTGCATAGCGACGACGCGCTCGCTCTTCAAGGCTGGCCGTAAGAAAAATCTTCAATTCCGCGTCGGGCAACACAACCGAGCCAATATCGCGTCCAACCATTACAACGCCATCGCGCCGCGCCATCGCTCGCTGCTGCTCTATGATAATCGAACGAACGCCCTTATGCGAGGAGGAGACAGAAACGGCATTCGTCACGTCGGCACTGCGAATAGCCCAGGTCACATCCTCTCCGTTCACGGTCACCGTATACTGGCGTCCGTCGTTGATCAGTGGTCGGCTTATCGCAATCTCCGCGTGTCGTGCCAGTTCCTCCATCGCTGCCCCATCAGTAATATCGATGCCATTCTTGAGTGCCAGCCACGCCAGCGCTCGATACATAGCCCCTGTGTCGATATAGATATAGCCCAGTTGTCGCGCCAGTTCTTCCCCAATAGTGCTTTTGCCCGATCCAGCAGGCCCGTCGATAGCGATACATCGTGGTTGCCGCATGTCACCTCACAGTGTCAATCAACACCGGTACTTTCTGGGATTATACCACATGCGTTTTGTGGCTTATCGGGCCTTTCAAAATGTTAAGAGGAGCAATAGATGTGAGAAAGTACTGTGGGAAACGTGCTTACTTTCACGTCTCCTAAAACGCCCAAGTCTGTGTGTTTATGATGCCTGGTCTTGGGTGTTTTGTTTTAATGGCTTGCTTGCCAGGGTTTTTCCGGTAGGCGTGCGAGGATTTGAGTAAGGAGCGTCTCTAAACGGTCGAACCGTGTTGTATGCTCACTCAGCACTCTTGTGTGCTCATTGAGTAGTGCTGTATGTGCGTCAAATTTCGTTTCTAGTTGATCCATACGTATTTTCATCATTTCCACGCGTAACCCTGTCTGCTTGCTTTCTTGCGTCAAGGTTTGAAGCAAACCTAGCATGATAGAGTCTCTCCGTTCCTCATAAAAAAACCTCCTATAGGTTCTCGCAACCAACTTTATTGTTCTGCTTAATGTAGAGCGAGGACGAAGTTGAACGTTGCCAGTTTACCGTTGGGTGTGTTTTGCACGTGCATAAGTAGCTCGGGTGAAAAAATGCCGTCGCTATCGTTACGTGGTTCTCCAGGAAAGTAAAGTTGTGTGGTAAGCGCTGGCTGGCCTGGAGCCTGGACTTTCACGTGAATATGGCGCGTTCGACCAGGGTATTCTCCGGGGACAATGGTTTCAAGGGAGTAGCGTCCCTGGGTATCGGTGAACTGGTGACCACGCAACCTGAAACCAGCGTTGTCGTAATTCCCGTTGCTATCTGCATGCCAGAAGTCCAGCCAGGCATGAGCAATCGGCTGGCATATGGTAGAAAACACGTAGCCGGTGACCGTCAGAGGAGTTCCCGCGAGGCCCGCTTCTCGTAAAGAAGTACGCTCAGGTGAACCAGACTTGTAAAAGGGCCCTTCTGTCTGGGATGGGGTCGGTGTCCCACCACAGGCCCTAATGGATGTCGGTGTTTGCGGCGATGCTGTCTTATTTACCGCTGGTCCTGTATTGCTCACAGGACCCGCACAGGATACGACGAGTAGGAGGGCTCCCAGCAGCAGTAGAAATTGCTTGAGAAACAAGCCCCGACCGACGATGTTCCTGGACAATATGTGCTGCTCTGGCATCTTGATCTCCTGTCTTTTAGCGTTGACCAATTGCAGGTATTAAGATATTGTTGGCGAATTCAAAAACGAGCATCCTTCTGAGCTTAAGCGCATATGTGTCCAAACTGGAAAATCCAATCCGCCGACAATATCTTGTAGAGGTTCTCAAAGGCAAAAGCAAGCTATTGCTGCGGTAGCTCAGTGACGGTAGTACTTCCGGCGGGAAGAAGACCCAGACGTGCTTTGCGAGTAGTAAGCCGCTGTTGCATTGCAGATTGTGCCAAGACATCAGCAACGGGATCTGATTGCGGCCTAATTGCTCCCATTTCCTGCTGTAAACGGGCATGAGCTACATCGGCATGGCTTTGGATGCGTGCTGTAATGTCGTCAATAGATGACGTCCCACCAAGTGCGCTGTTCACAGCATGAAGTGCATGTGCAGCACGCTCCTCTGCATTTGCAGAGGTATCCAGAGATTGCAGGGTTTGGAGTTGACGCATCATCGCTGTATGCTTCGCTTCAAGGGCACTCATAACCTGCTCATATTGAGCTTGAATAGCTTGAGCTTTTTCAAGCTGGTTGTTGAGCGGCGTAAGACTACTCTCCACTTCTTGAAGGCGCTGCTCGACTGTTACAGCCAAATCTTCACGTGGAGGATTCAACTGCAGAAGTGCGTCTGCCTGAGTATTCAGGGTTGCCTCCTGTTGATGAAGCTGGCTTATCTGCCGATTGAGTCCAGCGATGGCCCCAGCATTTTCTGCCTGTGCTTCACGTAAATCGGAAATGGCTTGTTCCAGGTCACGGATATGTTGCTGCATAACGGGAATGGATTGCGTATCAACCGCTGCATCGGCAATTTGATGGAGCCATGCCAAAGACAAAACTCGTGCTTTCTGACGAAGAGTTTCCATGAGTTACTTCTCCTTTTCATGTACATTTTTTGATCATTGCTTAGCAATCAGATGAGCAACACCTCTATAGCAGGTGTTCGAAGACTAATGCCTGCCTATACCCCCTTTCAATGTGTCGAATGCGTCGTCTGCTATCGACCTGACCACGTTGATTCTGAGGAGTAGCCTGGTCGGGAAATGGGCCGATACCCCTGGGGAAGACCTTGTGTTGTTAGCTGTTGAAAATCAATCTCTTCCTGTGGGTTTCTCTCCAGCCTTTGAACAGCAGTTTCAGCCGCATTCAGTAGGTACTGAGGTTCTTGCGCTTCGTTGTAAACCTCTTGATAGTCACGTTGCATCTGCGCATAGTGCTCCAGCTGTAATGTCTTACTGTTAAGGTTTGTAGCGGGATTCCCCAGCAGGTTACCTAAGCGCTCCTGTACTCTACTTGCTTTCTCCTTTGCGGCTTCAAACAAACCACTTAATTGAGTTGCTGCGACTTCAGGAATAAGTGCCAGGAGAACTTCAATTCGGGGCGACAAATCTCCTATCTGCCTACTCAAAAGGCTGATGGCATTCACTGCCGCTTGCTTCGCAAGTATAGCACTCTCCCGAGCATTTGTTGCCACTGCCACTGCCTGTCGTCGTCGAACGAACACAACTGCCAGGACTCCTGCTGCACCTAAGGCAACCAGAACTGCTAGCGTCACCCAAATCCAGGTGTAGTCGGGGCTAAGCTTCTTCTGAACCTGCTTGAGAAGGTCAATGGTGGCTTGGGCATAATTGCCATTAGTAAATTCGGAGCGGATGCTGAGAGTCATCTGCTGGAAATCAGCAGCAGTCATCTTTGCGCTAAAATTACTCCCCAAATGGAGAAATGGCTCATTGCCTTTCGCCAAGATGAGAACCATGAAGTTTGGTCCTCCCCAGTTAGGGCATTTAGACTGTATATAGTAAAAGTAGTCCCTCAAACTGCTACCAGCAAGTTTATTTTGGCTTACAGTAACCACCCGCGTATCTGCCTGAAGGGAATCATTAATTGCCTTAGCCTGATTTACTATGTCTACGATCCGACTTCCAAACAATTGGGCATCGTCGGAGACAGTGTCGCCGCATGACCCTGATGGCATCACTTGTTGCGCATGCCCAGTCTGCGCTTGCAGGCCAATAAACGTAAGCGCTAACGTTACAAAAAGTACGACGAAAAGAGGTAAACGCTTGAGAATTGTCATCATCTGTTCTCCTCTTAATCTTCCCCTATGCTGATTCATAACATTCATTGTGAGAAAACTCTTCACGCCACAGGATAGCAATTTGGTCAAGCATCACCTATGGATGAAATTGTTGGCAAATTGGATTTTCCAGTTTGGACACATTGATATTATAACTCAGAAGGATGCTCGTTTCTGAATTCGCCAACAATATCATTAAGTGGTTCTACCTCTAGAGGGATTTTCGCTTCTTATACCTCTTTGTGTCCATCGCTCTTTTCTTTGACTGGCCTCATCTGGCGCATGTTCTCCAGGTCTTTCTTTTTGTAGTAGACCTTATTAGGTGCAATTTGCTGACTAAATGGTTCGACACCTACTGCTTTTGTTCGTGTTCGCAACGTCTGTGAGGTAATAGGGGTTTCACCTATTTTCAAAAATTCGCATGCTTGAGAGATGGTCAGATATTCTTCTCCATCTATGGTGAGATACTTTTCTGGTCCGGTTGTGGTCATACGCTGATCTCCTTTCTTCTATGTAATAATTGCAATAGATCATAAGAACTCTTGCAATCTCTGTCTCTTTATACTGTCACTATACTATAGTTATGTAATAATTGCAATAGATCATAAGAACTCTTGTAATCTCTGCTCATCTTCACTTTCGCTATACCACAGGTTATTTTACAGTCTCATATGGTTGCTTTATTCATAAGGTTGTTGGGGAAACTGTTTTGCTGTCAAGATTGCTGTATTTATCAGTTGAAACTCTTGTGTTATTAGTGTGAAGTGAGGTTTGGTAAGGGTTTAAGGGGCGATTGCTGTAGAAGTTTGGTCTGTTCTGGGATTATATCACAACTATTAGGTGGAGGAATCTTGTTGCCGCACGGGAGTGAAGAAGTATTGTTACATAGCAGCGAAGCTACACACTCACCGATTGAGCGTGTAGCTTCACCTTCCATACTCTGGTTTAGGGGCTCCCTGAAACGTTTCTATGCATCTTACATCGGGGGCCACTGCGGCGCCTCTGGCCTCGCCAGCAACTGCACACCCGTTATGCCCGCGCGCTGCGTCGCCTCGGTAATGTAGACCACAATCACACTCACATTGTCTTCGCCGCCGCCATCCAGCGCAGCCTTAATCAGCGCGTTACCCGTCTGTGACGGAACGGGGACAGTGTTCAGAATCTGCTCAATCGCCGGGTCGCGTACCATGTCCCATAGCCCGTCAGAACACAGTAGCAATTTATCCTCCGGTTGCAGCGCTATCTTGAACCAATCCACGTCCACCACCGGTTTCTCGCCCAGGCTGCGATAGATCTGGTTGCGTTTTGGATGGGTATAGATATCATCGGGCTTTATAATACCTGCCTCTACCAGGCTCGCCACCACTGAATGATCATTGGTAATTTTTTGCAGGCCTTTAGGCTTGCGGTAGAGATAGGTACGACTATCACCAACATTTGCTACGTACGCGGTTGCGCCATCGATCAAGGCGGCGGTGATCGTCGTGCCCATATCTGCTCGCTGCTCCATATTGCGTTGATGCACCGCCTTGTTGGCATGTTGCACTCCATCAACCAGGATCTGCACCAGCGCATCATCGTTCAATAGTGTATTGCCCGAAATCTTTGGCAACACCTCATCACTAATGGTTTGAATCGCCAGTCGACTGGCATCCTGCCCATTGGCATGCCCACCCATACCGTCCGCCACCACAAACAGGCCATATTGCTGCGAGTGTGAATTAAAAACCCGCTCTCCCTGCGCAGCGAAGAGACTGTCTTCGTTTGGCTTATGCTGCCGTTTAATACCAGGGTTGGAGCGCGTACCCACCACCAGGCTCATATTGTTGTCATCATAGCGCTCAACTGAAGCAGGCGCAATCATTGCCATCTCCTCCGCCGTATATGGCCTTGTCTTCTCCGGATCCTCCAGTCCATTGCTGAAATCACCTGGTGACATCTCTCTCGTCGGCTGTTCATAGATCGAACTCGCTGGCACCAATCCGGGCTGAGGCTGCGATACTGGTGCAGGCGCCTGCGTGGGTTCCTGCGCCTTTGCCAGGCGCACATTCAATCCAGAATCGGAAAGCGACAACGGAGAACGGCATCGCGAACAGAAATTATCGCTGGCTTGTACTAACTGTCCACAATTGGGGCAACGAAGATCGGTTTTCGTCGGAGCATTAAGATTAATGGTAGTGGCCGGTCCATTTGTATGAACTGCTTCCTGTTGCGCTTGCCGGCGCTGTACTTCCAGGGCAGCCTTCTGTTCCGCCGCAGTTCGCTCCTCTTCAAAAGCCTTCAGTTCTCGACCGTGCCGCATCTGCCCTCGGAACACCATCGCCATGACAAAGACCAGAATTGCGATCAGCAGCACTGCAGCGCCAATGATCCAGATGAACCATGCAGACACCCTGTCAGGAATAGCAAATGGTCCCAGCCGAGTCGCTGATGAGGAGGGAGTGCTAGCAGCAGGCGTCTTGCCTGGACCGGCAGAAGTCGTGGGGGTCACAAAGGCTTTGAATTGTGGCAACCTCAGAAATGCTGCTGGCGCTTGAAATTGTGGGTTGGCTGCTCCCGCCCTGATAAAATTGGATTGAGCACTTACCAAATCAGGCGCGTAAAAGTCCTTAATACCCTGGTTCCAGCTTTCACGCAGTGTATTGGTGTTCTGTATTTGAATAGGTGCTGGTGCAATCTTGTTAGCGACAAATGGCCTGATCAACTGTCCAGTATCGGCGACTTCCTTCGTAATCATACCCTGCAATTGCCCATCACTGTTCACCATAGGCATTCCCAGTTCATCACTCCCGTTGGTAGAGGCTACCTGCGTAGGCGTCAGAAGCTGCGTTACCTGGCCCGGATTGGTAGGAAGCGTTGAGGGACCAGTTAATTCGATACCAAACGGCTCGGGAGTTGTCTGATTCACCTGGGCCATATCAATATACGGCTCAGGTACCGGCGTATGGAATGGGAGTAACACCGCCCCTTGAGCACACGTATTTTGTACCTGGCAGATAATCGTATCTGTCGACGACCCGTCGATACACGTCGTTGCCTGGCACGATAAGCTTTTCAAAATACTCGCTGAGGTACCTAAAGTATACGCATTATTCAGGTAAATCTGGATACTGCTGAGATTCTCTATCGGTTTTCCTGCGCCGCACGATATCCCATTCGGATCAATCAGCGATCCATCGGTCAACACCCAGTTGCTGAAATCCTTGCTTCCGCGAACCGTTTCCCAACTGCCCACCAGCACCCCCAGGCCCATCTTAGGGGGAGGGCAGCCAGCTACCGGAACAGCCGGGGTATACCCCGCCACCACGCGAACGACGGAGACGCTCGCTTTGTCCAGCGCTGCCGAATTCCCAAATTGATAACCACTACCTGCCGCGGAGGCGAAGGTGACAGCCGGCGCCACAAGCTGTTGGGCGATGAGCATCACAACAACTAGAGACAGTACGAAGAATCCAACGCCCTTCCGCGACGCAGACTTCAAGCAATACGTACTCATTGGTTTGTTCTCCCGTGTCGGGTTACCGCTATTAGTAGAAGGAATCTTCTCATCTTCCCAATCGGCTCCGTATCCGTAGTAGTACCTGCTGTGCTGCCGGAATCATCGGTACAATATAGGAACACTCGCGTTCGGCGTCGATCAATTTCCCTTCACTTTCGTAGACCTGGCTTAAAAGGAAACGCGTCTGGTGATCCGCCGGGTTGAGCGTTAGCACCGTCACAAAAGCCCGTTCTGCTATGGGCAACTGATTCAAACGCCAGGCAATCTGCCCAACCTTTTGATGCAGTAGTGCTAGTTTTGGCGCAAGGCGCGCCGCCTCCTGGTATTCGCGTAACGCGGGCTCAAGCTGGTTTGTCTCTTCGTAACACTGCGCCAGGCGCTGGTGAGACTCAGTATCATTGGGATTTAAACGCAGTGACTGCGTGTAGGCGGGGATGCCCTGTAACGGCTGTCGCCGCAAAAAGAGGAAGACATCTCCTATCAGTTTATGCGTCTCTGCATCGTTTGGGTTGAGTTGCAGCGAGCGGTTATACGCCTGCATCGCTCGATCGATTTCGGGGGGCTTACGACGAGCAAAAATCTGTCCAAAAGTGCGGTGTACCAGCGAGTTGTTTGGCTCAAGTACAAACGCCTGCTGAATAGCTGTGTATGCTTCGTCGATACGGTTCGCGTTGATAAATCCCAGCGCAGAGCTGATGTACCCACCGCCCGGGCCGGTAGTCGTGTTCCGCGATGGATTGTTTGGCGTAATACTTTTGTTGGGTGTCTGTGGATTGGCAGGGCGCTGGGTGAACTGCTGGACCGGTAGTGGGAATGAGCCTGTGGGCGGGACGACGCTAATCGGTGGCAGATTGATAATAGCTTTTTCCATCTCGCCGGCGTTCAACCAACGCTGCTCCAAAGCAGGAGATAATGCCTTCATGATTACCTGGTCAAAGGCAATAGATACATCTGGTCGCAACGTACGAACCGGCGGAAACGAGAAGATGCTAGGTTTATTGTTGGCCGCGTCGTGATGGGTCAGTATCCTATGCAGCGTAGCTCCCAGCGCATAAATATCGCTGCGAGGCTCCGGCATTCCATGCAATTGCTCTGGTGGAGCGTAACCAATCGTCATAATAATAGTTGACTGCCGTTGTGTCTGGAATGTACGAGCAATACCAAAATCGATCAACTTCACTTCATTGTTATCTGTCACCATTATATTCGATGGCTTGAGATCGCGGAAGATGATCGGCGGCGTCTGGCGATGCAGGTAGCTCAGTACGCTACAAAGCTGTTGCGCCCAACTGCGCGCCCGCGCCTCTGGCACGCCTCTCGTTCCATTGACCCCCACGACATTCCCTTCCTTCTCCAGCACTTCACCCAGCGTCTTTCCCTCGATAAAATCCATCACCAGGTAGTGCTTCCCACCTTCGACAAAGAAATCGCGTACGCGGGGAATACACGGGTGATTAAGGTCGAGCAGCAATGCTGCCTCGCGTCCAAACCACTCGACCGCCTGGGTACGTTCGTTATCGCTTTGAAACTCGTCCAGCATCTCCTTTACAGCGCATGGACGATTGAAGCGCGAATCTATGGCTCGGTAAACGGCCCCCATGCCACCTGCAGCTACTGATTTCTCGATCTTATAGCGTCCAGTAGAGAGGATAGTACCAGAAGCGAGGCGGCGCTGGCTACCACCACTTCCGCCTGATCCCGGGCTGACCGGTTCCACTGCGGAGGAGCTTGAAGCAGAAAGGGACAGCGGGGCTACTGAAGGTAGCACTTTATCGGATTGGGGCGTCACAGGATTACTGAGAGACGCTGCATTGTTAGGATCAGACGAATAATTGCTCGACATATATATTACACCGCTCTTAATACTGCCTGGACTCCACCGTCATATAGAATGAAATAGTTCCTAGTCCCTTTGGGAGTCCGAGGAATCTTTCAATCCCTATTGCATATTATTTCTTATGTTGGGCGCATTATAACATATTCGCAAAAAATTGAACAATGGAGTACAACACAGTCCTAATGCGAATCAAGCCACTATTTCCCAACAAAAAGTCCTCTTTCAATCCGCTTTCAAAAAGCACACAATCAGTAAGGGGCACAGAACAACAACTACGTCAGTTGCTCCCAAATATCATTTCTGCGGAGCAAGAAATAGAGTACAGCAAGCCCTATTAAAGGGAAAAAGATGCGAGGAATGCGGTGTTGGGGTTGCGTTTTCTCAATATCAATCTCACTATCTTCCTGCCACTTTTAAAAGAAGTTCTCTCCCTATGATAACGGCCTTTCCAAGGCACGAATATACCTGTCCGCCGACTTCAATACCGCATTCTTCGCATCACCGGCAACGACAGTGTGAAACCACGCGCCATAGAGCCTCTCGAAATTATAGCGCGCGACTACATCGGATATCCTCTTCACCTCCGATGCAGGCAACGGGATCAGGTTCGGATAGCTATACATAAAGCTGACCCACCTGCGATCAGCCACCACCGCTATGATATCTCCCGAGAGTAAAAGCCCTTGCGATTCCGCTCCACTCGCCCAGTGCAAGACCGTGCCACCAGTGAAATGTCCTCCCAATCGTATCAAGGTTATGTCATCCATCAGGGAGAATGTCTCACCCGACCAGAACGTAATATATTCGCTCGGTCTCATCACCCACTGCCTGTCTGCCTCGTGCAAGTACACAGGCACATTAAACTGCTCAGCCCAATCCACCATCGAACTGTAGTAATGCGGATGAGAGATAGCAATAGCTTTCAGGCCACCCAACTGTTTGACCGCCTCGATGGTCTCCCTATCCAGCAGGCTGATACAATCCCAGAGGATATTTCCCTGGCCCGTCTGCACCAGCAGCGCGCGCTGGCCGATAGCGAACGTAGGAGTCGAACCTATGCCTTTGAGCCCCGCTTCGTGCTCTTTCACCGTATTACGAAAACCATCCGCGTGCAATTGAGCCTGTGTTGTCCACTTCTGTCCTTCGTAGCCCACGTACTGGCGCTGATCCAGGCAAATTGGGCACTCCTCTGGCTTCGTCTCGCTCTCCGCAAATTGAGTACCACAGGTTGTACAAATCCAATGTTCCATGTGTCTCGCTCCTTTTCGCTCTATCTCAATACTCGTGGCTTTCTTGATCCCACTATATGACAATCCTTCGTTCCATACACTGTACAAAAGACGAGTTCGTGCCAAATCCAAACATGTGGTAGCATACAACCATACAACCATACAACCATACACACATATCAACAGGAGCAAGCGAGGATGTCATCCTTGGACTATAGGAAAAACCCAGCGGTGCGCTACAGTATCCTCTGTATACTGCTGTTACCGTTGCTCGCCCTCTTGCTCTCGCCACCTCCTGCTCACGCCGATGGAGGCTTCCCCATTATCGGTGTGCTCCACGCAGGCCAACGTCCAGAAGGCATAGCCGTTGACACAGAAACCCACATGGTCTACATCGCTTATGAGTTTCCCAGCCTCGTAGTCGGCTTTGACCCCATCAGCGGCAAAGTGCGCTGGAGCGTTACGGTTAGCGATTCAGCTAACGATGTCCAGGTTGATAGTACAAATCACCATGTCTACGTCGCCAGTGTGTCAAATAATAACACCAGGGGGGGTCTCACCATTCTAGATGGAGCAAGTGGCAAAATACTCTTCAATGCTATTACTATCTATGGTAACGATGGCCTCGCCATCGATACCATACGCCAGCGCGTGTACCTATCGAGTAGTGATCATGATATCATCAGTGTCTACTCGCTAACGACGTCCGCCGGGGGAAAAATCAGCGCGGTGTCGTCAACGCTCAAAGTTGGTACACATCCACAGCCCCTTGGCGTGAACAGCCGCCTGGGGCGGCTTTACGTTGGAGATGTAGCTTCCAATACGATCGACGTCATTGACGAAGAGAGCGGCCACATACTGGCAACCATTCCGGTGGCTGCTTTACCTGTACAGCCTCTGCGGGTGGACGAAGCCACTGGCCGTGTCTATGTCGTTTGCTCAACAGGCCAGGAACTGGACGTCATTGACGGCCATATCAACAAGGTTATCGCGCGCATTCCTGTCTCTCCCTTTCCCGAGGGAGTCGCCTTCAATACCGCTACGGGACGCATCTACGTGGCAGACGAGGGACATCCGGACAACGTTTTTAGTGGTTCAAGCTCCGGCACAACCATTACCGCTGTCGATAAGCAGTCCTTTGACGTTCTCGGCACCTTGCCGGTCGGTCGCGCCCCGGACGGCGTAGAGACCGATCCCTCGTTGCGCCGTATCTACGTATCGGTAGAAGACAGCAACGCCGTTGTTGAGATCAGCGATTCGCCGGATATCCCTCTGCAAGCCGGGTTGGACACGCACCAGGCAGCCGCTGTCCGCCAGGCCATCCTGCTGCTGCAACAGGCGGCCGCCATCACGGTGATACTGATGGTCGTAACCATCGTAGGCGCTACACTGGCCGCCCGGTCACGGCGTTTGCGTGCGCCGGAAAGCCCTCAAAATCCGCCCAGCGGCGCGTCGTCTCGCTCAGAGCAGCGTATCCCTCCTGCGTAAGATAGGCAATTCCCGTGCGTTTCAGAAAATCGACCACCGACGTGCATGAATATGTATGGGCAAAACCACCGGTTGGCAATACAGCGTTCGTGCCCACGCAGTAGTTACCCGTACAGAACGGTGTATAGCGGCCAATCAGAATCTCGCCAGCGTTCTTGAGTTGCGGCAATAGCGCAAATGGCTCGTGTACCTGCACTTCCAGGTGTTCTGGGGCATATTCGTTGACAAAATCAACGGCTTCATCCATCGTGGCCGCCAGCACAATACCGCCAGTCCCCATTGCTTCCTCAAAAACGGTGCGACAAAATGCCTGTCGCCATTCTGGCAGTGCCGCTATTTTATCCGGCAGCAGCGCCAGCACCGCCTCAATCAGTGGCCGGCAATCTGTGACAAGCAAGCTGGAAGAATCCGGCCCGTGCTCGGCTTCGATCAGCAAATCACGCGCGATCAGTTCCGGGTCAGCCGATGCATCAGCTAATGTAATTGACTCGCGGGGACCCGCCGGCAGCCCGACAGCAACCGTTCCATACAGCAAACGCTTTGCCGCGGTAACAAAACCACTACCAGGGCCGGTTATCTTATGCACGCGAGCAATACTGGCCGTTCCATAGGCCAGTGCGGCGACCGCCTGGGCGCCGCCGACGCGATATAATTCATGGACGCCACACAGGTCAGCGGCCACTAGGGTCGCCGGGTCAACCTCTCCATTTGGTCCCGGCGGCGTACAGACAACGATACGTGGAACTCCGGCGATACTGGCCGGTGTAGCCAGCATATACATCACCGAGGGAAATGCACCCTTCCCACGCGGCACGTAAAGTCCCACGCTGCTGATCGGCGTGATCTTCTCTCCCGCTATCACACCGGGGGCTACCTCCGTAAACCACTGCTCATGCGGCATCTGCCTTGCATGAAACGTGCGCACATTGCCAATCGCCTGCTCGATAGCTTCACGCACCGAGCGGTCAAGTTCCTGGTGGGCTTGTTCAATCTCAGCCCGGCTCACCCGCAATTTATCAGTCGTCAATTGCACACGGTCAAATCGTGCGGTAAATTCCACCAGCGCTTCATCGCCCCGCTGTCTTACATCTTGTAGAATTGGCCGCACCCGCTCGACCAGTTCATCGATCTGTATCTGGACCCGGCGCAACAACCGGGTCCGCTCTTCAGCACTCATGGAAGAAAGTTCGTAGAAATGGATCATGTTTTGCTTTCCTATCTGTACTAACCCGTCTCGTAGGGGCGGGGGTGGCAGGGAAGAAGGGTGGGGACCCTTGGGTCGCCCGGCGTCCTGTTCCCCTGCCGCTTCCCACCTGCCCGCCATGGGCGACGCAAGCGTCCCCTCTCCACTGCGCCCCTCTCCCGCCCCTACGAAGCTTCGCCCCTGCCCCTACGAAGTCTGTAATCCCTTTGCTGCCTTATCGGCGAGTTCCGCTGCCGCGATATCGCCCTTCATCCAGCGCGCCCCAAAGATGCCCACAAGCCCCGCCACGATCAGCGTTGGCACACAAGTAACGAGCAGCGCTATGCTCAGGTCTCCACCGGCCAGATTATTCGCAAAGTGCCCTCCATGTGTCGGGTCAAACGCTTTGGCGAGAATGCCTATTAGTGAGGGAGCAAAAGCATCGCCCAGCAGGTGCGCAAGTAGCAACGACACCGCTATCGCAGTCGCGCGTAAAATTGAGGGCACCACGTCTTGCGTCGCTGCTGTGCTGGGGCCATTGTAAACATTGATCAGCATGGCTGCGATAAAAAAGCAGGTTATAAAGATAACGATGTTGTGACTAGTGACAGAGATGGCAAAAGCAGGTGCGCAGAGCAAGAAGCCTATACCGCAAACCAGCACACGGGCACCTGCATGACGCCGATTGAGGATATCAGACATATAGCCGCCAAGCAGCAAACCCACGATACCTGCGATAACCACCACGCCACCGGCGAGAATACTGGCAAGACTGGAGCTCAGACCAAGGGTATCCTTTTGCTGCAGGTAAATAGGTAAGTAGACCACAGCTGCGCCCAGCGAGAAGAAGGCGAAGATCTGCATCACGATCAATACCACCAGTGTTCTGATGCGAAACAACCTGCCAAATTGCTTGAACACGTTCTTTGGCACTACTATGGCGTGAGGGGAATCTATCACCTCAACTTCGTTCACAGCGCTATGTGGATCGAGTTCTATCGCCTCCTCATCTGCCTGGTTGCGCCGTGGTTCACGTATGCGCCAGGCGAGAAAAGCCAGCAGCAAACCTGGAATGCCGGTGAAAAGGAAAGCAATTCGCCACATACCAAAACCAAGACCGGCAACAACGCCACCCACGATAAAGCCAATCATCAAACCGATCAGCGCTCCCGCTGTCCAGCGACTCATCACCTGCGCTCGCTTCGTACGGCTAAAGTAATCGCTCAGCAGGGCCGTTCCGGCGGGATAATAGCCCGCCTCGCCAATGCCAAGCACCATACGCGAAATGAAAAGACCCCAAAAACCGTTCGCAAGGGCGGTAAATGCTGTCGCCAGGCTCCAGATAGCAACACAGATCGCGACGATATTTTTGCGGTTCCAGCGATCCGCCCAGATACCCAACGGCAGCGTGCCCAACGCGTAGACTAAAATAAACGCTGTGGCAATGTAACCCACCTGGTCGATGCCCAGGCCAAGCTCCTTAGCCACAATGTTGGCGGCCCCAATAAATACGTAGCGATCCATGTTATTAAGCAAGTTGATACTGAACATTATCCAGAAGACGTATGCAGCATAACGGCCAGCACTTTTCTTGGAAAATCCCAGGCCGGCACTGGCGGATGGGGCGATGTCACTCATGTCCACCTCCAAGTTGGGGGGATAATGAAACGGCATGGCAGAGATATAATACCATGCAAACCATACCATAGTTTGCGACAAGATGGAAGCGGTCACCCGCTATTTCCGCAAGCTCAACATTTCCAGGAAGCTCCACGACTTTAGATCACGCTCCAGGTGGAAACGCAGCAGACCATGCATCGTCACTTCCAATTCCGTCTGCAAAGCGTCATCCAGCCGCAGGCGAGGCACCTCACTCCATTTACTGCGCTGCAAGAGCCGCAAAACCTTGAGCGCATTCATTGACAGTGAGCGTGTCCATAAGCGAGAACATTGTGGACAGAGCGCCCCTCCTAGTGAAGCAGCAAAACCATTCTCTACCGGCTGCAACTCGCTTGCACAATGGGCGCATCGGCGAAATGCCGGCTCATAACCAATGAGGGAGAGCAGGTGTATTTCGAAGTAGCGTAAGAGGAGATTGGTACGTACATGTTCCTGTACCGCCAGTTCCGTACCGATCTCTTTGCGCCGCTGCAGGTCAGTCACATCCTCTTCAATACCGCGCAGCATTTCCAGCATCAGGTTGTAGACCTCCGGGTGCTGTGTATCATCCTCGATAAAACGATCCACCAGTTCCGCGAGATAGATGCCGCAGGTCATGTGCCACAGGTCTTTGCGTAGTAAGAGAAAATTCTCACGAATTTCGGCCTGTGTAATAATATCGAGATTGCGACCAACAGCTACCTGTAACTGGCTATGGCTCAAGAGCTCCAGGTGGCCCGCTTTCTTGCTAATAGGACGGCGAATGCCCTTAGCAATGGCATGAAATTTACCCTTCGTGGGAGTGAGAAGGGTCAGGACGCGATCAGCTTCGCCTAAATCGGTACGCTTCAGGACGATGGCTTCAATGGGGTAACTGTGTTGCTGTCGCATAGTGGATAGTGTCCTGACGGGGGAGTGGGGGTGTCCCACACATCTTTCTCTTCCCCCACATCAATAAGTGAGCAAGTGAAAAAGAAAAAACGTGATCCGATCAATCCAATCACGTTTCTTGAAAAGGGAGGCGACGAGCGGATTCGAACCGCTGGTGCAGCTTTTGCAGAGCCGTGCCTTACCACTTGGCGACGTCGCCATGCCGCATTCTGTCCAGAAAGGGGAGCGGGAGACGGGGATCGAACCCGCGACTTTCTCCTTGGCAAGGAGATGCTCTACCACTGAGCCACTCCCGCATTACATGAAAGCGAACTTCCATTCTCTTTGCATCATTAAAATATCATAACGACACAAATTTGTCAATAAGTTTTTGACAAAATAGTCTCATTCCACCACAAACCCCCGCTTCCTTAAAAGCTCGATCACCCTCTCCAGGTGCTCCGCCGGCACGCGCACCAAACGTCCCTCCTGGACAACCTCCGCCCCCAACAGCTCTCCTACTTCCTCATCGCTCTGGAGGTCCTGCAATATCTTTGCCGAAAGATACAGGAGCGGCGCCTGCTCAACCTGAATTGCGGGTCGCTCCCCATAGCCCCCGCCCCACAATTTGAGGCGAATAAGGAACGGAGCAGGTACACCATCCTCACAATAGTGCTGCAAAAAGCGGATGATCGCATCCAGCGTGATCCCCCTGCTGCAAGCCCGTTTAATCTCTGAGGGGGTTATCTTGCGCCAGCCTGTCAGCGCATCGAGCGTACTGATCCGCTCGACTTCTGCTACCAGGTAGAGATCAGTTACAGCATAGAGCGGCTGCAGCAGTCCATCATCGTGCAGGCGCCACTGCGGCTCGCGCGCCACAAAACGTCCACTATCCAGCAAGCTATCCTGGTCAGGAGCGGTCGTCAGCGCTGGCAAGTAGTCTTTCCGCCAGAACACATCTTGCAGCGCGTCTGCCCTGTTGGCCGCAACCTCCGCCAGCACCGGAGAAAGGCGACGACCCAGCAGCTCTCGCGCTTCCTCATCGGCGAATAGCTCATCTAGCAGCGCCGAGTCGTCGACTTCAAGCAGCGTCGCCCCTTGCCACACTTCTATACGTCGCGCCTGCCGCTCCCACTCCACCAGCGAATAGCTCACATTTTGCGGGATCACTGCTCCAGGTCCAGCGGACTCTTCCAACACGCGCTGAATTGTCTCCGCGTGCAGCCCCATCTGAATTGCGCGAGTGACGCTTGCCTTCGTGAGGCGATACTGAGCGATATGTTCCAGCCCTATACGCTCAGCAAAACGATCGAGCTTGATTAATAAAGCTTCCGAGACAGGAGCCAGCGCCACTAACTCAAAATTTGGTTGCACAATCAACCGCCCCCAGGCGACACCTGTTTCAACTGCCTGGGCCTCGCTGGTGACCAACAACGTTCCTGGCGTCGAACAAAAGGCAACTGCACTCCCCTCATTTTTTACTTCTACCAGCCCCATCCACTGCAATGGCCCCAACACTACCGCCCGTATAAATCCACCCTCAACCAGGTGCCAACCCTCGCGATGCGTCAGCCAGCCTCGTCGCAAGCGAAAATCCCAGTTATACGGGTTACTCCCGACCGAATAGCGGTCCGCGCGCGTTCCATATTGGCGTGGGAAAAGTAGATAGGGCGCATAGAGCTTTGTACGCGCAATAAACGAAGACATTCCGAGCCACGTTCCCGCCTGCTCATCCAGCACTCGTTCCATCAGTACCTGGCGCGAGCGTATCACCTCTTCGTGCGCGGGATCAAGCATATTAGGCCCTGGCCGCACCATTACTTCTGGCAAATAGAGCCGCTCATTCCAAAATGAACCCTCCAACCATAAGTGATAACAACGACGCGCCCTCTCTAATGCAGGCAGTGAAAAAAATTCTTCCGCGTCAGCAGCATGGATACTCCCCTGACTCCCCTGACTCCCCTGCTGCTCTTGCAATAAATCTAACTTCATCAAAAGGAGCCGTATAAACAGCAGGCGTGGGACATCCTGCTCTGTACGAATCTGCTCGATATTTCCCTTATGCCCTTGCTGTTCGATCACCTGTCGCAGCATGGTACGCGAGAGGAGCCCGCTGTTCACGAGTTGCAAACCCTCACGCAGTGATGCCGCATGTGACCAGTACAGGTACAGCATACGCTGAAAAGCGTGTATGCCTTCCCCTATCCCTTCCTTCCGCGTCACAGGCTGTTCCGCCTGCGTGCTGCGCTCTTTATCGACGATGTCGTTCACCACGTCCTTCACCGCCTGCGGTACAATCACCACCCCATCGTAGATACCACTGGTATAGTCTCTGCCAGCAAAATTCGTTTGCTTCCCCCAGAAGACTAAACCTAACAACAGCAGGCGGCGTAGCGACTGTTCAAAAGGTCCATGGGGATGGGGCGTCGGATAGAACGAAGCGCTATGTTCGGCAATGCCTACTGGCGGCTCTCCTCCCTTCAAAGGGGTGAACACCCCTATGCTGCTAAAATACAGAGCCAGATCACGGCTATTTGCTCTGCCTCCACAGGCTACCAATTCGCGCAATACCAATCGCTCGGACTCATTCAGGCTGCGTATCGCCTCGCTAATAGTTGCAGCTTCAAAAAGATGCTGGGCGATTTCGGGGATCGTGGTTGTTGCAGGAGAGGTTGTTGCCGAGGCACCTGTAGCGCCTGTAACACCTGTATTCTGACCTCTGGACGTAACCGGCAAGCGCCGCAATTTTACCAGTGACTGCAAATGATATGGTGGCACTGCAAGAAGCAGATCGAGATCACTTTGTTCCATGATACTTCCTTTCATCCCTGCAACGAAGCCAGGTTGACCGCCAGGGTCAACCCTACTATATACGGCACACGGCGCGTTGTTGCAGGGATGACTTAGATACTCTCCTCTTCATGCAGCAGAGGGCCCTGGCTACGTCGCCTCAGATCTTCGACAATACGCTCTGTATCCTGCTTTTTGAGGATCATCAGCGTTGGGGTAATCGACTGTACAATCTGCTCTTCCACAGACGTTGTCGCCGCTAATTCGCGCATCACCAGGCTATCCGCTACCTCCATTAGCGAGACTCCCGTATAGAAGCGAACTCGCCCATAGCTTGCCGTCCAGTGCTCAAGCTGAGCGAGCAGCCGCGATAGGTGACTGTCATTTTCTTGCGCGATTTGCCGCAGTAACCTCAGTAAATCACCTGGTTGCTGTCCGCGGCCTAACGCTTCAGCCAGAGATTTCGGGGCTAGACGATAATACAAGCGTTCACCGCTCACACCGGCAATTTCCGCGAACTCTTCTATTAGTTCAATCAGCGGCCACGCTGCTGAGCGGCACTCGACCAACATTTCGCCCGTTTCCAGTACTTCTAGCCCCGGAGTTTCTCGCCGCCTGTCATCATCAGTCGCCCGCCCATCAGGCTCTGCTCCATTCATTAATAAGCCAGCCATAGGCGTCAAGCGAAAGGCCAGCAAACGTCCATCGTTTGTCAACGCCAGGTCACTCATGCCCCACCAGTGCAAAGGCCCCCGTAACAGGCGTGCCAGGTAATGACCCTCCGCCCGCATCCAATCGCCCATCTGTGTTGGCTGCAACGGTCGTCCCTCTTCCTGTTCCAACCACCAGTGAGGTGAAGGAAATAACCGCTGCCGCTTCTGTAAGAATGCCGGGTTCAATCGATAGATAAAGCGCGCAAAAGCCGGAAAGCTGATCCATTGATTCAAGGGAGCCTGCGCCACCAGTGCGACTAATATTTGCCGGGCCTCGCTATTTTCAGCCTCCAATTCTCCCGGACGGAGAATTGGGTGGCTCAGTGGCGTGGTACGACAGCGCAGTTGTAACCCCTCTTCCTTGAGATCAAATAATTCCTCGTAGCCGGGATGCGTCAACCATAATTCAAACAGGTCACGGGCCACCTCGGCGTTTATCGGACCAAGCAACAACCTGGCCGCGTTGGGGAGCAGACGTAGGTAGGATTTCCCGGTGTCATCTCTGTGCAGAATATCCGCCAGCCGCAATAAGCGTACAGCAAAGCGCAGAAACTGCGTCGTCCTTGGTACGGCTTTTTGTAATCTCTCCAATAACGCTGTTGACGGAAAACCGCCTGGAGCAGCTATTATGGTCGTTCCATCGTGAGGAATCGCGCTAGAAGCACGTAGAGAGGCTAGCGCGTTTGCGCTGCGCAAACCTCCGCTCCGCTCATCTTTCTCATCATCAGGCTCCAGACGATAGCCATCCAGCGCGCGCCCTACCAGTAACAGGTCAGCTAGCAGACTATATGCTTCTACATGCTGTACTTTTACAGGCTCGGCTTTTCCCTCATGTCCATCAGTCGCCTGCTGTACATCGAAAGGCGTGACCGGCACAGAAACACGTAGCACCGCCTGCACTTCTGCTGGTACATACCAGCCCACATCGTATAATAACCCGCTCAGTCCAATACGTTGTTGCGGAGAACTATTGAGGCTTGTGCGAAGCAGTAGCCCCTTGCCTTGTAATGACAGCAGGATGCTTTGTAATTTATCGGGTTGCCCAAACGAAAACCGCTCAAAGAGGCCGCGCAGGTCCTCGTCGCTCATCGAACCGCCGGCCAGGGTCAGCGTTGCCAACAATTGCCGTTGTGGTTTCTCCAGTCCGGCCGCGATCCTCCGTACCGCTTCCGGCTGCTGAAGCGCTCCTGCAATAGCCTCGGCCAGTTGCTGCTTACTGAGACCCGTCGTCACAATATCATATTCACGGGCGATCCCCCGCAGTTCACTCAGGCCGTTTTGGGACAGTATCTCCAGCAAGTTGGCCGATGGAGTTGGGCCGCGCAATTTCACGATATGGGAAACTTGTCCAGGCCTGTCTACAGCTTGCAAAGGCGTTTTCTGTTCTCCAATTGACCGCCCCACTACCTGGCGTTTAGTTGTTGCCGGCTTGCTGGCAACATGGGCAGCGGATTCGCTGGCGAATGACAGCGGATTCGCAAGCCATTGATAGAGAAGGGCGGCAGTATGCCGGCAGATGATAGAAGAATCAGGACTACAAGAACATGTAGCAAGCCACGTACTGGAGCTTTGAACCTCGATCTCGGCGCTGTAACGATGTTGATCGGTTAGCCCTTGTTCCGTTGCTTCTACTCTCCGTGTTGCTGTTGCAACATTTCCCAAATGAGAGGTATCAACAATGCCAAGAAGTTTTGCTCCTCGACGCATTGTTGCGTGCACTGCACCTATGCGGCAATATTCTTGCCCCATCGACGCTACTGCTAACCCCGCCATCCGGATAATATCCGCGGCCCTCAGGCGTTGTAGTGCGCTGGGTACAACATCATCCATAGAATAGGCCTACGTTAGTTCTTTATCAGGAATTGGTTATTGGGCTATAATAGCACGAAGCATCCACCTGGTCAATCTTAAAGCTCATCCAAACGTGAAATCAGCCCCCAAATGCGTACATCACATTCGCCACCGTCGCCAGCGCCGCGGTCTCAGCGCGCAAAATGCGTGGCCCCAACGTCACAGCCTGCACATGATGTTGCTGCGCCAACGTAACCTCCTCAGCCATCAAGCCGCCTTCGGGGCCGATAAACAATACCACCGTAATCGGCTCTGGCTGTAACGTAGTCAATTGCGCGTCCTTCCTACTTGCCCAGGCCTCAAGGCTCTCCCGCAGACTCTTGCCACGCTCTTCTTCCCACGGCATCAAAGCCAGGGCCCCCTGAGGAATATCATTAAGGGCATGCAGCAGCGGACGAATTGACAGTAGTTCCGGCATCTGTGCGCGACCACATTGTTCTGCCGCTTCCTGGATAATACGCTGCCAGCGCTGTATCTTCGCCGATCCCGCCTCCTCTAAGCCAGCCATCGAGCGGCGGCAAAGAATGGGAGCAAAGACGGACACGCCCAATTCGGTCCCCTTTTCCAAAATCCACTCGAAACGCGCTGATTTAAGCAATCCCTGGCACAGAACAATGCGCACAGGCGATTCGCTCTTCCCTTTCCGGCGTTCGAGCACCTCTACTTCTACCCCCGTACGGCCACTCTTTGCGATAGCTGCCAGGAACTCAGCGCCGCTGTTATCGAGCAGCACCAGGTGCTCCCCGACGCCCAAATGAAGCACGTCCCTCACCTGGTGAGCGAGTTTATCCGGCAGCGCAACAGAAAGTGCCTGTTCCATGCCAGCATGCATTGTTTCTTCTGAGGAGCCGTCCCTGGCGAGTGTGCGCGGGGAAAGCGCAGGTAGAACCTGCGCCAAAACTTGATGGGCGACAAAAAAGCGGTGCATGGCTTTCGCTCACTCCAGCTTCCGCATAATGAGGACGATCCAATCATCAATCATCGCCTGGTCGATCAATTCCAGGCCAGCGGCCAGCAGGGCCGGCTCCGCGTCAGCACGGCGCGCCTCAATAATGCCGCTGGCGATCAGCAATCCACCAGAAGTGAGCGCCTGGGCGAGTTGGGGAGCCATTCCGCCGATGATATGCGCAATAATATTCACCAGCACCATATCATACTGTCCAGCCATGCGCGCCGCCTCGGCCTCGTCAAGTATCCCGAGCACAACCGCAATCTTGTCGCTCAGCTTATTTACCGCCGCGTTCGCCGTAGCACTCTCCACAGCGACGCTGCTGTTGTCGATGCAAACGACACTGGCCGCGCCCAATTTCGCGGCAGCTAATGCCAGTATGCCGGAACCGGTGCCCACGTCCAGCACGCGCATCCCGCTCTTTGTGTGCTTCTCAACCTGTTCGAGACACATGCGTGTTGTAGGGTGTAAGCCTGTACCAAATGCCATACCGGGGTCAAGTTCCAGCACAACCTCATCAACCTCCGGCGTATATTCCCGCCACGAGGGACGAATAACGAGCCGCTTCCCAATATGGGTGACATGAAAATAATCTTTCCAGGCGTTCGCCCAGTCCTCTTCATTGACCACGCGCGTCTGCAAATCGCCTACAAAATGCTCTCCCAGGCTGGCAAGATGCCACAAACCCTCCGCTACCCTCTGCCGCGCCTCTTCCTCCTGCCCATCAAGGGGCAGATAAGCGTGGACTTGCACCGGCTCCCCCGCCAACACTCTGTAATCCTGACCCTCGTCTATCAATTCTATCGCTTCTTCAATGGCAACGCCCCCCGGCGTATAGCGGCTCAATAGCTCGCTCACCGACTCCACCGCCTCAGGATGCGTCCGCACCGTCAATTCCAACCATCTCATACTACTCATTCCTAATACAAATCGATAGTATAATACCCATAGGTCGTTATCTCTACAAAACCACAGGAACGATACAACCCGATCGCATTCGTATTCTCCGTCTCCACCTCAAGCCCAATATCCTTCCTGCTCACCGCCCGCGTCTCTTTAATAACCTGCTCCAGCATCTGCCTGCCGAACCCACGCCCTCTATACTCTAAAAGAACCGCGAATGCGTAAATGCCATACTCCTTATCGGATTCATACCGGTTCAGACATCCCACAGCTTCCTCGCCCAACTTCCCCAGGTAATACTGAACATAGAGATTCTCCATATTTTTCAGAATATTGCGCCTCGCTCCCTCCACCGATTGACCAAAACTCGACGCGGCAATCAGCGCAAGCGCTTCAACATCGCCCGCTCCAGCCTTCTGCAGAGCAATACGCTCCTGGTAGGGTCCTCTTTCCTTGAAATCCCTTAACAGCATCTTATGCTCGGAGAAATCGTACGCCGCGCCAATTGCCGCCACAAAAGCCTGACCAGAATGGGAAAAGCGTTCACATACTACAACCAGGCGCATCGTCCCTCTGCCTTGAGCCTCCTCTTTTGCCGCCGCCAGCAGCGCGCTGAAAATACCTCTACGCCGGTAATCGGGATGAACCATCCCCGTGAACTCTACCACTTCAGCGCCATACTCATCCAATGCCAGCCAACCAACCAGTTTCCCATCCGCATAAAACACAAAATCATTGGCTACTTTGCCCTTCCGCATGCGCAGCATCCCCATGTCCAATTTCAGATGCAGACCATCAAACGCGTTACAAAGTTCTAATAACTGGCCTGCCTGCGCTATTTCGTCTTCAGCCCATATAGTCTTATGAACCAGGCCTTCCTTCAGATCATTCGTCAACAGATCACTCCCGTTTCAACACAACATTGCAAGGATACCAACTGCCTAAAACACCGCCGGCTCCATATAATCCCCAAAAGCGCCCCGGAAAACATCCATGATCTCGCCTAATGTCGCGTACGATTTGACCGCCTCGATAATCGCCGGCATCGTATTCTCAGTCCCCTCCGCGACATGGCGCAGATTCTCCAGCGCCCGTTTTACCGCCGCATTGTCGCGCTTGCGCCGCACGCGGTTCAGCCGCTCAAGGTGTGCTCGCTCGCCAGCCCGGTCAATGTACAGCGTCGGCACCTTGATATCCTCTTCCATGATATTGTCGTTGACGCCTACAATCGTCCGTTTCTGCTGGTCGATCTCCTGCTGATAGCGATAGGCCGACTCAGCTATCTCGCGCTGGAAGAAACCATTGAGAATGCAGGCCAGCACGCCTCCCAGGGCATCGATACGGTTCAGGTAATCCACCGCGGCCCGCTCAGTCTCGTCCGTCAATGCCTCGATAAAGTACGAGCCGCCCAGCGGATCAACGGTGTTGACTACTCCGCTCTCATGGGCGATGATCTGCTGTGTGCGTAGAGCAATCAAGACGGCCTTTTCAGTCGGCAAAGCCAGGGCCTCGTCCAACGAATTGGTGTGCAGTGAATTTGTCCCCCCAAGTACGGCCGCCAGGGCCTGGATAGTGGTGCGCATGACATTATTATCCGGCTGCTGCGCTGTCAACGACACCCCTGCAGTCTGCGCATGACAGCGCATCAACCACGAACGCGGATCCTTCGCGCCATAGCGTTCGCGCATCAACTTCGCCCACAGCCGGCGCCCGGCGCGGAACTTGGCAATCTCTTCAAAGAAATCATTATCCACATCGAAGAAGAAAGAGAGGCGCGGCGCGAATTCATCAATCTTCAAACCGCGCTTCAACGCGGCATCGACGTAGGCCAGCCCATCGGCAATAGTAAACGCCAGTTCCTGCACCGCCGTTGCCCCTGCCTCGCGAATATGATAGCCGCTGATGCTGATCGTATTCCAGCGCGGCATATGGCGCGTGCCAAACTCGATGGTATCCGTCACCAGGCGCATCGATGGCTGCGGTGGGAAAAGAAACTCTTTCTGGGCACTATACTCCTTGAGGATGTCGTTTTGCAGCGTGCCCCCGAGCGAAGCCATTGGGAAGCCGCGCTTCTCCGCGTTGACGATATACATGGCCCAGATAACCGCAGCCGGGCTATTGATCGTCATCGAGGTCGTGATTTTGTCCAGCGGCAATCCATCGAACAGCACCTCCATGTCGGCCAGCGACGAGATGGCCACGCCACATTTGCCGAACTCGCCCGCGGCCAGCTCGTGATCCGTGTCGTAACCATAGAGCGTTGGCATATCAAAAGCGGTGGAGAGGCCCGTCTGTCCCTGTGAGAGCAGATACTTGAAGCGCTTGTTGGTGTCCTCGGCGGTGCCAAAACCCGCGAACATGCGCATCGTCCACGGCTTGGCGCGATACATCGTCGGTTGCACCCCGCGCGTATAGGGATACTCCCCCGGTAATCCAATGTCGCGGCTGTAGTCGAGCGAATCGTTATCCTGCGGAGTATACACGCGATTGATGGGCACGCTAGAAGTGGTAATTAAATTATCTCGTTCAGGCAGACGCTGCTGTGACTTGCTCACCGTCGTCTCTTCCCACTGCCGCCGCTCATCCTGCAACTGCTCCAATGTGGCCTTATCAAAAAGTGTTCCCTGTTGAACATCTTTTATCTCTTTCGTCCCTGGCGATCTCTGCTCCAACATTATCGATTGCTCCTCTCCATCGAGTTTCATTGTAGGGTTGCATCGCACCCCATATCATCCCATTCAGGCTACATCATATCTATTACAGGCTGTATTGTATCATACTCAAATGGGAGGATTTTTAGGGCCTCACGTTGAATAATTTGGCTAAACAAAGATCAGATTTATTCTAGATCAAGCAACCCTAAGCGTATGAGTTTCTTAGCTAATTGGTACACATCTTTTTTATCCCCATCCCTGCGTATCCCTAACGTTACTACTAACACTGTAACCTGCTCACCATCGACCCTGTAAATAATACGATACCTTTGACCAACGGCTCGCACACTACGATAGCTTGCAAGCTCGTCAATCAAAGGCTTCCCTTGTAATTCCGGCTCATATTCAAGGCGTTTTAAACTGGACCTTAATCCATCCCGTATCCGTCGATCTTTGATAGCTGCTAACTGCATCTCCGCGTTTTGTGTAAGGCCAACTGTCCAACGTTTCATTCCCAACCTAACTCCTTCAGAACGTCATCTAGTGGCTTGATTCTGCCTTCTTCCATATCCTTGACGCCCTGGCGGAATGCGGCCATTAACTCTGCATCACCCATAATTTCGAGGGTTTCCATGATGGACTCGTACAATTCCCATGGGAGAATAGCCATTACGGGCTTACCATGCCGCGTGACGGTCACTGCCTCTGGCTCATGCTCAAACTGTTCTGGTAAGCGCGTAATTTGCTCACGGATTTCTGAAATGGAATAGATGTTCTCAGGCATTATGGTAGCCTCCTTTCACAGGAAATTGTACAATAAAACGTACATTTTGTCAACTAAGGAAGACAAAACACCAATGGAGGAGATTAATCTGAGCGACAAATGTAACTTGACGCTCATTACTTACTACAGATACAATAGGCCCGCTAACATCGCACTCTTCGGAAACCCTTGCATAAACTAAAGGAGATTTCATGAAAGACATCTCGTTATCGACAAACGATACTCCATTTGTTGAAAGGCTGAAAAATTTAATCGCAGCCCTGTTTCATTTTCTGGATTGGTTTACGCCTGCGCATCCTTTCATCACCGATAAGCGAGCGCGCACTTTCCTCGTTTCCTTCACGATGCTCTTCTTCGAATTGCTCTGCATTCGCTGGATTCCGTCTTATGTCCGCTACCTGAGTTATTTTAACAACTTTCTCCTGCTGGCTTCTTTCCTGGGCATTGGCCTCGGTATGCTCTCAGCGCGCCGCCGGCGTTTCTGGTTTCCCCCGTTCCCGGTACTGCTGGCGCTGCTGGTCATTATCATCGCGAAGACAAAGTTCCAGCTTCTCATCAATTCAACGCAGGTTCTCTACTTTGGCATTTCCGATCAGAGCGCCAGGGCAGAAAACTTTCTGGTGTTGCCAATCATTTTCGGCATGGTGACGCTCTGCTTTATTCCCCTATCTCGATCCTTTGGCAGGTTATTCTTTCAGTTAAATCCACTGACCGCGTACACCTATGATATCATCGGCAGCCTGGCGGGAATCGCCACCTTCTCCGCTATGTCCTACTTCTCTCTGCCGCCGCTGGCCTGGTTCTCTATCCTGAGCGCCCTCCTGCTGCTGCTCAGCGCGAAACGAACGGTGCTATTTGTAGCAGTCGTCCTGGCTGCCACCCTCATCGAGGTTGGTCAGCTCCAGGCTGGCGCATACTGGTCGCCATATTATAAAATCCTCCTCCGCCCTGCCGTTCCCAATGGCTACCTTGTCGATGTAAACAGCACCGGGCATCAGGCGATGATTTCCTGGCAGTACAGGGAGCCCTTCTACAAGGAGGTATACCGGATATTCGGCAGCGGGTCGTTCCACCACGCGCTGATTCTTGGGGCCGGAACCGGATCTGACACCGCAACCGCCCTGGCGTATGGTGTCGATTCGATCACGGCGGTAGAGATTGATCCCACGATCCAGCAGCTTGGCGCTCAGTACAATCCGGATCGACCCTATAGCAACCCGCGCGTTCATGTTGTCATCAATGATGGCCGCAGTTTCTTGCAGAATACCACTGATCACTATGATCTGATTATTTTCGCCTTGCCCGACTCACTGACGCTCACCTCGAGCAACACCAGTTTGCGTCTTGAAAGTTTCCTGCTCACGCAGGACGCACTCGCGACAGCGCGCGCGCACCTGACCCGTAACGGCGTGGTTGTGCTGTACAACTTCTACCGGCAGGACTGGCTGGTTCAGAAACTGTCCAACATGGTGGGCAATGTCTTCAACCAGCGGCCGCTTGTGACGACCTATGGCGGCACGGGACGCGCTGCGGCGATTATGGCGGGGCCGCGCCTAGCAACGCTGCCGAAGGGTGAGTTTGGCACCTATCATGAGCAGCCTTTGCCTCCGGGTTCTACCTCCCTGCGTATTCTCGGCCAGGGCTTTTATCCCTTGACCCCAGCTGCACCGGCAACCGATGACTGGCCGTTCCTCTACCTACAAGATCGGAGTTTCCCGACCATTTACATCCTCGGCCTCGCTATGGTTGCTCTCTTTGCGCTGATTGGCACGGTGACGTTCGCTCCTCGGAAGACGCTGCGCCGCTTTGACTGGCATATGTTCTTCCTGGGCATGGCCTTTATGCTGCTTGAAGTCAAAAGCCTGACCACTTTCGCTCTGCTGTTCGGCAGCACCTGGCTGGTGAATTCGCTGGTCTTTTTCGCTATCCTGAGCAGTGTGCTGCTGGCGATCCTGGTAAACAGGCGCTTTAAGTTCAAGCGAATTAGCGTGTTTTACCTGTTGCTGTTCGGGGTACTCCTTTTGAATATACTCTTGTCGCCCGATGCGCTGCTGCTCAGCAACCCTATTTTCAGGTATATTCTAGCAAGCGTACTGGCTTTCACGCCGGTGTTTCTGGCCAACATTATCTTCACGAATTCGTTTCGAGATAGTGAAACGGCGGATATTGCCTTCGCCTCAAACCTGCTTGGCATCATGGTTGGAGGCGGAATGGAGTACTTCAGTATGTTGATTGGTTATCGCCTGCTACTTATTCCGGTGATCGTATTCTATGCCTGTGCCTTACTGCTCCGTCTCAGGAGCCACCGAACGCCAGGCACGTCGGGTGAAGCTGCAGCGTCAGAGCCGGCCCTCGCATCTCAATAAGCCTGGGTCTCTTCATTTTTATATTCTTCATATTACACTTCAACCGACATCGCTACTGCCCCACCACCTCCCAGGCATAGCGTCGCCAGGCCACGCCCGCCGCCGCGCCGCCGCAGCTCATGGATCAATGTAATCAGCACGCGAGAGCCGCTCGAACCAATGGGATGCCCCAGCGCAATGGCGCCGCCGTTCACATTCACCCGCGACCAATCCCAATCCAGTTCTCTTCCGTTCGCCAGTGTCTGCGCGGCAAATGCCTCGTTCACCTCGACCAGGTCAAAATCCCCAAGCTTCATGCCCGTACGCTCCAAGAGCCGCTTCACCGCGCGCGTGGGGGCCGCGAAGATGTAGCGTGGCGTAATGGCAGCCGAGGCATAGCCGGTGATACGCGCCAGCGCCGTCAATCCGTGGGCCCTCGCGAAATCTCGCTCCGCCACCACCGTAGCCGAGGCTCCATCGCTCAGGCCGGGCGCGTTACCAGCCGTCACCGACCCGAACTCCTGGAATGCTGGCATCAGTTTCGCCAGCGCCTCCATCGAGGAGTCGCCGCGAATAGGCTCATCGTGCTCTACCACCACCATCCCCTTTTTCTGCTTTACCTCAACCGGAACAATCTCTTCTTTAAAACGACCAGCAGCCGTCGCTTCCGCCGCCTTCTGATGGCTCTGCAGCGAATACCTGTCCTGCTCTTCTCGTGTGACCCCAAACTTCTCGGCAATAATCTCCGCCTCGCTGCCCATGTGGATATCCTCAAAGGCGCACCACAACCCATCTTGTACAACCGCGTCTATAATCTCGCCATTGCCCATGCGATACCCCGTGCGCGCTTTCGCCAGCAAGTACGGAGCATTGCTCATGCTCTCCATGCCGCCGGCCACAAATGCCTGTTCATCGCCCACGCGTATCGCTTGCGCCGCCAGCATCACAGCCTTCAGGCCAGAGCCACAGACCTTATTCACAGTAAACGCTGGAATATCGACAGGAAGCCCCGAGTGAAGCGCGGCCTGTCGCGCGGGAGCCTGTCCAATGCCCGCTGAGACCACATTCCCCATAATGACTTCGTCAATAGCATCAGGCGCAATGCCCGAACGCCGTACCGCCTCTTTTATAACAAGAGCCCCCAATTGGGGAGCTGAAAAACTGGCAAGTCCGCCAAGAAATTTGCCGGTCGGCGTCCTCGCCGCCCCAACAATTACGGGAACATGTTCTTCTGCCATATGTTAAGTTCTCCTGGTCTATCTCCACCTCATCGTGGAAAACTGCTACCAAACCCGACATACGTGCTGGATGAATCCGCACTCTACACTTTTCGGTAGTCACTATATTTCATTATAGCATGTGGACTGGGCTGCTTCGCGGCAAAACCGCGAAGCAGCCCAGTCCACATGAATCTACTTGCTGTTTGTCGCACTTGTCGCACTTGTTGCACTTGTAACACATGTAGCAGGTGTGCCTGATTGATAAAGGCTCTCGAACTAGCTATGCTCATCCTAATACTATAGCGACACTTAAACGAGACCTGCCTTGATCCCGATAAATTCGTTGAGGGAGACGGTGGTCCTAGCTGTTGCATAGCTCTAACATGCTTTCAGTTGCGCTTGTACCAGGGTGATGGACTATGGATTGCCTTCAGAGGCCGTCTCATAGCTTACCGTACATTTCTGTTCCGATGATACTCACACCCCAAATGGCAACTTCTGATAAACTTTCTCCGTATATATGGTAGCATTTTCTAATTTATGGCATTTTTATCATGCACTGAGGAAGTGAACATGCAGAACCAGCAGGAATTTGACCATTTGTCCAACACACCAGAGGAGACGCCAGCGCCACGCAATGAGCGCCAGAGCAATACCGACCCTCGCGAACAGCCACCATCGCAAGAGTCTACGTACCATTCCTATGAAGAAGGCTATACTGACCTGAGCGAACGAGATTTCTGGCCACGCGAGGGTGAGAAGCTGCGGCCAGAGCCGAAAAACCAGAAAAGTATGGGCGGACTGCTGGCGTTGGTAGTTCTGCTGTGCGCGGTCTTTATCGCCGGGAGCTTCTTCGGCGTGATTCTGAGCTGGCTAACCTGGGTGGTGGTGATTGTGCTGATCATAGCCGGGCTGGCCGCGCTGGCTACAAACTGGCGTGTCGTGACGATCCCCATGCCCACGCGCACCTTCCAGATCATGGAACACGCGCGGCTGGTGATCACCAATGGGGCCGGGACCGTGTCTATTCGCCGGGGAGAAGAGGGCATGGTGAGTGTGACCGCGACCAAACGCGCCAGCGGTATTGGCATCGACACCGAGCGGATGCAGATACACTACACCCAGTATGGCGACACGCTGGACATCTCAAGCCGCATGGC
>Ga0137387_10000085_pt1 | contig 33468 bp, 36 predicted proteins | sample SagtaG_3_FD_104909 | JGI IMG/M metagenome (GOLD analysis project Ga0137387, IMG submission 104909) | Vadose zone soil microbial communities from Angelo Coast Range Reserve, California, USA - Sage2_R_115_16 metaG | ecosystem: Environmental > Terrestrial > Soil > Vadose zone > Saprolite | place...
CAATGTTAGACAAGGCAGAACTAGGTGCTGTAGAGCGATGAAGAACTTGTCGATTCTGCCTTCCAGTAACGAGTCGATAGTGTAGAGTCCTGTCACTGAAGCTGGAGGATCGAGGCCCGAGAATCGGCCTTGAGCTGGAAGCAAGCCGCGGTTGACGGCAAAAACAATTTGGAGAATTTCTCCCAGCCAGAAGATAGGGATAACAAAGATTATCGTTCCATAGAGACGAACGAGGAGATCAACTGGCTTGTCCCTATTCACGCCCGCGATAAGACCTGTGCCCACGCCGATGATGCTGGCTACGATCATTGAACCTATCGTCAGTTCTGCGGTCGCCGGAAGCCTCTGCAGAATTACTGCTAGGACGCTTTGACCCTTGAAATATTGACCGATAGAGATGCCCAGATTCCCCGTGAAAATCTGAGCCAGATACACGAGGTACTGCACCCAGTAGGGCTGGTCGAGACCCAGCGAATGCCGCACCGCATCTACAATGTATGTAGGTGTCCCCTCTGCCAGCAGAGCTGCGATGGGATCGCCCGGGATTACCCTGAGAACAAAGAACACTACGGTCAGAAGTATCAGAAGCATAGGCAGAGATAGTACGAGACGGGTCACCGCATAGGTGATCAGAGAGCCGGTCTTGGGCAAAGCATTCCGTTGCGACGAACTATTCCAATTTCGGACTAAAAAGGGTTGAAAGCTGGCCCCGTTTTGGGACCGGCCTCTTCATCCTTCAGATATTTCCCTAGTCGTTAGATAATTCTTGACTGGTCGCTACTTGTCATGAGCCGTATTGCCGTGCTAGAGCTGTTACATCCTGAGGGTTCAGAGTGCGATAGGCCAAGTCAATCTGTCCACTTAGCAGAGCGTTCTTCAGTCCCAAAGCGCTACTGTAAAATGTGATGACGATCTTGGTAAAGATTGGAATTGATGGGATTCCGTAACTGCTGTAGACCCCTGGGTTGTAGTAGTTCGGATTATTGGTCAGCGTGATTGATTGGCTGGGCGTATATGAAGAGACCATGTAAGGGCCTGTTCCTACTACCTTGCTAACCGGAATGTCAGGTTGACCGGATGTCTTGCTGTAGGCGGACATGGAGACCGGTGCCGATACAGAGTATGCCATCAGGCCGTTGAAGAACGAAACGGGACTGCTTAGATGGAACCTGATCGTGTAGGGATCGATGACTATTATCCGGTCATTCGTCTGGGTAGTCCAGTTCGTGTTGTTTCCGATTTTTCCGACATCGAAAAGCAGGAAAGCTGAGCCTGTGCCGTACTTAGTGGAGTCATAGTTCGGGCTGAAGGAATCGCCTAGGGCGATCGCTCGTTCAATCGACCATTTCATTACGGTTGCATTGAATGGAGTTCCGTCGGTAAATTTCACGCCTTGCCGCAAGTGGTAGGTATAATTCTTCCCGTCGGTTGATATGCCTCCGTTGGCCACCGTTGGCACTTGAGAAGCGAGACCGGGCAGAAGTGTGGTTGAATTAGGTGCGTAGACCAGCAGAGTGTCGAAGACTTGGTTGATTACCTCTATCGAGAAGTAGTCATAAGCGCATGCTGGATCAAGGCAGACGACTGAGTCGGTTGTGCCCACATTTAGCTGCGTCGACCCGGGTCTGCTCATCGTGAAATACTTGAAGACGACCGGGTGAAGATAGACCCCGTTGATGTCGGATCTATATCCTATGTTGGCGCTTCCCTGCCAGAGAGGCACGTAAGGCACACTCGATGCCACTGCATTCTGAATCTGACCGAACACATTGGCTCGTAGAGTATCATTTACAGTGGACTCTTCTTGGTTGAGCCAGCCAGCCACTGTGGCGTTGTTGTAGAAGGAGCCGAGCGATTTCGCGCCGCTTGCGGTGAGAAACGGCGAGACGTAATCGTCTGAGTCGATATAGTCTGGGTACCAGCCAAGCATGAATAATGGGAAGGTCCCTGCTTTTCTGTCGGGCACGAATTGAGCCCAGGTCTCGGATTTCAAGTTGATAATGACCATGCCGGTCTTTTCAATCGAAGTCTTGAGAACTAGGGCCGCTGTAGGTTCTGTATCCCCATAGTGGCCATCACTGTTGTACCAGAGGTCTATGGTAAGCTTGCCCGTTGTTGAGTTGTAGCCCGCCTGAGTTAGGAGAGCTTGAGCCTTTGCAAGATCGGGAGAGCTACCATAAGTGGTCTGGAACACGGGCTGGGAATAGGGCATAGAAGGAGGCACCATGCTATACAATGGCTGGGTTTGGTTGTAGAAAACATTCGAGTTGATCGCTCCCCTATCCACAGCGTAAGCGATAGCTTGACGAACCCTAACATCCGTCACTTTGTTGAGGTTGAACACAAGGTATCTGATCTGGGCGCTGGTTCCAGTAACTATCTTGTAGGGTGAGCCAGCCTTTGGCAGAGTCAGGAAATACGCCGCCGTAACACCAGACACTATGATAATTACTACCAGCGCGATCGCGATGATATACTTCGGTTGTCGAAGTTTACTAGAAAATGAACCGGTTGCGGGTGCGCTAGGTTGAGTCATCTTGTTCGAGTTTCCACCGCAAAACATGCTTATGAGTATTGCTCAAACCTGATGCATATGCCGAACGAGAGTCAGATCAGTGAATAGGGCTCTCAATCAGACCAGTTTCGCTGTTTAGAAGTGTCGGAAGGCCCGCTCTCCAGTCAGTATCATGGCGATTCCATGCTCATCACATGCTCTGACCAGTTGCGGATCTTCGACTGATCCTCCGGGCTGAACGACCGCTGACACCCCCTCTTTTGCAACCGCCTCTACATTATCGGTGTTCGGCAAGAATCCGTCAGAGGCCATGACACTACCTCTCAGATCGTGGCCGAACTTGTGAGCCTTCTCGATACAGGATTCGATCGCGCCGATTCTATCTTGTTGTCCCGTCCCAATCGCGAGCGACCCATCGTTCTTCCAGAACACGACGGCATTAGACCGGACCTCACAAACTACCCACCAAGAACTCAGCATAGCCCCATACTCTGTCTCCGATGGGACGCGTTTCGTAGCCACGCGCAACAGCTTCAGCTGTTCCAGCGACCGTAGTCCTGTCTGGTAGGAATCCTCGAGTATAAGTGACCCATCATCGAGCATGACAATCTCGGGAGGATTTGAGCCATGATCAGAGCCAGGGACTTTTCCAATCCGAATATCCTTCTTCGCCTGGAAGACCGTAATTGCTGATTTCTCATAGTCAGGGGCGTAGACCACCTCTACGAACGTCTTCGACAATTCTTCCGCCGTAGATTTGTCAACTCTACGGTTGAGAACAACAACGCTACCGAATGCGGCTCTCGGATCGGCATCTCGGGCTCGCGCATAGACGGAAGACAATGCTTCGCCGGTACGTCGGACAGAGACTCCTGACGGATTGAGATGCTTCATCACCGCCACTGCCGGCTCGTCAAAGTAACCAACAATTCGTAGCCCGTGAGTTCCATCCTCGATGTTCGTGGCCGAGGGTCCGTCTTTGCCCCATTTGATCCATTCCACACTTCCAATTCCTCCCTGGGAATGTTTGACTTTGTACAGTGCGGCTTTCTGGTGCGGGTTCGTCCCATACCGTAACCCATGATTCTCCCCATGAATCGTCCAGTGTACCTTGGAATACTCGAACACCTTTTCCCCGAGTTCCAGTCTCAGAACTTGTGGAAAGTCCTCCTTCTGAGCGGTCCGGTAGATTCTCCTAATTTCCTGCTTGCTCATCGAGCCTGCCCTATCAAGTAGTCCCGTATTGCCCGGTCATAATCTGCTGTTAGAACGAATGCTTCTCGGGCCAGCCGCTGCCGAAGATCGTTTCCCACATACCCCTTCCTCTCCAGCTCCGAGACCACACCCTCATACTGCAACGAGCTAGTTACAGGAACGACACGGTGGTTCAACAACGCGCCTTTCCCCGCAGCCCGGATTAGCGCCACTCCTCCAATGTCGATATTGTCAACGGCCTTTCGAAGATTCTCGGGATCAGCCTTTACAACCTCCTGGAAAGGATAGAGATTCACTACTACAAAATCCAAGGGCTCAATGCCGTTAGCCTCCAGGTACTTCCGCTGCGCGGGGTCTTTCCAGTCTCCCAGAATCCCGCCGTGAATCCTTGGATGCAACGTCTTGACAAGCCCCCCAGGCATCTCCGGGACTTGAGTGTAATCTGAAACCTCCACGACGTGAAAGCCAAGTTTCCGAACCGCCTCAGCAGTTCCTCCAGACCCAAGCATCTTGACCTGAAGTTTCGAGAATATCCACGCCAGCCGGTCCAGCCCTGTCTTGTCGTAGACCGAGAGTAGGGCGTTACCGGGCAAACCCTTTCGCCGTGAAGATGTTTGCTGTGATATTTAGTCTCAGGTCATGATCAAACTTGTTCCAAGGCTCGGGTAATCTCTAGTCGAGATGCACGAATCGCAGGATACAGACTGCCAATCAGGACAGCAACAAGAGCGAGAATCAAGGCCTGAATGATGGCACCGTATGGAACGATGAAAGGAATGAAGAAACCAGCGAGGCTAGTGCTGTTGGTAGCTCCCTTCAGCAACAACAGGCCACCAGGTACGGCTAGCACAAATCCGAAGAGACCTAGAAGCGTTCCCTCGCCGAGAAATAGCCCAGTAATCTGTAGCCGGCTCATGCCCTGCGCCCGTAAGAGTCCTATCTCCCTCCTCCGGTCTGACACGTTCATAATCATAGTTGCCCCTATGCCAAGACTCGCTATCAACAATGCGAAATAAAGAATCAGCAATATCAGCGCAAAGATCTTGTTGATCGTATCATTCACAAGTGATAAGAGTTCGCCGAGGGTCAGAGAGTTCTCGCTGAAATCATAATGTGGAAACATGTCCGCAATGTCATGAGCTATGCTGGTCGCCTGAGATTTGTACTGAGGACGTAGGTCAACAAGGAAGAGCGGCGCCTTCTCCTCTCCACCAAAGTACTCATGTTGAGAAGCGAAAGAAACTACGATCGAGTCGCTGGCAAAATGTTCGCCGAACTGAATATACTGCAACACGGGACCGGTAAAGACCCCTGCGACGGTGAAGCTGACCGTTCTGTTTAGATCGGTGAGGATCGGAAGGCTATCCCCAGCAATGACACCAAGCTTGGACGCGAGTGAATCCGGAATGAGAAGCGACTGGTTATTGGTGGCGAGCTGAGAGTACGCTTGCGAGGCGTTAGACGGACTTACGAACGTGTACGAGATGATACTTGGAAAAACTGAGGAGTCCACCGCGACGATCCCGATGCTACTATTCCCGTTTTTTCCGAGAGCTTTGGCGGGATGGTCGCTAGGAGAGAGAGGGGTTGCATTGACCACCTGAGGTATCTTGGTGAGGTTGGTTGTGAAGCTGATCGGAATTGACTGATTCGCAACTAGAATGATGTCAGCGCCGAGTGCTTCTTGGATTCCCTGCTGGAGCGCCTCAAGGACGCCGCTCTGGATTCCCCCAATCAATATGGCAAAGCTGAGTGTTATCGCAATCATTCCAAATGACACCGTGCTACGCAATAGCCTTCTTCTCCCGCTCCGCGACGCAACATACCGGACTGTTCTAGATGCAGGGAACACGAGCAGCATGATTGCTCGGCCAGTTCTTCCGAAAAAGACCGCACCCAGGAGGATGAGGCCTATTGGCACGAGTATCACGTCCAAGTAAACAATGTGGAAGGGTGTGAGCCGGAGCGACTCGCCTGCTCCCAGTCCAAGCATTACGATGCCAGCTAAGCTGACTCCTGAGAGCGGAATCTGCCTCCTCGCGTTCCGGGCAGAGGGCCGGATCGCTTGGATGATGTTTATTCTACTCGCCGAGATTGCAGGGTAAAGAGCTCCCGGGGCGACGGCTGCAAGTCCTGCGACTAGACCCGTGAGTGCAATGCTGGGTGTCAGCTGGGCGACAGGGAGGCTTCGAACGTTGAAGGTAGTCTCGAATACTGATGTGAAGAGTCGAGCCAGTCCTAAGCCGCCGAGTATTCCCGCGATCGTGCCCAGGGTTCCAATTAGGAGTCCCTCAGCGAGGAAGATTCTGAAAATCTGGCTTCGAGAGCTGCCAACGGCCCGCATCACTCCGATCTCATAGGTTCTCTCGTTAACTGTCATGAACAGAGTGTTGAAGACGATGAAGGAGCAAACTACGAGGGAGATGGCGATCATGACGTTCAGCCCTATTTGGAACCCAGCGGTCTGAGCGTCAATGCGTTGGACGGCTTCCACCTTTGGGGCACTCACATCATAGAGCGGGAGCGCCTTTTGTAGATCATTCTCTACCTGCAAGGCTTTGGTGGAATCGTAGAGGCTGGCGTAGATGTGAGTGACCTGTCCATTTAGGACGAGATCGGACTGCAAGTCGGGCAGGCTCATGTAGATTGATGAGCCGAGATTTCGAAGGGGAAAGTTGATGCCTACAACTCTCAGTGGTATTGGTCTGACTTGACGTTGCGATGTGAGAGTGAATATTTCGAATGTTGAATCAACGCTTAGTCCATACTTCTGAGCCAGTACATTATCAACCACCGCGTCACCCGAGGAAACTCTTGACGATCCGGTGATGTTGAAGCTCGCATAGTCGAAGTCGGTTCTCGGATCGACTCCTACCATGAAGAATGTGGTATTGGAAACGGAGTTGCCGATCGCTCCTAGCCAATCGAGCCTTTGAGTCGTCTGCCGGACCAGAGGATTGCCCTGCAGGATACTGAGGGCCTGGTTTGGATAGAACGGAGCCTCGGTTCCGTATGCTACTACGATATCTGTGGCTCCCCAGAACTTGTTGATGTAGCTATTGAACTCTCCAAGGGCACCGGCGGTGGCCATGTTGATTCCTACTAAGAGAGCGACGCCGAGGAATACGGCGGTGATGGTTAGAATTGTGCGGGCTCGGCGTTTTGGAAGGTTTCGAGAAGCGATTTTCGCCGAGAGCAACCCTATCCACCAACTGCCCTAGTTGGGCTGGGATAGTGATCGTCCGGGTTCAGGAGGCAGAGGCTCCACTGCCCTAATCGTACGCTTCTGTCCTGAGAGGATCTCCTGGACCTTCTCGGTGATCCTCCCGTCCCTCATCTCAACAAGACGATCCGCCCTCGCAGCGACAATAGGATCGTGAGTTACCACCACGACCGAAGAACCCTCCTGCTTAGCCATACTGTGCATTAGCTGAACTACTTCGAAGCCTGTCTGAGTGTCAAGATCGCCGGTCGGCTCATCGGCAAGAACAATTCGCGGATGATTGGCGAGCGCCCTCGCAATAGCGACCCGCTGCTGTTCTCCCCCGCTCAACTCGTCCGGAAGATGACCAGTCCGGTCCTGAAGCCCCACTCGGCGCAATAGCTCCATCGCCCGGTCTCTCGACTCTTTCCGTTTGACTCCCGACGTTATGAGTGGAAGCTCAACATTCTCCAACGCTGTTAGAACTGGAATGAGGTTATGGAACTGGAATACGAAGCCTATCTTGTGCCGTCTCAGCTTCGTCAATTGTCCATCATTCATTCTGATTATGTCCTCACCATCCACCAGGGCCCTACCCGAACTGGGCTTGTCCAAGGTCCCGATTATGTTGAGAAGCGTTGTCTTACCTGATCCGGAAGGACCCATTATCACCATGAATTCGCTCTGCTGGATTTTCAGTGTGACACCACGGAGTGCATTTACAGTGACCTTTCCCAGCCGGTAGCTCTTCTCTAGATTTTCTAGCTCTACAACGGCTGGAACTTGCAAGCGCGGTCTCCGAACAACCTTCTAGCGGTCAATTCTGAGCTATGAAACCTGCGTTCGGCGAACTTGGACGAAGCGCTTTAGACTAGGCCCGAATCGTCGATTCCCATGGCGCCGAGAATCGTTATTCTTGACATTGAGACTTCTTCTCTAGAAGCCGACGCCGGCATTGTACTAGGGGCAGGTCTCCTGCCGGAGACTGGCAAGAGCGAATACTTCGAGGCTAAGAGGACTGATCAGGAGAAGGCTCTGCTAGTCAAGCTTCTCAAGCGGTTGGAAGCATACGACGCGATCGTGACTTGGAGCGGTCGAGGCTTCGATACTCCCTTTCTCACAACTCGTCTCTTGAAGCATGGCTTGGACCCTCTTCCACTTCTGGGCAAGATGCAACTTGATCTGAACGAAGTCGTCAGGTCTCGTCTCCGTCTGACTTTCACCTACCTAGATCACGTCTGCGACTTCTTTGGGATTCACCGCGATAAGGGACCTATGGGATTAGAAGTTCCTCACTTGTTCGTGAAAGCCTTGGAAGGGGACGAGACAGCCTTGAAGTCGATCAAGGATCACTGCCTCGACGATCTCAAAGTCACCCGAGAGGTCTTCTTGAAGCTCAGACCGTTGTTGGAGAATCAGTTGTCCTAGAAGACGCCGAACGGTGTCTGGATCCCGACGAGCGCGTTCAGCAAGGCTAGTATTACTATGTAGATGCTGAATAGGCCGAGGCTGATTACAAGGTTCTTCTTCCAGTGCAGACTCCAAGCTATCCCAAAAGGAACCCCAACAGTAAAACCGATAACATGGGCAATGTACGCCACGCTTGGATCATAGCCTGGTATCACGCTTGGAGCGTAGACGAGTGCGACGTTCAGGACGAAGTAGATTATCGCCACGAGTCCTTGGGGTGCGAGGAAGAGCCAACTAAACTTGAGAGGAGACATTAGCATCACGATAGCTGCGAGCGTGAAAATTGCCGCACTTGCCCCCAGCATGCCCGTGTCGGGGCCGTAGATTCCGATGATTGGTGGCAGTAGGAAGCTTGTGAATCCCCCCAGAAAGAAGACCAGGAGATGACTGTTCCGCCCGATCATCTTTTCCAAAGTGTTGCCGAAGACAAAGAGAAAAGGCAGATTGCCGAGCAGGTGCTCCCAGCTCGCGTGAACAAACAAAGCTGTGACGAGGGTCCAGACGCGTCCAGCATAGAGATTGTTGAGGCTAAAGACCAGATTCTGATCGGCCCAGTTTGGATCCTGTTGCCACGCGTAGAGGCTCGCTAACACGCAGGCCAACATCAGGAACCAGTTTACGCGCATGGACTATGGGACCGGGATAGAGAGGGAGGAGGGATGAGAGGTATTTCAGAAGTATCTAACTCGGGAACCGGAAAGACCGTTCTTGGCATTACTTGGAGTAGGATCGAGGAAATGGCTCCCGAGTGTCCCGCGAACGCTTGGACGAGGCTCCCAAAAAAAATGGGGTCTGAACGGCCTAAAGTCGACACTCTCTACGTTGATGTGAGAGTACAGTTGTGCGAGGTCGTAGACGCGCTCGTGGTCGTTGTGCTCTGCTGGGATATGCCCGTACTAGACGTGCCGCTGATAGCGGCACCGCGTTGCCCAGAACGTAAGCGGTCGCGCCAGCTCCGATCCCGACTAGAAGCACCAGGAGCAACACCGATCGTAGCGAGAAGCCACGAGATACAACTGGTTGAGTTTCTTGAAGCGACATTTTCATCTCTCACCTCCGCGAATATCGAGTGCTAGATGAAGACCATGACGATTCTCCTAGGAATTCGCTTAAATGACGTCAACCAAGAATCGATTCGATTTCTTAGAATCTGAGCTTCAGCCAAGTTTCTAGCTTACAGCTTCGAAAACAAACCGCGAAACCCAGCGGTGAAAAACGTTCGCGGCAGCCGTTATTGTGCGCATTTCGTCGCTAAACAATTAGTACAGACTTTTCCCTATCATTTGGACCAACACAGGTTTTCGAGTTATGGAGTGGCATGCCCTGTGTCCACACTCGACCGATCAGTAACCATCACTAGTTACGCGACCCGTAAGCCTCCTGACAGCGCAGTTGGCCTTAGGATTAGGGGATTGCAAAACAATGCTATTCAGCAATCTTGTCCACCTAAAGGCGCTCCTAATGGTTCTCACGGCCGCCGTAGGAACCATCGCAGGGGGCACGATGCTCAGCTCATACGTGAACGGCAGTAAAACCGGCCCCTCATTTCTCCTCACGATGAATCCTTCAACATCGTCACTCGAGCAAGGCGCGTCCCTTACCTCTACTATAAGCATCATCAGCGTCAACAGCTTCTCAGGAACAGTATCATTGTCCCTATTCTTTACAGGTTCAAAACTCCCCGCGTCAGTAAGCCCTTCCAGTGTGAGTGTCCCGGCCAACGGCACAGCAACGTCCACATTGACTGTCACCGCAACTAGTAGCGTTGGAAGCTACAACATAGTTGTCATTGGGATCGCAAATAGTCACGGAAAGACCAACTATGCATCGACCGCGTTGGAAGTCCAAGTCACCTCCAACCAAGACTTCACGATCACATCCTCTCCGTCGAGCATCCTCAACACTTTTGGAACCAGCAACACAGCGACCATCACGGTCACAAGCTTGAACAGCTACGCTGGGACCATCGGTCTGACAGTAACAGCGCCCTTCGGCTACATCTCTGTGACGGGCAGCCAAAACCCTCTGATACTATCGGCTGGCGGAACATCCTTCAGTACTCTCAACATAACCACCAGTCTCAGCACGAACCTCGGAGCCTACAATATCACGGTAACTGGGACCGCTGGAGCACGAGTTCATTCAACCGTCATTAGCCTCACGGTGGTCGACCCCGTTGTACCGCCGCCCGTAATCGAATCCTTGAAGCTAAACAGTTACCAATTCACCAACAGCACGAACCTATCTCTTAATCTCCAAAACACTGAAAATACATCCGTGACATTGACGTCCTACGTGGTACGGGACTCATCTGGAGACACGTGGAGTCTTGGAAACTGGGCGGGACCCACGATAATACCTAATGGTTCTGGCACGGCAAGCATCCTGATTGGCACCAACTGCCCCGGTTGCGTCTATGGCGGAATACCTGGTTTGTTCTTCCAATTCACAGCAGGACAAACGTACACAGTCATCGTGACGACCACCAATAACAACCAATTCCCTTTCACAGTAACCCGATAAACGGCTGAGCGTGCCTCCCAGTCGATTTTTTTTATCCTCGCAAGGGTATCACGTGCCGCTCGTCTGGACATATCCAGATAGACTCTCCCGCGAAGGTAGTACTTCGATAGCATTGCCGCCCGTGAACCGTGCAGAACATTCGACCTCTCAGAATCTCAGGCAACGCCCCTTCCTCAATCACGTTTGCCTCTCTCGACTGATTCGATGATGGGCTCGCTCCCTGATCCGAGAGCGGGTTATCGAGAGGCCTACTCATCCGTTGTGTCCGCGGCCATTCTAGCCCTCTGTGGCCGCATTAAGCCTAGCCCCGCTCTCTCAATCCAGCTATAGCAGCTCGTCGACCGGAGATCTCCACAGATTCCTATAGAAATAAACTGGACCGTAATCCTAGGCCTCTCAATCGTGAACGCTCGTCGTTCAACTGGTTATAGATCATTACGGAAGCGTGAATCATGAAGAAGAGCGTCCAGACATCAGAATGGCGACGCAGAGGACGACTTCGCATCCACGACCGTCGTCATCCAGCCCTCCTGGTTTTTCGAGCGCCAAGCGGGCTAAATTGAGCCCATTTCCCATCAAGCGACCGAACTTCTTTTATGGGCGACATTTAGGCGAGCCGATATCGAGGATTATCATATGGCTAAGAAATCCAAACAAACCAAGAAGTCCAAACCCAAGAAAGCTAAGATTGATCCGGTTCCGAAAGGCTTCCGGACTGTTACTCCTTACCTGTCGATTAATGGAGCCGCTGCGGCTATCGACTGGTACAAGAAGGCCTTTGGAGCGAAGGAGATCATACGTGAACCTACCCCCGATGGGAAGCTCATGCATGCTCAGATTCGAATCGGAGACTCGATCGTGATGATGTCCGACGTGTTTCCAGGTGCTGGTTCGCAATCGCCGGATGTTCTAGGCAACAGCCCAGTCACTCTGCAGGTATATGTGAAAAATGTCAACAAGTTGTGGCAGCAAGCTGTCGATGCCGGTGCCAAGGTGACGATGCCGTTGGACAATCAGTTCTGGGGAGAACGTTACGGTCAGCTTACCGACCCGTTTGGTCACCATTGGTCATTGTCAGAACAGATCAAAATGAGCAAGGCAGAGAGGGATGAGAAACAGAAGCAGGCAATGTCAATGTTCTCTCAGGGACAGCATCCGGAAGCACCAGAGCAGACTACGCCGGCTCAATAGCTACGTAAGTAGTCTCTTCCAGAGAAAGTGGGCCCTAGTCTCAAACCCCAGTTTTCCATACAATTCTATAGCCGCGATCTCCACGGCTGGAACGGATAAGGTCACGAGATCTATCTCTTTCTGTTTGAACGCTCCGAATAATGCTGTGAGCAACGATGTGGCGATTCCCCGCCGCCTGTAATCTTCGTCTACCCCGAGCGTCTCAATTGACGCTACCTTTCTAGATTTCCATTTGTCGAGAGTTTCCGCTGGAGGACTCGATTCTCTTCCACATACGAATCCAACGATTTTCTTGTTGAACTCAGCTACAAAGAAGAATTCTGGATTTGCGGAATGAAATCCCTCAATGTCAGCCCTTGTCGTTGTTGCGTCCCAAGAAGCGTATCTTTCCGCTAATACTAGAACCTGGTCAAGGTCACTGACTTGGAATTTCCTAACTCTCGTTTTGACGGCTGTTCTTTCCCTCACGTTTCGTTGTTGTATAGTCAAAGATTTGGCCCCTGCGCCCCCTTTTGGGGCATTGTCATATCCTCACAACCACCATGCTCCGGTCATCTCGGTACTGCCGGGCTCGCCTTCCAATCTCTCCAAGAGCATATTCAACTATCCTCCTAGGCTCTTTCTGCCTCCTTACCGTTTTCACTATCTCGTCCTGGTTCAGCACCGCAGTAACCCCATCAGTTGCCAGGATGAGGTGGTCTCCTGTCCTGATTTCTTCGTTGTAGACTGTTGCTCCTTCAAAGTATTCTCCGATTGTGTTGGTCAGGAAGCCTTCTCGGTTCTGGGGTGCTGTTTTCAATATCATCGCGTTGTCTCGGATTAGGAAACCGTAGCTGTCTCCCGCATGAGCAATCCTGACCTTTCCGTCGGCCAAGTGTGCTGCGGTGAGTGTACTAGACCCGATTCCAGGGCTCTTCTTCTTTTCTTCCAAAACTATCCTGTTGACTTGCGGGATTGTCTCTGCCAGGTCGCCTTTGAACATCAACCTGAGGCTGCTTATGGCAAGTCGGCTTGCAGGTCCTCCGCCGTAGGGCATTGTTACCCCGTCAGCCACGGCATACAGTCCTAATCTGTCCTCAACCAGAATGGCGTCTTCGTTCTCCTTGTGGTCTTCACCTTTGATGGAGGCCCCGTAAGAGACGGTTCTTGGAGTAAGCAACATTCGGACGCTACGCTGTTGTCAGTCGGATAAAAAAACGGTATTGGGAGTTTGACTTGTGGGCGTGTTACTTTTTGGCGTAGATTTTGCCGCTGCTTTCGCCGGTAGACATGTTGCCTTGGCCTTCGACCCAGCCGCTCGAATTGTTAAGCCAGGCTAGTTTGGGTGACTGGGTCATGAAGTGTAGTTCTCCTTCCCAGGTGCCGGTCTGCGGACCGCTCATGCGGCCTTGGCCGCCTCCCCAGACTACGACCATGTCTCCGTCTTTGGTGTTGTGGATGGATTTTAGCTGCCAGTCATTGGTTCCGTCCGTCTTGAGGCTGACACTGACGGTGTCGATGTGTCCGGCGTGGTATTTGCCGCTGACTTCTCCGTGATCATTCATCTCTAATTGAACGCCGTTGGGACCGATGTCCTTGATGGTGGTGCTGTTGTTCTTGGCCTTGAACTCGAATAGAAGTTCGCCCTTCATCTTTTGTGCTTGAGCTTGCATAGTTGTTCTTCTAACCCGCGACCCTTGTCGACGCTATAAGAACGTTCTCGATCAAGATTACTTTCGCCCTCCTCGCAGGTATCTCTAGCTACCTGGAGCGCTGCCCGCACGCCAAATCCCGCGTCGGGCTTCCAAGCCCATTCTGCCCGACAAGCCAGAATCCTCGCCGAGAATACAGTTCGCCTGGCTAGAACCTTTTGGAAAAACCCCCAGGGGGGTGGTGAGGGTCTGCGACGTGAGAGTGGGAGATCCGGAAAATCTGGAAATGAGCTGTTTAGTTTCGCTTCGTCAATAACGTCACGAACCTGAAAATCCGAGACACTGGGCTCGGAGTATCATTTCTTCCAGACCTCTCCTCCAGTGTAAGGGTCCAGAAAGTTCAGCTCTGTATCCAAGACCTGCTGGTAGACTCTGCCAGCTTCGGTCCTGCCATAATACGTGACCCTGCCATCCATGGTTGCCGTAACTAGGGATGTTCGTGTCAGGATGCCTGCGGGTCCTAGCAACCGATCGAAGGCCCTATCGTCTCCTCCGAAGGGACCGTTCAGCAAGGTGCTCTTCGCGCATTTGTCCGCGAAGACCTCTATCATCTTCAATACGGTAAGTCTCTTCTCAGCTTCTTTCTTGGTGTCGGGAGACAGCGGCAACGGCTATCGGCCGAGTTTTTCAGCTAGAGCTTGGAGTCGGGCGTATCTTTCGCGTAGTCTTAGTAGGTTGTAGATGGAGATTACGGAGAGTGCGAAGAGGACGAAGGTTAAGGCTGTCTCGAAGAGACCGGGTACTGGCCCGGGGCCAAACCTCGGAGGGAAGAGGATTATTCTCACCAGCGAGGCAACAGCGAGGAAGAGGGCGAAGACGGCGATGAGAGCATTAGTCGTGATAATGCTCAGGAGATCCGCCGCCATTCGTTGAGTGTCCTCCTTCAACGCGGCGAGTAGTTCCTTTAGGATGGGATCGTCGATAGAAGACATGGTTCTAGACTAGGTCTCCTTGTGAAAGAGACCAATAGTGAACTGCGAGTTTTTGAGGATTTAAGCAGATTCCTAGGAGAACGACCATCTTCATCTCATTAAGACCGTATGTCGAGGAAAATGTCACAAACAGAAACGCAACCAGCAGCAAGAAAGAGCTTCTCAACACGCTCACTGCTACTAGTCATTCTACTCGTAGGACTCGGTGCCGGCACAGCCGCGTACGTTCTCGCTAGCGCATCTGCCGCCGCTAACACTGCATCGAACCAAAACGGTCTCACCAATTACAATGGACAGTGGCCTGGCTTGAGGGGGGCCGGGCCTCTCGGCTGGGAGAGACACGATAACGGGACGTTCACATCATTCAAAGCTGCAAGCACCATCGCCAACGTAACAGTCACCGGCTTCAACGTCGTCGACAGCAGCCACCTTGCGGTGACTCTATCGTATCAGGGAACAGGAACGACTCCAGCGGTAACAATAGTCGTAGCGGCTCCAGGCCTCAGCGGTAGCAACACAATCTCAGCAGGATGGAGCAGCCCCACAACCGTCAGCGTCCACGTAATCGGCTCCGGCAGCCTCTCGTCGAGTGCAACCTGCCTACGAGTGTTGGTTGTGCCTCTCACAGGAGCATAGGAGATTGACTCCGCGTGAATCAAACCCCCCCGTTTTTTTACCGATCTCCTAATGAAGTGTGGCAAGGGACGAATGAATAGGGTTCTCTTCCTGATATCGGCTAATCGACTGACGGACTGTTAGTGGTGTACCGTCTTTACTCGTCCCCAGCCAGGTCCCTCTGACTTGAGACCTGGTATTCCGAAGCTCCAGGAAATCTTAGGTGTAACCCGAAGATACTTGCCGGGGCCAAATCTACCTTGATGATCTAAGACCTCGGCTGTACCATATACTTTGATTGCCCTTGGTTTCCAAGGATCGATAGACTCCAAGTCGTCAATTGTCAGTGCAACAAGCTTGTTCCCGTTCTTCACGTTATGGTATTTCAGCGTCCGGTGGAAAATATCTTGGCTCTGGCTTCCTACCCAGAAGTATCTTCCATCGAATTCAAACCCGACGGGCACAACATCAGGCTGGCCCTTACCGGACACTGTGGCGAGCCTAGTCAGACGTTGAGATTTCAAATATTGAGTTTCAGCTTCAGAGAACATACACTAGCCCTTCTACGCCCTTTTCGGTTCGAGTCTGGATATATTGACTACTCTTGACTATTGACCAAATCTCTTCATCATGAGAGAATCTTCGCAGGAATGCGATGTCAGACTCAGTGGTCTTGATTGTTTTCTCCTTTAAAACAGAACAGGACCGGACTAATTGCATCTCTCTCGATGAGGGCCCTCTCCATTGCGCTCAGAGAGCGAGCGAAAGCCATCTCGGTATCGGTTGACGGGATTCGCATGTCCATTATGATGTCCCAGAAAATGTAGGGCTCCCATGAAAAGTGCTTCAGGTCGAACAGCCTTTTCAGGGGTCTATACATGTCCTCGAACCGGTTGAGATGCTCCTTTCTTGCGGGTGCTAGCCATTCTTCCCTGACTTGATTCACTGAAGCCTTGAGATCATTAGAAAGCTTCTTGTCGGATCTGAACCAGCGCGCCTGTTCCAAGATTCTTCGAATATGGTAGAACCAAGCGGCTGAGCGACGATCGAATTTATCGTAAGCGTACTCGACACAGATTACTCGTCCCTTCGGACCAAGAAGGCTCTGAACCTTTTCGAGAACCTTGCCAGGATGAGGAATATGATGCAGAGAGCGGTTGAAGACCACGAAATCAAACTTCCTGTCTGCGCTCTTCCAGACACCAAAGTCCGAAACCTCGTATTCCAGCCTTCCACGTTCAGAATTGTAAGGATCAGTGTTCATCGCTTGCTTTGCAATCTTGACCGTCTCTGCATTGACATCGATGCCAAGCAAGTCGTGGCCTCTCCGCGCCAGTTCTAGGCTGAGGTAACCTCTTCCACAGCCCACCTCGAGTATCCTTTGTTTATGGCCTGGGACAAGCCTGTTAACGAGACGGAACATCTCCCCAAAAGTCAGCTCTGCAAGGTAGGGCTGCCTCCAGGGGCTTCCCTGCATGGAGGGCCAGCTCTTTAGTTGACGAAGGTCTGGGGTAAAGCCCCAAGGTGGACGAGTACTTACCACGATGTTCCTGGATCGAGTGTAATTGACCAGAATGAAAAACTTGCATTGAGATCTTTGTTCTACGCCAGAGCATCATTGTATAAAGCGTCGAGGGTAGAGAACGTCTCTTCAGGTGTGGAAGGGCTCACAGGGAGAATTTCTTCCGCAATAGACCTCTCAAGTATCTGTCTAATACAGTAGCGGAGCTTCGTAGGATTCATACCGGCTTCAACATACCACATGGGATGATCCATGTTCACATAGACGGTTCGGACGCCACTCTTGTCAGTTTCAACATATGCTTGGCCCCGGTCTCCACCATGTGCAACATCGAAGGCGAGAATCTGGTCCTTGAGATGGATAATACTCCGGGTGACTTCCCGACTATGTCTCTTTCCCTTTCTGTGCTTCCTCTCTCCGAGAACGATCTCCTTCCTAGTCTTGCCCGGTACCACGTTAATCTTCGGAGTGACTCTTGGAGTTAGCATTGCCTTTGAGAGGATCTGAACGTTTCTTCGAAGACTTCGACGAAGCCTCTCAGCAATCTCTCGATTGAGATACTGGATACTTCTTAGCTCCCTTCTGCTAGCTGTCTGTCTCAGAAACTTGTAGACCCTGTTCCTAACGAAGCCTCGCATTGCTTTCTCGAAAACGCGCCACTGGGCGCTGTCATGTTCGAACTCGTTTCCTCCGGGGAGGCGTCGAAGGAAGTCAGCGTTGACCCATCCCTGGATGCGTGACAAGCCGTGAGTCCGGTACTGGTCCAAACCGAAGAACTGGTGCTGGAGACAGGTGATGTGTTTCTGCTGGACGCTTATTCCTGCCTCGGATATTCCAGCTCTGACCTTTGATATCGGCATTATCATGATCTCCCCCGTTATTCTCCCGTATTCAGTGGCGATGCTGACTGGGAGCAACGTCGAACCTCTCAACTCCTCAGGTTTTACCTGTTCTCCATTGACCGAGACTTCGAAGGGTCCGTAGCCTCGGAGGGCGAGAACATTGGCCCGTGCTAGTAGAGCTCTCCGGACGTCTACGGGATCAGGTTTCTTGGTTAGTGAGCGTATTCGAATTCTCAAACCATCATGATCCAGAGGTGCTTGGATGAGCCGGAGTGGTCTCCATGTCGATTGGTCTGTAGCGTCCCAGTGTTTGTCGATTAGGTTCTCCGTCAGAGTAATCGTGCGGTCGAATCGGCCTTTGTGGACTTGAAGCTCCAAATCTTTACCCACTGTAAGCCAGGCTAGGCTCCCCATGCCGTACGATTCTCGTATCGGACGCTTGTACTTGCTTGAGAAGCCTTCGTCAGTTAACTTCCCCTTGGTGAGGAACTCTCGCAGACCACTGAGGTCCATGCCGTTCCCCCATTCCTCATATTCGATGGTAGAGCCGCTCTCTGGAATCATGATTTCGACCTTGGTGGCTTCGCCCCACATCCAAGAGTTGACCACGAGCTCTACGAAAAACTGGGCCGCGTCAGTGTACTGGCGTCCCAAGGTTTTGATGATGCTCTTGTGAGTGGAGACCCGAAGCTCATCATCCACCATAGAATGGACCGATCTAGCAGGATGAGCGCGTCTCCTAGAGGCCAACGCTGGAATCTCTTGTCGCATGGAATCTCGGCCGGATAATGGAATGATGTAACCCATCTCGACAAAGCGCGGGAATCAAAGAAAACTGAACAACTTACCGGTCAAGAATCTATTTCGATGCGCCAGCCGTTCTGGCTAGCGCTCAGACCCACAAATTACCGCGTTCTATCTTGATCCCGTAATTTGCGACGAGCTCACACATTTCTTTGTACATCCTCTCAGAGGAAGCAACAACATATTCTACAGTAGTCGGGACGAACCCACACATCTTCTCGACGAGCTCCTTGAAATCCTTCGGTTCCTTGTCTAAATCGAAGACGATCTTCCAGAACCAGCTAGTCGTGGTCACATATCTCCGGTTCAAGAGAAGGACTATCCTCGCAGCATCCTCCGCGAGCACGCGCCCTCTCGACAATACTCCGATCTTGTCGTCTATCACTATGGCGTTTCTCATAACCGCCATAGACTCGGTCATCATCATGAACGACTTTCGAATCGCTTCAACAGAACCCGCTTTGTCATTCTTCGCGACCGCGTCATCGAGCTTTCTGAACCATCCGTCCCGCTCGTAAAGAGCAATTCTGTTTCTATACTGGTCCGCCTCCCAAGGCCAGTTGTCAGTTAATCGTTCGGCGGCATCCAGAATGTCTGAAGCCTTGAAATATTCAATCTGTATGATGAGTCCACGATGAAGATAGTACTTCATCGGAATCTCAGCTTGATCACGAACTACAACAATTAACTCCAAGTCGGAATAAGGACGGTCAAGTTTCTTTGATGTTGAGCCACAGACATAAACCGCTAGTATATCGGGCCCGTATTTTTCGACGACACGGACTGAAATTTGGCGTGCGATCCTCATTCGGTCTTCGTGGGTAAACTTTCGTAGTTTAGGGATCAAAATGGACCAATCCTTCTTGTCGGATGATTCTGCTCGGCGTGGCTTTCATAAGTACGGTTCTCTTGCCTTGACCTATTCTTTGTGAGGAAGGCAGCGTGGTAGAGACTGAGACAGTTCATCGCGAAGCATCGACACCGGAGACTCGGAGGAACAAGCTGAACGAGCTTTCTGGAAGGGACTGGATTAAGTTCACAAAGTCATGGTTTGTCCATCGGCCCGAGCCTCGAGGAAAGCGGAAGATCCGACATCCGGCCTCATTTCCGGAATCCCTAGTCAAAGACTTCATTTCTTTTTTCACCAAGAAAGGCGAGCTCGTGGTTGATCCTTTCGTCGGAACCGGAAGCACCTTAGTAGCCGCACTAGAGACAGGTCGCCCGGGAATAGGATTTGAGATTGTCAAAAGGTACGCCGACATATCGAGAGAACGGGTCAAAGAGGCCCTGACTCGGAACAGGGCACGTGAGGAAGCGATGGAGGACGGATCGTCTTGGGCCAAGATCCTTACAGCCGACTCGACAAGACTATCCAAGATCTGGAGAGAGAAAGGTTTCCCTCCGCCCGACTATTGCATTACGTCGCCTCCCTATTGGAATCAGCTGAGGAAGAGTCACATGCGGCAGAAGAGTCGCATGGAAAAAGGCCTAGACACGGCCTATAGCGATGATCCTGATGAGATTGGCAACATAGAAGATTATCACGATTTCTTGGGTGCTTTGAAACGTGCCTTCGATGAAGTCTACAAAGTCATGAGACCGAAGGGCTACCTGACGATTATTACGAACAATGTTTTCAGTGATGGAAGAATGTATCCGCTCGCGTTCGATACAGTCTCAACTCTTTCCCAAGAACCGTTCGCTTGGACTCCGAAGGATGAGAAGGTGTGGTGTCAGGATGACAAGGCCCTTCTCCCGTTAGGAGTCTTCAACGCCTGGGTGGGGAATAGACATCACCAGTACTGCTTGATCTTCAGGAAAGAGGGATAGGCGACGACCGCCCCTAGCATGAATATGTTAAAGAAGGGGTAAATATACGCGGAAATTAATACAAACTTGTAATGACTCCCGGCAGCTACGTTGTCGAAGTCATCGTCGAGAATAAGCCGCTAGCCCGAGACCCTGAAGGAGAGACGATACACCAGAATCTCATCCTGAAAGGCGGCTACAAACAAGTGACTAGTGTCCGCGCAGGCAAACTCCTACGGATGAACGTCGAAGCCAACAGTCCGGAAGATGCACGCGCGATAGTCCGCAAGCTCTCCGATGACCTACGAATCTACAACCCAGCAGCTCACACAATCCAAGTCAGAACGGTAGGATAACCTAGTAATGGTAAAGGTCGCAGTAATCCAATACCCGGGAAGCAACTGCGACCTAGACGCCCTAGAAATTCTCCGAGGAGTTGTCAAGGCAAGGACAGATCTTGTCTGGCACAAAGATTTGGAACATGATGACTATGATGCATATGTTCTTCCCGGGGGATTCAGCTACGGCGACTATCTCCGGGCTGGTGCAATTGCTGCCACGAGTCCAAGCCTCAGAATTGTCAAGGAGGCCGCTGAGGGTGGCAAACCGGTTCTGGGAATTTGCAATGGCTTCCAAATCCTAGTAGAGGCTGGACTTTTGCCGGGAGCAGTATTACGCAATAGCACGCTTCGCTTCGTCTGCACATGGACTAGATTGAGAGTCGAAACCACCCGCACACCCTTCACGAGTAAGGCCGAGAGAGGACAGGTGCTAGAAATTCCCGTAGCGCATAATGAGGGACGCTACTATCTGGACAAGGAACAAATCCCGGAGCTAGAGAAAAACCAGCAGATCGTCTTCAGGTATGTGAATGAAGAGAAAGAACCGACGGAAGACGCTAATCCTAACGGGTCAGTCGACAACATCGCTGGCATATCCAATCAGAAGGGCAATGTCATGGGCCTGATGCCGCATCCTGAAAGAGCCTCGTTACAAGAGCTCTCACCAGACAACCAAACAGATGGTCGACTCATTTTCGACTCTATGATGAGAACGCTAAACGGGTAAAGAGCGTAAGATGAGAAGTCTATGTTCAAGATTCAATGCTTTACCCGCGGAAAACAAAGATCCCTCAGCTGAATCAGACACGCATTCTCCTCCACCATCAGTGTTTGGGATTATTGTTGTAGGATTGCTCGCTGGATTAGTCGTTGGCCTGCTGGCCGGCCCAAACTTCACTCTGCAGGGGTTCTTCCTCGGTTTTGCGGGAGGAGCATTGATAACCGCGGGTCTCTACCTCTACACTGCGGGAAGGAGCCGACCTGCAAGATGAGCGAGCCCGCCCGTTCCAAGCGTAGAATAGCCCTCGGGGTCTTCGCCATAATCATGGGATGTGTATCGTTGGTTGGGTTGTCTAGCACCAGCTACTACTTCGGCCTCGGCATCTTTGGTGGAGCGTACGGCGCAGTTATGATAGCCCTCGGGGTGGCCCTTATCGCAAAGAAGGAGACGGTCACCGGATGACCGGCTCGAAAGATGATAGCCGGAGGCCGAGTCCGATTCCGCGTGCGGTCCTTGCTGGACTTATTGCTGGAATTGCAGCGGGAATCGTGAGCTTCTACGTCGTCGGCCCAGTGGGATTGATAATAGGGTTCATTGCGGGAGCAATAGTGGGCTCGCGAACAGTTCTCCTGACGAACAAAGCAAGAGAACAGGACCAATGACCATCGTCCAGGTTCAGAAACCGAACCTGACGGACGAGGAGATTCGCTTCGCGGTCAAGAAGCTCGGGCGTGAGCCCAATGAAGTCGAGTGGGCCATGCTCGAGGCGCAGTGGAGCGAGCACTGCAGCTACAAGTCGAGCAAGCCACTGCTTAGACTTCTGCCCAGCAAGGGACCTCGAGTAATCGTAGGACCCGGGTCTGACGCTGGAGTCATTGATGTTGGAAATGGGTGGGTCATTACGCTTCACATTGAATCTCACAATCATCCGAGCGCAATCGATCCTTACGGTGGTGCGGCCACCGGTGTAGGAGGTGTCGTCAGGGATATCCTCTCACTAGGGACCCGTCCCATTGCGCTACTCGATCCCCTTCGATTTGGTAGCATAGAAACCAGCCACAGTCGCTGGCTCTTCGACAATGTGGCTCGCGGAATCGGCTCTTATGGGAACTGCATCGGAGTGCCAACGGTCGGAGGCGAAGTCGAGTTTGACCACTCCTTCGAGCGAAACTGTCTCGTGGATGTTGTCTGTCTCGGCCTCGGCCGCAGGGACAAGCTCGTTCTCGGCAGACCTAGTCGACCAGGGGACCTAGTGTATATTGTGGGAGGAAGCACCGGACGCGATGGGATTCAAGGTGCCAGTTTCGCTAGCAGAACTCTAACAGAAAGATCTGATTGCGAAAGATCTGCAGTCCAGGTTCCAGATCCATTCACCAAGAAGCTGATCATCGAAGCAATCCTAGAAGCCGTCGATGCAGGCATTGTTCAGGGAATGAAAGACCTCGGAGGTGGAGGCCTGGCTTGTGGACTCTCGGAGATGGCCTCGAAGGCTGGGATGGGCATGGAGATCAACCTCGACAATGTTCGGACCCGCGAGCCCGGCATGCGCCCAGGTGAGATCCTGATCAGTGAATCCCAGGAACGCATGATTGTTGTTGTTAAGCCCAAGGATGAAGGGAAGCTCACGCGGATTCTGGATAAATGGGAACTCGGCTACTCACGCATCGGCCATCTCACAAAAGACGGAATACTCCGCATAAGACACCAAAACCGCTTGGTTGCTGAGGCGCCTGCCAAGTTTGTCGCGGAAGCACCCTTGTCTCCGCGGTCCAGCAGAAAGCCCTCCTACATTGACGAATTAGCCGACGCTCCTGAACCTACGATTCCGGAGGACCTCAACGCTACTCTGTTAGCGCTTCTTGGTAGCCCGAACATTTGCAGTCGAGCATGGATCTACCGCCAGTACGATTTCGAAGTAGGACTTCGAACAATCATCAAACCGGGACAAGCAGACAGCGCCATCCTAAGACTTCCCAACAGCAGAACACTCGCAGTTACGACCGATGGCAACAGCAAACAAGCCTTCTTGGACCCGTATTGGGGAACGGTTGGACTTCTCAGCGAAGCTTTCTCCAACCTCGTCGCTACGGGGGCTGAGCCAATCGCCGTTGTCGACCACCTTCAATATGGCAACCCTGGCAACTCAGAGGTCTACTGGACCTTCAAGGAAGCAATTCGGGCTATCCGAGACTATCTCAAGGCTACGCGGGTCCCGTGTGTTGGAGGAAAGGTCAGTTTCTACAACGAAGACGCTCAGACCAGGACTGCGATCAAACCTTCACCTGTAATTGCAGCCTTAGGACTCCGAAATGCCAGAGCACCGAAGGTTATCTCGGCTCTCGCCAAGGAAGGAGATGATCTACTGATCGTTGGAACAACCTTCCGAGAACTCGGCGGAAGCGAGTACTATGAGAGCGTTCGGGGACTAGTTGGTGGACGGGTCCCGAAGGTCAATCTGAAAACAGAGAGACAACTCCTCCGAACTGTCACGAAAATTATTGAAAGCGGAGTGGTCGAAGCCGCTCACGACATATCGAAAGGGGGACTGGCGGTAAGTCTGGCAGAAATGGCCATCCAAGGCCAGAAAGGATTCACAGTAAATCTAGACAATGTGCCAGCCAAGACCACAAGCCTCGCTCAATTGCTATTTTCTGAGTCGAAGCCGAGATTCGTTCTAGAATCACGAGCGAAGAATACGACGCGCATACTTCAGAGACTGAGAGCGGTCAGAATCAAAGCAGCGAAGATCGGGAGAGTCCAAGGAAATAGAATAGAATTCGAATCCAGCAGAGAACCTCTCATCGCGGTCCCGGTTGCCTCAGGTGCCGAAGCTTGGTCCAAGACCCTTTCCAAGACAATGGAAGCTGCCCCATGACTATCGACGACACTGGTTTGTTTTAGATGATCGTGTCAAGAAAGAGCTATACACGGCCTGAAATTGATACAGGTTTGTAATTGAACCTGAGGGGCTTCAATAACGATCCCATTGTCAGAGCGAAGAGTCGTGTCCTCGCTCGCCCCGAGCTAATCCAGACTCCACAAATCGACCTCGAAGGTGAAGGCCACACCGTAAAGGAACAGTGTGGAGTCATTGGAATCTATTCGTTAAAGAACGAGCCGGTCGCCGAACGCATCGTCAAAGGACTCTCAGCCCTCCAACACAGAGGCCAAGAATCCTGGGGCCTGGCCACGCCTAACGAGCCTATAATCAAAGGCCTCGGACTAATCGGCATAGGGGCGGCATCCAATGCCCGGAAGATTCTGCGCCTAGAGAGTAACCGAGGCATAGGCCACACTCGCTATTCCACACGGGGACGAACAAACCTCGAGAACGCTCATCCATTGGATATTCATGGGGAGTTTGCTATCGCCCAGAACGGGACCATCGCCAACACGGAAGACTTGGAGCCTCTGGTAAAAAGCGAGTTCCCGATCATAGACTCAAACTCGGACACCAAGCTGGCAGGATACAGGCTCCTACAGCACTATCGTCGAGAACATGACTGGACACGAGCCTTCACCCGGCTGGCCAAGGAAATCAGCGGGTCCTACAGCTTCGTCATTGTCACACACGAGGGCGAGGTGCTCGCCGCCAGGGACGAGTCAGGTTTTCGCCCACTATGTCTAGGCTGGGATGAAGAGACTCGAACGAATCTTGTTGCCTCTGAGAGCTGTGCTCTGACGGCACTTCATGCCGAGCTTGTCCGGGACGTTCAGCCGGGCGAGCTCGTCCGTTTCAACCAGGATGGTGTAACAGTCACAGAGTTTGCAGAGTCTCCCCATCATCACTGCGCGTTTGAATACACCTACTTTGCGCATCCTAGCAGCAAGATCGAAGACCACTACGTCTACGAAGCACGACGACAACTAGGGAGAGTTCTTGCTCGGAAATATCCCTTCAAGGCAGACGTAGTGATACCAGTCCCCGACTCTGCCCGGCCAGCCGCTCTAGGGTACTCAGAGGAGAGTGGGATACCTCTGGAAGAGGGGTTGATGAAAGACCGGTATCGGAGGAAGGGGAGTCTAAGGAGCTTCATCGAGCCTACGGATGAGAGCCGGGAAGAGATCGTCAGAGAGATCATAACCATCAGACCCGTAGTCGATGGGAAGAACGTCATCGTGGTCGACGACAGCATAGTACGGGGGACCAGCAGCAAGAACATCGTACGAGCGCTGCGCGACGCAGGTGCCAAGAAGGTCTACATGGTCGTAACCTTTCCACCCATACGCCACCCATGCTACATGGGCATCGATTTTCCCACACGCGGCGAGCTTCTGGCGACCAAGGTCGACGGCGATACAATGTCGATTCCAGAATTAAACAGAATGGTTGCCAATGAGATCGGCGTCGACGGTCTCGGCTACAACGACATCGAAGGACTGAGCAAAGGAATCGGACTCAACCAGAACGAAATGTGCTTCGCCTGCGTAACAGGCGAGTATCTCGGATTGAAGAAGAACCCCGTACTCCGGACCCGGGAAGAAATGAAGGCCTAACAATCGACCCGGCCCGAGTCCATATGAAGATCCTCATCGTCGGAAGCGGCGGCCGAGAACACGCACTCACCTGGGCCCTGTCGAAGGACCCGAACGTCAAGCAGATCTACGCAGCCCCTGGCAATCCAGGCATCGCAGAAATCGCCACCTGCGTTCCAACCGGCTCGAACAACAATGACGAGCTCGCCTCGTTTGCATCAAAGCACAGAATCGACCTGACTGTCGTCGGACCTGAGGCTTCATTGGGCGCAGGAATAGTCGACGCGTTCAGAAAACAGAATCTCGCGATTTTTGGGCCCGACAGGCAAGCAGCTCGTATTGAAACATCAAAGAGCTTCGCTAAAGAGCTCTGCACCAGATACGCCCTACCAACGCCGCGCTGGGAGACCTTCACAAGCAAGTCAAGAGCAATTAGAGCTCTTGACGAGCTCGGCCCCCCATGGGTGATCAAAGCAGACGGACTCGCAGCGGGCAAAGGAACGACCGTCACTAAGGACCGGCTCGAAGCTGAGGCGGCGATTCAGAGGGAATTAGTACGAGATCCAAAGAGAATCGTGATGGAGGAGTTCATCGACGGATGGGAGGCAAGCTTCACGGCAACCGTTTCGGCAGTTCGGGTCCAATGGTTAGCACCTGTCTTTCAGGACTACAAGCCAGCCTTTGATGGCGATTCTGGACCAAACACCGGAGGTATGGGTGTCTATACTCCAGTCCCCTCCGTGACCCAATCGCTCGTCGAGAAGGTAAGGAAGAAGATTCTGGACCCTGTAGCGGCGGCGCTAGCGAAGGAGGGTGCTCCTTTCCAAGGAGTTCTATACCTGAATGTCATCGTCAAGCATGGGACCGAAGACCCCTACGTGTTAGAGTTCAACGCACGATTAGGAGATCCTGAAGCTCAGGGAATGATGCCACTAATCAAACGCGGACTCTTCGCTCACCTGAACGCTGTTGCAGCAGACTCAAAGAGGCCACCAATACCAGAATGCTCCCAATCCGCGTCTGTCGTAGTTGTCCTCGCGTCCAAGGGATATCCAGAAAATCCCTCGACTGGAGATCCGATCACTCTTCGCCCATTAACTCACAGCAGCATTGTCATATTTCACGCGGGAACAGCCAGAAACCCGACTGGGCAACTCGTAACCGCGGGCGGGCGCGTCCTGAACGTGGCCGCAACCGGACCCGACATCGAATCAGCCCGGAAAGATGCCTATTCAGTGATCGGGAACGCGATACAGTTTCCAGGAATGCAGTATCGATCTGACATCGGGAGCGGCCAAATACGACGCAGACAACTAGACCCAATCAAAACGTGACCCACGGTGCAATACTGCATATTCTGTAAGATCGTGAGAAAAGAACTGTCGTCTTACTTGATCTTTGAAGACGAGAATTTCATCGCGTTCCTCGACATTCGACCACTAAACCCCGGACACACGCTGGTTTCACCGAAGAAGCATCATCGCTGGGTCTGGGATGTCCCAGAGGGTGGAAGGTACTTCGAGACAGTTCGCATGATCGCGAAAACTCTCCAGAAGACCATGAACACGGAATGGGTAGTTGCCGATATTGGAGGGATGGGCGTGGCACATGCTCATGTTCACGTGGTCCCCAGATTCACAGGAGATGGGCATGGAGAATTCGTGAATGCGAAGAACGTCAAAGACATATCAGCGGAAGAGATGAAAAGAATTGCTGAAAAAATCAGAAACGGCTTGCATCGAGCCAACGCCGCGTAAGCGGGAAAGAGGTGTGGCTTTCGAGCTCCCGACTCAACCGTCTGCCACCAAGCATCAAGTTGCTTGCCGAGAAGTTTCGAGAGGGGCTACTGACGAGTCTAGGAGGCAACCTCGTGGGCGCCTACCTGCATGGCTCCATAGCGTTTCCCGAGTATAACCCCAAGGCTGGAGACATCGACTTCTATGTTGTAGTTCGTCGATCTCTCAATAGGAGAGAGATTGAGAGTTTGAATCGTCTGCATCGATCATTGGCCGCCAAGTATGGGTTCGGAAATAAGCTGGACGGATTCTACATTCCATATGCCACGGCGCGAAGACGGGAGAACCCCAGAAATCTCGTCTACGGAGCCCATGGCAGAATTCATCGTGGAGGCTCGGATGATGCTTGGCCCCTCCACCGAGAACATTTCGCTCGCTGGGCCTACCTTCGACTCTTCGGTCCTGGGGCTAGCAGAATCTTCCCACGAGCGTACTGGTCAGAAATTAGAACCGCGCTTTATCGACAGTTGGTCTATGCGAGGAAGATCATTGATAGTGATCCCTGGTGGTCAGTCCTCAATCTCTGTAGGCTCGTGTACAATTTCGAGAAAGGAGGTATTGCCGTCTCGAAGCTGGGCGCGGCTAAATGGGCTTTGAAGAGACTCCCATCGCGTTGGAAACCAGTTATCAGGTCAGCCGTCAGGACATACAAGGGGGTTGCAGATAGAAGAGATCGCACGATACTGGTGGGCGGTGCGAGAAAGTTTCTTGGATTCGCGTCCGTCCGAGTCATCGCTTTCGACATAGCATGGAATTCCCGGCGGCAAACGACCGCATATCTTAGAAAGAGCCGGACCGGATCGAGGAGATAATCTTGGTTCCTATCGGTGTACTGGTCTCGGGACGCGGCTCCAATCTAGAATCGATCTTGGACGCCGTTAATGGAAAGTACATCACGAAGGGCCAGGTGAATGTTGTCGTCTGTAACAAACCAGGTATCGGAGCGCTTGAGATAGCCAAGAAACACCGCGTGCAGACGGTAGTTCTGGACGACAAGGGACTGCCGAAAATGGACCCCGAGTACGATCAGAAGACTATAGCCACTCTCGAGACTCACGGAGTGACTCCTAAGGACGGTCTTGTTGCTCTTGCAGGCTACTTTCGAATCATCAGCCCACAATTCGTCGACCACTATCATAACAGAATCATGAACGTGCATCCGGCGCTGCTTCCCGCTTTCTCTGGCCTCGAACCGCAGAAACGCGCGTTGGAACACGGAGTGAAGATTTCCGGAGCCACCGTCCATTTCGTCGCGAAGGAGGTGGATGCAGGGCCAATAATTCTCCAAGCCCATGTCCCAGTCCGGGACGATGATACGGTTGAAACCCTGTCAGATAGAATTCTGCGGCAGGAGCATCGGCTCTACCCGGAAGCGATCAGGCTCTTCACTGAGGATCTGTTGAAGATCGAAGGGAGGAGAGTTGCGCTCAAGACTTGACTGCAGTAGTTCTAGACGGTAGGCGTGTTGCCTCTGAGGTCAATAGACAAGTCGCAGTCCAGGTTGGACATCTAGCGAAGCGGGGTATCAAGCCTTTCCTCGCGACCATTCAGGTCGGGGACGACCCTGCTAGCTCTAGCTATCTCAGAGGGAAACACAAGGCCGCCGAAGAAGTTGGAATCCAGTCCGAGAACCATCATTTGCCCACAGACACGCCTCAAGAGAAGCTTGAAGCTCTGCTAGGCCAGCTGAACACGAACCCCGGAGTCCACGGAATCCTCGTCCAACTCCCCCTGCCACATGGTTTTGATGAGGATAGAATCATTGAGAGAATAATTCCCTACAAAGACGTGGACGGGCTGCACCCGATCAACGAGGGAAGGCTGGCTACTGGCAAGGAAGAGCTCGTGCCGTGTACTCCGAAGGGAATCGTCAAACTACTGACTCATTACAAGGTCCCTATTCCGGGACAGCGAGCAGTCATCATCAATCGAACGACACTTGTCGGTAGACCCCTGGCCAACCTCTTTCTCAATAGAGATGCGACCGTAACGATATGCCACTCGAAGACGCCTAATCTTGCTCAGATAACAAAGACAGCGGAAATCCTTGTCAGCGCAGTGGGACGACAAAACTTCCAGATCAAACCGGACCACATTAAACCCAAAGCGGCGGTAATCGATGTCGGTCTAACGCGCGTTGAGGGAAAACTCCGGGGCGACGTCGATTTTGAAGCTGTCAGCAAACTAGCCGGATTCATTACTCCCGTCCCCGGAGGAGTAGGGCCAATGACAGTCGCATGCCTGCTAGAGAACACAGTCCTAGCGGCCAACATCCAAACGAGAGGAGGATAGAAGGAGAAGAATTGCCTCAATCAATAGTCAGGAATGTAGAGCCGAACGAACTGGCAGCGTTGCCGAAGAACATGCAAGACTGGACCTCTGGCCTTATCGAGCTTCCCGGAACCAAGAGTGTTCTATCGTCTACCGCTTTTGATCCTACGGGTTGTTTCGTTGCTGAGGACAAAGGGTCGGTTGTTGGCTGCGTCGCTGTCACAAACCTTCCCCGGAAGAACTGGCTGGTCATAAGATACCTCGTTGCCAAGCGCGCGCTGTCTCGGGTGTATGATGTGGAGAAACTGCTCAGCAGAGCACTAGAGCATGTCGAGACAAAGAAGCCCGAGTTCCTCAGAGCAACTACACCTTCGATACAGCCGTACGTCGATGTTTACAAGAGCTTCGCGTTCAAACCCATTCGAAGAGACTTCAGGATAACATGGGATCTAACAGGGACCATTGAATCGCCTAACAAGCAGGTTGAGATCAGAGAAGTCACCGAGAAGACTGCCCCAGAAATCGCCGAAGTTTACGTCGAATCTATCCGTCCCTATTGGGATTGGCGGACAGAAGAACAGGGAGGCGAAGAAGCTGTCACCAAAAACTTCGGAGATGGTCTAAAGAGAGGAGAGAGATGGTTATCCGGTCATGTTGGAAACGAGCTGGTTGGATTTACAGGTCTCATCCCCGATTACTACAAGACGGGGGATGCCCGTTTTCGAGGTGCGTTCGTGCTTCCAGAATATCGAGGAAAAGGTTACGGCCGGATACTCATGAACCAGGTTTCAAGCTGGGCAAAAAGAAAGGGTCAGAACAAGATGACCGTGTACACCTTCTCATACCTAGACAGCCTTGCACCGGGAGCCCTGTTATACATCAAGTCCGGCGGTAAGATCGAGAGCGAGTATCTCCAGCTACAGCGGGCATGAACATACGCGAAACCATTCCTATTGTATAGCTTCAAGATTTAACGGACGGGTGTGACGGTTTGACCGAGGCTCAGATCGCAGTCGAGAAAGAGAACCTAAGACGATACATGCTTCGTTTGAGAGACCGACAATCAATCGGAGAGATCGAGGAGAAGAGTCGGGACATCATTGACCAAGTGTTGCATCTTCACGAGTACGTCCGAGCCAGAGGTATAGCTTGTTACGTCAGTAAAGACAGCGAGGTCAACACTAGATTCCTGATCCGAGCGGCTCTTGACCAAGAAAAGCGTGTCCTTATTCCAGTCGTGAAGAAGGGAGAGATAGAACTCTTCTTCTCGGAAATAAAGGACCTAGGAAGCGAACTGGCTCCCGGCACCTTCGGCATTCTAGAGCCTAAGCCGGAGTTTGCCCGCCCTGTGAGCCTCGATGCTGTTGACGTGATTCTCGTTCCAGGTATCGTCTGGGATCGTGAAGGATACCGGCTGGGCTGGGGGCGAGGATACTTTGACCGGGTCATCAAGAGCCTGCCCCCGCATGTTCGTTCTGCCGGCCTGGCGTTCAACATACAGCTTATCGGTCGAGTGCCCCGAGATCAGTTTGATGTACCAGTGGATATGGTTGTGACTGAGTCTCGTGTGATACGGGGTCGTCGATGACAAGAAGCGTCAGTATTCTAATGGGATCTGAGAGCGACCGGGAAATCGCAAAGAAAGCCGAGATCATTCTGGACAAGCTCGGAGTCCCATATGAGACAAAGGTCCTGTCTAGCCACCGGAACCACAAGGAACTTGACAAGTACGTTGAGACGTCGAGGGCAGATGTCTTCATCACGATCGCGGGTCTCTCCGCGGCCCTCCCGGGCTTTGTGGCGTCACTATCGACAAAGCCTGTTATCGGGGTCCCGGTCTCTGGGAAGCTGAACCTCGATTCGATTCTTGCAATCGTCCAATTACCCTCGGGAGTCCCCGTCGGGACCGTCGGTCTCGACAACGGCACGAACGCCGGACTGCTAGCCGCGCAGATCCTGGCCTTGTCGGACTCAGAGGTCTTCAAGAAGCTCACCATGTATCGGAGCGGGCAACTGTAGGATGCAAGAATCTATGGAGAATCTCTCGGCCCCCTTCAAACGGGGAAAAGTCAAAGACGTCTACGACATAGGACATGACCAACTACTCTTCATCTTCACCGACCGGGTCTCAGCCTATGATGTGGTTCTGCCCTCAACCATTCCAAGAAAGGGCGAAGTTCTCTGCAAGCTGGCGGCTTTCTGGTTCAATAATCTCAACACGCCCCACCACATGGTCAGCGTCGAAGATACGAACCGGATGGTTGTTAGGAAGCTGAAGATGATTCCTGTGGAGTCTGTGGTTCGAGGATATCTTTACGGTAGCCTTTACGAGCGGTTGACGAAGGGCGAGATCTCGCTTCCTGTAGAACCCGTGTTGGCCGCGAAGCTTCCCGAGCCGTACTTTGACCCTACGACGAAGTCCAATGTGAAGGATGAGCCAGTCACGGTTGAGCAGATTGAGGAGGAGGGCTGGTTGGACTCGAAACGGCTGGAGGCAGTCAGAGGCAAGACCCTTGAGATTTACAGCAAGATGTCTGTGAGGGCTGAGAAGGCTGGTTTCATACTTGCTGATCTCAAACTGGAATTCGGTTTCGACAAGCAAGAGAACATTGTACTGGGTGATTCTATAGGACCTGATGAGTTCAGATTATGGCCCAAGGCCAACTATTCTCCTGGGAAGATTCAGGAGAGCTATGACAAGCAGCCGATCCGGGACTGGCTTGGAAAAGTCGGCTACAAGAAGACGCTCGATGAGACAAGAAGAGAGGGACAGCCCACGCCTCGGCCCCCGGACCTTCCATCCGATCTTATCCAAGAAACAAGTCGGCGATACATTATCGCGTATGAGCGTTTGACCGGACTGAAGCTGTAGATTTGCCCCGGCCTCGCATGACCTATGCCAAGGCAGGGGTCGATGCGAGGCACATCCACGAAACCCACAAGGTGCTGGCTCGCAAGCTAGAGTCTACTTTTGCGACCCGAAAGGGCAAGGTTGGATGGCCAATCTTTCCGATCGGCCACTACGCTGGTCTTGTGGACTTGGGTGGTGGAAGGGTGTTGAGCCTTCACACTGACAGTGTTGGGACGAAGGTCATCATTGCTCAGATGATGAGGAAGTATGATACGATCGGGATAGACTGTGTCGCGATGTGCGCAAACGATCTGATCTGCACAGGCGCGGAGCCCATCAGCTTCCTAGACTACATGGCCATGAGCAGACCCAACCGCGCGATCGTTGAGAAGGTCGCGATTGGCCTCGTGAGAGGTGCCAGGGAAGCAGAGATAGCGATTGTTGGAGGAGAGACAGCTATCGTCCCAGAACTCTTAGCAGAGAACGGAGGGTTCGATCTAGTCGGATTCGCAACAGGAATCTGCGAGAAGAGAAGCCTGATTCTCGGTGACAGGGTTCGAGAACACGACATCATAATCGGAGCTGCCAGTTCAGGCATCCACTCAAACGGACTCAGCCTGGCAAGAAAAGTACTCCTAAGGAAATACAAGCTCAACGAGACACCGCCAGGGCTAGAGAGAA